>Ga0209972_10000317_pt1 | contig 48016 bp, 41 predicted proteins | sample NOAtaG_7_FD_187302 | JGI IMG/M metagenome (GOLD analysis project Ga0209972, IMG submission 187302) | Freshwater lake microbial communities from Lake Erie, under a cyanobacterial bloom - NOAA_Erie_Diel1S_2200h metaG (SPAdes) (version 2) | ecosystem: Environmental > Aquatic > Freshwater > Lake ...
GTTTCGGTTCGGTCTCGCTTGCTTCGGACGGTTAAACTTCAGCGTCGCGGGCCGGCTTAGCTCAGCAGGTAGAGCAGCTGATTTGTAATCAGAAGGTCACGGGTTCGATTCCTGTAGCCGGCACCACAGTCCAGGTCCAGCAAAGCGCGCAGGGCTGGTGTGTCTTTTCGTGGCGCTCCCCGGGGAGCCAGGGTCCAGGTTGGCCTAAGCCCTTTGACCCCCGATGGGTTGCCGACGTCCAGGCACTCGCGAGCTTGTCATGGTGACGGCCTAAAGTGCCCGGCGCTGTCGCGGGTGCCGCGCGGGCCTGACCTCAGCCACTTCCCGGCTATGCACTGCTGGCCGGTCCTGTTCGCGGAGCCAAGCATGCATGACCCTTACGATTCCAATTGCAATCCATCCACCGGGCTTTCGTTCCAGCAGGTGATGGCGGTCAGCCCGTCGCGGCGTCGCCTGCTCGGCGGCGGGATTGTCGCCGCTGCCGCTGCCCTGACGGGTGCTGCGCCCGGTTTGCGGCTGGCGCGGGCGGCAGTGTCTTCACCGCTGTTGGGTTTCGAGCCCGTGCCGGTGGCCTCGGACGATGTGGTGCACGTGCCGCGCGGCTACGTGGCAGAAGTCATCTACGCCTGGGGTGATCCCGTTTCCGATGGACCGACCTTTGCCCAAGATGCCTCCAACAGCGCTGCAGACCAGGAACTGCAGGCCGGCATGCACCACGATGGGATGCATTTCTTTGCCATGCCTGCCCAGCCCGGTGAGCGTCAACGGGGCCTGCTGGCGGTGAACCATGAATACGCCGACGACGGGCTGTTGCACCCCGACGGCATGCGCACCTGGACACCCGACAAGGTGCGCAAGAGCCAGGCGGCCCACGGGGTGTCCGTTGTGGAACTGCGCCAGCGCGCCGATGGCGGCTGGGAGGTGGTGCGGCCTTCGCGCTACGGCCGGCGCATCACCGCATCCACGCCCATGTCCATTGCCGGCCCAGCCACCGGACACCCGTGGATGCGCACCGCCGCTGATTCCGCCGGCACACGGGTGCTGGGCACGTTCAACAACTGTGCCAACGGATTCACCCCCTGGGGTACCTACCTCACTTGCGAGGAAAACTTCTACGCCTATTTCGCGCACGGTGGGGATGTGCCGGTGGCGCAGCGCCGCTACGGCATCACCGCCAAGGGCCATGGATACCGCTGGCACGAGCACGACGAGCGCTTCGATGCCCAGCGCCATCCCCACGAACCCAACCGCTTCGGTTGGGTGGTGGAGATCGATCCCTTCGACCCGGCTTCGGTGCCGGTAAAGCGCACCGCCCTGGGCCGTTTCTGCCACGAGGGCGCAGCCCACGCGCTGGCGCGCGATGGCCGGGTGGTGGTCTACATGGGCGACGACGCCCGCGGCGAGTACATCTACAAGTTCGTGAGCGCCCGCCCCTTCGATCCTGCTGGTGCCGCAGCCAACCGCGACTTGCTGGACGAGGGCACATTGTATGTGGCGCGTTTCGGAGCGGGTGGCACCGGCCAATGGCTGGCGCTGCGCCACGGCGACAACGGCCTCACGGCAGACCACGGTTTTCCGGGCCAGGCCGAGGTGCTCATCCATGCCCGTCAGGCCGCAGACCGCGTTGGGGCCACCATGATGGACCGGCCCGAATGGATGGCCGTGCACCCGCGCTCGGGCGAGGTGTACTGCTCGCTCACCAACAACACCAAGCGCGGCGGCGCCACGGTGAACGCCGCCGATGGCAGCACGCCCGCGGGATCGTCCAGCCCGCCCGTGGATGCCGCCAATCCGCGCGCCGACAACGCCTTCGGCCACATCATCCGCTGGCGCGAGGAGGGCGGTGATGCTGCCGCCGAGTCTTTCGAATGGGACGTGTTTATCCTGTGCGGCGACCCTGCACACCCCGATGCCGCCAAGCGCGGCACGGTCAACGGCGACGCCTTCGGCAGCCCCGACGGGCTGTGGGTGGATGCCGATGGCAGGTTGTGGATCGAGACCGACATTTCGCCCACGTCGCTCTACAAGGGCGACTATGCTGCGCTCGGCAACAACGCCATGCTGTGCGCCGACACCGTCAGCGGCGAAGTGCGCCGTTTCCTCACCGGCCCGCGCGGCTGCGAGATCGCCGGCGTGATCCAGGCGACCGACCGGCGTACCCTCTTCGTGAACATCCAGCACCCTGGCGAGACTCCGGGCGAGCGCAGCAACCCGGACGCGCCCAGCTCCATCAGCGCCTGGCCCGGGGGCGGGCGGCCCCGCTCGGCCACCCTCGCCATCCGCCGGCTCGATGGTGGCGTCATCGGCGCCTGACGAAGCGCCGGACGCCCTCCACCGCGTGCGCGCAGACCCCGTTGGGCGGCACGTCCGCGTTGGGCCATGGGCTATACTCAGGCGCTCTCTTGCCCTAATGCCGCGCCCATCGCGTCCATGAAAATCCACGAATACCAAGCCAAGGAAATCCTGCGCCGCTTCGGCGTGGCGACACCGCGCAGCGTGCCGTGCTTCAGTGTGGACGAAGCGGTGGACGCGGCGCGCCAGCTGGGCGGCCCCGTCTGGGTGGTGAAGGCGCAGATCCACGCCGGGGGCCGCGGCAAGGGCGGCGGCGTGAAGGTGGCGCGATCCATCGACGAAGTGCGTGACTTGGCCGGCAAGATCCTCGGAATGCAGCTCAAGACCCACCAGACCGGGCCGGAAGGGCAGACGGTGCGCCGGTTGCTCATCGAGGAGGGCGCGGATATCCGCAAGGAGCTCTACCTTGGCCTGGTGGTGGACCGGGTGAGCCAGAGATATGTGCTCATGGCCAGCGCGGAGGGCGGCATGGATATCGAGGAAGTGGCCGCCCACACGCCGGAAAAAATTCACAAGGCAATCGTGGATCCAGTCGTGGGTCTGCGGGATGCCGACGCCGACGACCTGGCGCGCCGCATCGGCATCCCGGAGGTCTCGCTCTCCGAGGCGCGCGCCGTGCTGCAAGGGTTGTACCGCGCCTGCTGGGAAAGCGACGCGGCGCTGGCCGAGATCAACCCCCTCATCCTCACCGGCCAGGGCCGCGTGGTTGCCCTGGATGCGAAGATGAACTTCGACGCCAACGCCCTGTTTCGCCACCCCGACATCGTGGCCATGCGCGATCTGGACGAGGAGGACCCGGCCGAGATCGAGGCCTCCAAGTTTGATCTCTCCTACATCTCCCTGGACGGTGACATCGGTTGCCTGGTCAATGGCGCCGGCCTTGCCATGGCCACCATGGACACGATCAAGCTCTATGGCGGAAGCCCCGCCAACTTCCTCGACGTGGGCGGCGGCGCCACCGCCGAGAAGGTCACCGAAGCCTTCAAGATCATGCTGCGCAATCCGGGCCTCAAGGCGATCCTGGTGAACATCTTCGGCGGCATCATGAAATGCGACACCATCGCCACCGGGGTGGTTACCGCCGCTCGCGAAGTCAAGCTCGCCGTGCCGCTGGTGGTTCGCATGAAGGGCACCAACGAGGACCTTGGCAAGAAGATCCTGGCCGAATCCGGCCTGCCGATCATCGCCGCCGACAACATGGCCCAGGCGGCCGAGCGCGTGGTGGCGGCCGCGCTCGGCGCGGCCGCCACCACGCGGCCCGGACACCTTCCCGAGACGGACCATGGCTATCCTCGTTGACAAGAACACTCGCGTCGTTACCCAGGGCATCACCGGCAAGACCGGGCAGTTCCACACCCGCATGTGCCGCGAATACGCCAATGGCGCCCAGTGCTTCGTTGCCGGGGTCAACCCGCGAAAGGCTGGCGAGGACTTCGAGGGCATTTCCATCTTCGCCAGCGTACGCGAAGCGAAGGACAGCACCGGCGCAAGCGTCTCTGTGATTTACGTGCCTCCCGCGGGCGCGGCGGCGGCCATCTGGGAAGCCGTGGAGGCGGATCTCGACCTGGCCATCTGCATTACCGAGGGCATTCCGGTGCGCGACATGATCGAGGTGCGCGAGCGCATGCGGCGGGAGAATCGCCGCACCCTGCTGCTGGGGCCCAACTGCCCGGGCGTGATCACCCCCGAGGAAATCAAGATCGGCATCATGCCCGGCCACATCCACCGTAAGGGCCGCATCGGCGTGGTGTCGCGCTCGGGCACCCTCACCTACGAGGCGGTGGCGCAGCTCACGGAACTTGGCCTCGGGCAATCCACCGCCGTGGGCATCGGCGGCGATCCGGTGAACGGGCTGAAGCACATCGACGTGCTCAAGCTGTTCATGGACGATCCCGATACCGACGCCGTCATCATGATCGGCGAAATCGGCGGCTCCGACGAGGAGGCCGCGGCCGAGTGGTATCGCACCAATGCGCGCAAGCCGGTGGTGGGCTTCATCGCCGGGGTCACCGCGCCGCCTGGCAAGCGCATGGGTCACGCCGGGGCCATCATCTCCGGCGGCAAGGGCACGGCGCAGGAAAAACTTGCCGTCATGGAGGCCTGCGGCATTCGTGTCACGAAGAACCCGGCCGAAATGGGACGCCTGTTGCGCTCCGTTCTCTGAGAGCCATGCGCCGCATCCTGATTGCCATCGACGGGTCGGACAACGCGCTGCGCGCCGTGCGCCAAGTCGTATCGCTGGCACCTGAATTGCGCGCCCCGCCGCAACTGCTGCTCGCAAACGTGCAGCCCGTGGTGGTGTCCGGAGGGGTTCGCACCTTTGTCAACGCCGATCAGATCGACGCCTGGTATCGCAGCGAGGGCGAGAAGGCGCTGGCGGGTGCACGCGACCTGCTAGCCGCCGCCGGCCTTGCCCACGAGCATCACATCGTCGTGGGTGACCCGGCGGAAACGCTGGCGCGCATGGCACGCGAGCGCGGCTGCGACCTGATCGTCATCGGCACCCGTGGCATGAGTGCCATCGGCAACCTGCTCATGGGCTCCGTGGCCACCAAGGTGCTGCAGCTGGCCGACGCGCCGGTGTTATTGGTGCGATGAAGCCTCGGGCGCCGAGGGAGCGGCAGCGCCGCCTTCTGTTGTTGCTCCGGTTTGCGCCCCGCTGCGATTGATGCGGTTAACCAGCACACGCAGGAACGCGCGGTTGAACTTCATCTGGGTGCGCTCGGACGCTTCGCGCAGACCTTGAGCCTTGACTTCCATAACCAAGCAGTTGCCGCGGGACAGGATGGTGGTGCCGCGAGGGGCAACCCCCTCCTCGAAGTACAGCATGTGTCCGAAGCAATGGCCCGCTTGCATGGATTCCAGCGTCTTGCAGTTGCGGCATGCGAGCGCTTCTCCAGAGGCGAGCACGAAAAAACCGTCGCTGATTTCACCTTCGCGAAGAATGACGCTGCCGGCCCCGTGGCTCTGCCACCGCGCCAGGCGCATCGTCTCCCACAGCTCCACGTCCAGGAAGTCGCGAAAGAACGGCAACCCCCGCAGGATGCCGAAGTGTTCTGCCTCCGGCACGGCATTGTCCGGAAGCCTCAGATGCTTGAAGGCGCGAGCCAGGTCGCGGCTCACCTCGTTCCAGACCGGATAGCGGCTGGACAGGTCTTTCGACAAAGCCTGAAGCACTATGCGCTCCAGTGGCTCGGGCAGATCGCGCCGGTGCACCGACGGGGGTACCGGGTCGATATGTGCGATCTGGTAGGCCAGGCTGTTGCGGTTGGAGCCTTCGAACGGCAGGCGGCCCGTGAGCAACTGGTAGAGCACCACGCCCAGGGAGTAGATGTCGGTTTGTTGGGTGAGGGGCTTTTCCAGCACCTGCTCCGGCGACATGTAGGCCGGTGAGCCGATGCCGCTCAGGCAGGTGTGCTCCGCGTGGTCATAGCGGGCGGCGCCAAAATCGCTCACCTTGATCTCGGTGCCGGCGGTGAGCAGGATGTTGGCGGGCTTCACGTCACAGTGGATGACGCCTTGCCGGCCGGCGTAGTCCAGCGCCTGGCTCGCCTTGAAGCCGATTTCCACCACTTGTTCCATGGGTAGCAGCGACTCGGGGCTGCAGTAGCGCCTCAGCGTGTGCCCGGGCACATACTCCATCACCACGTAGGACAGTTCGTCCTCGGACACGGCATCGTGGATGGCCACGATGTGGGGATGGGAGAGTTTGCCCGCCAGTGCAGCCTCGTTCATGAACACCCGCTGAAAGCGGCTGCGTAGCCGTGGGTCGACACTGGCTTCGTGATCGATCATCTTGATCGCCACGCGACGGGCAAAAAAGGAATCATCCGCCAGGAACACACGGCTGGTGGCGCCGCGGCCCAGTTCCCGCAGGATGTGGTATTTCCCGATCCGCGGGGGCAGGGTGTCCTCGAAGTGACGATCGGAGGTGGCGGCTAATTCCATGCGCTCGTTAACGGCCGCATGGCACGCGGGCTTTAGCGCCAGAGCCCAGTGCAGGGCGTTGCGCCCATCGGGCCGCAGTGCTGGCCGGGAGCTCGTTCAGTTGAGGAACGGCACCCGCATGCCCCGGGCCACCGCCGGTCGCGCGCCGAGGGCCTCGAACCATCGTCGCACGTGGGGAAAATCTGCCAACTCCACGCGGTGCCATTCATGGCGGGCCACCCATGGATAGGTGGCCATGTCGGCCACGGAATACTCGTCCGCGAGATGCTCGTGGATGGCAAGATGACTGTCGAGCACGCCATAGAGTCGGCGCGTCTCGCCGGTATAGCGCTCGATGGCATAGGGCACGGGTTCCTTGGCGGCGCGCAGGAAGTGGTGCGCCTGACCGAACATGGGCCCCACGCCCGCCATCTGGAACATCAGCCACTGCAGCGCCTCGAAGCGCCGCCGCTCCTCCCGGGGCAGGAAGCGGCCCGTCTTCTGGGCGAGGTACAGGAGGATGGCGCCCGACTCGAACAGCGTGAAGGGCGCGCCATCGGGGCCGTTGGCATCCACGATGGCGGGGATCTTGCCGTTCGGGTTGATAGCGCGAAACGCGGGCAGATCCTGCTCGGCCTTGCCGATGTCCACCGCATGCACCCGGTAGGGCAGGCCGCACTCCTCCAGCATGATGGAGACCTTGCGGCCGTTGGGCGTGCCCCAGGTATAGAGGTCCAGCATGCGCGTCGCTCCGGATCGGGAAAGGCGCGAGGGTAGCCCGGAAACGACGCGGGCAGGCGCATGCGCCTGCCTGCGATCCCGGCCGATGAGCAGCTACTTCTTGCTGCCGTGCTTGTCCTTCATGGACTTCATGAAGGCCTGGATCTCATCGAGACTGACGGCGCCGTCCTTGTCGGTGTCGATGGCCTCGAAGTGCTTCGCCACGCCCGGAATGGCGGTGGCCTCGGCCTTGTCGAGGGTGCCGTCGGCATCTTTGTCAGCGGCCTTGAACTTTGCGTCGCCCTTGGCGTGCATCTCCTTGCCCTTGGCGTTCATGCCAGCGTGAATCTCCTCGAGGGTGACGGTGCCGTCCTTGTCGGCGTCGATGGCCTCGAAGTGCTTTGCCACGCCCGGCATGGCAGCGGCCTCGGCCTTGTCGAGGGTGCCGTCGGCGTCCTTGTCGGCGGCCTTGAACTTTGCCTCCAGCTTCTTCATCTGGCCTTCGTCGGCCTGCTCGGCTCCCGCGGCGAAGGCGAGGCCAAGTGCAACGGCAAGAGCGAGTTTGCGCATGATGGGGCTCCTTGTGTGCAGCATTGGGAAGGGGGCGACGGGCAGCGCTGCGCCCGAAGGTGTTTCTGCGCCCCCAACGGCCGCGAATCAGGAAGGGTTGACGTGAGTTGCATGCGTGATCGCGGACAGCCGGGCGGCCCGGATGCGCTCCGGGATGGCACGGGGGTCGTCACGCGCGGCGGCAATGGCCGCGGCGTCCACGGCAAGGCTTGCAGCCAGGGCGGCCTGCAGCCGGGCGGCCTGGGGAAAGGGAACATCCGCGGCCCCGGGGCGGCCCTGCACGTCCACCCGGGCTACGGCCAGTAGTTGGGCGAAGCGCTCCGGGCGGCGCCAGGCATCGGTCGCCGTGAGCAGCGCCAGCACGGCTGCGGCGTCGAGGGCGAGGGCGCGCTGCACGGTGCCCAGCCATCGAGCGGCGAGCGCCGCCAGGTCGCGGCAGTCGTTCGGTGCCCGGATGCGTTCGGAGACCGCGCGCGCCACCGCCACCGCGTCCCCGCCGGGACCCGCGGCCCGCTCAGACTGATGCATCAGCAGCGCATAGCGCACCTCCAGTGGCTGGCCGATGGCCGCGGCGTGGTCCAGCACGTGCAGGATGTGGTGGCCCGCATCGCCGTCTGCATCGGCCAGCGCGAACAGGTGCTCCACCTCGGGCAGCACCCGCGACAGCGCGCCACAGGCGCGCAGCACCTCGAACATGCGCGCTGGCCGCGCTTCCATCAGGCCGCGAGACAGCTCCTGCCAGACTCGTTCTGGCACCAGGTGGTCCGCCTCGCCATCGGCCACCATGGCCTTCATGAGCGCCATGGTCTGGGGCGCCACCACGAAGCCGAAACGCGCCGCAAAGCGCGCCACGCGCAGGATGCGCACCGGATCCTCGGCAAAGGCCGGGCCCACGTGCCGCAGGACTCCCAGGCGCAAATCGTGCAGACCGTCGAAGGGGTCCACCAGCGTACCGTCCGCGCGACGGGCGATGGCGTTGATGGTGAGATCGCGCCGCGCCAGGTCCTGGTCGAGGGTCACCTCTGGCGAGGCGTGAACCACGAAGCCCCGGTAGCCGTGGCCGGATTTGCGCTCAGTGCGGGCGAGCGCGTATTCCTCGTGGGTATCGGGGTGCAGGAACACCGGGAAGTCCTTGCCCACGGGACGGAACCCGAGGGCCTCGAGTTGCGCCGGTTGCGCGCCCACCACCACCCAGTCGCGATCCTGCACTGTTCGCCCCAGCAGTTCGTCGCGCACTGATCCGCCCACCTGGAAGATTTCCATGCTTCGCGGCAGGTCCCGCGCCGCTAGCGGCCGGCGCGGCCGCGCATGAGATCGTGGCGGGCGAGGCGGGAAGCGCCGGTCAGGTAGGAGGGCGCCACCGCCTCAAGGGCGGTCGGGCGAAACCCGAACACCTCGGGGAAGCCGCATCCGCAAACGTTGTCCACGGACATGGAGCGCACATTGTCGAGCGTCATGAGCCGCCCGGGCAGCCGCTCCAGTAGGGCCGCCTGCAGCCTGGCGAGTCTCGGGGGCAAGGGCAGGATCGTGCGGCGCAGGCCGATCGTCGCGCAGGTCAGCTGCACCAGGTCCGCCAGGGTGTAGGTGGTGGGGCCGCACAGGTCGTAGCTGTTGCCTGCCGTGGCCGGATCGTTTACGCAGTGAACCGCGGCGCGGGCCACGTCCTCCACCCAGATGGGCTGGAAGCGGGCGCCCGCGCAGCCCAGCGGCAGCACCGGAAAGGCGCGGGCCAGCCGGGCGAAGAGCGTCAGAAAACCGTCGCCGCGTCCGAAGATCACCGAGGGCCGAAGGATGGTCACCGCCAGCCCCTCGCGCGCACCAGCTTTCACGGCGGCCTCGCCGCGGCCCTTGCTGCGCTGGTAGTTGCTTGGAGCCCCCGGGCCGGCGCCCAGGGCGCTCACATGCACCAGCCGGGGCACGGCCTCGGCAAGGCAGGTACGCACGATGCGCGTGGGCAGCTGCTCGTGGTTGCGCGCATAGCCCTGACCGCCGGCATCGTGCAGCACGCCCACCAGGTTCACCACCGCGTCGCAACCACGCACGCTCTGGGCCAGTGCCCCATCCTCATGCACATCAGCGTTGAACACCTCGGCCGTGGGCAGGAGGATCAGCTCGCGCTTGGCGCGCTCGCGATGACGGGTGGGAATACGCACGGTGATGCCGCGCGCGGCCAGCTGCATGGCCACGTTGCGGCCCAGGAAGCCTGAGCCTCCCACCAGGCAGACACGGCGGATGATCATGTTCCTTGGCTGTGTGATCGGGACGTTGAATGTCGGGCCGCTGGCACCAAGGCCACGTCGCGTCCCGATACTGGATTCTAGCCCACCGAAATGGCGGGCTCCTCTCGCACGTTCAGGGCTCGCCGGTGGCGGCGCCGGTCGCGGCCGCGGTGCGCGGCGCGATGGTGCCGATGCGGGCGCGCAACTGGACGAGGGAGTGGCCGAACTGGCGCGCGTACTGGTGGGCGTTGGCCATCACCTTGCGCACGTAGTCGCGGGTTTCGGTGAAGGGGATGGTGTCGATGTACACGGCGCCCTCCAGGGCGCGATCGGCACGCCACGCCTGGGCCCGCCCGGGCCCTGCGTTGTAGGCCGCCGAGGCGAGTACCGGACTGCCGTCCAGGCGCGTCAGCATTTCCTTGAGGTAGAAGGTGCCTAAGCTCACGTTGGCGTCCACCGCGTCTTCCACGGCATGGCGCCATTGCTTCAGGCCCATGCGCGCCGCCACCCAGCGCGCGGTGGTGGGCATGATCTGCATCAGGCCGGCGGCGCCGGCGCTGGAGCGCGCCGTGGGCACGAAGCGGCTTTCCTGGCGGACCAGGCCGTAGAGCAGCGCTTCGTCCACGTTCATGTCGCGTGCGGAGGCACGCAACAGTTCCGGATAGGGCACCGGATAACGCAACTCGAAGTTGACCAATTGCGTCGAGCGTTCGGCAGTGGCGATGGAGCGCTCGTACCAGCCCTCGCGGCGCGCCACTTCGGCCGCGGCGATGAGCAGCGGATCCGCCATGTCGCGCACGGCCCAGATCCACTCCATATTGCCCTCGTAGCGCAGCCCCAGCCGATACCATGCCAGCGCCCGCTGGATTGCCGGCATGCGTTGCACCGTGTCGATGTCCGCCGCGAGCGGCAGCTGGTTGCGCGCCGGCGTAGAGATGCCCAGTTCCTCTGCGGCGAGCTGGCCATGGAAGTTTTGCTCCCGGGCCAGCACGGTGAACAGCGCCTCGGACTCGAAGGAACGACCCACCGCGGCCATGGCGCGCGCGCGCCAGTAGCGCCATGGCGGCCTCTCACGCTCCTCGGAGTCCATGCGCGCCGTGTAGTCGAGCACGCGTGGCCAGTCGCCACCGCGTAGCGCCGCCCGCGCCGCCCAGGCGAGTTGCGTGTTTTCCAGCGGAGCGCCCTCTGCCAGTGTGTACCAGTCGAGGGCCTCTGGCTGGTGCCGCCGCGCCGCCGCAACGGCGATCAGGCCCCAGCCGTGCGCCCGGTCTTGCGCCGGCAGGCGCGTGCCAATCTGCGTCCACAGTTGCGCAGCCCCCGGCGGTGCGCTCGCGGCCATGCGGCCGAGGGCGAACAGCGCCACCTCGCGCTGGGCGCGCGAATCCAGCCGAAGGCCGCGGGCCTCGAGAAAGCGCTGCGGGTTTTTCGCGGCCGCCTCCACCAACTTCGGATCCGGGCGCCGTGCCGCGGGCAGCAGCGCCGCCACTGACTTGGCAAGGCTTGCATTGCCCGCGGAGAAGGCCATCCGAAGACGCGCCCAGACGTCGTTTTCGGTCAATGCGCCCGCTGCCAGTGCCAGCGCGGCCGCTTCCATGCAGGCGGCGGGCAGCTCGCCGCCTGCCAGCCACAGGGCGCGTGCGTCGCGCCCCACGGTGGCATCGCGCGCCGCCATCCGTGGCACCCAGGAGAGGCAACGCAGCTCCGTGTCAGGTTCCGTCAGGGCTGGAAACTCACGTTGGAATTCGTCCCAGGCGTTCGTTCGGGCAAGCTGGCGCAACCAGTCGGCGCGCAGCCGATTGGCGGGCAGCTGGCCAGCGTAGCGTTCGAGGTAGGCGCGCACGGCGCCAGATGGCTGCTCGGCCAGCCGCAAGCGCAACTGCCAGTACTCCGCCCAAGGGGCAAGCGGGTGGCCTTGCAGCCGTGCCACGAGACCATCGAGGGTGGGACCCTGCCCCTTCTGGAAGGCCTCGCGGGCAGCTAGAAACTCAGCGTCGCCAGTCTGCGAACGCGCCTCGCCCGCCAGCAGGGCAAACGAGCACAGAAGCAAAGCGGTCGTCGGGCGGATCACAGGAACAGGTGCGCGGCGGGATTGCCTGTTTCGTCCCAATGCGGGTAATTGAGTTCCCTCAGGAAGCGCTTGAAGGCCCCCCGATCCCTGGGGGGCACCTGCACCCCGGCCAGCACCCGGCCATGGTCGGCACCGTGATTGCGGTAGTGGAACAGGCTGATGTTCCAGCCGGGGCTCATGGCATCGAGAAACTGCATCAGGGCGCCGGGGCGTTCCGGAAACTGGAACCGGTAGAGAACTTCGTGCTCCACCTCGGGGGAGCGGCCGCCAACCATGTGACGGACATGCAGCTTGGCCAGCTCGTTGTCGCTGAAATCTCGCGCCTCCAGACCAGCCGCCCTGAGGGATCGCACCAGAGCCCTGACCTCGGCCCGCCCCTCCACCTGCAATCCCACGAACACATGGGCCTCGGCGGGATCGTGGAATCGGTAGTTGAATTCGGTCACGTTGCGCCGGCCGATGAGCTGGCAGAAGCGCCGGAAGCTCCCCGGCCGCTCGGGAATGGTGACCGCCAGCACCGCTTCGCGCCGCTCTCCGATCTCGGCCTGCTCGGCGACGAAGCGCAGCCGGTCGAAGTTCATGTTCGCGCCACAGGCGATGGCCACCAGGGTGCGATTGCGCGCCCGGTGGGTCTCCACCCAGGCCTTGGCGCCCGCCACCGCCAGCGCCCCGGCGGGTTCCAGGACCACGCGGGTTTCCTCGAACACGTCCTTGATGGCGGCGCAGATGGCGTCGTTGTCCACCAGCACCATCTCGTCCACGTGGCGGCGCGCCAGCCTGAAGGTTTCTTCGCCAGGCTGGCGTACCGCCACGCCGTCGGCGAACAGGCCCACCTGGGCCAGGCGTACTCGCTGACCGGCGGCCAGGGAGCGCGCCATGGAGTCGGCGTCCACGGGCTCCACCCCTACGATGCGCACCTCGGGGCGCAGCCGCTTCACGTAGGCCGCCACGCCGGCGATCAGGCCACCGCCGCCCACCGCCACGAATATGGCGTCCAGCGGGCCGCCGTGCTGCTGCAGGATCTCGCGGGCGATGGTGCCCTGGCCGGCGATCACGTCCGGATCGTCATAGGGGTGCACCAGGGTGTAGCCGTGCTTGGCGGCCAGCGCCAGGGCGTGGGCACCGGCCTCGTCGTAGGAGTCGCCCGACAACACCACCTTGGCGCCACGGGCGGCCACCGCGTCCACCTTGATGCGTGGCGTGGTCACCGGCATCACGATCACCGCCTTGCAGCCCAGGTGCCGTGCCGAAAGGGCCACGCCCTGGGCATGGTTGCCCGCCGAGGCGGCGATCACGCCGCGCCGCAATTGCGCGCGGCTCAGCCGCGACATCTTGTTGTAGGCGCCGCGGATCTTGAAGGAAAACACCGGCTGCAAGTCCTCGCGCTTGAGCAGCAGGGTGTTGCCCAGGCGCCGGGAAAGCAGCGGCGCAGGATCGAGAGGCGTCTCCACCGCCACGTCGTAGACGCGGGCGGTGAGGATGCGCTCCAGGTAGTCGTCGGTCATGGGCAGGGCGCCGGCGCGGGCCGGGCAGCGGTGGGAGGGAAAGCCGGACCTAGGGTAGCAAATGTGGTGACGGCGCCCCCAGGTGCGTTGAGACCGTGCCGCCCTCGTTCTATGCTTGCGCAACGCCATCAGCCCCGGACACCATGGATCAGGACCAACAGAAACAGGCAGCCGCCGAGGCCGCCATAGCCCACTTGCCCGACGACGCCGTCATCGGCGTGGGCACCGGCTCCACCGCCAATCGCTTCATCGATGCCCTGGGCCGCATCCGCCAGCGCGTGCGCGGCGCCGTGGCCAGCTCCGAGGCCTCGGCGGCGCGCCTGAAGGCCCTGGGCATCGAGGTGCTGGACCTGAATGCCGTGGCCGATCTGCCGGTTTACGTGGATGGCGCCGACGAGATCACCGAGTCCCTGGCCATGATCAAGGGCGGTGGCGGTGCGTTGACCCGCGAGAAGATCGTCGGCGCCGTGGCGCGGCGCTTCATCTGCATCGCGGACGCCTCCAAGCTCGTGGGACGCCTGGGCCGCTTCCCTTTGCCGGTGGAGGTGATTCCCATGGCCCGCTCCCACGTGGGCCGGCAGCTCGTGCGTCTGGGTGGCCATCCCGAGTGGCGCCAGGGCGCCGTCACGGACAACGGTAACTGGATCCTGGACGTACACGGTTTGTCCATCCCGGATCCCGCGGCCCTGGAGGCCGAGATCGATGCCATCGCGGGAGTGGTGAGCGTGGGCCTGTTCGCCCGGCGCCCGGCAGACCTCCTGCTCCTGGGCACATCCGGGGGCGTGCGGACGCTGGCGCGCATGCCATGAACCTGTCACAGTCCATGTGTAGCTTCCGCAGGTTTAAGGCCGACGCCGGGGCCGCCTTCAGGGATACACGACCATGACATCTTCCGAACACACCTCCAAGCAGTTTGATGCAGAACTCGAGGCTGTCCGCGCCCGGGTGCTGCAGATGGGCGGGCTGGTAGAGGAGCAGATCCGGCTTGCCGTGGAAGCGTTGCTGTCGGGCGACTCGGAGTTGTCCAACTCCGTGGTCAACAACGACCACGCCGTCAATGCGCTCGAAGTGGCCATCGACGAGGATTGCAGCACCATCATCGCCCGCCGGCAGCCCACTGCCGGCGACCTGCGAATGATCATGACGGTGGTGAAGACGATCACCGACCTCGAGCGCATCGGCGACGAGGCTGCCAAGATCGCCCGCATGGCTAGGCTGATCGGCGGCAACGACCGGCTGACGCAGCCGCGCTTCCACGAGATCCGGCGCATGGCCGGCATGGCCGCGGAGATGCTCCACAAGGCCCTGGACGCTTTCGCGCGCCTGGACATCACGGCCTCGGCCGAGGTGGTGCGCCAGGACCAGCTCGTGGATGACGAGTTCCGCGGCATCCTCCGTCACCTCATCACCTTCATGATGGAAGACCCGCGCACCATCTCGGCCTCCATCGAGATCCTGTTCACCGCCAAGGCCATCGAGCGCATCGGCGATCACTCCAAGAACATCTGCGAGTACGTGATTTACATGGTGAAGGGCAAGGACGTGCGCCACACCAGCGTCGAGGAAATCGAGCGCGAGATCATGGGCTGAGGCTGTCGGTCATGATCGCCACCGTCGTCCCGGACGCGTCGCCGTGCCCGCCAGCTCCACTTCCCGGAGAGCACCTGCTTGGATGAAGTCCTGACGGCGCGGCCGCTGGCGCACCCCACGCCTGGCGCTGCTGGCCCCGCGGTGGTGGCCGCCGTGGACCTGGGCTCCAACTCTTTTAGGCTCCAGGTGGGCCGGGTGGTGGACGAGCAGATCTACCCGCTGGACAGCCTGCGAGAGCCGGTGCGCCTGGCTGCTGGGCTGGGCCCCGACAAGCGGCTCGACGAGCCTTCCCAGCAGCGCGCCCTCGATGCCCTGCGCCGGTTTGGGGAACGGTTGCGCGGGTTTGAAGAGGCATCGGTTCGCGCCGTGGGCACCAACACCTTGCGGGTGGCCAAGAATGCCCGCGACTTCCTGCGCCGCGCCGAGATGGCGCTGGGCTTCCCCATCGAGGTGGTGGCCGGCAAGGAAGAGGCGCGCCTGATCTACCTCGGCGTGTCCCACAGCCTCCCGCCCACTGCCGAGCGACGCATGGTGGTGGACATCGGCGGCGGCTCCACCGAGTTCATCATCGGCAGCGGCTACCAGCCGCGCAAGCTGGAAAGCCTCTACATGGGCTGCGTGAGCTTCACCCTGCGCTATTTCGAGGGCGGACGCATCACCAAGAGCGGCCTCAAGCAGGCCGAGACGGCCGCGCGCATCGAACTCCAGACCATCGAGCGCGGCTTCTCGCGCGGTCACTGGAAGCAGGCGGTCGGTTCCTCGGGCACCGCCCGCGCGCTGGGCGACCTGATCCAGGCCAACGGCTGGGGCGATGGCAGCATCACCGCCGAGGGCATGGAACGCTTGCGCGCCCATCTTCTCAAGGCGGGTGACGTGGAGCGCATCGCCCTGCCCGGGCTCAAGTCCGACCGTGCCCAGGTGCTGCCCGGCGGATTCGCCATCATGAGCGCCATCTTCGGCGAGCTTGGCGTTGACCGAATGATCCTGGCCACCGGGGCCATGCGCCAGGGAATCCTCTACGACATGGTGGGCCGCTTCCATCACCATGACATGCGCGAGGTCACGGTGCGCCAGTTCATGAAGCGCTACCACGTGGATGCCGCCCAGGCGCGGCGCGTGGAGCCGTTGGCGCTGGAGTTTCACCGCGCGCTGGCTCATCGCCGGGAAGCCCACGACGACACACGGAGCCAGCTGGTGGCATGGGCCGCGCGTCTGCACGAGATCGGCCTGTCGGTGGCGCACACGGGGTACCACAAGCATTCGGCCTACATTCTCGGCAACGCCGACATGCCCGGCTTCTCGAAGATGGAACAGGCGCACTTGGCACTTCTGGTGCTCGCCCATCGCGGCACCCTCGACAAGGTCAAGCCCCTGGTGACCGACCCCAACGACTGGCCCGTGATCATGTCTCTGCGTCTGGCCACCCTGTTCCACCGCACCCGCGGGCCCGTGGCGCTGCCGGCCATCGAGGCGGCCTGGCGGGACGGGGGTTTCGAACTGGACCTGCCGCTCGACTGGCTGTCCCGCTACCCCCTTACCGCGGCCGCCTTGCGCAGCGAGATCCGGGAATGGCGCGCCCTCGGTTTTGATCTCGACGTGCCCGTTCTCGACGCCCTCGAAGGCTCGTTCGATCCGGTGGTGGACTGACCAGCGGCGTCAGTCCAGCAGGTCGGGATTCATCACCGCGCGCAGCACCACCTGGACGCTGTCGCCGCGCACCCGCAGGGCAAGCCACCAAAGGGCGCCTTTCTTCACACTGAAATCCGTCGCGCGCCCGGCCAGCAGCAAGCTTGCCACCTGACCAAGAGTGGGTTGATGTCCCACCACCAGCGCCGCGCCGTGCGCCTCGGGCCAGCCGGCGGCGGCCAGCACTGCCTCGGGCGCCGCGCCAGGTGCAAGCGCGGGCACCACTTCGAAGTCGCGCGCCAGGGCAGCCACGGTTTCCCGGGTGCGCACCGCCGGGCTCACAAGAATGCGGGCCTGATGCGGCAGACGGGGTTCGAGCCAGCGCGCCAGCGCGGCAGCCTGGCGGCGGCCCTTGTCGGTAAGAGGGCGTTGCAGATCGGGCAAGCCATCCCGGGCCTCGGCGTGGCGCCACAGCAGCAGTTCCATCACGGCTTCTCCGCGGGGCGGGACGATCGCCAAAAGGGGCGCGCCGCCTCGAAGCGCGACCAGGCGTGGGACAGGTGGCCGATGCCGGCCGCAGCGCGCGCCGCGCTCCAGCCCCGCACAAGTCCGGCGGCGTGGGAGAGCTGGGCCGCATCGCCGCCGTTGAGTTCGGCCAGCAGCCGCGCCGTCACGGCGGCGTCGTTCAGGCTGCCGAGAATTTCCTGCAACTCTGCCGTGGCTGCGATGTAGTCGCGCACCGCGCCCCGGCGAAACAGCCGTTGCAGGAACTCGGCTGCGTAACGCAGCTTTTTCACCTCGATGCGCAGGGCGTGCAATGCGGTCTCGTCCAGCGCCCCCAGGCCGCGGCCAGCCCGGCGGACGCGCCGCGCCTGACGGGCAAGCAGCAGGGCGGCGAATTCCGGCAACGGCAGCGCCTCGCGGGCGCGCCCTGCTTCGTCCAGCGCCGCCCGCCAGGGCCGGGCGGCCAGGGCGCTGCCCAGGTCGAGGAGCAGGCACGTGTAGGCCGGGCCGGCCATGGTCTCCAGCGCGGCCGCACGCGCCTGGGCACGGCGCGCCGCAGCCAGTTGCAGCAGTCTCGGCAGGCCAGGCGCGTCACCCAGCGCTGCGCATACCGGCGGCGCCGTCTCGGTGCAGAACACGTCCCAGTCGCGGGCCTCCCCCAGGCTGGCGGCGTTGGTGCGCAGGGCCTGGAGCAGGTCGGCCACCGGCGGGCGCGGCATCACCGGCCGGAACAGTGCAAAGGCGCTGCGCAGGCGCCGCAAGGCCACCCGTGCCTGGTGGATAAACTCGGGGTCGTCGCTGGCCAGCACGCCTGGCTCATTGTCCTGCAACTGCATCAGGCAGGAGGCGGCGATGGCCTCAAAGGCCGCCGTTACATCCATGTCCGGGTGCAGCCGCGGCGCCTGGGCGCGAGCGGGCGCCACTGCCGCGGCGGGCGGGTCCAGCAATGCAAAACCGCGCTCGGCCTTGGAGTGCCGGCACACGCGTAATGACAGCGCGGGCAGCAGACTGCGGGCGAAGGCGAACAGCCCTCCCGGTTCGCCGGACTCGAGTTCCAGTTCCAGCTCGCACAGTGGCGCCTCACGCCCCGACTGCGTGGCCACGATTCGGCCCAGGTCGACGCACAGCAGAGCCCGGGTGCCCCCGCCCAACTGGAGCTGCCGGGTGGTACGGCGGAAATCGGTGGCGAACACCGGCTGCAGCCGGGCGCGCAGCGCCGCGTCGGCGAACAGCGCTGCCGCTGGCGTTTGCGACAGCGCCACGAAATTGATGATCTGCGCCGCCGCTGGCGCTTCGAATTCGCTGCGCTCGTGCAGGGCGCCGCGCACCCGACCTTCGGTCTTGAGGGTCTGGACCCAGCGCGCGCCGCTGCGCCGCAGCCTCAGCGCCACCCCGTGACGCGCCAGATCGCGCTGCGGGGTGTCGTAGTAGACGCTGTGCAACTGCCGCGATCCGGGCCGCCCCCGCGTGGCCGCCGCCACCGAAGCCAGCCGCCCCAGCCGCGGGATCTGGTCCGGCGGCAGCAGCAGCTTGAGCTCGATCTCTACGGCCATGGTGCTTGCCGGGAGGGGCGCGCCTAGCGGGCCCCGCCAGGCGCGGAGAACTGCTCCAGCAGTTCGCGCTGGGCGCAGCGCACCCGCCCGCCACGCACGGGGGTGCGCTGCCGGTAGCTGCCGTCGGATTGCATCTCCCAGGCCTGGGTGTTGTCCTCCAGGTAGGGCTTCAAGGCCTCGGCGATGACGCGCCGCTTGAGTCGCGCGTCAAGCACCGGAAAGCACAGTTCGATGCGGCGAAAGAAATTGCGGTCCATCCAGTCGGCGCTGGAGAGGTACACGCTATCGCTGGAGCGGAAGTGGAATACCCGGTGGTGCTCCAGGAAACGGCCGATGACCGAGCGCACGCGGATGTTCTCCGACAGTCCGGGAATGCCTGGGCGCAGGGCGCACACGCCGCGCACGATGAGGTCGATCTTCACGCCCGCACGCGAGGCCTCGTAGAGCTCGTAGATGGTCTCGGGTTCGAGAAGCGCGTTCATCTTGGCGGTGATGCCGGCCGGCTTGCCCTCGCGAGCCTGGGCGGCCTCGTGGGCGATGGCCTCCATCAGCCTCGGATGCAGCGTGAAGGGCGACTGCCAGACGTGGGTGTGGCGGCCAGCCCTGCCAAGGCCGGTGAGCTGCAGGAACACATCGTTCACGTCGGACGTCATGTCCTCGTCGCAGGTAAGCAGCCCGAAATCGGTGTACAGGGTGGCGGTGCGCGAATGGTAGTTCCCGGTACCCAGGTGCACGTAGCGGCGCAGGCGGCCATCCTCGCGCCGCACGACCATGGCCATCTTGGCGTGGGTCTTGTGACCCACCACGCCATACACCACGTGCGCGCCCACTTCCTCGAGACGCGAGGCCCAGTTGACGTTGGTCTCTTCATCGAAGCGCGCCAGCAGCTCCACCACCACCGTCACCGCCTTGCCGTTGCGAGCCGCGCGGATGAGGTGCTCCATGAGCTCGGAATCAGCGCCGGTGCGATACACCGTCTGCTTGATGGCCACCACCGCCGGGTCGGAGGCGGCCTGCTCGATGAAGTTGACCACGGGCTTGAAGGACTGGAAGGGATGATGCAACAGGATGTCACCCTTGCGGATGGCGGCGAACATCTCGCCGGGCCGCGCCAGCTGCGCAGGGATGCCGGGAATGAAGGGCTTGAACTTGAGATCGGGCCTGTCCACCCTGTCGGGCACCTGCATCAGCCGCACCAGGTTCACTGGCCCGGTCACCTGATAGAGCTCCTGTTCGCCGAGGCCGAACTGCTGCAGCAGGAACTCGGACATGTGCGGGGGACACAGGTCGGCTACTTCCAGGCGCACGGCGTCGCCAAAGTTGCGCTGCGGCAGTTCGCCCTGCAACGCGGTGCGCAGGTTCTTGATCTCTTCCTCGTCCACGAACAGATCGCTGTTGCGGGTGACGCGGAACTGGTAGCAGCCCTTCACCTCCATGCCCGCGAACAACTCGTTCACATGGGCGTGCAGGATGGAGGACAGGAACACGAAGCCCCAGTCACAACCGGAAATGCCGGGCGGCAGCGCCACGAAGCGAGGCAGCGCCCGCGGCGCCTGCACGATGGCGATGTTGGAGTTGCGGCCAAAGGCGTCCTTCCCGGACAGTTCCACGGCGAAGTTGAGGCTCTTGTTGAGCAGCCGCGGGAAGGGATGCGCGGGGTCAAGCCCGATGGGCGTGAGCACCGGCATCACCTCGTGCATGAAGAACTCGCGTATCCAGTCGCGCTGGGCTTCGCTCCATTCCCGCCGCCGCAGGAAGCGGATGCCCTCCGCGGCCAGGGCGGGAAACAGCTCCTCGTTGAGAATCCGGTACTGTCGCGCCATCAGTTCGTGGGCTTGGCGCGATACCTCCGCGAGCACCTCGCGCGGTGCCAGGCCGTCGGGGCCGATGCCCTCGGCACCCAGGTCCACCTGCGCCTTGAGACCCGCCACGCGAATCTCGAAGAACTCGTCCAGGTTGCTGCCGGTGATGCACAGGAAGCGCAACCGCTCCAGCAGCGGCACCTCCGCGTCCTGGGCCTGGGCAAGCACGCGGCGGTTGAATTCGAGCAGGCCCAGTTCGCGATTGAGCAGCGCGCGCTCCGCCGCGGCCTCGTTGCCGAGCACCGCCCCCGCCTCCTCTTGGACCGAAGGCGCTTGGGGAGCGGGTGCTTTCTCCATGGTCATGGAGAGGTCGGCGCAACCCAGCCGCTGGCGGTATCGGCGCCCGGACCGAAGAAGTGCGCCTCCATCTGCTGCTCCAGGTATTTGCGCGCCTTGGGGTCGGAGAGGTTGAGGCGGTTTTCGTTCACCAGCATCTTCTGGTGCTCGAGCCACTGCTTCCAGGCTTCCTTGGAAACGGACTCGAAAAGCCTGCGGCCAAGGGGCCCCGGATAGGGCGGAAAATCCAGCCCCTCGGCCTCGCGGCCGAGCTTGATGCAGTGAACGTTTCGTGACATGGCGGCTCCCGGGCGGCGGCCCAGCCGTGTAAGGGCCGAAGATTATCCACGAAGCGGCGCGCGCGTTGCCACCTTGCGCGGGGAGCGCCCGCCTGGGCGCCGCGCGACGCTAACGCAGCGCCTTGCCCAGCACCTTTGAGCGGCGTTGCAGGTTGTAGAGTTCGCGTCGCTGCGACGGCAGGCTGTCGATGTCGATCTCGGTGAAGCCGTTTTCCACGAACCAGTGGGCGGTGCGGGTGGTGAGCACGAACAGCCGTTCCAGCCGGGCGCGGCGGGCGCGCGCTTCGATGGCCCGCAGCAGGCGCTCGCCCGCACCGGTGCCGCGGTAGGTGGGGTGTACCGCCAGGCATGCCAGCTCGCCGGCGCGATCGTCCGGGAAGGGATACAGCGCCGCGCAGCCCACGATGCGTCCATCGTGCTCGAGCACGGTGAAGCGGCCGATCTCGCGCTCGAGCAGTTCGCGCGGGCGCTTCACCAGCGTGCCGTCCACCTCCAGCGGCTCGATCAGGCCGATCACGCCCCCCACGTCGTCCACGGTGGCGGTGCGCACGGTCTGCAGCGGGTCCTGGGTGACCATGGTGCCCACCCCCTCGTGGGTGAACAGTTCCAGCAGCAGCGCGCCGTCCTGGTGCCGGCTGATGAGGTGGGCACGCTTGACGCCACCGTGGCAGGCGCGCGCCGCGAAGGGCAGGTACAGGCCGGCGTCGCCTCGCGGCGGCCGGCGCCCCGCCATCACCCGCTCCGCGTCGCTCACCGTGAGCTCGCGCACCAGGTCTCCCTCGCCGTCGACCACGCCGGGCTCGTCCATGAGGAACACCAGCTTGTCGGCCGCCAGCGCGTGGGCCACGTGGCAGGCCGTGTCCTCGAGAGTGAGGTTGAAAATTTCGCCGGTGGGTGAAAACCCCAGCGAGGACAGCAGCACCAGTTCGCCGTCGTCCAGGCGGTTGCGGATCGCCTCGGCGTTGACCTTGCGCACTTCGCCTGTATATAGCATGTCCACGCCGTCCACCACCCCCACCGGCTGGGCCACCACGAAGTTGCCCCCCGAGACGCGGATGGTGGCGTTGGCCATGGGCGAGTTGGGCAGGCCCATGGACAGCAGCGCCTCGATCTCCATGCGCAGCCGGCCACTGGCTTCCTTCACGTCGGCCAGGGCGGGCTCATCGGTGACGCGCATGTCGCGCACGTACTGGATGCGCGCGCCGCGGGCCTTGAGGCGCGCTTCTATCTGAGGACGCGCGCCGTGCACCAGCACCAGCCGCACACCCAGCGAAGCCAGCAGGTTCAGGTCGTGGGTGAGCGACACGAAGCGGCCGTCGGCCACCACTTCGCCGCCGAAGGCCACCACGAAGGTGCGTCCGCGAAACGCGTGGATGTAGGGCGCCGCGGCCCGAAACCAGTGCACGAACGGCACGTCGCCGTCCGCGGCCTGCGGCAAGAGCGGAGAATCCACAGCCTGCCGGTGCCGCTAGCGCGGCGCCATCCGGATGGCGCCGTCCAGGCGGATGGTCTCGCCGTTGAGCATTGTGTTCTCGACGATGTGCTTCACCAGCGCGGCGAATTCCGGTGGCTTGCCCAGCCGGGGCGGAAAGGGGACTTGGGCGCCGAGCGACTTCTGTGCCTCTTCGGGCAATCCGGCCATCATGGGCGTCTCGAACAGCCCCGGCGCAATGGTGACCACGCGAATGCCAAAGCGCGCGAGCTCGCGCGCCACCGGCAGCGTCATGCCCACCACACCCGCCTTGGAAGCGGCATAGGCAGGCTGGCCCACCTGGCCATCGAACGCCGCCACGGAGGCGGTGTTCACGATTACGCCGCGTTCGCCTTCCGGTCCTGGTTCACCCCGGGCCATGGCCTCCGCGGCCAGTCGCAGCATGTTGAAGCTGCCCACCAGGTTGATGTTGAGCACACGCACGAACTTGTCCAGCGGGTGTGGCCCATCCTTACCCAGCACCTTCATGGGCACACCCACCCCGGCGCAATTCACCAGGCCGTGCAGGCCGCCAAAGCGCGTCAGTGCCGCCTGAACGGCGCGGCGACCGTGTTCCTCGGAACTGACATCGCATTCCACGAAAGTGGCGCGATGCCCGAGTTGCGCGGCCAGCGCTTCCCCGAGAACGGCATTGACGTCGGCGATCACGGCGTTGCCACCGCTGGCCACGAGGGTTTCGACAGTGGCGGCGCCCAGGCCGGAACTGCCCCCGGTGACGATGAAGGTGCGGTTAGAGATCTCCATGGCGTTGGTCCGGATAGGGGTTCGAGGAAGTTCTTCGGCTGAGAAGTGTAGAGGATACCGCTCAGAAATCGCCCCAGAGGGTCTGGATCGCGGCGAGCGCCGCCACGGCGGCGGTTTCGGTGCGAAGGATGCGCGGCCCCAGCCGCACGTCCTGGAATCCACGCGAGCGCGCCATGGCCAGTTCGGTCTGATCCAGGCCGCCCTCGGGCCCCACCAGCAGCATTGCTGCCGCGGGCGCGGCGAGCGTCTTCAGCGCCAGATTCGCAGAGGCTGCCAGGGCGAGCCTTGGCTCGTCGGCGCCAGCGGCACCGAGGCCGCCGAGCCAGTGGTCGAAGTCCACGGGTTCGTCCACCGGGGGGATTTGATTGCGCCCGCACTGCTCGCAGGCCGCCACGCAAAGTTGCTGCCAATGCTGGCGTCGCCGGGCGCCTCGCTCCGCCCCGAGCTTCACGACGCTGCGCCGGGTGAATACGGGCACCACGCGGGCGATACCGAGCTCCACGCACTTGCGCACCGTGTAATCCATGCGCTCGCTGCTGGAAATACCTTGCACCAGGGTGACCCGGACGGGCGACTCGCGCTCCACCGCCCGATGGGTGCTGGCGAGCACGCGCACCTGGCCGCGCGCCACGGCCACGACCCGGCCGAGATACTCCCCGCCGTCGCCGTCGAACAGCGTTACTGCGTCGTCCACCGCGAGGCGCAGCACGCGAATCGCGTGGTGTGCGGTGTCCGGCGGCAGCAGCGTTTCCGCGCCCGGGCTCAACGGCCCGGGGACGTGAAACCGGGCGCCGGACTTGGGCTCCCGCTCGGTACCGCCGAATCTCTTCATGCTAGAATTGTGCCATGCAAAAACGCTTTGTTTATGAGTACTTGTAGTAATCGTGGGGTATCGTGACCATGGCGTCCAGGGAGTTGCGCATGCCCTTGTCCAGCCCCGATGCGGCGCTGCTTCCCGCGCTCTGTGATGTGGTGCGGATGGTGGCCGCCACCGAGGTGATGCCGCGCTACCTCAAGGTGGCGCATCAGCGAAAGTCCGATGGCAGCCTCTTCACCGCCGCCGACCTGGCGGCCCAGGCGGCGCTGGTGGAGCGCCTGCAGGCGCTTTGTCCGGTGCCGGTGGTGGCCGAAGAGATGAGCCGCGAGGAACAGGCCGGCCACTGGCTGGAGGGCGAGCAGGGCCTGTGGTGCATCGACCCCATCGATGGCACCTCGAACTTCGTCAATGGCGTGCCGTACTTTGCCGTGTCGGTGGCCCTCATGCGCCTTGGCCGCCCGGTGCTGGGTGTGGTTCACGACCCGGTGGCGGGTGAAACCTTCTACGCCGCCGCCGGCGGCGGTGCCTTTCTCGACGGCGAGCCCCTGCCCATCAAGGGTTTCGTGCCGCAATTGCGCAATGCCATGGCTGGCGCCGATCTCAAGCGCGTGCCCAAGGCGCTCGCGTCGGCCATCGTGGATCGGCCTCCTTTCGGTTCGCTGCGCAGCTTCGGGGCCGGAACGCTGGAATGGTGCTACGTGGCCGCCGGGCGCATGGATGTGTACCTGCACGGAGGGCAGAAGCTGTGGGACTATGCCGCCGGCAGCCTCATCCTGGCCGAGGCCGGGGGATCGATGGCGGGCTTGCATGGCGACGACTTCTGGGCTGCCCCGCTGTGGCAGCGGGGCGTGGTGGCGGCCCTCGACCAGGGGCTGTTCGAGCAGTGGCGTGGCTGGGTGGCCGCGCACCTGCCCGAGGGGCGAAAGCAGCATCGCACTTGATCCCCGGCACCGCGCCCGGTATCGTCAGCGGCTTTTCAGTGCGGGGCGCGATTCGGTCCGTGCCTTGCACCCGGATTCACCGCGCCTGCCGCGCGGCCTTTTTTTCGCGGTTATCACCGGACTCGCCTCGAAGAACCTCCATGGAAATCACCGGCGCCGAAATCACCGTTCGCTGCCTGCAGGACGAAGGTGTCGAATTCATCTTCGGCTATCCCGGCGGCGCGGTGCTGCACATCTACGATGAGCTGTTCAAGCAGGATCGTGTCAAGCACATCCTGGTGCGGCACGAGCAGGCCGCCGTGCATGCCGCCGACGGCTACGCGCGCGCCTGCCAGAAGCCGGGCGTGTGCCTGGTCACCTCCGGCCCCGGGGTAACCAACGCGGTCACCGGCATCGCAACCGCTTACCTCGATTCCATTCCCATGGTGGTGGTGACCGGGCAGGTTCCCACCCACGCCATCGGCCAGGACGCCTTCCAGGAAGTGGATACCGTGGGCATCACTCGCCCGTGCGTGAAGCACAACTTCCTGGTGAAGGACGTGCGCGATCTCGCCGCCACCATCAAGAAGGCCTTCTACATCGCCACCACCGGGCGGCCCGGGCCGGTGCTGGTGGACATTCCCAAGGACGTGACCACTGCGCGCTGCGAGTACGCTTATCCCGACAAGGTGGAGCTGCGCTCCTACAACCCGGTGGTCAAGGGCCATGCGGGCCAGATCAAGAAAGCCATGGCTCTGCTGCTCGAGGCCCGGCGGCCCATGATCTACACCGGCGGAGGCATCGTGTTGGGCGAGGCGGCCGCGGAGTTGGCGCAGCTGGTGCGCGCACTGGGCTTCCCCTGCACCAACACCCTCATGGGCCTGGGCGGTTTCCCCGCCACCGACCCGCAGTTCCTCGGCATGCTGGGCATGCATGGCACCTACGAGGCCAACATGGCCATGCAGCATTGCGACGTGCTGCTCGCCGTGGGGGCGCGCTTCGACGACCGGGTCATCGGCAACCCCAAGCACTTTTATCAGGAAGAGCGCCGCATCATTCACGTGGATGTGGACCCGTCCTCCATCTCCAAGCGCGTCAAGGTGGACGTGCCCATCGTGGGCAACGTGAAGGAAGTGCTGGCGGAAATGAACCGCCAGCTGGCCGCCAGCGGGCACGGCCCCGACGCCGCGGCGGTCAAGGCGTGGTGGACGCAGATCGATCTGTGGAAGGGGCGCGATTGCCTCAAGTTCGACCGCGGCAGCGCCATCATCAAGCCGCAGATGGTGATCGAGAAGCTCTACGAGGTCACCGCAGGCGATGCCTTCGTCACCTCGGATGTGGGACAGCACCAGATGTGGGCCGCGCAGTTCTACAAATTCGACAAGCCGCGCCGCTGGATCAACTCCGGCGGCCTGGGCACCATGGGTTTCGGCCTGCCTGCGGCCATGGGCGTGCAGCTTGCCCACCCGGGCGCTCCGGTGGTGTGCGTCACCGGCGAGGCCTCCATCCAGATGTGCATTCAGGAACTGTCCACCTGCAAGCAGTACCGCATGCCCATCAAGATCGTCAATCTTAATAACCGCTACATGGGCATGGTGCGGCAGTGGCAGGAGTTCTTCCATGGCAACCGCTACGCCGAGTCGTACATGGATGCGCTGCCCGATTTCGTGAAGCTCGCCGAAAGCTACGGTCACGTGGGCATGCGCATCGACAAGCCCGCAGACATCGAGTCCGCCCTGAAGGAAGCCTTCGCCCGCAAGGACCAGCTCGTGTTCCTCGATTTCGTCACCGACCAGACCGAGAACGTCTTCCCGATGGTGCCTGGCGGCAAGGGCCTGTCGGAGATGATTCTCGTCTGAGTCCCGCGTCCACGCCATGAGACACATCATCTCCCTGTTGCTCGAAAACGAGGCCGGCGCCCTGTCGCGCGTGGCCGGGCTGTTCTCCGCACGCGGCTACAACATCGAATCGCTCACTGTCGCCCCCACCGAAGACCCGACGCTGTCGCGCATGACCATCGTCACCACCGGTTCGGACGACGTGATCGAGCAGATCACCAAGCAGCTCAACAAGCTGGTGGACGTGGTCAAGGTGGTGGATCTCTCCGAGGGCGATCACATCGAGCGCGAGCTCATGCTCGTGAAGGTGCGCGCCTCGGGCAAGGACCGCGAGGAGATGAAGCGCATGGCCGATATCTTTCGCGGCCGCATCCTCGATGTCACCGACAAGAGCTACACCATCGAGCTCACCGGCACCGGGCAGAAGCTCGATGCCTTCCTGGATGCGATCGAGGAAGGCGTGGTGCTCGAGACCGTGCGCACCGGTGCCTCGGGCATCGGGCGCGGCGAGCGCATCCTGCGCATCTGACGGCCCGCCACGCCGGGCCATGAACAACCCATAGGCATCGGGGAGAAACCATGAAAGTCTTCTACGACAAGGACGCAGACCTGTCGCTGATCAAGGGCAGGAAGGTGGCGGTACTGGGTTATGGTTCGCAGGGCCACGCCCACGCCCTCAATCTCAAGGACTCGGGCGTCAAGGTCACCGTGGGGCTGCGCGCTGGCGGCGCTTCCTGGGACAAGGCCAAGAAGGCCGGTCTGGCAGTCAAGGAAATGGGCGAGGCGGTCAAGGGTGCCGACTTCGTCATGCTGCTGCTGCCCGATGAGCACATCGCCAAGGTGTACCGCGAAGAGGTGGAACCCAACCTCAAAAAGGGCGGCACGGTGGGCTTCGCCCACGGTTTCAACATCCATTACGGCCAGGTGACACCGCGCCCCGATATGGACGTGGTGATGATCGCCCCGAAGGCGCCCGGCCACACGGTGCGCGCCACCTATGCCCAGGGCGGCGGTGTGCCCTGCCTGATCGCCATCGCCCAGAACCCCACCAAGAAGGCCCGTGACCACGCCCTGTCCTACGCGGCCGCCATTGGCGGCGGCAAGGCGGGCGTGATCGAAACCACCTTCAAGGAAGAGACCGAGACCGACCTGTTCGGCGAGCAGGTGGTGTTGTGCGGCGGCACTTCGGCGCTCATCCAGGCGGGCTTCGAGGTGCTGGTGGAAGCTGGCTACGCACCCGAGATGGCGTACTTCGAATGCCTGCACGAACTCAAGCTCATCGTCGACCTCATCTACGAGGGTGGCATCGCCAACATGCGCTACTCCATCTCCAACAACGCGGAGTATGGCGATTTCACGCGCGGTCCGCGCATCATCACCGAGCAGACCAAGGAAGAGATGCGCCGCATCCTGACCGAGATCCAGACCGGCCGGTATGCCCAGGAATTCCTGCTGGAGAACCAGACCGGGGCCGTCAAGCTGGGCGCCATGCGGCGCATCGGCCGCGAGCACCCCATCGAGACTGTGGGCGCCAAGCTGCGCGACATGATGCCGTGGATCCGCAAGAACCGGCTGGTGGACACCAGCCGCAACTGATGGCGGCCAGGGGGCGGGCGGCGCCGGCTCCCCGCGATTCATGAGCTATCCCCACCCCATCATCGCCCGCGAAGGCTGGCCCTTTCTGGCGCTGGCCGTGGCGGTCGCGGTGATCGTCACGGCGCTGGCGGCGTGGTGGTCGCTGCCCTTCTGGTTGGCGGCGCTGTTCGTGCTGCAATTCTTCCGCGACCCGCCGCGCCCGGTTCCGGCCGAGGCGGGCGCCGTGCTCTCGCCGGCCGATGGCCGCATCGTTGCCGTGGGTCGGACCCGTGATCCCTACCTGAACCGCGAGGCGCTCAAGATCTCGGTGTTCATGAACGTCTTCAACGTGCATTCCAATCGCAGTCCGGTGGACGGCGAGGTGCGCTACGCCTGGTACAACCCCGGCAGCTTCCTCAACGCGGCGCTGGACAAGGCTTCCGAGCAGAACGAGCGCAACGCGCTGCTCATCGTCACCGCCTCCGGTGCCCAGATCACCTGCGTGCAGGTGGCCGGCCTCATCGCGCGGCGAATCCTGTGCTACGTGAAGACCGGCGACCGTCTGTCGCGCGGCCAGCGCTACGGTTTCATCCGCTTCGGCTCCCGCGTGGATCTCTACCTGCCACCCGATGCGCGGCCTCGGGCGGTGGTGGGTGACGTGGTTCACGCCACCAGTTCGGTGCTTGCCGAACTGCCCCAGTCCCCCGCGCAGCCGTGAAGCCCCAGCGCCCGGGCGGCAAGTGGCTCGCCAAGGGCCGTTTCCGTCCCGGCATTTTCTGGCTTCCCAACGCCATTACCACCGCGGCGCTGTTCGCGGGCTTCTACGCCATCGTGCAGGCCATGAACGGCCGCTTCGCTGCCGCCGCCGCCGCCATCTTCGTGGCCATGGTGTTCGACGGCCTCGATGGCCGTGTGGCGCGGCTCACCCGCACCCAGAGCGCCTTCGGCGCCGAGTTCGACTCGCTCTCCGACATGGTGGCCTTCGGCGCCGCGCCCGCGCTGGTGATGTACGAGTGGGCCATGCGCGACCTCGGCCGACTGGGCTGGGCGGCGGCCTTTGCCTATTGCGCCTGCGCGGCGCTACGGCTCGCGCGCTTCAACACCAATATCGCCGTGGTGGACAAACGCTTTTTCCAGGGTTTGCCCAGTCCCGCCGCCGCTGCCCTGGTGGCTGGGTTTGTCTGGGCCATGGTCACCTTCCAGATCATGCCCGTCCAGGTGAAGTGGTTCGCCGTGGCGGTGACGGTGTTCGCTGCGGCCACCATGGTGAGCAACGTACCCTTCTACAGCGGCAAGGACATCAACATGCGGCGCAGCGTGCCTTTCTGGGCGGTGGTGCTGATCGCGCTGGGCGTGATGGGGCTGTTCTCCTTTGCCGAAAACCTGCCGGAGCTGTTGTTCGTCCTGGCGCTGGCGTATGGCCTGTCGGGCTATCTGTGGTGGGCGGTGACGCGCCTGCGGCGCCGTCCGCCGCCCGTGCCGCCAGCGGGCTGAGCCGCACCGCCGCACTTGCCCGTCCAGGGGGAAGTCCTTATAGTCTGTGCATGTGCCTCGCAGCCGCACTCTTTGCCCGCCTCGGGCTTGTTGCCGCCGTCAGCCGCCTGCTGCCGGCCGGGCTGCTGCTGCGCGTTCGCGCGCACTGAACCCCACCCCCCTTCCAGCAGTGCCCCGATCCGGATCCCTCGGTCCGGAACCCGCCATGCCATTGGCCATCGCCGCTGCGCCCCGTCATGGTTGCCTGCGGCGGCAAGCCTGAGGAGAGCACCATGACCGACCGCCTCATCATCTTCGACACCACCTTGCGCGACGGCGAGCAAAGCCCCGGCGCCTCCATGACGCGCGAGGAAAAGCTGCGCATCGCCCGGCAACTGGAAAAGCTGCGTGTGGACGTGATCGAGGCCGGTTTTCCGGCCGCATCCAACGGCGATTTCGAAGCCGTGCGCGCCGTCGCCTGCGCCATCCGCGACTCGCGGGTGTGCGGCCTGGCGCGCGCCAACGAGCACGACATCCACCGCGCTGGAGAAGCGCTTCGCGAGGCGGCCGCGGGGCGCATCCACACCTTCATCGCCACCTCGCCAATCCACATGGAGCGCAAGCTGCGCATGCAGCCCGATCAGGTGATCGAGGCCGCGGTCAAGGCCGTGCGGCTGGCCCGGGGCCTGAGCGAAGACGTGGAGTTCTCCCCGGAGGACGCAGGCCGCTCCGAGATCGATTTCCTCTGCCGCATACTCGAGCAGGTGATCGCCGCCGGCGCGGGCACCATCAACATTCCCGACACCGTGGGCTACACCATGCCCGAGCAGTTCGGGGCCCTCATCCGCACGCTGCGCGAACGCATCTCCAACGCCGACAAGGTGGTCTGGTCGGTGCACTGCCACAACGACCTAGGGCTTGCCGTGGCCAACTCGCTGTCGGCGGTCATGAACGGCGCGCGCCAGGTGGAGTGCACCGTCAACGGCCTTGGCGAACGCGCCGGCAATGCCTCCCTCGAGGAGATCGTCATGGCCGTGCGCACGCGGCGCGACTTCTTTCCCTGCGACACGGGCATCGACGCCACCCAGATCGTGCCGGCCTCCAAGCTCGTCTCCGGCATCACCGGGTTTCCGGTGCAGCCCAACAAGGCCATCGTGGGCGCCAACGCCTTCGCCCATGAGTCGGGCATCCACCAGGACGGCGTGCTCAAGAGCCGCGAAACCTACGAGATCATGCGTGCCGAGGACGTGGGCTGGAGCAACAACAAGCTCGTCCTGGGCAAGCTCTCGGGCCGCAACGCCTTCCGCCAGCGGCTCAAGGAGCTGGGCATCGAGCTCGAGACCGAGGAGGCGCTCAACGCCGCCTTCACCCGCTTCAAGGACCTGGCCGACAAGAAGTCCGAGATCTTCGACGAAGATCTGATGATGCTGGTGCAGGACGAGGCCGTCACCCAGGAGCGCGAGCACTTCCGCCTGCTGTCCATGATGGTCCATTCCGAGACCGGCGAGACGCCCACGGCACGCGTGGTGCTGGCTGAAGGCGAGGCCGAGCGCAAGGCCGAGGCGCCCGGCAGCGGCCCCGTGGACGCCACCTTCCGCGCCATCGAGTCCATGGTGGGCAGTGGCGCCGAGCTGCAACTGTTCTCCGTGAACAGCATCACCAGCGGCACCGACGCCCAGGGCGAGGTGACGGTGCGGCTGAAGAAGGATGGCCGCATCGTCAACGGCGCGGGCGCGGATACCGACATCGTGGTGGCCTCGGCCAAGGCCTACCTGAATGCCCTCAACAAGCTTCATTCCAAGCTCGAGCGCGCCCATCCCCAGGTGTGAGGCGCGCGCCGCCACGGGGGGCGGCGCGCCTTCCGTCGTGGCGGCGCTCTCCACTATGCTCGGGCCCGTGAAGGCAAACACGCAGCAATGATGGCCGAATCCGGGGCGACCGGGCCGCATCGCATTCTCATCGCCGGCGGCGGTGCCGGCGGGCTCGAGCTGGCCACCCGCCTGGGCGACAAGCTCGGGCGGCGCGGCTTGGCCCGCATCACCCTCATCGACCGCGCCCGCACCCACCTGTGGAAGCCGCTGTTGCACCAGGTGGCCGCGGGCAGCATGGACCTGAACGACCACGCCCTCGACTACCTAGCCCAGGCGCGCTGGCACGGTTTCGAGTTCCAGCTCGGCCGCATGGAGGGCCTCGACCGCGCAGCCCGGCGCGTATGGCTCGCGCCTTTGCTCGACACGGAATCCGGCGCCCAGGTGCTGCCGCGCCGCGCCATCGGCTACGACACCCTGGTGATCGCCGTGGGCAGCCACACCAACGACTTCGGCACGCCCGGAGCAGCCCAGCACGCCATTGCCCTCGATACGCCGGAGCAGGCCGAACGCTTTCGCACCCGGTTGCTCAACGCCTGCCTGCGCGCCAATGCCCAGGATGCCGCGCTAGCCCCGGAGCAACTGCACGTGGCCATCATCGGCGCCGGTGCCACCGGAGTGGAACTGTCGGCCGAACTGCACAACACCACGCGCGAACTGGTGGCCTTCGGACTCGACCGCATCGTCCCCGAGCGCGACCTGAAGATCACCCTGGTGGAGGCCGCGCCGCGCATCCTGCCGGCGCTGCCTGAGCGGTTGTCCGCGGCTACCGAGGGGCTGTTGCGCCGCCTCAACGTGCAGGTTCTCACGGGCGAGCGCGTGACCGAGGTCAGCGCCGCCGGGCTTCGCACCGCCTCCGGCCGCGAAGTGCGTGCCGAGCTGGTGGTGTGGGCTGCCGGCATCAAGGCACCCGAATTCCTCGCCGGGCTCGACGGCCTCGAGACCAACCGCCTCAACCAGTTGCTGGTGAACCCCAACCTGCAGGTGCCGGGCGATGCGCGCATCTTCGCCCTGGGCGACTGCGCCGCCTGTCCCTGGCCGGAGAAGAACGCCTGGGTGCCGCCGCGCGCCCAGTCGGCTCATCAGCAGGCCTCGCACCTGGTGAAGTGGCTTCCCCGTCATCTGCGCGGCGAGCCCGTGCCCCCGTGGCGCTATCGCGACTTCGGCTCGCTGGTGTCCCTGGGCGCCTACAGCACCGTGGGCAGCCTGATGGGTAGCATCAGCCGCGGCTCGCTCATGATCGAGGGCATGTTCGCCGGCCTGATGTACAAGTCGCTCTACAAGCTGCACGAGCTGGCGCTGCACGGCTTCGTCAAGGTGGCGCTGGACACGGTGGCGCGCACCATCTCGCGGCGCACCGAGCCGCACGTCAAGCTGCACTGAGGGTCATGGCGCCGCACGCACCGCGCCGGGGGTTCGCATGGGGGGCGGCGCTGTGGCTGCTGGCCGGCTGCACGCCCCTGCAGTACCAGCCCCGACCCCTGGAGCCTGGCCCCGCCGCCCAAGCCTACGCCGCCCGCACCCTGGGCGACCCGGGTCTGCGCGACTACCTCGCCGCCCAGGGCAGTGCCGTGCAGCCCTGGCCGCCCGCCCAGTGGGATCTGGCCGCCCTGTCGCTCGCCTCGGTGTACTGGCACCCCGAAGTCGCCCTGGCCCAGGCGCGGCTCGCGGTGGCCGTGGCCGAGACCGCCACGTCCCGCACCCGCCAGCCCTATACCCTGACAGCGCGGCCCGAGTACAACGGCAAGGCCTCCGCGGGCGAGAAGCCCTGGGGCCTGGGTGTGCTGGTGGGGCTGCCCGTGGACCTGGGCAACAAGCGCGCTGCCCGCACCGCGCAGCTCGAACGCCAGCAGGAGGCCGCCGAACTCGAAGTGGCCGCTGCCGCCTGGCGGGTGCGCAGCCGGCTGCGCCGCCATTTCGTGGAGTTCTACGTGGCCGAGCGCACGGTCCAGGCCCTCGCCGCCGAGCAGCGCTCGCGCGAGAGCCTGGTGGCGCTGGCCGAGCGCCGCGAGCAGGCGGGGTGGTCCGCGCCGGCGGACACCGCTGCCGCGCGGGCTCGCAGCGCCGAGGGTGAAGTGGCGCTCGCCCGGGCGCGATTGCGGCGCGAGCAGGCCCTGGCGGGCGTGGCCGAGGCCGCCGGGGTGCCGCTGGATGCGCTGCGGCGCGAGCGGCTGGACTTCTCGGCCCTCGAAGCCCCCGTGGCGCCGCCGGCCGACGATGCATTGCGCCGCGCGGCGCTGCTCAACCGCATCGACCTGCGCCGCAAGCTCGCCGACTACGCCGTGGCCGAGGCGGCGCTGAAGCTCGAGGTGGCGCGCCAGTATCCGGACATCACGCTGGTGCCGGGCTACTTCTGGGACGCCGACGAGGCCATCTGGTCCCTGGCCGCGCTGGGCCTCGTGCCGGCGCAGGCGCGCACCCGCGCCCTGGTGCGCGAGGCCGAGGCGCGGCGCGAGGCCGAGCAGCGCGCTTTCCTGGCGCTGCAGGCAGCGGTGATTTCCGAGGCCGCCGGGGCGTCGGCGCGCTACCGCGGCGCCTGGGAAACCCTGGGCGCGGCGCGCCTCCAGATTCACACGGCGCGCGCTCGCCACGCCCACGTGGCGCGACAGTTCGAGCGTGGCCATGCCGACCGCATGGAGCTGGAGCAGTCGCAACTGGACGCCTTGGTGGCCGAGCGCGGCGCGGTGGTGGCCATGCTGGAGACCCAGCAGGGCCTGTCGGCCCTGGAAGACGCGCTGCAGCGGCCGCTCGACAATCCCGACCTTGCGGCCGCGGCGCCCGCCCAGCCCGGCGTGCCCCCGGCCGCCGATCCCGCCCTGAACCCTGCCCTGCTCGACAATGACTGATTCCTTGCGCTCTCGCCGAGGCATTGCCTGGACGGCGCTGTCCGGCCTGCTGGTGGTGGCGCTGGTGGCCGCCGTGGTGTGGCTTGGACGTGACGAATACCGCGGGCTCGCGCGGCGCGCCGACGAGACCATCGGCAGCGGCACCGTGGCCGACGAAAAGATTGGCCCGCGCCGCCTGCGGTTGCCCGAGGCCGAGCGGCGCATGGCCGGCATTGCCACGGCGCCGCTGGCGTCAGCCCGGGCCGAGCCCTCTGCACCAGTGCAGGGCACGGTGGCCGACCCTCGCCCGCTGGTGGAGGCGCGCGGCCGCTACCTTGCCCAGGCCGCCCAGGTGCGCGCCCTGAAGCCCGCGCTGGCTGCCGCCGAGGCGGACTACCAGCGCGCCCTGGCGCTGTTTCGCGATGACCGCAATGTGGCGGAGCGCACCGTCCAGGCCGCCGAGGCCCAGGCGCGGATAGCGCGCGAGCAACTGGCCGGCGCCGAGGCTGTGCTGCGAGCCCAGGCCGACAGCCTGCGGGCGGAGTTCGGGCCGGTGCTGGCGGAAATGGCCATCAACCCCGCCAGCGCGGCGCTGGCGGCGCTGCTCGACGGCCGCGAGGTGTTGGTGACCCTGGCCGTGCCCGCCGAGCTGGAACCGGCGGTGGCGCGCCGGCCCGTGTCCGTGGAGCCCGCTGGGGGCGGAGCGCGCCGCCCGGCCCGCCTGCTGTCCGCCGCGCCTGCCGCCGCCGGCGCCCTGGCCGGGGCGTCCTATTGGTTTCGCACCGGCGCAGCCGGGCTGCGGGCCGGCATGCGGGTGGTGGGTCACGTGTCCACCGGCGGCGCGCCGCGCCAAGGGGTGGTGGTGCCGGCCACGGCGGTGGTCTGGCACGCCGGCCGTTCCTGGGTGTACGTGGCCGCCGCGGAGGCCGATGAATTCGAGCGGCTGCCCGTGACCCTCGGCGAGGCGGCGCCCGGGGGCTGGTTCGCCACCGGCGGCCTGGAGGTCGGGCAACAGGCAGTGGTCACGGGCGCGCAACTGCTCCTGTCGGAGGAGCTCGAGTACCAGATCCGCAACGAGAACGAAGATTGATCTCCGCCATCGTCCGCTTCTCGATCCGCTTCCCCGGCGTGGTGGTGGCGCTGGCGCTGATGCTCGTGGCGGCGGGCATCTTCGAGCTTCAGCGCGCCCGCATGGACGTGTTTCCGGAGTTCTCGCCCACCCAGGTGGTGATCCAGGCCGAGGCGGCCGGCCTGTCGGCCGAACTGGTGGAGACCCTCGTCACCGCGCCCCTGGAACAGGCGCTGCTGGGGGTCACCGGGGTGGAGTCCATCCGCGCCCAGTCCATTCCCGGGTTGTCGGTGGTGACCGTGCTGTTCGAGGACGGTTCTGACATCCACCTCAATCGCCAGCTGGTGGCTGAGCGGGTGAGCGCCGCCGCGGCGCGGGTGCCCGCGGGTGTGGGTCAGCCGCAACTCACGCCGCTTACCTCTTCGGCCAGCACCGTGCTGGGCATCGGCCTCACTTCAACTTCGCGCAGCCTGGCCGACCTGCGCAGCCTGGCCGACTGGGTGGTGCGCCCGCACCTCATGGCCGTGGAGGGCGTGGCCGAAGTGAACGTGTTCGGCGGCGCGGTGCGCCAGTGGCAGGTGCGCGTGGACCCACGGCGCCTGGAGCGCCACGGGCTCGCCCTGGAAGACGTGGTGGCAGCGGCGCGACGTGCCACGGGCGTGCTCTCGGCGGGCCACCTGCCGGGCGCCAACCAGCGCATCGGCATCCTCACCGAAGGCCAGCCCGCCGACGTGGGTGAACTGGGCGGGGTGGTGGTGCGCGAATCCGCCGGCCAGCGGGTGCGGCTGGGCGACGTGGCCACGGTGGTGGAAGGGGCTGCCCCGCCCATCAGCGCGGCCGCCATCGATGGGCGTGAGGGCGTGTTCCTGATGGTGCAGGGCCAGCTGGGCTCCAACACCCTGGCGGTGTCGCGTGCCCTGGAGGCCGCCCTGGACGAGCTGCGCCCGTTGTTGGCCCGCGAGCAGACAACGCTGCACGACGCGCTGTTCCGGCCCGCCAACTTCATCGAAACCGCCGTGGGCAACATCCGCTTCGACGTGCTGGTGGGCTCCTCGCTGGTGGTGCTGGTGCTGTTCCTGTTCCTCTATAACGCGCGCACCGCCCTGATCTGCACCACGGCCATCCCGGTGTCGCTGCTGGGCGCGGTGCTGGTGCTGGGCGCCCTGGGCGAACCGCTCAACATCATGGTGCTGGGCGGCCTGGCCATCGCCCTGGGCGAGGTGGTGGACGACGCCATCATCGACACCGAGAACATCTTCCGCCGGCTGCGCGAGAACCGCGCCGCGGGCAATCCGCTCAGTGACGCCGAGGTGGCGCTGGCGGCCAGCGTGGAAGTGCGCGGCTCGGTGGTTTATGCCACCTTCGTCGTGGCGCTGGTGTTCGTGCCGCTGCTCACCTTCGGCGGCATTGGCGGCAAGCTGTTCGCGCCCCTGGGGCTCGCCTATATCCTTGCCATCCTGGTGTCGCTCGCCACCGCCATGACCCTCACGCCGGCGCTGTGCGTGCTGTTGCTGGCCCGCGGCTCGCTGCAGGCGGCCGATCCGCCCTTCGTGCGCCGCGTCCGCCCGGGCTACGAGGCGCTGCTGCGGCGCATCGAGCAGCGCCCTGGCCGGGTGCTGGGCACGGCCGGCGTGGCCATCGCCGCCGGACTGGCCTTGCTGCCGCTGTTCTCGGGCGAGTTCATTCCGTCGCTCAAGGAAGGCCACTACGTGATCCACATGACCGCCGTACCCGGCACCTCCGAGCAGGAGACCCTGCGCATCGGCAACCGCGTCACGGCGGCGCTCAAGGGCATCGATGGGGTGAAGTCGGTGGCGCAATGGGTGGGTCGCTCGCAGAACGGCGCCGACACCTTCGGCCCCCACTACAGCGAATTCGAGGTGGAAGTGGGCGCCCTGGACGGCGCCGCCCAGGCGCGCATCCTGCGCCGCATCCGCGAGATTCTGGCGGGCATGGACGGCGCCTTCCCGGGGTTGTCCTTCTCGGTCAACACCTTCCTCACCGAGCGCATCGAAGAGACCATTGCCGGCTTCCCCGCGGCGCTGGCCGTGAACCTTCATGGCCCCGATCTCGACCGGCTCGATGCCGATGCCCGCCAGTTGGCCGAGGCCGTGGCCGCCGTGCCCGGCGCGCGGGACGTGCAGGTGCAGGCGCCGCCCGGCATGCCGCAGCTGAGTGTGCGGCTGCGCCAGGACCGGCTGGCCGCCTTTGGCCTGGCGCCGCTGGACGTGCTCGAAACGGTGCACGCCGCCTACGAAGGCGCCGTGAGCGGGCAGATCCGCCAGGGCGGGCAGGTGATCGACGTGGTAACGGTGCTCGACCCCGAGTGGCGCCGTGCCCCGCACCAGGTGGAGAAACTGCCCGTGCGCACCCCCTCGGGGGCGGTGGTGCGGCTGGGCGATCTGGCCGACGTTTTCATGTCCGCCGGCCGCTACAAGATCCTTCACCTGGGCGGCAAGCGCATCCAGAGCATCACCGCCAACCAGGAGGGCCGCGACCTGGACGACTTCGCCGCCGACGTGCGCGCCGCCCTCGCCAAGGTGAGCCTCGGAGAGGGCAGCTACGTGGTGATCTCCGGCGAAGCCGAAGCGGCGGTGAAGGCCCGCGAGCGGCTGCTGTTCCACTCGGCGCTGGCGGGTTTTGGCATCTTCGTGTTGCTCTACCTGGCCTTCAACAACCTGCGCAATCTCGGGCTCGCCTTCCTCAACCTGCCCTTCGCGCTGGTGGGCGGGGTGGTGGCGGTGATGCTGTCGGGCGGCTGGATGACGCTGGGCTCTCTGGTGGGCTTCGCCACGCTGTTCGGCATCACTCTGCGCAATTCCATCATGCTGGTGTCCCACTACCAGCACCTCGTGGCGCGGGAGGGCCTGCCGTGGAACCTGGAGACCATGGTGCGCGGCGCCGCCGAGCGGCTACCCTCCATCCTCATGACGGCGCTGGTGACCTCGCTGGGTCTGCTGCCCCTTGCCCTGGGCTCCGGCCAGCCGGGCCGCGAGATCGAGGGCCCCATGGCCACCATCATCCTCGGCGGCCTGGTCACCTCTACGGTGCTCAACCTGCTCATCCTGCCCACGGTGCTGTTGCACTTCGGGCGCTTCACGCCCGATCAGAACAGCAGCAGCGAGGCGACGGCGAAGTAGTTCCGCAGCGACAGGGTGTCCTGGATGATGGCGCCCAGCCGCCCTCTGCCGAAGGCAGGGTCGCGGCCGCTGCGGGCCTCGCCCCGCACAAGCTCGGCTAGGGACGCCCGCGACAGCGACAGCCCTGCGCACTGCGACGGCCTTGGCCTGGGTGCCGATGGCATCGGCCAGGCAGACCATGGCGGGCACGAAGCAGGCGAGTGCCACCATCTGATCGAGCTGCGCCTCGAAGAAGGCCGTGGAGCGGCGGCACCTTTCGCCCGAGGGCCCGCCCCGAAAACAAAGCTCCATCCGCGTGGATTTGAATCGCTCCGCCCGCGATCGTATGCTGTGGAGCCCGATCGGCACCGCGGGCGCGGCGGCGTTGCCGTTGCCTGGCAGCCGACCCCCGACCTTGTGGAGGCTGTCCATGGCCACCGTGGAAATCACCCGCGACAACTTCGAATCCATCGTCACCGGCAACCCCATGGTCATCGTGGATTTCTGGGCGCCTTGGTGCGGTCCGTGCCGCGCCTTCGCGCCGGTGTTCGAGGCCGCTTCGCAGAAGCACGAGGGCGTGGTGTTCGCCAAGCTCAACACCGAAGACAACCCGGAGATCGCGCAGCACTTCGGCATCCAGGCCATTCCCACCCTGATGGCGTTTCGCGAGCAAGTGATCGTATTCTCCCAGCCGGGCGCCATGATGGGCGGCGGGCTCGACCGGCTGGTGGCCGAGGTGCAGGCGCTGGACATGGCGCAGGTGCACGCGGAGCTGGCGGCGCAGGCAGGCGATGGCGATGCCGCCTGAGGCCGAGGGGCTCCATCCCGTGGGCGACCGCCCCGCCTTCGAGGCGGCGCTGGGGCTGCCCGGCCTGGCGGCCTTCGCGGTGGCATCAGACGACCATACCTCGCGCTCGTTTCTCGAGGCGGTATTGCGGCTGCGCGGGCGCGTGGACGGCGTGCGCTGGCACCAGCTGCAGGACCTGGAGGTTGCGCGCATGCTGGGCGTGGAGCAGCCACCGGGGCTGGTGCTGTTCCGCGAGGGGGTGGGGCTCTATGCCGAGCGCTTCATCGCCGGTGAGGCGGTGCTGGAGGCGCTGCTTCGCCGGGCGGCAAGCCTGGACATGGGGCCCGTGCATCGCGAAATGGAGCAGGCGCGGGCGGCAGAGGCCTCGCTTGCCGTGCACCGCGTGTGCCCCGTGGCGCGTCGCGGCCCCATACCGCGCTGAACCGCAGAATTCCCACCCGGTTCACCCCGCTCGGGCGGGTGATGTTTCAGTGGGCGTCGAAAGCGCGGCACGCGCCCCGGGGCGCTTCCTTGAACCGACCGCGCCGGGCGGCGCGGAGGGCCAGCGGCGCTCCGCCGACCGTCACGTGGCCCACGTGAGGCGTTCGGGCTATCATTACGGCGGACGCTGACCAGCAGAGATCAGCAGCGAGAGGCGCGATGGGGAACGCGCCCGGGCGATTCGTTCTTTCCACCCAGGCCAGCCCGTCCGGCGCCCGCCGGCGGCCCGGCTTTCGCACTCACAAAAACCCGACTGCCGAGGCCTGCCAGCGATGCGAAGTCTTTCCTTTCCGCTTGTCGTCCTGATTGCGCTGTTGCTTGCCGCCTGCGGCAACAAGGCCGAGGCCCCGCCCGGCAAGCCTGCCGACGGTGCCGCCAAGCCCGGGGACGCGAAGCCCTCCGATGGCAAGCCTGCCGCAGGTCCCGCGGGCGGGGGCGCGGCCAAACCGCCCATGGCGCTACCGGTGAAGGCCGTGGCCGTCACGGTGGGCCCCTTCAGCACCGATGTGACAGCCGTGGGCTCGCTGCTGGCGGACGAATCAGTACTGATCCGCTCTGAGATCGACGGGCGCGTCACCGTCCTGCATTTCGAGGAGGGACAGGCCGTGGCCAAGGGCGCACGGCTGGTGTCCTTCGATGCCTCCGAGTACCAGGCCGCCCTGGCTGCCAGCAGCGCCGAGTTGCGCACCAAGACCTCCGACCACGAACGCGCCAAGGACCTGCTCGCCAAGGGCTTCGTGAGCGTCGAGGTGGTGGACCGCGCGCGCGGTGCCATGGAAGTGGCCGCGGCGCGGGTCCAGCAGGACCAGGCGCGGCTGGCCAAGACCGCCATCTTCGCGCCGTTCTCCGGGGTGATGGGCCTGCGCCAGATCAGCCCTGGCGCCTACCTCAAGACTGGCGACAACATCGCGCGCGTGGAGAGCATTGCCTCCATCAAGCTCGATTTCCGCGTGCCGGAAACCTACGTGGGCCGCATCGCCCGCGGGCAACCCGTGGCGGTGAGTCTCGATGCCTTTCCCGGCGAGCAGTTTCAGGGCCGCATTTTCGCCATCGAGCCGCTGGTGGACGAGAAGTCGCGCACGGTGCTGGCGCGAGCCCATGTGCCCAATACCGGCGGCAAGCTCAAGCCCGGCCTGTTCGCGCGGGTTTCGGTGCAACTGGACAAGCGCGAGCAGGCCATTTCCATTCCCGAGCAATCCATCGTTCCCCAGGGCAAGGACACCTTCGTCTACAAGGTGCTCGACAACGGCGCCAAGACCCAGATCACCAAGGTGCAGATCGGCGGGCGCCGTCCCGGCGTGGTGGAAATCACCGGCGGGCTCGCCGCTGGCGACATGGTGGTCACGGAGGGCGCGTTGAAGCTCGCCATGATGCCGCCCGGCGCCCCCGTGATGGTGCTGCCGGCGGCGGGCGGCCCGCCCGCGCCCGGCGGTCCTCCGGCACCCGGCGCCGCCCCCGCTGCAGCCGCGCCTGCCAAGCCCGCCGAAGGCGACAAGAAGGGCGGCTGAGCGCCGCCGCCCCCGCAACGCAACGGGAGACCGCCAATGGTCCTGTCCGAAATATCCGTCAAGCGCCCGGTGCTCGCCACCGTGATGAGCCTCGTGATCGTGCTGGTGGGCATCATGGCCTACCAGCGCCTGGCGGTGCGCGAGTACCCCAACATCGACTCGCCGGTGGTTTCGGTGCGCACCATCTACAAGGGTGCCAGCGCCCAGGTGATCGAGTCGGCCATCACCCAGCCTCTCGAGGACTCCCTCTCCGGCATCGAGGGCATCAAGACGATCAAGTCTGTGTCGCGCGAGGAGGTGTCCACCATCACGGTCACCTTCAAGAACAACCGCCGTGCCGACGATGCCGCCAACGACGTGCGCGACCGCGTGGCCCGGGTGCGCAACCTCATGCCCGAGGCCGCCAACGAGCCCATCGTGGCGAAGGTGGAGGCCGACGCCCAGGCCATCCTGTGGCTTGCCTTCTCCAGCGACCGCCACAACCAGCTCGAACTCTCCGACTACGCCGACCGCTACATCGCCGACCAGCTGAAGAGCGTGGAGGGGGTGGCGAGCGTGATCATCGGCGGCGAGCGCAAGGTGGCCATGCGCGTCTGGCTCGACCGTGAGCGTCTCGCCGCCATGGCTCTCACCGTGCAGGACGTGGAGAACGCGCTGCGCCGCCAGAACATCGAGGTGCCCGGCGGGCGCATCGAGAGCACCATGCGCGAGTTCACGGTGCTGGCGGAAACCGATCTGCAGAAGCCCGAGCAGTTCAACAACATGATCATCACCGAGGCGAACGGCTACCCCGTGCGCCTGCGCGACGTGGGCCGCGCCGAGATCGGCGCCTTCGACGACCGCAACATCGTGCGCGTCAACGGCAACGACGCCATCGGCCTGGGCATCGTCAAGCAGTCCACCGCCAACACCCTGGGCGTGGCCCAGGGAGTGAAGAAGCTGCTGCCGCGCGTGAACGACGGCCTGCAGCCGGGCATGAGCCTCAAGGCCGCCTTCGACACCTCCATCTTCATCGAAGAGTCCATTTCGGCGGTGCAGCGGACCATGCTGGAAGCACTGGCGCTGGTGGTGCTGGTGATCTTCGTGTTCCTGCGCTCGCTGCGCGCCACGCTCATTCCGGTGGTCACCATCCCCGTGTCGCTCATCGGCGGCCTGTTCTTCCTGTGGGTGCTGGGCTTCTCCATCAACGTGCTCACGCTGCTGGGCCTGGTGCTGGCCATTGGCCTGGTGGTGGACGACGCCATCGTGGTGCTGGAGAACATCCACCGCCACATCGAGGAGGGGATGACCCCCTTCCAGGCGGCGCTGAAGGGTTCCAAGGAAATCGGCTTCGCGGTGGTGGCCATGACCATCACCCTGGCGGCGGTGTTTGCGCCGCTGGCCTTCATGCAGGGCACCACCGGCAAGCTGTTCACGGAGTTCGCCCTCACGGTGGCCGCGGCGGTGATCGTGTCGGGCTTCGTGGCGCTCACGCTAACGCCCATGATGTGCTCCAAGGTGCTCAAGTCCCACAGTGGCCACGGGCGCCTCTACCAGTTCACGGAGCGCTTCTTCGAAGGCATGAACCGCGCCTATGCCGGCGCCCTGCGCTTCACGTTGCGCACGCGCTGGCTGGTGGTGCTGGTGTTCCTGGGTGTGGCGGCGGCCATGGTGTTCCTGTTCCTGCAACTCAAGAAGGAACTCTCGCCCCTTGAAGACCGGGGCTGGTTCATGAGCTTCGTGGTGGCGCCCGAGGGATCCACCCTGCAGTACACCGATGGCTACATGCTCACCGTGCAGAAGATGCTCATGGGCGTGCCGGAGGTGAAGACGCTGTTTGCCGTGACGGCGCCGGGGCTGGAACGCCCCAACCCGGTGAACTTCGGCATCGGCTTCGCGGTGCTGGACCGCTGGAGCCAGCGCGAGCGCAGCCAGTTCAAGATCACCGAAGAGCTCAAGGGAAAACTGTTTGGCGGCCTGCCAGGGGTGCTGGCCTTCACCGTGAACCCGCCATCCCTGGGCCAGAATTTCCGCCAGAAGGCCATGCAATACGTGGTGTACGGCAATTCCTACGAGCAGCTCCAGGGCCACGTGGGCAAGATCATGGCCAAGGCGCGCGCCTATCCCGGTCTCACCGCGCTGGACACCGACCTCAAGCTCAACAAGCCGCAACTGGCCGTGGAGGTGGATCGCGAAAAATCCGCCGCCGTGGGCGTGGAAGTGGACACCATCGGCCGCACCATGGAAACCCTGCTGGGCGGGCGGCAGGTGACGCGCTTCAAGCGCGAAGGCAAGCAGTACGACGTGGTGGTGCAGCTGGAGAACAAGGACCGCGTGCGCCCCGATGATCTCACCTCCATCTACGTGCGCGGCTCCGACGGCCGCCTCAACCAGCTCTCCAACCTGGTGGCGGTGAAGGAGACCGTGGCGCCCAAGGAGCTGAATCACTTCAACCGCCTGCGCGCCGCGGTGATCGACGGCAACATCAACCCCGGGTACACCATGGGCCAGGTGCTCGAGTTCATGGACGGCACCGTGAAGGAAGAGCTGGCCGGCGCGGTACAGACCGACCTGGACGGCCAGTCGCGCGAATTCCGCGAAGCCGGTGCCGAGATCGTGCTCACCTTTGTGCTGGCGCTGGCCTTCATCTACCTGGTGCTGGCGGCGCAGTTCGAGAGCTTCGTGGGGCCCTTCGTCATCATGCTCACGGTGCCCCTGGCCATGACCGGCGCCTTGCTCGCCCTGTACATCGACTCCAAGACCGGCCGCGGCGGCACGCTCAACGTGTACTCCCAGATCGGGCTGGTGATGCTGGTGGGCCTGATCACCAAGCACGGCATCCTGATCGTGGAATTCGCCAACCAGCTGCGCCGTACCGGCCGCGACAAGGTGGAGGCGGTGGTGGAAGCGGCCACCCTGCGGCTGCGCCCCATCCTCATGACCACGGGCGCCATGGTGCTGGGCGCCGTGCCGCTCATGATCGCCAAGGGCGCCGGTGCCGAGACCCGTCACCCCATCGGATCGGTCATCGTGGGCGGGCTGCTGCTGGGCACGCTGCTCACCCTGTTCGTGGTGCCCACCTTCTACACGTTGCTGGTGCGTCGGGTGAAGAGCGCCGAAGAAGCCGAGGCCGACCGCGTGCTGGCTGCCCATCCGCTGGGCGAGCAACTGCCCTGAGCCGGTTTTTTTCTGCGTGGCGGGGGTGGCCATGACCCGGTCGGACTGGCGCACCCCCGTGGTGGTGCTGGTGTGCGGCGCGGCCGTGCTCTCCCTTTCCATGGGGTCGCGCCAGACCCTGGGTTTGTTCCTGCTGCCCATGAGCCAGGATTACGGCTGGGGGCGCTCCACCTTCGCCTTCGCCATGGCGCTGTCCAACCTGCTGTGGGGCGCGCTGCAACCCTTCGTGGGCGCGGTGGTGGACCGCCACGGGGCAGGCCGCGTCACCGCACTCAGCGCCGTGCTGTTCGCCGCCGCGCTGGCGCTCATGGCCCACGCCGCCAACCCGTGGCTGCTGGACCTGAGCGCCGGACTGATGCTGGGTGCCGCCCTGTCGGGCACCACCTTCAGCGTCATCCTGGGCGTGGTGGGGCGCGCCTACCCGCCCGAGCGGCGCAGCGTGGCGCTGGGCATCGCCACGGCGGGCGGTTCCTTCGGGCAGTTCGTCATGTTGCCCTTCACGGGCGCCCTGATCGCGTCCCTGGGCTGGAAAGGAGCGCTCTACGCCCTGGCGGCCAGCGTGCTGGTGATCGTACCCCTGGCCGTCGCGCTGGTGGAAAGCCGCGGCCACCACAGCCACGGGGCTGGCGCGCCGCAGCCGCTGGGCGCGGCGCTGCGCGAGGCGGCGGGGCACGGCGGCTTCTGGCTGCTCACGGCGGGCTATTTCGTGTGCGGCTTCCACGTGGCCTTCATCCAGGTGCACCTGCCCGCCTACCTGCTGGATTCAGGACTGGCGCCCGGTGTGGGCGCCCTGGGGCTGGCGCTCATCGGGCTGTTCAACATCGCCGGCTCCTTCCTGGCGGGCTGGCTGGGCGGGCGTGCCAGCAAGCGCTACCTGCTGACCGGCATCTATCTGGCGCGGGCGGTGGTGATCGGGGTTTTCCTGTGGATGCCGCTCACGCCCTCGTCGGTGTATCTGTTCGCCGCCGGCATCGGTTTCCTGTGGCTGGGCACGGTGCCGCTCACCAATGGGCTGGTGGCGCAGATTTTCGGTGTGCGCCATCTGGCCATGCTCTCGGGCATCGTGTTCTTCAGTCATCAGCTGGGCGCGTTCCTGGGCGTGTGGCTGGGCGGGCTGGCCTTCGACGCCACGGGCAGCTACCGCGCGGTGTGGCTGGTGGCCGTGGGCCTGGGCGTGCTGGCCGGGCTGGTGAACCTGCCCATCGACGAGCGGCCGGTGCGGCGCCCCGGCGCGGTGGCGGCGGATGCGCCGTGAGTGCCCCGGCGCCCCAGACGCCCCGCCGCGGTCCGGCTTCCCTGGACCTGCGCTGGCGCCTGGCGCGCTGGGTGGTGGTGGCGGTGCTGGCGGCGTTGCTGGCGCTTGCCCTCCGCGGCTACCTGTCGCCGGTGGCGGCGCTGGAGTTTGGCAACCTGCGGCTGTGCTGAGGGTGCGCGGTGTCGTTGCCTTGAAACTCAGCCCCCGAGACCGGATGTTGGTCTGAGCGCCGCGTCGGCGCCGTCGGCCCCTTCTTTCAGGACCATTTCATGATTGCCTTGCGCCGGGCCGCTGACCGCGGCCACGCCAACCACGGGTGGCTGGACAGCCGCCACACCTTCTCCTTCGCCGACTACTACGACCCGCAGGAGATGGGTTTTGGCAGCCTGCGGGTCATCAACGAAGACCGCGTGGCACCCGCCATGGGCTTCGGCACCCATCCGCACCGCGACATGGAGATCATCAGCTACGTGCTGGCGGGCGCACTGGAGCATCGCGACAGCCTGGGCACGGGCTCGGTGATCCGGCCCGGTGACGTGCAGCGCATGAGCGCTGGGACGGGCGTCACCCACAGCGAGTTCAACGCCTCCAGGTCCGAGCCCGTTCACTTTCTGCAGATCTGGATCGAGCCGGCGCAGCGCGGCGTGCAGCCCGGCTACGAGCAGAAGCATTTCCCCCACGAGGAGAAGCGCGGCAGGCTGCGTCTGGTGGCTTCGCCCGACGGCGCCCAGGGTTCGGTGGCCATCCACCAGCAGGCGTGGGTGCACGCGCTGCTGCTCGACGGCGGCGAGCGCGTGGCGCATCCGCTGCCGCCCGGGAACCTCGCCTACGTGCACGTGGCGCGCGGCGCACTGGTTGTGAACGGACAAGCCCTTGGCCCCGGCGACGGCCTCAAGGTGACGGCCGAGGCCGAACTGACGTTCGAGCAGGGCCGCGGCGCGGAGGTGTTGCTGTTCCAGATGGCGCCTCCAGCCCATGGATGAGCCCGCGCAGCGCGCCGTGCGCGCGGTGGTGCCCGGCCGCAAGGCGCAGCCTGCGCCGGGGTTGCTGGTGGATCGCCCCTTTCCCGGCCCCGAGGTGGACTTCGTCGACCCGTGGCTGATGCTCGATCATTTCGGTCCGGAGCGCATCGCGCCCGGTGAGTCGGGCGGGCTCAACCCCCATCCCCATCGCGGTTTCGAAACGGTCACCCTCATCCTCGAAGGCGCCATGGAGCACCAGGATTCCTCGGGTGGGCGTGGCCTCATCGAGCCCGGCGGCGTGCAGTGGATGACCGCCGCCTCGGGCATCGTGCATGCCGAGTACCGCGCGCCTGACCTGGTGCGCCGGGGCGGCACGCTGCACGGGGTGCAGTTGTGGCTCAACCTGCCCCGCGCCCGCAAGATGGACCCGCCCGGCTATCAGGACTTGCCCGCGACGCGCATTCCGGTGGTGGAGTCCCGCGGGGCGCGCGTGCGCGTGATTGCCGGCCGGCACGCCGGGGTCCAAGGTCCGGCACGCAGCTTCACCTCGGTGACGCTGTTGCACGTGATGCTCGACGCTGGCGGTAGCGCGGCGCTGCGCCTCCCCGAAGGTCACAACGCGCTGGTCTACGTTGTGGAGGGCGCCGCCCAGGTACAGGCGCGGGACGTGCCCGCCCGCGCCATGGCGCTGTTCGATGGGCGCGGCGAGGCCGTGGCGCTGCGCGCCGGGCAGCCGGCGCAGTTGCTGGTGCTGGCCGGTGAGCCCATCGGCGAGCCGGTGGTGTCCTGGGGGCCTTTTGTGATGAACACCCGCGAGGAAATCCTGCAAGCCCGTGACGACTACCTGGCCGGGCGCATGGGCTCGCTCGATACCGCCGTCTGAACCCGACATAGCGCGGGGAGCGGTAACGGTAGCGCGACCAGCGCCTGCGGCCCCTCGCAGACCCGCGTCCGATGCTCCCCTCGATCGCCAACCCTCGCGGATCGAATACACTCATCCCCCTCCCCCCAACCTGTTCCGCGCACCACCTGACAC
>Ga0209972_10000320_pt1 | contig 47805 bp, 39 predicted proteins | sample NOAtaG_7_FD_187302 | JGI IMG/M metagenome (GOLD analysis project Ga0209972, IMG submission 187302) | Freshwater lake microbial communities from Lake Erie, under a cyanobacterial bloom - NOAA_Erie_Diel1S_2200h metaG (SPAdes) (version 2) | ecosystem: Environmental > Aquatic > Freshwater > Lake ...
CGGCGAGGAGCTCGCCGCCGACCTCGCGTCGCGCGATGCCGCTTCGACGCGCCCGCTCGTCCTGCACACCTTCAGCAACGCGGGCCTCTGGACGATGGTGGCCATGCTCGATGCGTGCGCGCGCCTCCATCCCGTGCTGCACGCCCGGATCGCCGCGGTGCTCGTCGATTCCGCCCCGGGCTTTCCCGAGCGCGTCTCGCCCCGCTTCACCGCGAAGTACGCCGCGATGGCGATGGCGCCCTCGGTCCTCGCCGCGCTCGGCCAGAGGCCCGCGCACCGGCACCCGCTGCTCACCCCGCCGCTCGCGCTCGCGCTCGGGCTCTGGCACCTCGTCGCCCCGCGTCAGGTCCGCTTCATGGAAGAGAGCCAGGCGCGCTTGCTCGCGCTGCTCGGCGAGCGGCCCCTCACCGTCCTCTACGGCGACGCCGACGAGCTCGTGCCGCACCGCTACGTCGAGGCCTTCATCGAACGCGCGCGCCGCCGCGGCCCGGTTCGCGTCGAGTTCTTCCCTGGCAGCGGCCACGTCCGCCATCTCGCCGGCCACCGCAGCCGCTACGTGCAGGCGATGCGCGCGGTGCTCGCCGACCTCGCACGGCCCTCGATCGAGGCCTGAGCGCGCTCAGCCGAGCATTCGGGCGCGCAGCTCGGGCGTCGGGACGCGGCACTCGTTCGTACGTCCGAACCATCGGTATCGGTTCCTCGCCACGAAGCGGTAGGCCACGTCGCGCAGCACCCGCGGCAGGACGAGGCCCGCGGCGCCGAGCCACCAGGGAAACGAGAGCTGCCGCGCGATGCGGAGGGCCGCCGTCGAGCGGTCGAAGAGGCGGCCGTCCTCGATGAGATAGATGGTGTCGGGATCGCCCGTCGCCGGGGCCACACCGTGCTCCCGCAGCAGCGCGTGGCCGCGCTCGGACTGCAGCGAGGCGAAATGGAAGCGGCCCTTCGGATCGCGGTCGATGATGAACTGCACCGCACCATGACAGAGGTTGCAGACCCCATCGAAGAGCACGATCGCGGGCGAGGCCATCGGTGGTGAGTCTGGAGAACGGCGGCGCCCGCGGCAATCGAGGGCCGTGCCATCCTCCCGGCATGTCCTCGGTCTCGCCCCGGTCCCGCGCGCCGCGCCTCGCGCTCGTCCTGCTCGCGCCGCTGCTGCTCGCGCAGGCCGCGCTGCCCGCCCACGGCGGCTCGTTTGCGCGGCAGGCAGTGGCGGCCGATCATCCCCTCGCATCGGAAGCGGGCCTCGCAGTGCTTCGCGCGGGCGGCAACGCAGCGGACGCCGGCGTCGCGACGGCGCTCACGCTCGGCGTCGTGAGCCCGGCCTCGAGCGGACTCGGCGGCGGAGGCTTCGCGCTCTATTACCGGGCGTCCGACCGCTCGCTCACGTTCCTCGACTTCCGTGAAGAGGCGCCCTCGGCCGCGGGTCCATCGACGTTTGCGCGCCGCGAGGGCGACGACGACGCCGCGGCGGCATCGCGCTCCCGAATCGGAGGCCTCGCCGTCGCGGTCCCGGGCGAGCCCGCAGGCCTCGATGCGCTCCTCGCCCGCTTCGGCTCCGGCCGGGTCAGCCGGTCCGAGATCGCCTCGCACGCGGCGCGGCATGCGCGCGAGGGCTTCGCCGCCTCGGGCTACGTGAGCCGCATGTCCGCGACCGTCGCCGCGACGCTGCGCGCCGACGCGGTGCTCGGCTCCTTCTTCCCCTCGCCCGAGGCCGACCGCATCCCCGAGGGCGCGATCCTCCGCAACCCCGCGCTCGCCGAGACCATCGAGCGCTTCGGCCGGAGCGGGGCGCGGCCCTTCTACCGCGGCGAGATCGCGCGCGAGATCCTCCGCGTCGTGCGCGCGCATGGAGGCATCTTGTCGGCCGAGGACCTGCGCGCCTACGAGGTGCGCGAGCGGGCGCCGCTTCGCGTCTCGGCGCTCGGCCTCGACGTCGCGACGGCGCCCCCGCCCTCGGCCGGCGGCATCACCCTCGCTTCGAGCCTCGCCTTTCTCGAGGCGCACTACGGCCGGAGCGCCGGTGAGCTCGATCCCGACGCGCCGTCGTTCCGCCACGCGCTCGCGGCCTCGTTCTACGGCGCGTACCTCGATCGCGAGGCGACCCTCGGCGATCCCGATCACGTCGAGGTGCCGACCGCCGCGCTCGCCGATCCGGCCCGCGCCGCGGCCCGCGCGGCGCTGCTCTCTCCGTGGCACACGCGGCCGAGCGACGACTTCGCGATGCCGCTCGCGCCCGCGCCTGCGGCGCTCCCGGGGAGCGATGCGGGCACCTCACACTTCTGCGTGGTCGACGCCGAGGGGAACGTCCTCGCGCTGACGACCACGGTGAACCTGCTCTTTGGCGCGCAGCTCACCGCCGCCGGGATCGTGCTCAACGACGAGATGGACGACTTCGCCCGCGAGGTCGGCGCGGACAACGCGTTCGGTCTCGTCGGCGGCGCCCCGAATCTGCCCGGTCCCGGCCGGCGCCCGGTCTCGTCGATGTCGCCCACCCTCGTGCTGCGCGACGGCGCGCCGGTGATGTGCGTCGGCGCGAGCGGAGGCAGCCGCATCCCCACCGCGACGCTGCAGGTGATGCTCTTCGCGCTCCTCTTCGGCGAGCACGCAGCGGACGCCGTCGCCCACCGCCGCATCCACCACCAGGCCCACCCCGACGAACTCCTCTACGAGCGCGGCATGGATCCCGCGCTCGTCCTCGGCCTCGAGCTGCGCGGTCACGCGGTGCGCGAGATCGAGGGCAGCGCGAACGTGCAGGCCATCGTCCTGCGCCGCGGCGAAGACGGGCGCGTCACCCTCGAGGCAGCGAGCGATCCGCGCAAGGACGGCGCGCCCCGCGGGGACTGAGCGAAACACTTGTCGGTGCGACGCGCCTTCGTCTAGGGTCCCGCCATGGCGCGCACGCTTGTCTTGTTCGTCCTCCTCCTCCTCACCGGTTGTCCGCAGACCATCACCGTCGATTTCGACGCCGGCCCGCGCGCCGATGCGCCGGGAGGCGACCTCGATGCCGCTGGGCTCGATGCGCCGGGGCTCGATGCACCGGGCCTCGATGCACCGGCGATGGGTACCGACGCCCCCGTGATCGGCACGGACGCGCCGGCGATCGGCACGGACGTCCCCGTGATCGGCACGGACGCCCCGACGATGATGGGCACCGACGCGGGGCCGAGCGGCGTCGCGTGCGGCCCCGAGATCTGCACCGGGACCGACGTTTGCTGCGTGAATTTCGCGGGCGGCAGCGTCACGATGAGCTGCTCGGCGCCCGCCGACTGCATGGGCGCGCCCGTCGCCTGCGACGGTCCCGAGGACTGCGCGAGCGGCGAGGCCTGCTGCGGCATGGCGACCGGCAGTGGCGGCAGCGCCGCTTGCGTACCCGACGCGGACTGCGGCTTCGGCCGGCTCTGCCACGTCGATGCCGACTGCACGGGCGCGGACATGTGCTGCTCGTTCATGGGCCTGGCGATCTGCTCGCCACGCTGCTTCGGCGGCTGACCTCCGCCGCGCCACGGGCCACAAAACCTTCCCGGCCGCGGGGCGAGTTCCGGTAAGCTCCGCGGCCCGTGAGAATCGGAGCGCCCGAAGAGTCCCTGCCCGGCGAGCGCCGGGTCGCCGTCACCCCTCAGTCGATCAAGAAGCTCCGCGAGCTCGGGCACGAGGTCGTCGTCGAGCACGGCGCCGGCCATCACTCGGGGATCGAGGACGAGGAGTACGCCGCCGTCGGGGCGCAGCTCGTCTCGCGCGACGAGGCCTTCGCTGCCGAGGTCGTGCTGAAGGTCCGCCCTCCCACGCTCGCCGAGGTCGAGCGCATGAAGGAAGGGGCGATCCTCGTCTCGCTCCTGCAGCCGGAGCGCAACCCCGAGCTGCTCGACGCGCTCGTGCGCAAGAAGCTCAGCGCCGTCGCGCTCGAGCGCGTGCCCCGCATCACCCGTGCCCAGAAGATGGACGTGCTCAGCTCGATGGCGAACGCCGCGGGCTACCGCGCGGTGATCGCCGCCGCCGAGCACTACCAGGGCTTCTTCGGCCCGCAGGTCACCGCCGCGGGCACGACCCCGCCCGCGAAGGTGCTGATCATCGGCGCGGGCGTCGCGGGCCTCGCGGCCATCGCGGCGGCCAAAGCGCTCGGCGCCGAGGTGCGCGCCTTCGATACCCGCGCCGCGGCCCGCGAGCAGGTCGAGAGCCTCGGCGCGACCTTCCTGCAGGTCGAGATCGAGGAGTCGGGCGACGGCGGCGGCGGCTACGCGAAGGAGATGAGCAAGGAGTTCATCGAGGCCGAGATGAAGCTCTTCCGCAAGCAGGCCGAGGAGGTCACCATCGTCGTGACCACCGCGCTCGTGCCGGGAAAGAAGGCCCCGATCCTGCTGCCCCGCGACGTCGCCGAGGCCTTCAAGCCCGGCACGGTGATCGTCGACATGGCCGCCGAGCAGGGCGGCAACTGCGAGCTCACGCTCCCCGGCGAGGTGGTCTCGCACCAGGGCATCACCGTCGTTGGCTGGACCGATCTGCCGAGCCGCATGGCCCGCGTCACCAGCAAGTTCTTCGCTGCGAACGTCGCGGCGCTCCTCGCCGAGATGGGCAGCGGCGCGGCCTTCCGCATCGACCTCGAGTCGGAGGTCATCCGCCCCGCGCTCCTCGCCCACGCCGGCGAAGCCCTGCCGCCTCCGCCCCGCAAGGACCCGGCGCCCGCCGAGGCCAAGCGCAGCACCAAGCCCCCGCCGCCCGACGCCAAGCCCAAGCAGGAGCACATCACCTCGCCCACCCGGCGTGCCTGGGGCACCACCCTCGCGGGCATGGCGATGATCGGCCTGCTCTTCGTGCTCGGTCGCTTCGCGCCGGCAGCATTCCTGCAGCACTTCACCGTCTTCATCCTCGCCTGCTTCGTCGGCTGGCAGGTCATCTGGAGCGTGAGTCCGGCGCTGCACACGCCGCTCATGAGCGTCACGAACGCCATCAGCGGGATCATCGTCGTCGGGGGCATGCTGCAGATCGGCGAAGGCCTCGACCTCGCCTCGATCCTCGGCGCGCTCGCGGTCCTCTTCGCCGCGATCAACGTCGCCGGCGGCTTCCTCGTCACCCAGCGCATGCTGCGGATGTTCCGGCGCGATGGGCCGCCCTCGGACGCGGGCCACGGAGGTCACCGATGAACGCCGGGACCGTCACGATCGCCTACCTCGTCGCAGGCGTCCTCTTCATCCGCAGCCTCGGCGGCCTGTCGCGGCAGGAGACGGCCGGCCTCGGCAACCTCTTCGGCATGATCGGCATGGCCATCGCGGTGGTCGTCACCGCGGTGGTGTGGAGCGGCGGCTCCGGCGACACGGTCGTGGTCACCCCGACCGCGCTCGGGATCCTGGCCGGCGCGACCACGCTCGGCGCGGTGATCGGCGCCTACCTCGCGCAGCGGGTCGAGATGACCGGCATGCCCGAGCTCGTCGCCATCCTGCACAGCTTCGTCGGCCTCGCCGCGGTGCTCGTCGGCATCTCGTCCTACCTCGCGCCGCCCGACGCCTCGACGCCGCTCACCCCGGCCGAGCACGTCGTGCACCTCGTCGAGATCGGCATCGGCGTCGCGGTCGGCGCGCTCACCTTCACCGGCTCGGTGGTGGCGTGGGGCAAGCTCCGTGGCTCCATCTCGGGCAAGCCGCTGCTCCTGCCCGGCCGGCACGTCATCAACCTCGCCATGGCGCTGGGCTCGGTCGGCGCGCTCGTGCCGATCGTCGAGTCGGCCGACCCCTGGCAGGGCCTGCCCTGGCTGCTCGGCATCACCGCGCTCGCGGCGATCCTCGGCGTGCACCTCGTCATGGCCATCGGCGGCGCCGACATGCCCGTGGTGGTCTCGCTCCTCAACAGCTACTCCGGCTGGGCGGCCGCGGCAGCGGGCTTCGTGCTCGCGAACGATCTCCTCATCGTCACCGGCGCGCTCGTCGGCGCGAGCGGCACGATCCTCTCGATCATCATGTGCCGGGCGATGAACCGCTCGATCCTCAACGTCGTCTTCGGCGGCTTCGGCACCGAGGGCGGCGCGCCGGCAGCGGGCACCGCGCCCGAGGGCGAGATGCGCGAGATCGCCGCCGACGAGGTCGCCGATCGGCTGAAGGCCGCCAAGGAGGTCGTCGTCGTCCCCGGCTACGGCATGGCGGTCGCCCGCGCCCAGGGGCCGGTGAACGAGCTCTGCCGCGCGCTCCGGGAGAACGGCGCGCGCGTGCGCTTCGCCATCCACCCGGTCGCCGGACGCCTGCCCGGGCACATGAACGTCCTGCTCGCCGAGGCAGGCGTGCCCTACGACCTCGTCCTCGAGATGGAGCACATCAACCAGGACTTCGAGAAGACCGACGTCGTCCTGGTGATCGGCGCCAACGACATCGTGAACCCCGGCGCCCTCGACGATGCCTCGAGCCCCATCTACGGCATGCCCGTCCTCGAGGTGTGGAAGAGCAAGCTCGTCGTCGTCAGCAAGCGCGGCAAGGGGGCGGGCTACGCTGGCATCGAGAATCCGCTCTTCTTCCTGCCGGGCACGCGCATGCTCTACGGCGATGCGCGCAAGTCGATCGAGGCGCTCGTCTCGCTCGTTCGCAAGGGCTGAGCGAGCCTCAGGTCGCAGGCGGCACGGAGACGCGGTTGCGTCCGGCGCGCTTGGCGACGTACACGGCCCGGTCGGCCCGCTGCACGAGCGCGGCCGCGTCCTCGTCGCCCGAGAGCTGCGCCGCGCCGATGCTCACCGTGAGCGCACCGCCGGGCTGACCTGCGAGCCCGTCGATGGTGATCGACTCGACCGCCTTGCGCAGCTTGTCCCCGACGAGGACGGCGTCGGCTTCCTTCGTGCGCTCGAGGATGACGATGAATTCCTCACCGCCCCAGCGCGCGACGACGTCGACCTCGCGGAGCGTCGCCTTGAGCTTCTGGCCGACCGCGACGAGGGCGCGGTCTCCCGTCGTGTGCCCTTCGCGGTCGTTCAGCTTCTTGAAGTGATCGACGTCGATGACCAGCACCGAGAGCGGGTGCCCCCAGCGCCGCGCCTGCGAGACCTCGCGCGCCAGGCGTTCGTTGAAGTAGCGGCGGTTCGGCAGGCCGGTCAGCTCGTCGGTGGTCGAGAGCTCCTCGAGCCGAGCGAAGAGCTGCGCGTTGTGGATGGCGAGCGCCACCTGATCGGCGATCGCCTCGACGTAGGCCGACTCGGTCGAGGTGAGCGGATCCTCGGGCGGCCGGGTCAGCGCGAGGGCGCCGATGGTCTTGCCAGCGGCGCGGATCGGCACCGACAGGAAGGAGCCGTCCCGGCGGGCCTGGCCCCAGAACGCGAGGTACTCGGGCACGCACGAGACGTCCTCGAGCAGGACCGCGCGGTCCTCGGTCGTGGCCTGCGCCGCGACGCCTTCCCCTGCGCGCAGGGCCCGCCCGAGGAGCGCGCTCGGATCGGCGAAGCCCCACGCCGCCTCGACCTGGAACGAGCCGTCGGGCCGGCGGATCAGCACACCTGCCTCGCGAAGGCGCAGCACCGGACCGAGGCGGGTGAGCAGCGTGTCGAGCACGCTCGCGAGGTCCTGGCTCGCGGCGCTCTCGCGGAGCACCTCGAAGAGCACGTTGCGCTCGGCGAGGCGCTGCGCGAGCTCCGCGGTCTTCTGGGTGAGGTCCCCGGCGAGGAGCGCCTCGCGGGCCGAGGGCTCGGCAGGGCTGCGCGGCGCGCTCGAGGACGGCGTGCCCGGTGCCAGCAGCCCCGAGGACGACGGGGAAGGGCGGCTGTCCATCGTGGCGAGGAGCCGGTCGACCGCGAGCTCGACCCGCTCGAGCTCGTCCGCGGTCTCCCCTCCGCCGTCGCGGTGGCCCCGGGGCTGGACCCGCTGCTCGACGAACGCCGCGACCCGCGACAGGCGCCGCGCGAAGACCCGCCGCACCGCGAGGAAGGCCGCCGCGCCCGCCGCGAGGGCGGAGGCGACCACCATCGAGAGCATCACGGTGTCGCGAAATCCGAGCGCCGCGAGCAGGAGCGCCATCGCGAGCCCGGCGCCGCCGCCACCGACGAGCGCGGAGAGGCCGACCCGGGCGGCGACCCGGGCCCCGAGGGAGACCCGCTCCGGCGAGGTCGAGTGGGCCCGCGGCGTGGGGTCCCGGCGCGCGGCGGTCCGCTGCGAGGGGTCGGCTCTGTCGCTGGGTGGCACGGTGCGGCGCAGGTGAGACGCCCGCGGAGTGCGGGAGCTTCCCGAGAAGCAAGCGGGCTGCCACGAGCCCCTTCCCGGAGGTGACTCGATGGCGGGGCACACTCCCCAGGCTGCATGGCGACGGGTGGACTCGAACCACCGACCTAGCGCGTATGAAACGCCCGCTCTAACCGGCTGAGCTACGTCGCCTCCGATGGCCTTCGACCACCGAGGGCGCGGAGTATGAAAGGCACCGCCACGCTGTCAACTCCGGCCCTCATTCGGCCGGCAGGGGCGCCATGCCGTCGGCGATCGTCATGTGGAAGTGGAAGCGATGCAGCCGGTTGTGCGCGACCATCGCCGGCCCGACGCCCGACACGAGGCCCTGCTCGCCGAACCACGCGAGGAACGGGGTGATGATCTCCGGGTCGTTGTAGTAGATGCGCAGCTGGCCGTTCGCGCAGGTCGCGAGGTTCTTGGCGAGGTCGAGGACCCGGGCACGGAGCATCCGCACGACCCGGCTCGGTCGGCCCGCGTAGGTGTCGAGGTAGTGCCCACCCCCGATGTTCGTCTCCATCAAGGCGTTCTCGAGGTAGAGGTCCACGTCGTGCCCCGCGTCGTGGGTCTGGTGGCGCGGGCCCGGCGCATCGAGGTCGCCGATCGTCAGGAGCTCGCCCGGCCAGCGGTGCTGGTGATCGCGCGCGACGGCCATGACCAGCGCCACGAGGCCCGGCTGCGCCCAGCGGTGCTCGGGCGTGGTGTTGCGCCACACCCGGTAGCCGTGCGCCTCGGCATCGTCGTCGGGGAGCTGCCAGCGGCACGCGGGGTAGGGCGCACCCGCGGCGCAGCCTGGCTCCTCGGGGATGGGTACAGATGGTCTCCGGCAGGCGTAGTCCTCGCGCTCGGGCGGCGCGAGGAAGACGCCATCCTCGCCGCGCGCTGCACGGGAGCGCTCCGGAGGCGCCTCGGACCCCTCCGCGTTCGTGGAGGTCTCCCCGTCTGCGTCCCGGTCGCCGTCCGAGGGGGTGGCTTCGCGCTCGGTGTCCCGCTCGGGCCCGGCCTCCAAGGTGCTCGGCAGGACCCTCGCGTCGGCGCTGGTCGGTGGGGAGGGTCGCCCCGCGCCTGCGGCCCACGCGATCGCGAGCGAGGCGAGCAGCACGCCGCCGAGGCCGACTCCGACGCGCACGGGGCCCATCGCGTTCAGGCGGGCAGGGCCACCTTCGGCCGCGAGGGGTGGCGACGGTAGAAGATGGCGATGCGTCCGACCTCGCCCACGAGGTGCGCCGGCGCGCCCTCGGCGAGCGCGAGCGCGAAGGCGTGGCGCTCGGCCTTCTCGAGCTGCGGCAGCTTGGCCTTCACGAGCTCGTGGTCGGTGAGCGCCTGCGACAGCGCCCCGATCACGCCTTCCGTCACGCCCTCCTTGCCCACGGTCACGAGCGGCTCGAGGTGGTGGGCGAGCGCCTTCACCGCGCGGCCTTGCTTGCCGCTCAGCGTGGCGGGCAAGAGGCGCGGCGGCTTCGGGGCCTCGTCGCGGGCGGCGGGCCGGCGCACCGGCGTCTTCTTCTTCGCCGCCACGCTCAACCAAGCTGCGCGAGGAGGGTCTCGGCGTTCGAGACCTCGAATTTGCCCGGCTGCTCGACCTGGAACTGCCGGATGACGCCGTCCTCGACGAGCATCGAGAAGCGCCGGCAGCGCACGCCCATGCCGGGATACTCGGCGTCGATGCCCAGCTTCTTCGTCCACTCGGCCGCGCCGTCGCCGAAGAAGCGGATGGCGCCGAGCGCCTTCTGTTCGCGGCCCCACGCGGCCATCACGTAGCCGTCGTTCACCGCGACGCACCAGATCTCGTCGACGCCCTTGGCCTTCAGCGCGGCGGCGTTGGCGAGGTAGCCGGGCAGGTGCTTGGCCGAGCAGGTCGGGGTGAAGGGGCCGGGCACGCCGAAGACGGCGATCCGCTTGCCGGCGGCGAGCGCGGCGGCCGAGTGCTTCGCGGGCGGCAGCGGGCAGGCGTCCCCGAACTCGGTGGACTCGTAGAGCGTGGCGTCGGGCAGGCGGTCACCGATCTGCATCATGGGCGCGGTGATGACACGGCAGCTTGCTTCGCGCATCGTGGCCGGCCCGCCCATGCCGTCGTGCATGACGGCCGACGGCCGCTGCGCGTAGACTCGCGCCGCCTTGGGCCTGCTCGTGAGAGATGCGCTCGAACCCGAACTCCGGCGGCGGATCCTCGTGCTCGCCGGGCTGCTGCCGTTCTTCGGCTACCTCGCGACCGCCTCGGCGCATTCGTTCTGGCTCGATGGCGGCGAGTTCGTCGCGGCGGCGATCGACCTCGACATCGCGCATCCGCCCGGGCACCCCGTCGCCGGCCTGCTCGGCCGGCTCTTCGCGTACCTGCCCGCGGGCCCGCTGCCCTACCGCGTCGCCCTCGCGCAGGCTGCGTGCGCGGCGGTCGCGACGGGCTTCTTCGCCGCCGCGTTCGACACCACGCTGCGGACGCTCGGGTCCATCGACGGTCGCGTCTCGCTCGCGCTCGGCGTCGCCGGGGCCTGGCTCTTCGCCGGGGCCCCCGGCGTGTGGCTGCAGGCGGTGCGGCCCGAGGTCTACGCGCTGCAGGCGATGCTGCTGGCCATCGTCCTCGAGCGCCTCGTGCACCTCGAGGCCACGTGGCCGACGACCGACGTTCGGCCCCTCTACGTCGCCGCCCTGGCCTTCGGGCTCGCGCTCGCCAACCATCACTTCATGGCGCTGCTGCTCTTGCCGGCCGCGGCGCCCACCCTCGCCCGGGTCTACCGGTCGCGGGGAGGCCGCTCCTTGCTGATCGCGGCAGCGGCCGTGCTCGTCGGCCTGTCGGCCTACGCCTACCTCCCGATCCGCGCGAGCACCTCGCCCCCGCTCGACCTCGGGCATCCGACCGATCTCGAGCGCTTCTTCTGGGTGGTCTCGGCCCGGGCCTACCAGACGACGCACGCCCTCGAGGACGACCCGCTCGGCGTCCGGATGCTCGACGTGATCGTGCAGCTCGCAGAGAGCCTGCACGTCGTGTCGCTCGTGCTCGCGCTCGTCGGCGGCTACGCCCTCGCGCGCACCCCCGGGGCACGCCGCCTCGGCTGGATCTGGGGCGCCACCGTCGCCATCGGCGTCCTCGGCCGCGGCTGGCTCGGCTTCGTGCGCGGCAACCCCGACGCGGCCGGCTACCTGGGCCCGGTCTTCGCCGGCCTCGCCGCGCTCGCGACCGCCTTCTTCGGCGCGCTCGTCGTCGGGCTGGCCCGGCCGACGCGTCCCGGGGCCCTGCCGGCCCGCTCGAGCGTGGCGCTCGCGGCCCTCGCGCTCGCCCTCGGCCTCGCGCAGCTCCGGGCCGGCGCGACCGCCTCCTCGCTCGCCCATTTCCACGCCACCGACGACTTCGACGAGCTGCGCCATCGCGCCGTGCCGAGCCGCGCGGTCCTCGTCCTCAACGTCCCGCAGTCGGTGTTCCGTCACTGGGGGGTGGACGCGGTGGACCGGGTGCGGCCCGACGTCGCGCTCGTGCCGCGCCCTTTCCTGACCTACCCCGAGCTCGCCGAGACCCTCTCCGCGCGTCACCCCGAGCTCGCCTCGCTGCTCCGCTCGGCGCTCGTCCGCGGCGAGCTGCTCGCGCCCGAGCTGCAGAGCCTCGCGTCACGGCGGCCCGTGCTCGTCGACATGGATCCACGGGTCGGCCTCGGCGTGTTCGACACCCTCGCCCCGCGAGGGCTGCTCTACGAGGTGGTCGATGGCGGCGCGAGCGCCCGCGACGTCGCCGAGACCGCCGAGGCCCGCCACGAGGCCCTCGCCCGCCTCGCCCGCGCTGCGGCGCCGGATCCCGATCTGCCCGAGTCGCTCTCCGAGGAGACCCGCGCGCAGACGCTGTGGGTGCACTACGGCGACGCGCTCTACTTCGCCCACCTCGGCGTGCTCGGGCCGGCGCGCACCTCGCTCGCGCGTGCCCTCGAGATCGCGCCGATGTCGAACGAGCTGCTCGCCCTCGACGCGGTCCTGCGCGAAGTGCCCGAAGGCGCACGACGGCGCATCGACGTGCGGCCGTTCCGCGTCGGTGAGTGAACCGCTCGGCGCCTCGCCGCTCTTTCCGCGATCCCTTGCGTTGCTCGGTCCTCGCGGCCGTGCGAGCGTCGCCGCCTCGTGCCGTCCGGGGGTCTCTTGCTCGCGTCCACCTCTGCGTCGCGCCTGCGCCTCATCGCGCGGCTCGGCGTGGCGTGCTGCGTCGTCGCCCCCGAGGTCGACGAGGCCGCGATCCTGGGCACGGGACCCGACGCCACCGCGCTCGCGCGGGCCCATGCCAAAGCGGCCTCGGTCGCACGCCTGCATCCCGACGCGATCGTCGTCGGCGGCGATCAACTCGTCGATCTCGACGGGCAGATCCTCGGCAAGCCCGGCAGTTCCGAGGCCGCGCTCGCGCAGCTCGAGCGGCTCGCCGGCCGCGCGCACCGGCTTGTCACCGCGCTCGCGGTGCACAGTCCCGCGGGACCGGCCGAACACGTCGATGTGACGGTGCTGAGGATGCGGGCCCTCCCCCGAGAGGCCCTCGGCCGCTACGTCGCCCACGACCGCCCCGAGGGGTGCGCGGGCAGCTACCGGATCGAGGGTCAGGGCATCGCCCTCTTCGAGCGGATCGAAGGAAACGACCCGACCGCCATCGAGGGCTTGCCTCTCGGGGCATTGGCCGCGATGCTCCGGCCCCTCGGGATCGAGGTCCCCTGAGCTCCCGCAGATGGGCCCGCCACGATCGACGTGACGGCCAGAGGTGAATCGGACATGGCGAAGGCAACGAAGGCACCGGAAAAGAAGACCACCAAGGCGGCGACGAAGTCCCAGCCGGCCAGGACCGCCAAGCCCGAGGCGAAGCCCGCGGCGGCCAAGGCGGCGCGCAGCGCGTCCGAGCCCCCGGCGCGGCCCGCCGTCGACAACGGCAAGGCCAAGGCCGCGCGCGGCGAGGCCAAGCCCGAGCCCAAGATCGATCCGAGCCAGCTCCGCGCGCACCCCGACGCGAAGCTCAGCCAGAAGGAGCTCGGTCAGCTCTTCGCGAAGCTCCGCGAGGAGCGGGCCCGGGTGATCGGCGGCTTCGAGAAGCACGTGCAGGAGGCGCTCTCGGACGACGACGTGCTGGCCGACGAGATCGACATCGCCCAGCGCTCGACCGATCAGGCGTGGTTGTTCCGCTTCGCCGACAAGGAGCGCAAGCTCCTCATCGAGATCGACGCGGCCGTCGAGAAGATGAAGAACGGCGAGTACGGCATCTGCGAGGGCACCGACGAGCCGATCGGCTTCAAGCGCCTCGAGCTGCGCCCCTGGACGCGCTACTCGGTGGCCTACAAGGAGCTGCTCGAGCGCGAGAAGGCCCAGCAGGCGCGGTGAGCGCTCGCCATGGATGACCGCATCTACGACGGCGTCCTCGACCTCGTCGGCCGGACGCCCCTCGTGCGCCTGTCGCGGCTCTCGCCCAAGGGCGGCGCCGAGGTCTGCGGCAAGCTCGAGTCGAACAACCCCGCCGGCAGCGTGAAGGACCGGCCCGCTCTGGAGATGGTGCTCCGCGCCGAGCGCGAAGGCAGCCTGAAGCCGGGCGCGACGATCGTGGAGGCGACGAGCGGCAACACCGGCATCTCGCTCGCCATGATCGCCGCGGTGAAGGGCTACCGCTGCGTGCTGGTCATGCCCGAGGACATGAGCATGGCGCGCCGGCAGATCCTCCGGAGCTACGGCGCCGACGTGGTGCTCACGCCCGCGCACGAGGGCATGGCCGGCGCGGTCGAGCGCGCCGAGCGCATCCTCGCCGAGACCGAGAACGCCTTCATGGCCAAGCAGTTCGAGAACCCGGCCAACCCCGACGCGCACGCCAAGACGACCGCCGAGGAGATCTGGCGGGCGACCGGCGGCGCGATCGACGCGTTCGTCGCCGGCGTCGGCACCGGCGGCACGGTGAGCGGCGTCGCGCGGGTGCTCAAGGCGCGCAGGCCCGAGCTCTTCGTCGTCGGCGTCGAGCCGCGCGCCTCGGCGGTGCTCTCGGGCGGCAAGCCCGGCCTGCACGGCATCCAGGGGCTCGGCGCGGGCTTCGTGCCGAGCGTGCTCGAGCGCAGCCTGCTCGACGAGGTGCTCACCGTCACCGACATCGCGGCGGACAAGACCACGCGGCGCCTCGCCCGCGAAGAAGGCCTGCTGCTCGGCCCGAGCGCCGGGGCGAACGTGCACGCCGCCATCGAGGTCGCCAAGCGCCTGCCCGCGGGCAAGCGCGTCGTGACGATCCTCTGCGACGGCGGCGAGCGCTACCTCAGCTGATCGCGCTCGGTCGCGCTGCCACGCCCGCTCGCCGTACCCACGCCGCACGACCAGGCGGAGGCGGCTCGAAGCGTCTCCTTGCACCGGGATGCGGGACGCGCGGGCCCTCGGTGACCCCGGCCCCGAACGCAGCACCGGGCGCCTGGGGTGGTCCCAAGCGCCCGGATTTGCTCGTCATTGCGGAAGATAGGACTTGAACCTACACACCGTTGCCGGTACTGGAACCTGAATCCAGCGCGTCTGCCATTCCGCCACTTCCGCGTGGGGGAGGCGCGGTGTAGCGAACATCGCTCGGGGGGTCAAGGGCGCTCGGTGCAGCGACCGCGGCCACGGGACCGGAGCTCCTCCTCGGGATGGTGGGCCGCGGGGCGCTCGGCTCCGGCAGGGGTGAGCAATCTTTTCGTACCCCCGCAGCTTGGTGCGGAGGGGGAGACGGTCTGGCGCCACGCACGGGCCCGTTTTGCCGTGGATCTCGGATGCTACCTCGTGGGACCATCCCGGAACGCCCCTTGCAGCGTAGCCTCTGCCCCCGTGTCCATCGTGCGCCCCGCACCTGCCCGTCGAGCCCGCCGCCCCGGCTTCACCCTGCTGGAGCTGATGACGATCGTCACGATCGTCCTGATCATGGCCGCCATCATCGCCCCCGAGGCGTCCCGGGCCTACGCCATCTTCCGCGCGCAGAACGCCGCGAGCGACCTCCTCATGATGGCCCGCACCGCGCGGCGTGAGGCGATGGAGAGCGGCCGCGCGACCGTCGTGCGCTTCCTGCCCTCGCCGGGCCGGGTCGAGGTGCGTCGGGGCACGAGCAGCCTGTGCCGGGCCACGAACTGGTCCGCCATCTTCGCCACCTCGTGCGCGGCGGCGGCCGACGTGAACGGCACGACCTGCGTCGATTACTTCCTCGCATCGGCCTACGGGGACGGACACCACTCGGTCGGGATCGAGGCCGCGACCGGGGGCGACTTCGACCTCTGCTACCAGCCCAACGGCGAGGCCCTCGCCGCGTCGGGGGACGGCAACGTCTTTGCCCGGGTCAACGCGGCCGCTGGCGCGCGCATCAACCTCCTCCGGCGCGAGGGCGGCACCCGGGTGCCCCCCGACCGCCCGCTCTTCTTTCCCTTCGACGCCTCGCCGCGGAGCGTCCGATGAGCCGGCGATCACCCACGACGCGGCGCGGCTACACGCTCATCGAGATCATGACCGCGCTCGCCATCCTCCTCGTCGGGGCGACCGGCATCTTCGCCATCCAGACCGGCGCGACCGTCGCCAACATGGAAGCGCGCCGCATGTCGACGGCGACCCAGATCGCGCAGATGGTCGTCGAGCGGATCCGCCGTGACGCCGTCTCGTGGCGGACCGGCGGCGCGACCATGAACCTCACCGCGCTCGCCACCACCCGCTACCTCGCGAGCGCACCGGCCCGCGGCGCGGGTCCGAGCGCGTGGATGAACCTGCCCAGCGTCCGGACCGCCGCGCCCCGCGAGGGCTTCGCCTTCGATTTCCACGGCCGCGACACGAACCCCGCGACGACCGCCAACGTCGCCTACTGCGCGCAGATGCGCCTGGCGTGGGTCTACTACGGCCAGGCCCTCCGCGCGGACGTGCGCGTGTACTACCCGCGGCGGGGCGACTCGGGCGAGGCGATGGACCCCCGCACCTACCTCGGCTGCCCGGCCACCATCACCGCCCTGTCCCGCACCTACCGCAACGACCTCCACTTCGCGCACGTCAGCACCGTCGTGCGATGGACCCCCGTCCGGCCATGAACCGTCGTCCGAGCCCCCCCCGGATCGCTCGCGGCTTCACCCTGGTGGAGCTCATGGTGGCGCTCACGCTCGGCGCGATCGTCATCGCGAGCGTCTACACGCTCGGAGCCAACGCGAGCCGGCACTTCCAGGAGCAGCAGCGCGTCTCGCAGCTCCAGCTCGCGGTCCGCATCGCGCTCGAGCGCCTTCGCCGCGACGCGTCGATGGCGGGCTTCGGCGGCACGCCGGCGAGCGCCCTCGAGCCCGCATGCGGCACGGTCGCGGGAACGCCCGCCTTCTTCGGCGTGACCGTCGCCGACCGCGACACGAGCGGCATGGCGGCCCTCGGAACGATGGCCGGCGCCGCGGCTTCGCTGGTCCACGCCGATCGGGTCCGCTTCAGCGGCAACCTCGACACGTCGGACATCTACCTCGTCCGCGACTACCTCGGGACGACCATCAACCTGCAGACCGACTGGATGGGCTTTCGGCGGAGCTTCGCCAACGACTACGCCGGGACGATCTCGGAGGCGCTCTTTCAGCAGACCTTCGCGCCAGGGCGGGTGGTCCGGATCACCCACCCTTCGGGCGGCACCTTCTTCGCGGTGATCGCCTCGAGCAGCTTCGCGGGCACGGCCCGCGTGACCCTCACGGCGAGCCTGCCGGCCTGCGCGGACGTGTGCACCGGCTGCACGATCGCGCCGCTGTCCGGGGTCGAGTACTTCCTCGCCGAGGCCCCGGCGGCGCTCGCTCCGGTGAACGCCGCCGCCACGGGTCCCAACACCGTCCTGATGCGGGGCGAGTGGAACCTCAGCACCGGCGCTTCGATCGCCGGCACGGCCCGCCCGATCCTCGAGTGGGCCGTGCACTTCGACGCCGTGCCGATCGTGAACACGGCCGCGCTCGGGGTCGTGCCGCCGACCCTGGTGCCGCAGGTGGACACGTCGGTCGCGGGCGTCGGCGCGCTGCGCCCTTCGGCGATCTACGCGCTCGACCTCACGGTGGGCGCCCGGACCCCCGAGCAGGACGACCGCTTCCCGTGGATCGCTCCGGCCGCGGGGGACCCACTCACCCGCTTCCGTGCCTTCACCGACCGACCGGGAGCGATGCGGGTCCGCACCGCCCGCGCCGAGGTCCTTCTTCCCAACATCGCCTACCGAGGGATGTGAACATGCTTGCCACGGATACCAGCCCACGGACCAGCGGACCGCGCAAGCGGCGCGAAGGCGCGGTGATGCTCGCCGTCCTGCTCCTCATCCTCATGTCCACGCTGACGGGGATGGTGGCGATGCACAGCTCGACCTTCGAGCTGCGGACGGTCGGCACCGAGCGGCGCGTCCTGCAGACCCACAACCTCGCGGAGGGCGCGCTCGGAGCGACCTTGGCGATGGTCGACGCGATGGGGCCCGTCGCCCTCCGCATCGGCCTGTCCCGGTCGACCGCGAACCCCGTCGCGCGGCTCGCGCCGGAGGAGCCGGCGTTCACGAGCGGCCGCTCCAACTACCGCGTCTACATGAGCGACTTCGCCGGACTCGCGGGGGTCGAGGGCGCGGTGCTCGAGACCTCGGCGAGCTCGGGCGAGTCGCTCGGCCCGATGCTCGGCGTCGTGCCGGACTTCGCCGTCGACGTGAACGACGACTACATCGTCACGACCCCGATCGCGGGACACCGGGCCGACGGCTACGGCGTGCTCCGCTTCATGATGGCGACCTACACCGCCCGCGGCCGCACGCGCCCGACCGGCACGTCGGTCGGCAGCGACCTCAACGCCGATGGCGTCGCCGACGGGTTCGGTTCGAGCACCAGCACCTTCGAGACGGCGGCGAACAGCCGCGCCTACGCACTCTCTGGTCCCTTCCCGTGGGAGGACTGACATGATGACTCCGATCCTCCGTTCGCTGTCCCTCGCTCTCCTCGCCGCTGCGCTCGTGGGCATCGTCCCGGTGCCTGCGGCCGCGCAGGAGCCCGACATCCGCGACCTCCGGCCGGCGGTGATGCTCCTGCTCGATACCTCGGGCTCGATGAACTACGCGATCGGCTCGGCGTCGGGCCGATCGGGGACGTTCCCGACCTGCACGAACACGCCCGGAGCGGGCGACACCCACAGCCGCTGGACGACGCTCGTCTCGACCCTCACCGGTACGTTCGAGAACTACCGCTGCGAATCGGTCGATCGGCGCACCGCTTATCCCGGGGCGCCGGATGCCTTCTACGCGCACCGCAGCTACGAGCCGCGCGGCACGCAGCGTCAGGATGGTCTGCTCGACCTCTACATGGACCGCGTGAAGTTCGGCGTCATGACGCTCGACTCGGTCTACGGCCTCTCGGGCGTCACCTACGACAGCGCGTGGAGCTATCTCGTTCCGAACGGCTCGTTCGCCTCGCGGCTCACGGAGGTCGCTGGCTCCTCGGGCGGCTTCTCCTACGGCCCGACCCGCTTCGTGTCCTTTCCCGGGTGCCCGACGGAGTACAGCGTGAACGCCGGCGGCCGCCGCGCCTGGCTCCCTGGCGACACCTTCGGCGGTCGGCTCATCTCGGTCGGCGCCGACTCCACGACGGCGGCCCACCGGCTGGTCAACACCGAGATCCAGAACGCGATCCTCGCGACCCGACCCTTCAACGGTTCGGCGATCGACGCGCTCCTCGACGACTTCCGCGAGTACCTGCTCACCAACCCCGACGTCGCGCCGCCGACCTCGGCGGCCGGTTCGGGGGACCGCTACGCGGCGTGCCGGCCGCGCTACGCCATCCTCATCAGCGAGGGCGAGATCGACACGCTCTACCGCTCCATGGGCTGCGGCTCGCCGGGCTACCGCTGCCCGTATCCGCTCCCGAGCGACACCGCCCAGTCGCTCTGCCAGTGGAACGGCACCGAGTGCGCGGGCCCCGTCGATGGCCTCTTCGTCGTCGGCTACGACGTCGCGAACGCGACCGCGGCCTCGCTGCTCAACGACATCGCGATGCGCGGCGGCACCGGCTCGGCGTACCGGGCGACCGACACCGCGACCCTCCTCGCGAGCCTGTCGAGCGTGCTCGACCGCGCGGCCCCCGGGACCACGACCCGCACCACGCCCGCCTACGTCTCGAGCGCGTCGCTGTTCTCGGAGTCGACGCTGCCGCAGCAGCAGTACAACTTCACCAGCGGCTTCCGGGTCGGGGCGACGCCCGCCAGCGGTGTCGGCGCGGCCACGCCGTGGTCCGGCGTGCTCGAGCGCACCCGTTATTCCTGCACCGGTCCGTCGACGCCGCCCACCCGCCAGCCGATCGACGCGACGGTCGACAGCTTCCACACCATCCTCAACACGCGCGACCTCTCGACCCGCCCGCGCGTGCTCTACACGGTGCTGCCCAGCACGCCGAACAACACGGACGACGTCCTGCTCTCGAACGCGGGTTCCGCGCCGGTCGGCGTGAGCACGAGCACCGGCACGCTGGCCCGTGAGGACGGGCTCAGCCTCGCGTCGTTCGCGCGGACGAACGTCACGCTGACCCCGGCCTTCCTCGGCATCGCGTCCGGAAACACCACCACCGACACGAACCGCCGCAACGCCCTCATCAACTGGATGCACGGCGAGGTGGGCTCGGCGCGGGCCACGAACCGGATGGGCGACATCTACCACTCGAGCCCGGTCGTCGTGCCGGCGCCCCGGGCCGATCTCGCCGACGAGTCGTTCAACGCGTTCCGGCGCCGGCCCGAGATCGCGACCCGTCCGACGGTCCTCTACGTCGGCACGAACGACGGCATCCTCCACGCGTTCGCGGTCGAGAACCACACCATCCTGAGCACCGGCCGGACCCTCACGGCCGGCGAAGAGATCTGGGGCTTCATCCCGCCCTTCGTGCTCAGCCGGCTCGAGACCGGGATGTCGGCGCACCAGTTCCTCGTCGACGCGACCCCGGTCGTGCGCGACGTGTATTTCAACCGCGTGCCGGGCGGAACGCCCTCGGGCAACGACTACCACACCGTGCTCCTCAGCGGTCTGCGCGGCGGCGGTGCGGCCTACTTCGCGCTCGACGTGAGCGACCCGCTCAATCCCACGTTCCTCTGGCAGTTCCGCCGCTCGAACATGGGCGAGACGACCGGCCGGCCGGCGCTCGCGCAGGTCTACACGCAGGTCGGCGCGACGGTCATGCAGCGGGCGGTGGCCATCCTGCCCGGCGGCGATGGCGTCATCGACTCGTCTCTGGCGCTCTCGACCGGGTCGACCGGCTGCGCGCCGAGCGTCTCGGTTCCCTTCAGTGCGCCGCTCGGCACCGGGGCCCGGGCCAACCGCCGCTGCTGGTCGGGCACGACGGGCCGCTCGCTCTACATCGTGGACGTCGCGAGCGGCGAGGTGCTGCGCGAGTTCGGTCCGAGCGAGATCCCGAGCCCGCTCTCGGGTGGCGTCTCGGTCTTCACCGGCGACGTCGGCACCATCGCGACCCGCGCGTACACCGTCGATGCTGACGGCGTGATGTGGCGCCTCGACATGAGCCGCCGCAACCCGACCGACTGGACGTTCCTCCCGATGCACGACCTCTACTGGAACGACGATGCGAACGACGGAAGCCCCTCGAGCGAGCCGCCGATCGTGTCGACGGACGCGAACGGTCAGGTCGTCGTGATCGCGGCGACGGGGGACATCGACGACCTCGAGAGCGTCCGGCCCTACCGGGTCGCCTCGCTCACCGAGCGCGTCACCTACTCCGCCGCGGGCGTGCCCACCTACGTCAGCGTACTGAACTGGGACATCCACCTCGCGGACGGTACGCAGGTCACCGGACCGCTCGAGCTCTTCGACTCGCGCGTCTACTTCGGCACGTTCGCGGCCGCCACCGACCCGATCGACGGATGCCAGTTCGGCAGCAGCCAGATCTGGGGCGTCAGCTACTTGAACTACCAGCCCACCACGGCTGGCGGTCTGCTGAACCCCAGCGGTCGTTTCCCCCGGCCTGGCCTCGAGAGCACGCCGGGCAGCGCGGCCTTCGACACGCACTTCGTCTCGGCAGGGACGAACGTGATCGCCCTCGGCGTCTCGGTGACCCGCGCTCCGACCTGCGCGACGGTCGACACCATCCCGGACCCCTACTACTCGATGCGCTCGCGCGTGTCGGCCTCGGGCGGCGGCGAGTTCAGCCTCACCGCGCAGCTCTCTGGCCCGGGCGCGACGACCGTCGCCGGAGGCAGCAGCGTGGCGACCTTCAGCCGCGGCCTGCCGACGCCCGCGCCGGTCACCTACATCACGAACTGGGCGGGCAACGCCGACTACTGAGCTCGGCGGGCTGGGTCGTCGTCCCCGTTCCACCGCTGGATGGGTGGTACAAACGGGGGATGCCGATCCTGCTCGTTCGACACGGCGAGGCGGTCCCCCCGGGACCGCACGGCGATGACCCACGCTTTCTCACCGAGCGGGGTCGCGAGCAGACCCGAGCCGTCGGGGATCTGCTTCGGGGCGAGGGCCTCGCTGCCCAGGCGTTCGTCACCAGCCCGCTCGTGCGAGCGGTGCAGACCGCGGAGCTGCTCGCGGTGGCCCTGCACTTCGCTGGGCCCGTGACCACCGACCCCGGCCTCGTTCCGGATGCTCCGGCCGACCCAGTCGCGCGGCGGATCGACGGCTGGCACGCGGGCCTGCTCGTCGTCGTCTGCCACGAGCCGATCATCCGGAGCATCGCCGCGCTGCTCGCGCCCGCCACGAAACACCCGCTCTTCCCCACGAGCGGGGCTGCGCTCATCGGGGATGGGCCGGGGCCGCGTTCGCTGATCGGGCGCTTCGGCCCGTGATCAGGCGGCGGCGATCCGGAGGTCGGCCACCGTCGAGGACGATGCAGTCACGTCGCTCTCGAAGCGGAGGATCGCGGCGAGCCGGCGGTCCACATCCTGCCGGCCGGCGACCAGCGGGACGAGCGCGCGAGAGAGCGAGCGCATCGTGGGAAAGCGTCCATCGGGATCGCGTGCCATCGCCGTGGCGACCGCCTGATCGAACGCGCGCCCGAGCTCGGGTCGGTGCAGCATCGCGCGCGGCGCGTCCTCGCGGATGATCCGGCGAAGGAGGTTCGCGACGTTCGTCGCGCTGAACGGCAGATGGCCGGTGAGCGCCTCGTACATCACGATCCCGAGGCCGAACACGTCGGCGCGGGCATCGACGTCGGGGTCTCCGCTCGCCTGCTCGGGCGAGACGTAGCTCGGAGTGCCGAAGACGCGGCCGACCTCGCGGTCGCGCTCGCCCCGCGGCGCGGTGGCGGCGGCGCAGACGCCGAAATCGAGCAGACGCACCCGAAGCGAGCCCTGCTCGTCCCGATCGAGCAGGATGTGCTCGGGCTTCACGTCGCGGTGCACGTAGCCGTGCGCGTGGGCCGCGTGGAGGATCGAAGCCACGCGCATCGCGATCGCGCCGACGAGGTCGGGAGGAAGGGAGCCGACGCGGCGAAGCAGGCGCTGCAGGCACTCGCCTCGGACCCGCTCGAGCACGATGTAGGGCGAGCCGTCGGGGAGCGTCCCTTCGTCGAGGACGGGCACGAGGCCGGGGTGCTGCACGACGCGCCAGACTTCCGCCTCGCGGCGCAGGCGCCGGCAGAGGTCGGGGTTGTCGACGAACATCGGTCGAAGGACCTTCACCACCAGCTGATGCCGGTCGCGCAGACGGGTCGCCGCGAACACCACGGCGGTCCCGCCAATCCCCAGGATGTCGTGGAGCTGGTAGCGCTCGTCCAGCGTCGTGCCGCGCAGCTCTCTTCGCTCGTCCATGCTCAGCCTCCGAAGTGGCAGGCCGGAAGGTCGGTAAAAGAGGCGATCGGGTCAAAAAAATCGCTCCGTGGATCGTGGGCGCTACCTCATGGATCAACGGCGCGACGCCGCGAAACCGCGCTGCGGCGACATTCGACCGCCGCGGTGCATGCGCGTGCTCGCGAAGGGATCAACCGGCGGACGGGACTAATCGCCGATGAATCCCGGCACCGCGCGGAAGGTGAGCACGGCCGAGATCTGCCCGCAGTCGCGTCCCTGCGGCTCGAGGTCGGCGTACGAGCGGACGAGGAGGCCCGCCATCGCTTCGAGGTCGTCGGGGATGTTCAGCGTGCCGACGATCCCGATGATCTGCTCGACGTCGATGCCGCCCGCGACCATGCCCTCGACGACGTCGTCGCCGACGTAGGTGATGCGCACGTGCGCGTCGCGGACATCGAGGGTGAAGCGCGCGTCGAGGATCGACACCGGAAGGGAGATGTCCGTGGGCGTCGGCTCGATGCGTGCGCCGTCGATCCGGCTCTCGCCGAGCTCGTTCACGACGGCGGTGTCGTCCGGGTACAGCGTCTGGAAGGGGAGCAGGAGGTTGTCGCTCGAGAGCAGCGGCGAGCCGCTCAAGCGGCGCATGCGAACCCCTACGCAGCCGTCGCGCGTGCGGTCGTCGACGCCTGCGAGCTGGAATGCGAGCAGGATCTGACCGCTGGCGATCGAGTTCTGCACCAGCCCGTCGAGCCGGAGTCCGCCGACCTGCGCCTCGACGAGCGGCAAGAGCTCGGCGAGCGCGTTGTCGATCCCGGGTGTGCCATCTGGCGCGGTGTAGTCGCGGGCCCCGCACTGCATGCCCACGAGGCCGTCGAGGTCGAAGCCTGGAGCCACCCGGCCTTCGGCGCGGCCGAAGGCGAGCTCGCTGACGATCCAGACCTCCTCGGGATCGGCCGCGCAGGTCCCCGAGGTCGCAGGCTCGCAGGCGGCCAGGAGGAGCGCGAGCCAGGCGGCCGAACGTCGGGAGACGCTCACGTCTCCTCGATCTCCGAGATGCCGACGTCGGTCTGCGCGGGCCCCTCGCCGAAGGTCGAGACCGGGACGTCCATCGACTGCAGGAGCGAGTAGCTGAGCCGGCAGATGTTCTCACCCGGGCTCACGTGGTGGATGCCCATCTTGAAGCTCCCGCAGCCCCCGCCCGCGAGCACGACCGGGTACTCGTCGAGCGAGTGGGTCCGGCCGAAGGAGACGTCGCTGGTGCAGAGCACGGTGCTGTGGTCGAGCAAGGTCTCGTCGCCCTCGGCGACGGCGTCGAGGCGCTCGAGGAAGCGGTTCAGGCGGCCCATGATGCCCTGCACGATCTCGTTCACCTCGGGCTGGTCGCCGGGCTCGTCGTGCGTGAGCTGGTGGTGTCCCGCCGAGCGATCGGTGTAGAGGACGTTGTTCACCGGCTGGCTGTACATGACGGTGAAGATGCGGGTCTGATCGCAGGCGAGCGCCATCGCGAGAAGATCCGCCATCACGTCGCTGCGGGCGTCCATGTCCGGCCGGCCCATCACGTCGGGGTAGTCCGCCTCGGGCATGGTCGGGAGCATGCACGCCTCGAAGCTCGGCGGGTTCTCCTGCAGTCGCGCGATGCGGGTCTCGATGCTGCGAATGGCGTCGAGGTGTGCGTCGAGGCGGGCTCGATCGGAGAGGCCGAGCCGGGGACGCAGGCGGCCGGCCTGATCGTTGACCACGTCGAGCACCGACTGTCGGAGGCCGAGCCGCGGGTCGGGGCCGGAGGTGTCTCCGGGGGCGCGGAAGCCCGCACCGAAGAGGGTGCCGAAGAGCTCGATCGGAGAGGACTCGATGGTGTTCATCGCGTTCCGGCCCCGCCACGAGATGGAGCCGTCAGCGCGCTGGACGCCGATCTCGAGCGACGGCAGGAGCGTCTGATCGCCGATCGCGTTGGCCATGATCTGGTCGATGCTCGGGCCGGGGAACGTGCCGCTCGAGGCGTTGCCGTCGGGGGAGTACATGTCCGCGCCGCCGAGGAAGCCCGCCGGGCCGGAGCCGTGGGGGACGGTGTTCGGCGTCATCACGCGCAGCCCGCTCACCACGCTGATCTTGCCGCGCTCATGCATGGGCGCGAGGGGGGCGAGCTGCTCGGAGAGCTCGAAGCCGGGGCCGGTGCCGGTCGGCCGGAAGCGCTCGGGGAGCACGCCGTTGCCCCAGAACCAGGTGCCGAAGCGCTTCGGAAACGCGACGCACTCGGCCCGGGCGGAGTAGGGAGGATCGAGGAAGAGCTCGAGGAGCGGCAGGCCGACGCCGACCGCGGTGCCGCCGAGCATGCCGCGGAGCATGGTGCGTCGGTGGATGCGCAAGCGGGACATCAGCGGGCCTCCGCGTGGGGCGCGCGCACGGCGCGGAACGAGGGAGAGAGGGCGATCGCACGCACGAGCGCGCGGTAGCGGGTGCCGCCACCGACGAATCGCTGGTTCGCGTCGTGGAGCGCGCCCTCGTCGTCGCCCTCGGGCTCGCTGCCCGTGGCGTAGCGGAAGACCCGCTCGACGAAACAGGAGACGAGCTCGGGATGCTCGGCGACGAGCTCCGCGAGCTGCCGGCCGGTGGTGAAGGGCCGGTCGTCGAGGTGGCCGCTCGCGTCGATGGGCGCGCCGTTGTCGAGGGTGCGCAGCGCGCCGATGCCGTCGAACTGCTCGAGGCCGAGGCCGATCGGGTCGAGCGCGGTGTGGCAGGCCGCGCAAGCGGGCGAGTCGCGGTGGGCCGCGAGGCGGTCTCGCAGCGTCGTCGCGTCCACGCTCGGCGGCGGGATCGTCGTCTCGACCGAGGCCGGCGGTGGCGGGATCTCGGTGCAGAGGAGCGTCGTGCGGATGAACTTGCCCCGCAGCGTCGGGGAGGTGCTCGTCGCGTGCGCGTGAAGCGAGAGCAGGCTCGCGTGGCCGAGCAGGCCGATGCGTTCGCCGTCCTCGGGGAGCGTCACCGCGCCGAAGCCCTCGCGCGCCGGGGCCTCGACGCCGTAGATGCTGGCGAGGCGGCGGTTCACGAACGTGGTCCGCGAGGTGAAGATGTCGCGGTAGGGGACCTCCTCGGTGAGGAAGTGATGTTCGAGAAAGCGCAGCGTCTCCTCGCGCGCGTCGGGGCCGAGCTCCGCGCTCGCCGCGCGGAACATCGTCGAGTCCTTCGAGAGGTTCGAGAGCCGGTCGAGCTCGAGCCAGTCGGTCGCGAAGGCGCGAAGGCCTTGCGCCAGGCGCGGGTCGGCGAGCATCCGATCCACCTCGGCCTCGAGGCCCGCGCCTTCGAGCGTGCCGGCCTCGGCGTGGTCGAGGAGCGCGTCGTCGGGCAGGGTGTCCCAGAGAAAGAACGCGAGCCGCGATGCGAGCTCGAGCTGGCTCAGGGCTCCACCCTCCGGCGCCGCACCGCCGAGGGCCGGGCGGTAGAGGAAGTCCGGCGTCATGAGGATCGCGGCGATGCCGTACTCGAGGCCGTCGTGGAAGTCGCCCAGGGTCGCGCCGGCATTCACGGCGACCGCGACGAGTGCCTCGAGCTCCTCGGGGGAGGGCGTGCGGCGGTAGGCCCGACGCGCGAGGGGCGCGAGGACCTCGCCGGCACACGCAGCATCTCCCGGGCCGGTCGGCGCACAGGTCACCAGCGCGTCCCGCGCCGGACCCTCTGCCATCGCCTGCTCCGCGATCGCGTACGCAGCGCGCTCGTAGAGCCCGACGCCGCGGGCCGAGACGGCGAGGGTGGTCGTGCCGAGCGCGACCGAGCCCTCGATCGGGATGTCCGGCTCGAGCGCGGCCGGCACCACGATCGCGGGGCCGAGCAGGTCGGTGATCGCGTGCCGGTACTGCGACCGTGTCAGCCGCGGGAGCGACCCGGGGCCGGGCAGCACGTCGGGGTCGTAGACGCCGGGACGCGGGGTCGCGTCGGGGAGGTCGGATTCGCAGCCGGCGAGGAGGAGCCATCCGGCGAGCGGGAGCAGGCGACTCGGGCGCATTCCGCAGGCAGGATACTCCGTCTCGCCGCGGTCCGTCGATGCACGACGGCCCAGACGCCCAGCAGGACCGTGAGCCAAATCCCCGAGGTAGGCGCCGGTGCGACCGCGCGGCATCCGCAGCCACCGGAGGCCCCACCGCCCGCGCCTCCATCGGGCCCCGCTGCGTCCCGCCTCGCCGCGTCGAGGCCCGCCGCGTCGGGGGCTGCTGCGTCGCCGTCGCTCGACGGGCCCGCGTCGGCGTCCGTCACCGGCGTTCCGTCGACCTCGACCTCGAGGAGCAGCTCGAGATCGAACGAGAGGTCGCTCGAGCCTAGGCTCTGCTGCTTCACGATGGCCGCGATCCAGTTCTCCCCCGGGGCGAACGCATCGAGCGCGACCTCGGCCTCGACGAGCTGGTTGTCGTCCGTGCCGCCGGTGGCGAGGGCCGCGTAGGCGAGCCCCGCATCGACGTCGCGCTCGAGGACCGAGGTGCCGTTCACCAGCACCGCGATCCCGTCGTCGTACCGCGCGCGCACCGTCGCGCGGGTGACCCGGCCGCCGATCTCCACGCGGCGGCGGAACAGGATGGAGGGGTCCGTGGGCGTGCTCGAGAGCACGGTGGCCTCGTCGCCGTCCCCGTAGCCGAGCTCTGCTGCGCCCTCGGGGTAGGGGCCGCCGGTGCCCACGAAGAAGCCGGGGCCGGGGTCGCGACCATCGTCCGAGTAGCTCCACACCGAGCCCATCGGGATGGCGACGAGGCTACCCCGCGCGACGAGCGCGAAGGTCCCTCCGACGTCGGCCGGGCTCGGGACGTCCGCGGGTGCGAGGCGAATGCGCGCGCTCTCGGTGAAGAAGGCAGGAAAGGTCACCCGCTCGACGCCATCGTTCGCCGTCCGAGCAGCGAGGGGCACGAAGGTGCGGCCGTCGTCGAGGGAGAGCTCGAGGCGCACTTCGGCGGGCGGCGCCGTTCCGGGCCACGCCCAGCGCACGTCGAAGGTGCTGCCGGCCAGCACCCGCTCGCCGCCGGCGGGCGCGAGGAGGAAGGGCCCGTCGCGGTGGGCGAGCGCGACCTCATCGGTCTCGGCGCCGTCGTCGCGGACGTTCGTGAGCGTGAGCAGCGGCCCCCGCACGTCGAGCAGGCACGAGCCGTAGGCGACCTCGCTGAAGAACATGAGCGGGTGATCTCCTCGGCCGCTCACGCTCGCCCCGCCGTGACCGGCCACGACGTGCACCGCGCCCAGCGCTCCGCTCTCGTACGCGCCGTCGCCGTCGAGACGGCCGTCGCCCGGATCGACGACGTGCCCTGCGGCGGTGGTCGGCGTGTCGTAGGCCCCCCGTACGAGGAAGCTGCGCTCGTAGATGTGGCTGTGGCCGGTGAGCACCAAGTCCACGCCGTGCGCGTCGAGCAGCGGCACGATGTTCTCGCGCACCTGGCGCAGCTGGGTCTCCGCGTCGGAGTCGTGGCTGCCGTGGGAGTAGGGCGGGTGGTGGAAGAACGCCACCGTCCACTCCTGGTCGTTTGCCGAGAGGTCCATGTCGAGCCAGGTGAGCATCGCGCCGCGCGGGGTCCGATCGCTCTCCTGGGTGTCCAGCACCACGAAGTGCACGTTGCCCCAGTCGAACGCGTAGTAGGCCTCGGTCCCGCTCGGCAGGCCTCCGGCCTCGCCCGCCGTGGGCTGGACGTAGGCCTCGTAGAAGGGGCCGGTCTGGGTGGCGGTGTCCGCGGTGTAGCTCTCGTGGTTGCCGATCGCGGCCCACACCGGAACGTGTGAGAGGATCTCCGCGTACGGGGAGAAGAAGCGTCCGTCGAACTCGGCGGTCGTGCCCGAGTCGTAGGCCATGTCGCCGACGTGCAGGAAGAGATCGATGGGGCGATCCACCGTCGCCGCGAGCATCGCGTCGCGGACGCGGAGCTGGCGCGCGCCGCCGGTCCCCGAGTCGCCCACGAGCCAGGCGCGGAACGGGGTCTCACCGCCGCGCGGCGGGGCGGTCGTGAAGCGGTCGTCGGGCGCGCCGCCCGAGGGCGGCGGGCAGCTCGACGCAGCCGCGGCGTAGTAGACGGTGCTGCCTGGGGCGAGCCCCTCGATGCGGACCGCGTGGTCGCGCTCGAGGGCGCCGCTGCCGGTGCTGCGTGACAGGGCTTCCGGCGCTTCGCCCCAGCACACACGGCTCGGCTCGCCGGCGACGCTCCGCCACACGATCGTACCGCCGGTCTCGGTGACCAGCTGCACGTAGGGCCGCCGCGCCTGGGCTCGGGCGGAAGATGGCGAGGCGAGGAGGGCGGCGAGGGTGAGGACGAGCGACCTCATCGCTCACCTCCGCAGCCGCGCACCGCGGCCGCGACGTCTCCGAGGCCCGGGTGTACGCGGGAGGCGTACGCGGGCGAGAGTCCGGCGGCGGCGTCGAGGTGCGCGCGCGCCTCGTCGCATCGCGCGAGCAAGCTCAGCGCGAGCGCGAGCTCGAGGTGGCGTGCGGCGGTCGGGCGCTCGGCGATGCGGGCGCGGGCTTCCCGCTCGGCCAAGGCCGCCTCCCGCAGGGCCTCGTCGTCGCGGGCGAGCGCGCGCAGCAGCCGCGCGGTGGTCAAGGTCCGCCGCAGGGCCGGCAGCGCCGACGCGGCGAGCTGCGCGAGCGCCTCGGCGGCGCGCCCGACGCGCGCGAGCTCCTCGACGAGGGCCGCCTCGAGCACGACCGAGCCCGTCCGCAAGAGGCCCTCTGTGAGGCCCTCCGATGCGTCGCCGCGGAGGCGGCGATCGAGCTCGGCCCGCAGCAGATACAGGTCGGCCTCGGCCAGGGTCTCGAGGGCCCGATCGAGGTCTTCGCGGGCGGCGCGCTCGTCGCCGAGCGCGATGGCGATCCGCGCCCGCAGCGCGCGCGCCTCCGCGGGGGAGGGCGCCCGAGCGATGGCCGCGTCGTCGAGCGCCGCGCGCGCCTGCTCGGCCCGGCCGAGCACGAGCAGGCACCAGGCGCGGAGCAGCGTTGTGCGGCCGTCGGCCGGGGCGAGGAGCTCGGCAAGCCGAACGTCCTCGAGGGCATCGGCCGCGGCGCCCATCCGCACCAGCGTCTCGGCGCGGCGCAGCCGGGCCTCGAGGTCGGTGGGCGAGCGGCTCAGTCGCTCGTCGAGTGAGGTCAGCTCCTCGGTCCGCGGCGGATCGGCAGCGACCCGGTGGGGCATCGACAGCGCCAGCACCGCCAGCGCGAGGGGGAGGACGGAACGCATCCCGCGAGCCTACCCGAGGCAAGCGCGCTGCGAGCGCCCTCGCGGTGTCGGTCAGAAGACGATGACCTCGCAGGGGAAGGTCGCCTCGAGCACGCCGCCACTGGATTGCAGCGTGTCGCATGCTGCGCCGGTGAGCTCGATGTGCGTCGCGTCCACCGCGCGCCAACCATTCGGGTCCCCGCACGCGAGGGGAGCGCCATCGAGGGTGACCGTCCCCATGCAGGCCATGCTCGGATCGATGCGTCCGTCGAGCTCGATGGAGCAAGAGGCCACCGAGCCGATGATGGCGTCGAGCGCCGTGCCGAGCGTGCTGGTGTCGGTCGCGAGCCAGAACATCGCCGGGGGATCGCTCGGCGTCGCGCCTGCACCGGCGTTGGCGAGCTCCTGCAGGTGCGTCGTCGAGACGTCTGCGCCGACGCTGATCACGAAGGTTCGGACCCCCACGTCGAACGCGGCTTCGACCGCAGCGAGGGACGCAGCCCGGCCGCCGGTCGTGTCGGTGATGTCGTCGCAGCGGTTCGGCTCGCCGTCGGTCGCGAGGACGAAGATCGTCGGCTCGTCGGGCACGGTGACGATCTCGGGGAGCCGCGCGAGGGTCGCCTGGATCGCTTCGCCCGTCGGAGTCGCGCCGCCCGGTCGCAGGGTGCTGTACACGCCTTGCAGCGTCCCGTAGTTGTCGATGAGGGCCGGCACCACGCGGAGATCCGGGCAGCCGCTGATCGCGGGCTCTTCCCGGTAGGTCACGAGCCCGAACCGCACCGAGGAGTCGAGCGCATCGAGGAAGCCGCCGGCCGCGCCCGGCGCACCGATGAGGGACTCCCGCAGCGCGTTCCACCGCAGCACGCCCGAGCCCGCGGGGAACTCCTCCATGCCCATCGAGCCCGACTGGTCGATGATCAGGACCACGTTCGGGGTGCTTCGCGTCGTCTCGAGGCGCACCGATGCGCACGCGCCGTCTGCAACCGGCGTATCGCGCGGAGGCCCGAAATCCGGCGGAGGCGCATCGGGCGGGGCGACGTCCGGGCCCGCGTCCATCGGTGCGCTGCAGCGGCCTTCGTCGTCGCATGCCCGGCCGCTCCGGCAGCGCACGCTCTCCGAGCAGTCGGCGACGCAGAGGTCGGCGGGCCCGCAGTACGTACCCATCGGGCAGGGCGCGAGCGGCGAGCAGGCCATGCCGCAGCCGGCGGGGGCGTCCCGGCCGCTGCAGGCGTCACGGGGTGAAGACGGGTCGCACGCGGCAAGGAGCAGCACGGCGAAGAACGACAGGCGGAGCAGGAGTCGGAATGGGCGCACGTCCGGACCTCGTCGGGTCATCATGCCGAAAAACCGCAGAGGCGCCTAGGGCCGTCCGCGCCCGGCCGTTCCCCTCAGGGCAGGCGCGCGACGGTGACCGACCCGTTCGCGGCCCCGGCCGCGAGGCGCCCATCGCCGGAGAACGCGATCGCATGCACGACGTCGCCGAGCTCGAGCGACATGACCGGGGTCTCGGACCGCTGCGGACGCCACACGAGCACCCGGCCGTCGCGCCCTCCGCTCGCAAAGCGCTGATCCTCGGGCGAGGCGGCGAGCACCGACACGAGGCCTTCGTGCCCCTTCAGGATCGCCGGCGAGGTCCCTTCGGGGCCCTTGCCCTTGAAGCTCCACACGACGACCTCTTGGCCGCCGCCGGTCGCGAGCTGCTCGCCGCTCCGGCTCCAGGCGATCGCCCTCGGCTTGCTGGGATAGCCGCCCATCATCGAGTCGGCGAACGTGTCGAGCCGCCAGAAGTGCACGGCATCGTCCTGGCAGCCCGCTGCGAGGTAGCGTCCGCCGGGCTGCCACGCGATCGACACGAGGCTGCTCTTCCAGGGCAGCTCCCGCACGTGGCTCCCCTCGACCGACCACAGGTCCACGCCGCCGTAGCGTGCGGCGGCGAGCTGCGTGCCGTCCGGCGAGAAGGAGAGGCCCGCGATCGTGCTCGCGTGCGGACCGCACTCGAAGAGGTCGCTGCCGCCCCGCAGCCGGCCGATCCAGAGCAGCTTGCCGGCGGCGAACGCCACGAACGAACCGTCGGGCGAGAACGCGACATGCTCGACCCACGCCCCCCGCGTCTTGGCCGAGGTGTCGATCGTCTTCTTCCGCTCGAAGGTCGTCGCGTCGAGGACGATCACCTGGCCGTCGGCCCCCCCGGTCGCGAGGAGCGTGCCGAGCGGGTCCTGCGCCATCGCGAGGAGTCCCTCCGGGTGGAGCCGCTCGCCGCGCCGCGGCGCGCCGCTCGAGGCATCGAGCACCTCGACGGTGCCGTCGCTGCGCCCGACCGCAAGCGCGCTGCCGCCCCCGACCCAGGCGAGCGCGAGCGCCGGCTCGCCGCCCGGTCGTGCCCACGCGACCTTGTTCTTGCTGCCGCCGAGCAGCCCGTCGAAGAGGCCCATCGTCAGGCCACGCAGTCCAGGAACCCGGCTTCGAGCTCCTTCCGATCGAGGTGCTTGCCGATGAAGACGAGCTGGCTGACGCGCCGCTCCTCCGCCCTCCAGGTCTCGTCCTCGCGGCCGTCGATGAGCATGTGCACGCCCTGCACGACGTAGCGCCGGTCGCGCCCCTCGAGGGAGAGCACGCCCTTGAGCCGGTACACGTCGGGCCCGTGCGCCTGCACGTACCCGGAGAGCCACTGGTTCGTCTTCTTCAGGTCGAGCGGACGGTCCGTCGTGAGGCCCACGCTGCCGACCTCGTCGTCGTGGGTGTGGCCGTCGGCCCATGCGCGCTCGAGCGCCGGCGCGAGCTCGGCGCCGCCGCTCTTCACGTGGACGCAGACCTCCTCGGGCGCGTGCTGGGCGAAGACCGCGACGAGCGTGTCCTTCGGCGCCTCGAGCGCGAGCGAGACCGCGTGGCAGCCGGTGTGGACGGCCACGTGGGCCCCGAGCGGGAGACCTTGCCCGCTCTTCTTCGCGGCCGCGGGCTCGGCAAAGAGGCGCACCGCGCGCTCGGCGGCTTCCTTCAGCGCCGCGTCGTCGGCGCGCGGCAACGCGAGCGCCACGAACTCCGCCTCGGGGTGGTCGTGGTGGTGCCCGTGATCATGGCCGTGGCCGTGGCCGTGGCCGTGCCCGTGGCCGTGCCCGTGATCGTGATCGTGATCGCCCCCGATCTCGAGGGAGGCCGGACCGCCGACGGCGTACACACCCGTCCACTCGAACGGGTACTCGGGGACGAGGAAGGTCGGCCGGATCGCCATCGCGCGGCCGAGGTCGAAGCCGCCGAGGTCGAGCAGCCGGCGGATCGGCACGTCGCAGCGGCTCGCGCGCTCGATGCGGGCGAGCGCGTTGATGGACCGCACCACCGACTCCACCTCGGCGAGCGCTCCCTCGTCGACGAGATCGGCCTTGTTCAGGATGACGCGGTCGGCGAAGGCGACCTGCTCGCGCCACTCCCCCGAGCGGTCCTTCTGCTGCGCCGCGTGCTTGGCGTCGACGACGGTGACGATCCCGTCGATCCGGAAATCGGCCTTGATCTCCTCGTCCATGAAGAACGTCTGGGCGACCGGACCGGGGTCGGCCAGGCCGGTCGTCTCGAGCACGACGTGGTCGAACTTGCCCCGCCGCTTGGCGAGGTTGCCGAGGATGCGGATGAGGTCCCCGCGCACGGTGCAGCAGATGCAGCCGTTGTTCATCTCGAAGATCTCTTCGTCGCTCCGGACCACGAGGGCCTGGTCGATGCCGATCTCGCCGAACTCGTTCTCGATCACGGCGATCCTCAGGCCATGCGGCTCGGTGAGGATGCGGTTGAGGAGCGTGGTCTTGCCGGCCCCGAGGAAGCCGGTGAGGACGGTGACGGGGATGCATCGGTCGGACATGGCCGGGGACTGTCCGAGGCCCGCACTCCCCTGTCAACGCTCGGACCCGGACCGGTCACGAAGCCGGCCCGGGCGAGCCGCCGCCCGTGATACGCTCCGCGCACTGTGACGGAGCTTCCGATGCGCCTTCGTTTCCTCCCCCGTGCCTGCGTCCTCGCCTCGTTCCTGCTCGCGGCCGCCTGGCCCGCGCCCGGCCGGGTCGCGGCGCAGGCGACGGTGTCTCCGTACTTCATGGTGGTCGTCGACACCTCGGGGTCGATGGACGGGACGACCGGCACCGGAAACAACAGCTGCGGTCGAGCCCGGACACGCCTCTCGGACGCGCGCTGCGTGCTTCAGCGCGTGTTCAACGCGTACGGCGAGGTCAACTTCGGTCTCTCGACCTTCAACACGACCTGCACCGGCGGGACGTATGCGACGCCGTGCGTGAGCGGCCTCTGCGGCTGTACGAGCTGCGGCACCACCTGCACCGCGACGGCGACGTCCGGCCGGGTGCGGGTGCCGATCGGCACGGACAACACCCCCACGTTGCTCTCGTGGGTCGACTACGCCGGCGGCGGCGTGTGCACCGCCACCTCGGGCACGAACCTCGAGATCATCGCCACCGGGGGCACGCCGCTCGGCGGCACCCTGCTGCGCATGCAGGACTACTACCAGGGCGAAGACCCGGCGTTCCCTACCAGCCCGCTCGCTGGCGATCCGTTCGTCGGCTGCCGGTCGGTGAACGTCATCCTCCTCACCGACGGTGGCGAGACCTGTGGCGGCAACGCCCCCGCGGCCGCGACCGCCCTCCGGTCCACCGTCGTCACCGGGGTCGGAACGGTCACCATCAACACCTACGTGATCGGCTTCGGCATCGCGCCCGGCGACGCGGCGATCGAGGCGATCGGGCGGGCCGGTCGGGGCATCGGCGGTGACCCGCCCGGCAACGAGGGCTACTACGCGACGGACGAGACGAGCCTGGCCCTCGCCTTCTCGCAGATCATCGCCGACGCCACCCGCGTCGAGGTGTGCGACGGGGACGACGACGACTGCGACACCCGGATCGACGAGGGCTTCGCGCTGTTCTGCAACCGCCCGAGCAATCCGACGGCCAATCTCTGCGTCGATCCCGGCGAGACCCTCTGCGACGGCGTGGACAACAACTGCAACGGCGTGACGGACGAGGGCCTGCGCAATGCGTGCGGCACCTGCGGCCCGGCGCCGGTCGAGGTCTGCAACCGGCTCGACGACAATTGCAACGGCGCCATCGACGAGGGCGGCGTCTGCGGCAGCTGCGTGCCGAGCTCCGAGGCGTGCAACAACCGCGACGACGACTGCGACACCCGGATCGACGAGTCCCTCGTGCGTCCCTGCGGGACCGACACCGGGGTGTGCAGCGCGGGCACGCAGACCTGCACCGCGGGCGTGTTCGGGGCCTGCACCGGGGTCGGTCCGAGCACCGAGGTGTGCAACGCCCTCGACGACGACTGCGACGGCGTGATCGACGGCCTGATCTCCGCGTGCGGGACCGACGTCGGCGCGTGCGTGGCCGGCTCGCAGTCCTGCACGGCGGGCGTGCTCGGGGCCTGCTTCGGCGCCGTCGGGCCGACCGCCGAGCTGTGCAACGCCACCGACGACGACTGCGACGGCAGCACCGACGAGGGCAACCCCAGCGGCGGCGCCTCGTGCGGCAGCTCGGTGGGCGAGTGCAGCCCCGGCGCCCTCTCGTGCGTCGGAGGTCTGCTCGTGTGCGCTGGTGGCACGAGCGGATCGCCGGAGAGCTGCAACACCCTCGACGACGACTGCGACGGGCGGGTCGACGAAGGCAACCCCGGCGGCGGCGCGAGCTGCGGCGGCTCCGACGCCGGCGCGTGCGAGCCGGGCATCTTGCGCTGCATCGCCGGCGCGATCACCTGCGATGGCGAGGTCGGTCCGATCCCGGAGCGGTGCAACACGCTCGACGACGACTGCGACGGAACCGTCGATGAGGGCAACCCCGAGGGCGGCGCCGACTGCGGTGATGGCACCGGCGAGTGCCAGGTGGGCCGGACGCAGTGCATCGGCGGCACGCTCACCTGCGATGGCGCCGTCGGTCCGGCGATGGAGACCTGCAACGGCCTCGACGACGACTGCGACGGCGCGATCGATGACGAGATCCCGGTCGGCGCCGCCTGCGGCACCGACGTCGGCGAGTGCGACCCGGGCGTCTTCGCCTGTGACCCGGTCAGCGGAACCACCGTCTGCGTCGGGGAGGTCGGTCCGACCGCCGAGGCTTGCAACCTCCTCGACGACGACTGCGACGGGAGCACCGACGAGGCGCTCGCGAGCGCGGGCGCGTGCGGCACCGACGAAGGCGTCTGCATGGCGGGCATCCTGCAGTGCGTCGACGGCGCCGAGATCTGCGTCGGTGAGGTGCCGGCCGGCACCGAGGTCTGCGACTGCGAGGACAACGACTGCGACGGGACCATCGACGAGGAGCCCACGGGCGGCAGCCTCTGCCCCGGCACCTCGGCCTGCGTCGAGTGCAGCTGCGCCGCGCAGTGCGAGGAGACCGAGTTCGGCTTCCTGTGCCCGACGGGCCGCTTCGCCCGGGTGACCGACGGAGAGTGCTACTGCGTCCGCGAGCGCTGCAACGAGGCGGCTTGCAACGGCGAGACGCAGACCGACGCCGACGGCGCGGTCACCTGCGCGCCCGGTTCGGACGAGGTCGCTCCTTGCACCTGCCGCAGCAACACCTGCACGTTCGCGTGCGACGGCGTCGTGTGCGCGGGCGGGACGGTCTGCGATGCGCGGGATCCCGACGGGCGCTGCGTCGAGGACAACTGCCGCGGCCTCGGCTGCCCTGCGGGCGAGGTCTGCGACTTCGCCACCGGCGGCTGCACCGCCGACCTCTGCGAGACGGCGGGATGCGCGGCGGACGAGGCCTGCCGCGACGGTACCTGCTTCGGGAGCTGCGCGGGCGTTACCTGCCCGACCGGTTCGGTCTGCCGCAGCGGAGCGTGCGAGCTCGACCTCTGTGACGGCGTCAGCTGCCGGGCCGGCGAGGCCTGCGATCCGAGTGATGGTGGCTGCGTCGACGACATGTGTCCGGGCCGCGTGTGCGGCGAGGGCACGATCTGCGAGCCGGCCACCGGGGAGTGCCGTGAGGATCTCTGCAACCGCACGACCTGCCCGGATACGGAGGTGTGCGAGGACGGCGAGTGCGTCCGGCCCGGCGAGCGGCCCGATGCGGGCATGCCGATGCGGGACGCAGGGCGGACGATGGACGCGGGGCGCGAGCCGCGGCGGGTCCTCGGCACGGGCGGCAGCCTGTGCAGCGCGGCGCCGCGCTCCGGCTCCGGCTTCGGCCTGATGGCCTTGGTCCTCGGCGCGGTGCTCCTCGGAGCCCGGCGTCGCAATACCGTGCGCGCGGAGGTGGTCCGATGAGCGCCGCGCTCCGCCTCCTGGCGCTCGCCGCGTTGCTCCTGCCGACCGGCTGCGCCATCGAACCCTACTGCCTCGAGTGCGAGGAGGACCCCGTCGATGCGGGCCTGCTCGATGCGCGGGACACGGGACCCGTCGACACCGGCGGCCTCGACGTCCCTGCGCCCGACGTCCCCCTCGACACGCCGATCCTTCCCGACGGCTGTGCGCCCGGCGCGCCGGAGCTGTGCAACGGCTTCGATGACGACTGCGACGGCAACAGCGACGAGGGCATCGACACCTCGACCGACGAGGCGAATTGCGGCGGCTGCGGCAACGCGTGCGCGCCGCCGAACGCGTTCGGCGAGTGCGTCGATGGCGACTGCACGGTCCGAGGGTGCGACATCACCTACTTCGACCGCGACATGAGCGCGGCGAACGGGTGCGAGGTGCGCTGCGTGCCGACCGGCGACGAGCTCTGCAACCGGCGGGACGACGACTGCGACTTCTTGGTCGACGAGACGTTCGACCTGATGACGGACCCGAACAACTGCGGCAACTGCGGGCGCATCTGCCGATCGCCCCGCGCGAGCGCGACCTGCGAGGCGGGGGCGTGCACGATCGGCGCGTGCGACCCGGGCTTCATCGATCTCGACGGCGTCGCCTCGAACGGCTGCGAGTTCGGCTGCACCCCAACGGGCGACGAGCTCTGCAACCTGCGCGACGACGACTGCGACGGACGCACCGACGAGGGCAACCCGGAGTCCGGCGGGAGCTGCGGCTCGGCGGTCGGCGCGTGCGTCGAGGGCGTCCTGAACTGCATCGGCGGCTCGCTCGCGTGCACCGGCGGTACCTCGCCGTCGACGGAACTCTGCAACGGGATCGACGACGACTGCGACGGGGACCTCGACGAGAACAACCCCGAGGGCGGCCGGGCCTGCGGCAGCGCGGAAGGCGCCTGCGTGCCGGGTCGCGAGGAGTGCATGGGCGGGATGCTCGTCTGCACCGGCGCAGTGACCGCGACGCCGGAGCTCTGCAACGCCATCGACGACGACTGCGACGGCACGATCGACGACGGCAACCCCGAGGGGGGCGCGAGCTGCGGGACCGACGTGGGCGAGTGCGCCGCGGGGATGGTCATGTGCTCGGGCGGCGGCCTCGTGTGCACCGGCTCGATCGGTCCGGCGCTCGACGTCTGCAACATGCTCGACGACGACTGCGACGGAACCGCCGACCAGACGTTCAGCCTGGTCACCGATCCCAACAATTGCGGGATGTGCGGCCGGCGGTGCACCTTCCCGAACGCCGTCGCGGGCTGCGCCGCGGGCGCGTGCACGTTCCTCGCGTGCGCGCCGGGCTTCGTGAACGCGGACGGCAACACCGCGAACGGCTGCGAGTACCTGTGCACGCCGAGCGGCGCCGAGACCTGCAACGGCGCGGACGACGACTGCGACACCCGCACCGACGAGTCGCTCGCGCCTCCGGTCGGTTTCTGCAACCCGAACGGGGTGTGCGCCGGGACGAGCGCGACCTGCAGCGGCTCGGGCGGCTGGGTGTGCAACTACCCTTCGACCTTCGCTGCCACCGAGGTGGGCCGCTGCGACGGGCTCGACAACGACTGCAACGGCGTCGTCGACGACGGCTTCAACATCGGCGTCTCGTGCACGAACGGCGAGATCGGCGCGTGCCGCCGGACCGGGACGGTGGCGTGTACGTCGATGACGGCCTCCGCGTGCAACGCGCCGGCGAGCGGCGGCGGGACGATGGAGGTCTGCAACAACGTCGACGACGACTGCGACGGCGTCCTCGACGACGGCGTGATGGGCAACTGGGTGCCGTTCACCATCGGCGGGGCCACGAACTACATCATGGCCTACGAGGCGTCCCGTCCCGACTCGACGATGTCGAGCGCGGGCGTCGCCTCGCACCGGGTGTGCAGCGAGCCGGGGCGGGTCCCGTGGACGACGATCACGCAGCCGGCCGCCGAGGCGGCCTGCGCGACGCTGGGCGCGGTGCTCTGCTCCGAGGCGCAGTGGGAGACCGCGTGTGAGAGCGCGACCTCGGGGACGGCCACGGAGTGCCTCTGGTCGGAGGCCACCACCTGCCGCACCTTCGACACCCTGTGCAACACGAACGAGTTCGATTCGAGCTCGACCACCGCCGGCGATCAGGACGCGCTGCTCGCGACCGGTGCGCGGAGCATGTGCTTCACGCCGTGGACCATCGGCGGCGTCACCCGCGACGTTTTCGACATGAGCGGGAACGTGCAGGAGTGGACCCGCGAGCGCGCCGCGAACGTGAATCCGATGCGCGGCGGGAACTACCTCGACGCGCAGGGCGGGGCGACCTGCCAGTTCAACTTCGAGGTCGCGAGCGACACGATCGCGCTGCCTACCGTCGGCTTCCGCTGCTGCCGGACCACCGCGCCCTGAGCGAACGGCTTGCTCCGGGGTCCGTGGTCGGGGCAGGGTGCGCGGGTTGCTGGACTACGAACGCATCGAGGCGCGGGGACTGAGCAAGACCTGGGGATCGACCCGGGCCCTGGCTGGCCTCGACCTCCGCCTCGACGCGGGTCGCTGCACCGCGATCGAGGGCTCGAACGGTGCGGGCAAGAGCACGCTGGTCGGGATCCTCTCGCTCCTCGTGCGGCCCACGCGGGGCACGCTGCGCTTCGGCGCGCACGATGCGCTCGCCGAGGCCGAGGCGCTGCGGGGCACCATCGGCGTCCTCGCGCACGCGGCCATGGTCTACCCCGACCTGACCGGCCTCGAGAGCCTCGAGCTCGCCGCCGCGCTCGCGGGGGTGGGCGGGGCGCGCGAGCGCATCGCGGCGCTGCGCGAGCGTTTCGAGATCGGGAGCTTCGGCGAGCGGCCGACCCGCACCTGTTCGCGGGGGCAGCTGCAGCGCATCGCGCTCGCTCGCGCGCTCGTCGGCGAGCCGCGGCTCTTGCTCCTCGACGAGCCCTCGACGGGGCTCGACGCCAGGGCCACCGCGCGGCTCGTCGAGGCGGTACGCGCCGAGGCCCGTCGGGGCGCGATCGTCGTGCTCGTCACGCACGACGACGAGCTCGCTGGCCGCTGCGCCGACGAGCGCGTGCGGCTCGAGCGCGGGCGCCGCGCGGAGGCCGTGTGATCGGCTTGCTTCGCGCTGCGCGCCTCGTCGCTGGCAAGGATCTCCGGATCGAGCTGCGTGCCCGCGAGATCACCGTGAGCACGACGCTCTTCGCGCTGCTCGTCGCGGTGCTCACCTCGCTCGCGTTCTTCATCGACGACCTGAGCGGCCGGCGCGTCGCCCCGGGCGTGCTCTGGGTCGCGATCGCCTTCGCGGGGATGCTCGCGGTCGGCCGTACGTGGGCGCGCGAGCGGGATCAGGACGCGATCCGAGCGCTCCTGCTCGCGCCGATTCCCCGCGCTGCGATTTGGCTGGGCAAGGCGGCTGCGACGCTCCTCTTCTTGCTCGTCGTCGAGCTCTTCCTCGTGCCCGTGGTCGCGGTGCTGTACCAGGTCGATCTCGCGGCGGTGTGGCCGCAGCTCTCGCTGCTCTGCCTGCTCGGCACGATCGGCTTCGTGGCGCCGGGGACGCTCTTCGGTGCGATGAGCGTGCAGACCCGGGCCCGTGAGCTCGTGCTCTCGGTCGTGCTCTTTCCCCTCACCGCGCCGGCCCTGCTCGCCGGGGTCGTCGGCACGCGCGAGCTGCTCGCCGGCGCGCCCTTCGAGGACATCCTCGGCTGGCTCCGCGTGCTCTTCGCCTACGACCTCGTCGTTTGCACGGCAGGCCTCGTCCTCTTCGGGCCGCTCACCAGCGAGTAGGGCGCGCTCAGAACAGGTCGAGCACGATGCCGTCGAGGCCCAGCCAGTGCCGGCGCGGCACGCGGAGGCGGCTGCCTTCGAACGAGAGTTCGCCGCGGGCGCTCCGCTTCGTGAGGGCGGCGGCACGGCTCCGGTGCAGGTCGACGTCGAGCTCGTCCCGCATCCGATCGAGGTCCACGCCCTCCGAGGTCCTGAGGCCGAGCATGAGGCGCTCCCGCGCGCGGTCCTCGCGCTGCAGCGTCTCGCGCTCGACCTCGAGCCCCTCTCCGCCGGCCCGCGCGAGGTAGCGCTCGGGGTGCGGCTCGTTCCGCCAGCGCTCCGCTCGCCCGCCCGCCGTCGACAGGCACCCGACCGCCCCGGCGCCGAGGCCCAGGTAGTCGCCGCCTCGCCAGTAGTGGAGGTTGTGGCGCGCCTCGGCGCCGGGGCGCGCGTAGTTGGAGACCTCGTAGTGGACGAGGCCCGCCGCCTCGAGCGTCTGCTCCACCGCGAGGTAGGCGTCCGCGACGTCGTCCTCGGGAGCGAGCGGCAGGCGTCCTTTCTTGTGCAGTTCACCGAACTGGGTGCCCGGCTCGATCGTGAGCGCGTAGGCCGACACGTGCTCGACCCCGGAGCCGAGCACGCGCTGCACCTCGTCCCGCGCCTCGTCGGGGCGCTGGCCCGCCACGCCGAAGATGAGATCGCCGCTCACCCGCTCCATCTCTGCGGTGGCCGCCTCGAGCGCGGCGAGGGCTCCGGCCCCGTCGTGGAGGCGGCCGAGAAAACCGAGGCGCTGCTCGGACAGCGACTGCACGCCGACCGAGAGCCGGTTCACGCCGACCTCCCGCAGCGCGGCCGCGCGGGCCCGATCGAGCGAGGTGGGGTTGCACTCGACCGTCACCTCGAGCGCGTCGTCCTCCGCGGCGAACGCGCCCCGGACGGCCGCGAGCACGCGGCCGAGCGCCGCGGGCTCCCAGAGCGAGGGCGTGCCGCCCCCGAAGAAGACCGACACGAGCCGCCGGTCTTCGGTCCGTCGTACGTCGAGCTCGCGGCGCACGGCGTCGGCGTAGGCGGTGTGCGGCACGGCGTCCCGCTCGGTGCGGTGCGAGTTGAAGTCGCAGTACGGGCACTTCTTCAGGCACCACGGAAAGTGCACGTAGACCGACGTCGGGATCACGTCGCCGCTTACCACGACCTTGACCGGGACGCGGGCGAGCCTATCGTCCGCCCCCTGCCGCCATGGCCACCAAGCGCGACTACTACGAGGTCCTCGGCGTGGCGAAGGACGTCAGCGCCGGCGAACTGAAGAAGGCCTACCGCAAGCTCGCCCTCGAGCTGCACCCCGATCGCAACCCCAACAACCCCGAGGCGGAGGAGAAGTTCAAGGAGGCCTCCGAGGCCTACCAGGTCCTCTCCGACGACGAGAAGCGCGCGCTCTACGATCGCTTCGGGCACCAGGGCCTCGCGCAGCGCGGCGGCGGTCCGGCCTACGCTTCGGTCGAGGACATCTTCTCGTCCCTCGGCGACATCTTCGGAGACTTCTTCGGCGGCATGCGGGGCCGCTCGCGGCGCGCCGACGGGCCGATGCGCGGTGCGGATCTCCGCGACGTCGTGTCGCTGCGCCTCGGCGAGGCGCTCAAGGGCGCACAGAAGGAGCTCAAGCTCCGCTACCCGAGCCCCTGCGAGGCCTGCGACGGCAGCGGCGCCGAGGGCGGCAAGGTCAGCGTCTGCAGCACCTGCGGCGGCGCCGGGGAGATCACCCAGAGCCGCGGCGCGTTCTTCCTCCGCACCACCTGCCCGACCTGCCGCGGCGCCGGTCGCACCGCGGCGAAGGCCTGCACGAAGTGCGAAGGCGCGGGCGAGGTCGAGGTCACGCGGTCGGTGAAGGTGAACATCCCGGCGGGCATCGACGACGGACAGAGCGTCCGCGTCCCGAACCAGGGGCAGCCCGGTCGGCGGGGCGGTCCCGCAGGGCACCTCTACGTCGGCGTCGAGGTCGAGGCCGAGCCTGGCTTCGCGCGGGACGGACTCGATCTCGTTCACGAGCTGCCGCTCTCGTTCACGCAGGCCGCGCTCGGCACCACGAAGAAGGTCACGACGCCGGCCGGCGACGAAGTCGACGTCGAGGTGCCGGCGGGCGTGCAGCCCGGCGATCAGGTGGCGGTCTCCGGCTTCGGCGCGCCGCGCCTCGATGGTCGGGGCAAGGGCCGGCTCGTCTGCCTCGTCACCATCTCGGTGCCCAAGCAGCTCTCGGCAAAGGCCAAGCGGTTGCTGATCGAGCTCGAGGAGACCTTCCAGAAGGGTTGAGGCGCCCCACGAGGGCCGGCCCGTGCGATAGTGCCGGCGCATGAGCGAGCCCTCCGAGAGCGCGTCGATCGGGCCCCTCGATGGGCACCTCTTCGGTCCTGGTCAGCCCTGCTTCGGCTGCGGCCCCGATCATCCGTGGGGGTTTCGCCTCGTCTTCGAGCGCGAGGGTGACGAGATCGTCACCCGCTTCACGCCGCACGACCGCTACCAGGGCCCGCCCGGAATCATGCACGGCGGCCTCGTCTCCACGCTCGCCGACGAGATCGCCGCGTGGGCGGTCATCGGCCTCGGGGGCAAGTTCGGCTTCACCGCGTCCTTCGACGCGAAGCTCCTCCGCGCCGTCCGCATCGGCGTTGCCCTCGAGGGCCGCGGGCGCATCCTCGAGGATCGCAGGCGCCTCGTCGACGTCGAGGCGCGCATCCTGCAGGAAGGCGCGCTCGCGTTCAGCGGCCGCTTTCGCTTCGTGATCCTCGACAAGGGCGGCGCCGAGCGGATGCTCGGCGGCCCCATTCCTCAGGCCTGGGAGAGGTTCTGCCGATGACGACGGTCGATCTGAGGAGCGACACCGTGACCCGGCCTACGCCGGCGATGCGCCGCGCGATGGCCGAGGCGGAGGTCGGCGACGACGTGTGGCGCGAGGACCCGACCGCGCGCGCGCTCGAGGAGCAAGCCGCCGCGGTGCTGGGCATGGAGGCTGCGCTCTTCGTGCCGAGCGGCACGATGGCCAACCAGATCGCGGTGATGCTGCACACCCGGCCCGGCGACGAGATCGTGGTCGCGCGCGACGCGCACATCCGGCTCTACGAGACCGGCGGCGCGGCCGCGCTCGCCGGTGTGCACCTCACGGAGGTCGGTCGCGGGGGTACCTATGGTCCCGCCGACGTCGACGCCGTGCTGCACCCGCACGGCGACAGCCACGCGCCGCGCACCCGCGCACTCGCCCTCGAGAACACCCACAACCGCGCCGGGGGGCGCTGCTGGTCGCTCGAGGCGCTCGACGCGATCACGGCCCACGCAGAGCGGCGCGGGCTCGCGGTCCACGTCGATGGCGCGCGCCTCTGGAACGCCGCGGCCGCGCTCGGGGTGCCGGAGCATCGCCTCACCCGCGGGGCGGCCACGGTCTCGGCGTGTTTCTCGAAAGGTCTCGGCGCCCCCGCGGGGTCGGTGATCGCCGGCGCGCGTCCGCTCGTCGACGAGGCGCTGCGGCTGCGAAAGCGGCTCGGAGGAGGCATGCGGCAGGTGGGCGTGCTCTGCGCCGCTGCCCTGCATGCGCTCCGGCACCACCGCAGCGAGCTGCCGCGCGATCACCTCCGCGCCCGCGCGCTCGCCGAGGGCATCGCGGGCATCGAGGGGCTCTCCGCGGATCCCGCGTCGGTCGACACGAACATCGTGCTCTTCGAGGCGCCCGATCCCCCAGCGCTCGTCGCCGCGTGCCGCGCGGAGGGGCTGCTGCTCGCGCCCTTCGGCCCGGGCCGGGTACGGGCGGTCACCCACCGCGACGTCGACGATGCGGGGATCGCCCGGGCGCTCACGGTCTTGCGGTCCGTCGTCCGCTGAGCGCGGCGCGGCCGTGACGCCGACCCAGGGCCTCGAAACGACTCGGGGCGCCTGCAGCGCCCCGAACCTTCACAGCTCCTCGTCCTCGTCTTCGACGAAGTCGTCGACGTCCGTGTCGTCGTCGTCGTCGTCATCGTCGTCGTCGTCGTCGTCGTCGTCCTCCGCCTCTTCGTCCTCTTCCTCGCCCTCTTCGGCGCCGGCGTACTTGACGTCGATGCCGGCCTCGGCGAGGTGACCCTCGAGGAGCTCGAAGAGCTCGTCGACCTCATCGCCCGACCACTCGTCGAGCACCTCGCTGATGAAGTCGTTGAAATCGACGCTGTCGACGCGACGTTCGATCTCTTCGATCTGCTCGTCGCTGAAGGCCTCGATGATGTCCTCCCGGAGCGACTCGGTGTCGCCCTCGTCGATCGCGTCCTGCGCGGACGTCCGGATCTGCTTGATGGCCTTCTTATCGAGGAAAAGTTCCATGCGCCTCGGGTTGGAGCGGGCGGAATATAGAAAAGGCACCCTGCCTGTCAACACACGTTCTTTGCACGAGGTCCGGCGCGACCCCTCGGCTACGCTCGCGGCGGTGCGTCCCTTCGCCGTCAGCCTCGTCACCGCTGCGCTCTGCCTCGCGCCCCGAACGGCGCGGGCCGAAGGGCTCGAGGTGTACCCGGCCGACGAGCAGGATCCGAGCTTCGCGCTCGAGGTGCACGGCGCCGTCGTGCTGCCCTTCGAGCGCTCGGCGGTGTGCCCGACCGCGGGCGCATGCGTGCTCGGCACCGGGTTCGGAGCGGGCGGCTACTTCCTCGGGCGGCTCCCCATCGGACTCAGTCTGCTCGCCGGCTACGAGGTGTGGCTCCTCGATGGCGGGGGCGTCTACGAGGTCTCGGCGATCCACTCGCTGCGCGTCGGCCTCCGATGGATCCTCGAGCCGAGCGCGCGTGTGCAGCCTTACCTGCAGGGCACGCTCGGAGGCCTGCTGCTCACCGATCCCGCGCAGGCGAGCACCGCCGGCGGCCTCGTCACCCTCGGCGCGGGGCTCGAGGTCGAGCTCACCGAGTCGGTCGCGCTGAACTTCTGCGGCGCGCTCGATCTGTTCTCGTTGGCCGCGTTCTCGACCCGGGACGGTCTCACCCGCGCGCGGGACTTCGGGGTCAACGTGGGCCTCGAGGTCCAGGCGGGCGTGGTGATCCAGCTCGGCGCCAGCGGTGCGCGCTGAGCGAATGCGCGCTTGACGGCGTCCGCCTCCCTGGGTTCCACTGCCGCTCGCATGAACTGCAAGAACTGTGGGGCACCCAACCCTGCAGGAAGCCTCTACTGTCAGGACTGCGGGCATCGCCTCGGGGATTGGGCTCCGCCCGAGCGGCCTGGGGTCATGCCGACGCCTCCGACCGGGCTCGCGCGCCAAGCCGCGCCCGCCGTGGCCGCGCCCGCTGTGGCCGCGCCCGCTGTGGCCGCGCCCGCTGTGGCCGCGCCCGCTGTGGCCGCGCCCGTACCGTGTCCGCGCTGTGCGACGCCGAACCCGGCCCACATGCGCTTCTGCATCAACTGCGGGTTTCAGGTGCAGGCACCGCCTGCGGTCGCTGCGCCGCCGAACGCCCCAGCGGCCGCGCCGCCGATCGCAGCGCCGGCTCGCCCCGCCGAGCCTCCGACCCCGCCTGTCTGCTGGCGATGCCGTGCGGTCGGCTACACCGACGCCGACTTCTGCAAGTTCTGCGGCGCGCGCTACGCCGATGGGGCCGCAGCGGCGCCCGCCGTGGCAGCCGTCGAGCCCGCGCCTCGACGTCCCGAGCCGGTGCATGTGCCGCCGCCCTCCGCGCCGCTGCCGCGCGCCCCGGAGCCTGCACCGGTGCTCCAGCCGCCGCCCTCGATCGGCGGCGCGGTCGCGGCCTACGCCCACCAGCAGCCGGTTGCTGCCCGCCCGCCGCTCGCCGTCCTCGTCGCCATCCTCAAGGACGGCAGCGATGGTCGGGCGCACGCGGTCCACGACGAGACCTGCGACATCGGGCAGAAGGAGGGCGCCATCGTCCTGCCCGACGACCCGTACCTCTCGGCCCGTCATGCGCGTCTCGTGGTGCGTCCGGACGGTCTGCTCCTCCGCGACCTCGACAGCGTCAACGGTGTCTACGTGAGGCTCCGCGAGCCGGTCGAGCTCGCGGACGGCGACCAGCTCCTGCTCGGCCAGCAGGTGCTGCGCTTCGAGATCCTGCCCGAGATGGAGCTGCCCCTCGGTCCCGGCTCGCAGCGCGGCGTGCTCGTCTTCGGCACGCCTGAGGTGCCACGTATCGCGCGCCTCGTGCAGTACACGACCGAGGGCGTCGCGCGCGACGTGCACTACCTCTACCGCGACGAGACCGTGCTCGGACGCGAGCAGGGCGACATCGTCTGCACCGACGACCCCTTCATGTCCCGCCGGCATGCGGCCGTGACGATCGACCGGGCTGCCCGCCGCTTCACGCTGCGCGACCTCGGCTCCTCGAACGGCACCGCGTTCCGGATCCGCGGAGAGCGACTTCTGAAGCCCGGCGATCAATTTCGGGTAGGACGGCATCTCTTCCGGTACGATTCCGGAGCAAGCCCCGTGCGGCCCCTGGCATGACCCAATCGAAGAACGACAAGACGGCCAAGGGTGGCAAGGGTGCATCGTCGCTCAACGACGCCGTCTTCGCGGCGCTCGCGCAGGTCGAGGAGCGCGCCAAGAGCGAGCCCCCGACCAAGGCTGCGTCGAAGGGCGCCGGCGCCGAGAGCGCTGCGTCGGCTGCGACGGGGCCGGCTGCGACGGGGCCGGCTGCGACGGGGCCGGCTGCGACGGGGCCGGCTGCGACGGGGCCGGCTGCGACGGGGCCGGCTGCGACGGGGCCGGCTGCGACGGGGCCGGCTGC
>Ga0209972_10000324_pt1 | contig 47247 bp, 29 predicted proteins | sample NOAtaG_7_FD_187302 | JGI IMG/M metagenome (GOLD analysis project Ga0209972, IMG submission 187302) | Freshwater lake microbial communities from Lake Erie, under a cyanobacterial bloom - NOAA_Erie_Diel1S_2200h metaG (SPAdes) (version 2) | ecosystem: Environmental > Aquatic > Freshwater > Lake ...
CGCGCGTACCCGCCGGCTCCTACTGCGTCTTTCGCCGGCCTGCGCCTGGCAACCGCCGCGGGAGGGTCTTCCTCTTCGAGGCGCCCCGCGGCGAGCAGCCCGACGCCGGCCCCTACGTGCTGCGCCTCATCGACACCGAGCGGGTGCGCGGTGTCCCCCAGGTCACGCTCCGCTCGCTCGCTCCCTCGACGCCCCTGCGCACCTTCTCGGGGGCCAAGGACGCGCCGCCGATCCTCGCCGAGCTCGTGCGGGTGCTCTCTCCCGCCAGCGCGTGAACCGAGCGCCGCGGCTCACGGCATGAGCACGCTCGCGGTGCCGAGGTAGACGAGCAGGCCGACGACGTCGGAGAGCGACGCGATGAACGGGGTCGAGCTCACCGCGGGATCGAGCCCGACGCGCTGGATGAGGAGCGGCAGCAGCGAGCCGAGCAGGCTGCCCACGGTCACCACCAGCACGATGCTCGCGCCCACGGTCGCCGCGAGCGGGATCGCCGCCGCGTCGCCGGCGAAGTACGCGCGCCCGAGCCCCAGCACCCCGACCACCGCGCCGAGCGAGAGGCCCACGAGGAGCTCGCGTCCCGCTACCCGCGCCCAGTCGGCCGGCGTCACGTCGCCGACGGCCAGCGCTCGGATCACGAGCGTCGCCGACTGCGAGCCGGCGTTGCCGCCGGTGGAGATGATGAGCGGGATGAACACCGCGAGGGTGATCGCCCGGGCGATGGCGTCCTCGAAGGACTCCATCACCGAAGCGGTGACGAAGCCGCCGAGGAAGAGCACGACGAGCCAGGTGACCCGGCTCTTGAAGTAGGCCCCGAAGGTCGTCTGGAAGTACCCCTGCTCCGTGGGCACGACGGCGCCCATCCGCTGCGCATCTTCGGTCGCCTCTTCGATGACCACGTCGACGACGTCATCGACGGTGATCACCCCGAGCATCGTGCCGTGGTCGTCGACGACGGGGATGGCGTGGAAGTCGTACTTCGCCATCGTGCGCGCGACGTCCCCCTGATCGTCGGTGTCGTGCACCCGCACGACGTTGCCGACCATGATGTCGGACAGCTGTTGTCCCGGCTCGGCGAGGATCAGGTCCCGCAGCGAGGCGACCCCGACGAGCTTGTCGTCGTAGGCCAGGCCGTAGACGTAGTAGATCGTCTCGGCGTGGTTCTCCTTCGCGTGCTCACGCAGCTGGGCCATGGCCTGCCAGACCTTCGTCTCCGGCGAGACGCCCACGAAGGCGGTGGTCATCAGCGCGCCCGCCTTGCCCTCGGGGTAGGCCGCGAGCTCGCGGACCTCGTCGGCCGCTTCGGGCTCGATCTTGTCGAGCTCACCGAGCAGCGTCTCGCGCAGCGGCATCTCCAGCGTCTGCACGACGTCGGCGCGATCATCGGGCGCCATCTCGGCGAGCAGCGAGGCGGCTTCGGTGCGTCCGAGGCGCGCGAGTACCTCGACGCGCCGCTCCTCGGGCAGTCGCTGCACCACACCGGCCGCGAACTCCTCGGGGAGCTTCGCCACCAGCGCGACGACGTCGTCGAGCGCGAGGTCCTCGCAGATCTCGGCGATGTCCTCCTCGTGGAACTCCTCGAGCGCCTCGGCGATGGCCTCGGGCTCGGTCTCGAGCGTCTGCCGGAAGTCCGGTCCGAAGAGGGTGGCCAGCCGCATGGCCCGCGGAGGCTAGTGGAGGGGAAGCGCCTCGGCCACGCGCGGCCGCAGCAGCACGTACCAGTAGCCCTCGGCGTAGCGGCGGATCTCGGTCACCCGAAAGGCCCGGCGCACCGTCTCGTCCATCGCGAGGCGGCGTTCCACCGGATGTCCGGCGAGCGCGACGAGGCGTCCCTCGGCGTCGGCGCGGGGCTCGCTCGAGGCGTGCAAGAGGAGGCCATCGACGCCGCGCTCGATCAGCATCGCGCCGGTGACGGGCTTGTCGCAGTGGCCTCCTGGCAGGCGGCCGATCCGCGGGTCGGTCACGCCGGCGAGATCGACCGGCTCGAAGCCCCCGACGTAGGCGAGGAAGCCGACGTCGATCAGCGCGACGCGGTGAGCCGCGGCCGTCAGCTCGCGCGCCAGCGCGCGCCCCTCGCGCTCGCGGGTCCTCCCTGCGTCGATCGCCTGCCGGGCGTCGAGCACGAAGAGCAGGCCCGGGGCGCCGAGCACGACGCAGCACGCGGCGACGAGCGCGGCGCGTGAGCGGGTGCGCCGAACGAGGTCCGAGACGCCGACGCCCACCATCCACGCCAGCAGCGGCAGCACCGGCACGAAGAGCCGTACGCCAGGCATCCAGTCGCCGCCCGCGAGGACGATCGCCGCGAGGTGCACGCCCACCGCACCGAGCAGGACCCGCATGCGCCGGCTGCCCCGCGCGGCGTGCACCGCGGCGGGCAGCGCGACGAGCGCCGTGCCGTACCCGAGCACCCGGATCGCGTACTCGATCCCGTGTGCGAGGTCGGGAGGCTTCGCTGCGGCCGAGAGCGGGGTGAGCGTGCCGAAGGCGAGCCACCTCGCGCCCGCGAGCGCGGCGAGCGCCGCTCCGGGCAGGGCGAGGGCCGGCGCCGCAGGCCGACCGATGCGCCGCGCGAGATGGCCTGCCAGCGCCAGCGCCACCGGCGCGCACTCCGGCCGCAGCAGCACGAGGAGGGCAGCGGCGAGGCCGGCCCGAAGCGGGCGCGGCGCGTTGAGCGCCGCGGCGGCGAGGACGGTGCAGGCAAGCGCGGCGGCGGACGCCTCGAGGCCCGCGACCGACCAGGCGAGAAAGGACGGCGCGAGCACCAGGAAGCCGCACGCCACGCCCGCGCCGAGCGCGCCGATCGCTCGCCGTCGTGCGGCCCCGTGGAGCACCAGCACGCTGAGCGCGGCGCAGGCGAGCCCGGTGAGCTTCGCCGCCTGCACCGGGTCGGCGCCGAGCGCCGCGCCGAGCACTCCCGGCACGAGCCAGATCGGGGCGGTCACCCCGTCGGTGGGCGGGCCGTCGACGAAGCCGTAGCCCCGGCCATCGGCGAGCCGCTGCGCGTAGCGCCCGACGATGAATGCATCGTCCACCGTATAGACGAAGAGGCCCGCGCCGAGGCCGAGTGCGAGCGCGGCGAGGGCGAGCCCGACCCACGGGAAGGCACCGGCCCGGCGCACGGCCTTCGCCGCGGGGTTCCGGTTTTCGTCCCGTCTCATGGCCGGCAAGGTACACTCCGCACCCTCCGCGATGCAGCCCGGCGAACGCATCGGCAAGTACGTCGTCGAGGGGCCGCTCGGCGCGGGCGGAAACGGTGCGGTCTTCGCGGCCCAGGACGCCGTGCTCGGGCGGCGCGTGGCCCTGAAGGTGCTCCACCACGAGCTGCTGCTCGACCCGACCATCGCCGCGCGGTTCCGGCAGGAGGCCCAGGCGATGGCGCAACTGAGCCATCCGAACGTCGTCGTCGTGCACGATTTCGTCGCCGAGGCGGGCCGATGGGTGCTGGTCATGGAGCTCATCGAGGGCGGGCAGACCCTCGCCTCGCTCCTGCGCCGGGAGGGGCACCTCGCGCCAGCGCGCGCGCTGCGCATCGTCGCGCAGGTCGCCGGTGCGCTCGGGCACGCCCACCGCCGGGGCATCGTGCACCGCGACGTGAAGCCGGCGAACGTCATGCTCGTGCAAGCAGGCCCGGGCGCCGGAGGCGAGGTGGCCAAGCTCACCGACTTCGGCATCGCGCGTGTCCTGCACGGAGAGCGCCGCACCCAGGCGCAGCTCACCCTCGGGACCCTCTGGTACCTGGCGCCCGAGCAAGCGCAGGACTCCTCCGTCGATGCCCGCGCCGACGTGTACGCGCTCGGCTGCACGCTCTACGAGGCGCTCGTCGGGCACGTCCCGTTTCCCTACGACAACATCGCGCGTGTGCTCGCCGCGCACGTGGGCGAGCCGCCGCGCCGTCCGTCCGAGCGCGTCGCGGGGGTGCCGCCCGCGCTCGAGGAGCTGCTCATGCGCTGCCTCGCGAAGCTCCCGCACGAGCGGCCGGAGGACGGCGAGGCGTTGCGGGCACGATGCGAAGAGGTCCTGGCGCAGCTGGAGCCCCGGGCGACTCCGGTCCGGCCGCCCTCGGCCGACGGAGCGTCCCGGTCGGAGCTGCCGGGGCCTGCCGCGCCCGTCCGCACGGGGCTCGCCTTCGAGGACGCCGCGCGCCCGCCCTCCGTCGCTTCCCCGCCCCCTGCACCAGCCCCCTCGACCGCATCGCCGCCTGCCTCCTCCGCGGCCCGCGACAGCGACCGGCGGCTCGGCCTCTACATCGGTGCCGGCGCGCTCCTCTTCGTCGTCGCGGTGTGCGGCCTAGGGATCCTGCTCTCGCTCCTCACCTGCGCACGGGTGTCGTGATGCGCATCCGGGCCATCGCCTCGATGGAGTCGGTCGTGCTCCTGGCGCTGAGCGCCGCGCTCTTCGCCACGCTCATCGTCCGCGCCGAGCTCTTCGTCGCTCCGCTCGCCGCGCGCATCGGCGAGCCGGCCCCGGTCACCGTGCGCATGCCCTCGACCTTCGCTCTGCCGCGCGAGGGCGAGGCCCGGATCGCCCACCCGCGCATCGCCCGCGGTGTGATCGTCGCAGACGACCGGAGCGGGCAGCGCGTCGAGCGCTACGAGGCCGAGCGCCGTCCGCTGCGCATGGACGTCCTCTGCGGCACCTTCTTCGCGGCCCTGTTCGTCTTCCTGATCCTCGGCACGTGGCTCCGCACCCTCAGCCCTGGCCGCGGCTCGCTGGTGCGGACCCAGCTCGGCCTCGTCGGCCTCTACCTCGCGTTCCTCGCGCTCACGAAGGCGATGCTCCTCTTCACCGATCTCGGCGCCGCGCTCGCGCCGGTCGGAGCGCTCACCCTCTGGACGCGCGTCTACCTCGATCGGCGCACGGCGTTCGTCGTCGCGGTGAGCCTCGCCGCGCTGGTCGCCGCAGCGATCGACTTCGACTCGGTCACGATCACCACCCTCGCCGCGCAGGGGATGGTCCCGGTCCTCGTCGCGCGCGACAAGAAACGCCCCTCTTTCTTCGTCGTCGCCGGAGCGGTCGGCGGCCTCGCGGCGGCGGGCACGCTCGCCGCGTCCCGGGTGCTCTTCGTCGGCTACTTCGATCTCGGCGAAGAACTCACGGATCCCGGTCGCTCCGAGCTCGTCGCGGCGCTGCTCGGGGGCGGCCTCGCCGGGGTCGCGGCGTACACGCTGCTCTCGGCGGCGCTGCTCGCCCTCGGCGCCGTGAGCCGCCACCGGCTCCTCGAGCTGACCGATCTCGACCACCCGCTGCTTCGCCGCATGGCGCGGGACGCGCCGGGGAGCTGGGAGCACGCGCGCGCCATGGCGAACCTCGCCGAGGCGGCCACGGCGGCGATCCGCGGGGACGCCCTCCTCGTCCGCGTCGGCGCCTACTACCACGACCTCGGCAAGACGATTCAGCCCAAGTTCTTCGTGGAGAACCTCACCCAGGGCGAGGCGTCTCCGCACCAAGGCCTCGGTCCCGACCTCAGCGCCGACGCGATCAAGGCCCACGTCGTCGAGGGCGTCGAGATTCTGCGCGACGGTGGCATCCCGGAGCCGGTCGTCGAGTTCGCCTACACCCACCACGGCACGAGCGTCATCGAGTTCTTCTGGCATCAGAACCTCGAGGCGGGGAACCCGAAGCAGCTCGACGAGACGTTCTTCCGCTATCCCGGCATGCGCCCGCGCACGAAGGAGACCGGCATCCTGATGCTCGTCGACGCCGTCGAGGCGGCCTCGCGCACGATCGATCCCCCAGAGCGGGGCCAGTTCGAGGCGATGGTGCAGCGCATCGTCTTCCACAAGCTGCGGCAGGGCCAGCTCGACGAGTGCGGGCTCACCCTGAGTGATCTCCGCATCGTCACCGCGCAGCTCGTCGAGACCCTCTGCAACGTGCACCACAGCCGCATCCGCTACCCGTGGCAGGACCGCAAGGCCGCATCCGAAGCGCTGCCGTCGCCCTCCGTCGCGACCGAGGAGGACATGGAGCGCGCCTCCGAGCTGCAGGAGACGCCGCGCGAGGACGAGGCCGAGGCACCGGCCGAGCCGCGGTGAGCCCGCGGAGATGGCCCGGAACTTTCCCAACGTGACGGAGCCGGGCAACACTTCCGGCCATGAAGACGTGCGTCGTGATCCTCGCGGGCGGCGAAGGCACCCGGCTCAGCGTGCTGACGGCGAAGCGCGCCAAGCCGGCCGTTCCCTTCGGAGGCAAGTTCCGAATCATCGACTTCGTGCTCAGCAACTGCACGAACAGCGGCCTCTACGACGTGATGATCCTGGCGCAGTACCGCCCGCACTCGCTCATCGACCACATCGGCGGCGGCGGTCCGTGGGAGCTGAACCGCGAGCGTGGCGGCGGGGTGCGGATCTATTCCCCCTACCGCTCGCGCGAGGATGCCGGCTGGTTCTCCGGCACCGCGGACGCGGTGCAGCAGAACTTTCTCTTCATCAAGGACCGCCGGCCCCAGCTCGTGCTGCTCCTGAGCGGCGACCACATCTACCGGATGAACTACCAGGACCTCATCGACTTCCACCTGCACAAGGGCGCCGACGCGACGATCGCCACGATCGACGTCTCGGACGAGGAGAAGTCGCGCTTCGGGATCTGTCAGGCCGACACCGACGGACGCATCACGCACTTCGTCGAGAAGCCCAAGACCCCGGTGCCCGGGCTCGGCTCGATGGGCATCTACGTCTTCGACTACCGCGTGCTCGACCGCGTGCTGCTCGAGGACCACGCGATGACCGCGTCGTCGCACGACTTCGGCAAGGACATCCTGCCCCGCATGATCCAGCGCGGGGAGCGGGTCTACTCCTGGCACTACCGAGGCTACTGGCGCGACGTCGGCACGCTCGAGTCGTACTGGGACGCGCACATGGATCTGCTCGGCACCTCGCCGCAGTACGACCTCAACGATCTCGGCTGGCTCATCCACACCCGCTCCGAGAACCGTCCGCCCGCCCACGTCGGGACCGGAGTCGCGCTCGACGATTGTCTCCTCGCGCACGGCTGCCGGATCCAGGCCGGTGCCCGCGTCGAGCGCTCGATCCTCTCGCCCGGCGTGCGGGTCGAGCCGAACGCCATCGTCCGGAATTCGGTCGTGCTCGGCGACTGCGTCATCGAGCAGGGCGCGGTCATCGAGAACGCGATCATCGACAGCCGGGTGAGGGTCGGCCGCGGCACGAAGATCGGCGAGGCGGGCAAGCCCCTCACCGTCGTGGGCAAGAGCGCGCGCCTGCCGCCCGGTCTGACGATCGCGAGCTCGGTCGTCATCGGGCCCGACGTGATCGCCGCCGACCTCGAAGGGGTCAGCGAGATCGCGGCGGGGCAGACCGTGACGACGAAGCGCAAGCCGCACGAACTCTGAGCGCGCGCTCCGTCACTCGCACGCGGGGAGCACCGGCTCGTCGGGGGCGAGCCAGCGCACCGCGTTCTCCCAGAAGCGCGGGATGGGCGGCATCGTGGACCACTCGGAGTCGAACTCGATCCACTCGTCGCCGAACACCACGGCGCGGCCCATGCCGATCGGGCCCGCGGCCCCGACCACGTAGGAGCCGACCGTGGCGAAAGGCGTGAACGTGCTCGCCATCGCCGCCGGGACGGTCACGCGCAGGCCGCCGAAGAACGAGACCGGCGGCAGCGTGGACACGCCGTCCGGCGCGAGCGAGATCGGGGCCGGCAGGAGGGTGGCGGGGCCGTTCAGCACGCAGTGCCCGCCGTCGCAGACCTCCGTCGCCTCGCAGCTCCCGCACGCCCGCAGATCGTAGTTCGGGCCGAGCGCGGTGAGGAGTGAGACCTGCCGCGCGGCCGTGGCGCCCGAGTCGTGACCGGTCATCACGAACAGGCCTCCGCCCTCGTTCACCCACTGACTGAGCGTGTCGGCCTCGGCCATCGAGTACGTGCGCTGCAGCCAGTCCACGACCACGAGATCGAACGTGCGCAGCTCTTCGATGCGCAGCGTGGCCGCGCCCGCCGTGTCGTGGAAGCGCATGACGATGGCGCCCTGCATCTCGAGCCAGGCCTGGAAGTTCGACGAGGCGTTCGCGCCTGGTGCGCCGAGGATGCCGATGCGGCGGCATCCGTAGAGGGACATCCCGCCGTCCACCTCGCCGCCCCCTGAGCAGGGGCCCCAGCCGCCGAACTCGCCCGGCCCGTCGCAGGCCATCTCGCCCCAGCTGCAGCGGGGCAGATCGGGGGTGAGCCGGCCGGGCAGGCAGCGGGCTGTGCTCCCCGGTACGCACGCGCAGCCCTCGTCCACCACTCCGTCGCAGTCCTCGTCGAGTCCGTCGCCGCAGCCTTCGGCAGCGCGGCACTCGGTCACGACGCAGTTCGCATCGAAGCTCGTATCGGGGCGCGGAGCGTCGCGGGCCGAGGCATCCACCGCGGCATCCTCACGCACGTTCGCGTCGAACGACGCGTCCAGCCCCGGCACGCAGCGCCGGTCGAGGCAGCGCTCGCCGGCGGCGCACTCGCCGTCCCCCGCGCAGCGGTCCGGGCGCTCGCCCGCACAGTCACAGCCGCTCGCGAGGAGCCACGTCGCCAGCACCACACCCACCGCGCTTCGCATGGGACCGAGTCTACCCGAGTGTCGGCTCGGTCAGGCGCTCACCGCAGCGGCCTTCGCCGCTCGTGGAACCACGGACGCATTGCCTCCATCGCCGCGCGCTGGGCGCTCGGGGCCCGCCGCGCGCAGGTGCTCGCCTCGTCCGAGCCCTCCGGCGCACCCCAGCGCACCTCCGGGCAGTCGTTCGGGTTCCACCCGAGCTCGAGCGCTTCGGCGCGCGCGACGAGGTCGGAAAGGCGCAGCTCGGCGCTGCTGCCGTCGCTCCGGCGGTACGAGAAGCGGCGCTCGTCGAGCAGCGCATCCCGCCGCGCCGCGAGACTGGACAACACCTCCTCCCGGGGCGTCTCGGCCGGCCAGCGAAAGCGCTCTGGACGGCGCCGCACGGCCTCGGCGAACGTCATCACGGTGTCGATCGCGATGAGCAGCCGTAGGTCCCGCGAGGGGGTCGAGTAGTCCTCCCATGCGCCCTCGGTGAGGAAGATCTCCGCGCCCTCGGGCATCGCGATCGAGCCGCCGGGGTGCGAGCGCGCATGCGCCTCGCCGTTCTCCACCGAGACCACCCGCCGCACCGCCGATTCGAGCAGCGCGTCGACGAGCGCTTCGAGCCGCGTCGCGGGGTCGAGCGGGCGCGGGTCGATCAGCGCCTCCATCGCGTCGTAGAAGTCGTCGACCGATCCCCGGTACTGGTCGAGCGCGTGGGGGACGAGGCCGGCCCGCCCGATCTCCTCGTTGAGGAGCGCGAGGTAGGTGCCCTCGCGGGCGTCGTGCACGATGGGCCGGAACGCCTTGAAGCCCGCGCCGACGTCGCTCGTGTCTGGCGTGAAGAGGAAGGTGCCGCGCCAGAAGGTGCGCCGGCCGATCGTCCCATCCGGCTGGGCGTCGGCTCCGATGAGGAGCCCGCTCGAGGGAGCGCCGTGTGCATCGAGAGAGGGCGGCACCCAGCGCACGAGCACGAGCAGGTGACCGTAGGGATCGGCGAAGACCGTCCCGGGACGAAGCGCGTCCCGGGTCAGCGGAACCGGGTAGAGGTCCGTCGACTCGTCCGCCGGCGCCGTTCGACCACTCGCCGAGTGCACGCCGCTCGCGAGCATCCGGTTTGCGAACCAAGAGAAGGCATCCACCTCGTGGACGAACGTGTGCGGGGTCGCGTTCGTGATCGGCTCGCCGCAGGTCGGAGGTGTCCCCGCGCGGCCCCGAGAGCAACGGCGAAACGCGAAGGGCAACCGGAGCTTCCAGGCGAAGTACGCGCGGAGGAAATAAGGCAGGTCCGCGCAGTCCGGCACGAGGACGAGGTCGTGCCGCTCCTCGGGCGCTCGCTCCGGGTCGGGCGCGGCGTCCTCGCCGAGGGCGAGGTGATCGTGAAGGAGGTTTCGGTCCGGATCGCGGAGCAACTCGCTGAGGCTCGTCCAGGTCCGGTCGTCGCCGACCGGCGCCTCGAAGAGCTGCTCGACGAAGGCGGCATAGAGCGCCTCGGTGTCGGCTTCCCACCGCCAGCGGGGCTCCCACACCGCGGCGAATGGATCGCCGCGGCGCTCCTCGGGCGCAGGTCGCCGGCGGGCCACGGTGAAGCGCTCGCAGGCCGCGACGTCCGGGCCGTCGGCAAAGCCCACCGTCCAGCGACCGGCCATCGGCTCGGCGATCTCCACCCACTCTGCATGGGGCGGCCCGCCGAGGCGGTGCGAGGTCGGAGTCGGCCGCGTCCCATCGGGCGCGATGAGCTGCAGGCGCGCCGCGGCGTGCCGCGTCCGAGAAGTGACCACGACGCGCAGCGGATGTCCGGCGAAGGGCCGCGCCGGAGAGACGACGATCCGCGTGTCCATCGAATCGTCGCAGGCCTCTCGGGGCCCGGGCGGTACGAAGGGGGCGGCATCGCGGAACTCGGTCTCGACGCCGAGACCTCCCTCGGGCGGCGTGCCGAGCACGACGATCCGGGTCAGGCGCTCGACGAAGGCCCGCCGGCTCGTGTCCCGCCCGAGCTCGAGACCACTCACCGAGACGCGGTTCACGCGGACGAGGCGCTCGGCGGGGTCGGTCCCACCGCCGGTGTCGCAGGGCGCGAGGTACTCGGCGAACGCATGCAGCGCGCGTGGGGTCCCCTCGGCGTTGCGTCCGAGATAGACGAAGATGTGGCCGGGAAAATATGCCAGCACGATGCCCTGCTCGAGCGCGCGATCGAGCAGAGCGATCCGGGCCTCGTCGGGCAGTTCCTCGGGCACCTCGAGCACGAAGGAACCGGCACGTGACTGATCCGCGGAGTGGCGCGGCATGTCGAGCTCGAAGGTCGACAGGACATCCATGACCAGCTCGGAGCAGTCGAGCCCTGCGCCGCTGCCACCCCAGCCGTAGGCCTCGCCGACGTGCCGGAAGGCCTCGGTGAGGAACGCGCGCCGGGTCAGCGGTCGCCGCGTGCGCTCGAGCCGCGCCGCCTCGACGGGTTCGCCGCGCACCACACCGCTCGGCGTCGCGAAGAGCACGCGTGTTCCGTCGCTCGGGTCGAGGGGCAGCAGCACGTCGGGATCGAGCTCGATCGCCGCCTCCGGCCCCCGTACGGCCAGGGCCCCTCTCGCCCGAACCCGCGGGCCGCTCGACCAGGCCGCCACGAGCGCAGGGTCGGTGAGCGGCGGCGAGAGCCGCGCGGCCGCTTCGGGATCGATCCATCCGAGCGCGTAGCGCGCGCGCACGAGGAGCGTCCCGTCCGGGTAGGTCGCCAGCACCTGCACCAGCTCCTGGCGTTCGATCGTGCTGCACGCGTTGCGGTCGAACGAGCGGTCGATCGCCTGGCCCGCTTCGGGGGCGGAGTAGAGTGGCGCGGCGAGGGGGCCGCAGCGAAGCAGTACCCGCTCGGTCGTGACGCGATGCACCAGGCCCAGCGCCGGCGTCGTCCCATCGAGCCGAGCGAGCAGCGCCCCATCTGCCGCGGCGCCCGCCTCGAGCACGTAGCGTCCATCGGCGAGCCGCTCGCGCAGGAACCCGTGACGCTCCCCGACGGACCGCTCCACCTCGGCCCACGGGGGTTCGGTCGCGAGCGAGGCCCGGGCGAAGGGCAGTCCACTCTCCGGCGTGCCGGTCGAGGCGACGTGCGCCTCGATGGCGCGCTCGTCGAGGAGCGGCGCGTCCAGCGCGAGCCCGGCCGCCTCGGCTTGCGCCAGCCAGTAGTCCAAGCCGAGCTCCTCGGGGGAGACGCCGGGCAGGGGAGACGGCGCCTCGATCGGTCCGGCGCAGCGCGGCTCCTCTTCGCTGCCGCTCGGCACACTGGGGACCGACGCCGAGGGAGGTGGCTCGTCGGGCGGCGGTGCGCCGCCGCAGGAAGACAGCACCACCGCGAGCGCGGCGAGCATGCGCGCCGTCGCCTTCCGCACCGCGCCGATCGGACCCTCCGCCGCGCCGTCCGCGAACGTCGCGGGCCCGCACGGCACCCGCATCGGCCCCTCGCTCGTCACAGCCGCCGGTGGTGCAAGCTCGGCAGCGACTGGCGGATGCGGAGCGCGACGTCCGGGTCGATCCACGCGCTCGCCACGCCTTCCCCTTCGCCGCACTCGGCGAGCACGGTGCCCCACGGGTCGCAGATCAGCGCGTGCCCGTAGCTGCGACGTTGGCCGAAGTGATGGCCGGTCTGCGCCGCCGCGAGCACGTAGCTCTGCGACTCGATCGCCCGCGCGCGGAGCAGGACGTGCCAGTGATCCTTGCCGGTCGTGAGCGTGAAGGCCGCAGGGATCGCGAGCGCCACCGCACCCCGATCGACGAGCTTGCGATACAGCTCGGGGAAGCGGACGTCGTAGCAGACGCTCAGGCCGAGCGTGCCGGCGGGCGTCTCGGCGGTGACCACCTCGCTTCCCGGCTCGACGGTGCCGCTCTCGAGCAGCTTCGTGCCATCGGGCAGGTCTACGTCGAAGAGGTGGATCTTGCGGTAGATCGACCCGATCGAGCCGTCGGCCCGCACCTGTACGCAGGCGTTGCGGACGTGACCCGCGTCGCTCCCCGTCTCCCAGAAGCCACCGAGGATCAGCTCGATGCCGAGCTCCCGGGCCCAGCCCGCACAGCGAGCGAGGATCGGCCCGCCTGCCGGAAGCGGCTCGGCGATTCCGAGCTTGCCCTCCTCGGGACCGAGGAACGCGAAGCACTCGGGCACCACCACCAGCCGGCTCCCATCCTCCGCCGCGTCGCGAACGAGGCGCTCGCACGCGCCGAGGTTCGTCGCGACGTCGGGGACCGACGTCATCTGGATCACCGACACCTTCGTGCGCGCCATTTCGTTCTCCTCGCCTGTGCCGCCCGCCGTGGCCGTGAACGGGCCTCCCGATCGCTCGGCCCTGCTTCGCGATGTGTGCGGACCTCGCCCCGATGGGCTTCGCTCAGCGCGGCAGCGGGCACCACTCGGTGAACGCGCCGCGGGCCGAGCTGCCCGCTCCCACGCGGCTCAGGTCCCGGTAGAGCGCCTGTGCGCCCGGGCAGTTGCCGCCCATCAGGTACGCCCCCACCTCGCGTCCGCCGCGGGCCGCCAGCTCCCGCCGGAGCTCCGCCGTCAGCGCAGAGCGGCGTCCGACGAGCCCGTTCGCCTCGTCCAGGCTCGCGACGGCGTTGCGGTAGTCGCGGCGCCCGAGGGCCGCGAGGCCGCCCGCGTTCAGGCTCCGCGCTCGGGCCTCGTCCGCGGGAGACACGCGGGGCCGCGCCGGGCCGCCCGAGCGCTCGCCATCGTCGTCGCGGTCCCCTCCGCCCGTGGCGGGACCCGTCGAGGGCCCCGTCGCCACGAGCGTTCCCGCGTCCGGCGCTCCGCGTGGCGTGGCCACCGGCTCGCTCGGCGTCCCGCCGCCGGGCAGCGTCCCGAGCGGAGGCGTCCCAGCGCCGGTCGGAGTCGGGGTCGTGGCGATCGGCACCATCGCGACCGTCGGTGTCGTCGGCTCGGTCGGTCCGTTCGCGACCGGCGGCGGGTCCGTCCGGTTCGCGTTGCCGTACGCGAAGAAGAGCGCGGTGCCGGCGAGGGCGCCGACGACCATGAAGAGCGCCAGCACGCCCACGAGGACGAAGCGACCGACGCCCGACCCGCCGCTCGGCGCGCTCGCCCCTGGCGCGAAGCCGGGGGAGGTGCCGATCGGCGTCCCGACCGGCGGCTGTCCATAGGGCACCGACGGCATCTGCGCGGTGCCCGCCATCATGCCGGCGGGGCCCATCGGCGCGCTCCCGGGCATCGAGCCGGGGGCGACCGCGCCGGGCATCGAGGCGCCGTAGCCTGGGGCGGGCGAGGTGCCGCCGAAGGGCCCCGTCGGGGCCGGCGTGCCGCCCCCGAACGCAGCAGGGGCCGGGTTCTTCGGCACGATCTGCCCGCCGCTCGTGGCCATCGTCCACGCCGCCGCCGCGTCCTGGTGGCCCGTGAACTCCTGCAAGAACTCGAGCACCGTGCCGTGCCGCTGCTCCGGCGCCTTGGCGAGCGCGCGGAGGATCGCGGCCCGCTTGTTCGGGGCGACGTGCATCCCGCTCGGGAACGCCTCGAAGGGCGCGGGCTGCGCGGTCAGGTGCTTCGTCGCCCATTCCCACGGGGTCGCGGCCTCGAAGGGCAGCTTCCCCGTCAGCATCTCGAAGGCCATGATCGCGAGCGAGTAGATGTCGCTCCGCGCATCGAGCGCCTTCCCGCTGAACTGCTCGGGGCTCATGTAGGGCGGCGTGCCGAGCACCATGCCCTGCTTGGTGAGCTTGGCCTTCTGCGGATCCTCGGCCTCGCCCTTCTTGGCGATGCCGAAGTCGAGGACCTTCACGAAGTCTGCCTGTCCGCCGCGATCGGTGAGCAGGATGTTGTCGGGCTTGAGGTCGCGGTGAACGATCCCGCGGCCGTGCGCCTCGTGGAGCGAGCCGCACACCTGCACCAGGATCTTGTCGACGCGCCCCGGCTCGATGGCGCCCCGCTCGAGGTCGGCCGCGAGCGCCCGCCCTTCGATGTACTCCATGACGATGAAGAGCGTCCCGTCGTCGAGCGTACCGAAGTCGAAGAACTGGATGGTGTTCGGGTGCGACAGCTCGATGACCGTCTCGCACTCCCGGTTGAAGCGCGCGACCAGCTGCGGGTCCTGGCTGAGCTCCGGGTGCAGGGTCTTGATCGCGACCTTGCGGGTCGCGGCGCCCATCTTCTGCTCGGCCACGTATACGCGGCCCATGCCGCCCTCGCCGAGCAGCCGGGTGGGGCGGTAGCGCCCCTGGATGACCTTCCCGAGGAGCGGGTCGGCGTCCGATCCCTCGGCCGCGATCTCGAGCATCGCGCCGCAGCTGAGACAGAACTTCGCGTGCCCCTCGTTCAGGTGGCCGCAGCGTTGGCAAGGTCGGGACATGTCGGCTCGTCGTCGATGGGCCGGATGGCCCGATGGTGCGTGGGACGTACGGTCGGTCCCGGCGATTTCTTTCTCGGCGGGGGGCGCCCCCCTTGGGACGCCGAGTCTACCGGGCGCCTTGGCAAACTTCCATGGCGTTGCCGGGCCCGGGCGCACGTGGGATCGTCCGCCCGCCCCATGCGCTACGCCCCCTCTGCGTCGTCCCGCCGCGCCCTCTCCGCCCTGATGATGCTCTGCCTCGTCGGCTGCCCGGACGCCGCCTCCCCCGCAGATGCGGGGAGCGATGCCGGCGCCTCGTCGGCGACCGAGCTCGTCTTCGACCCGGTCGATGGGCCGATTGACTTCGGCGCGGTTCCGTTTCCCGACGACCTCTATCTCGACGACGCAGGCCGGGTCGAGCTCGGTGCGCTGCCGAGCGAGGACCTCGCCTTCCCCGACTACGTCGAGACCGCGCGCGGTTCGCTCGGGGAGCTCGACGGCTTCGGCGCCCTCGGCCCGATCTTCTTCTACGCCCGTGGCGACATCGACCCGTCCTCGCTCCCGGCCGCGCCCCTCGACGCGATCGGGGCCGACGCGTCCGTGTTCCTCCTCGACGCCGACAGCGCCTCCCCGAGCGCCTTCGATCGCATCCCGGTCGAGGTCCGCTGGGACGCGGCCCGGAGGGCGATTGGCGTCCGCCCGTGGGAAGGCCACGCGCTGCGCGCCGGTCGCCTCTACGCGGCCGTCGTGACCCGCCGCGTGCGGGGCGCAGACGGCCTGCCGCTCGCCGCCGATCCCGACTTCGCGTCCGTTCGCGACGCCGCGAGCCGGCCCGAGGAGCCGGTCCTCGCGGAGGCGTGGGAGCGCTACGCGCCCGTTCTCGGCGGCGCGCTCGGCGTGCCCGCGTCCGAGGTCATCGGCCTCGCGGTGTTCCGGGTGCAGACGGTGGAGTCCGAACTCGACGATGCCCGCGATCTCGTCCGCGCGGGTGAGGCCCCGGCGCTCCGCATCGAGCGGGCGATCGGCGGCACCGATCTCGACGCGCTCCTCGGTGTGCCCTCCGAGGACGTCCCCGGGCTCGACGTCGATGGAGGCGTGCAGCACTCCCACATCGGCTGGGTCATCGATGGACGCTTCGCCGCGCCCTATCTGCTGAGCGCGCTGCCGTTCACGCACGGCGCGTTCGAGCGGGACGACTCCGGCGCGCTCGTCGCGCCGCGTACCGATGACGTGTGGTTCACCCTCGTCGTGCCGGCGGGCGAGGTCTCCTCGCTCCGCGCGGTGATCTACCAGCACGGCCTCGGGGCCGAGCGCAGCAGCGTCTTCGCGATCGCCGACGCGCTCTGTGCGCAGGGCTGGGCGGTGCTGGCGATCGACATCCCCTTCCACGGGATGCGGGCCGAGGCCGACCCCGCGGTGCTCGATCTCGCACACGCCTACGGCCCCTCCACCGGGCCCGATCTGTACGGTGACGTGACCGGCGCGCCCGTGTACATCGGCTACGTCGGCGCCTCCGACGACCGCGGCGCGCTCTCGCCGTTCCATCCCTTCTACGTGCGCGACGTTCTCCGGCAGTCGGTCCTCGATCTCTTCGCGCTCGTGCGCCAGGTCGAGGAGGGCGACTGGTCGGTCCTCGAGGCGCTCGGCGGGCCGACGGGCCTGGACTTCGCGGCCGAGCCCCTCGGCTTCGTCGGGGTCTCGCTCGGTGGGATCGTCGGCACCACGTTCGTCACCGCGGAGCCCGGGATCGGTGCCGCGGTGCTGAACGTCACCGGCGGCGGCCTGACCCAGCTCGTGGCGAGCAGCGCGGGCTTCCGCGGCACCTTCCTCCCCCTCGTCGCGCCCCGCATCGGCCTCGACCTCGCCGCGCTCGACGACGCCGTGCTCCCCGCCCGCTTCAGCCCCGAGCTCGCCCTCTACCAGGTGCTCCTCGACGCCGGCGACTCGACGTCCTTCGCGCCGATCCTCGCCGAGCGCCCCAAGGACGTCCTCTTCCAGATGGCGATCGACGACGAGACCGTGCCCAATTCCGCCACCGAAGGGCTCGCGCGCTCCGCCGCCGCGGTCATCGCCGGGGCCTCGCCCCGCTACAGCGACCTTCCCACGGCGTCCCTACCGCTCTCGGCGAACCTGGAGGTGGGTGGGCGCATGGTGACCCGCGGGCTCGTCACCTTCGCGCCGGCGACGCACGGCCTCTTGTCCCGCCGGAGCGACACCTGGACCGTAGCGCACCCGGTCGAGCCTCCGTTCCCGCCCCGCCCCGCCCCCGAGCCGGTGAGCAACGACGTCGACGGCGCGGTCGGCCAGCTCGTCCGCTTCTTCGAGAGCTGGCGCAGCGGCACCGCCGTCATCGACGCGCCCTGATCCATGTCGTTGTGACCGAAAGGCGGCCGCGCGGGCCTCGCGTGATAGGCTCGCGCCGGTCGAGTCTGCGCCTTGCGTCTCCTCGTGGTCGAAGACGATGTTCTGCTCCGAAGCACGCTGGTCCGGCACCTGCGGGCGAGGGGTCACGAGATCGCGGTGGCTGACAGCGTCGCGGCCGGCAGCGAGCAGCTCGGATCGGGCCAGTTCGATGCCGTTCTTCTCGACGTCAGCCTGAGCGACGGGGAGGGGATGGAGCTCTTGCCGGTGATCGGCAGGAGCCCGTCGCCGCCGCCGACCATCGTGATCACCGGCGACCCCGCGCAGGCCACCGCGATCACGGCGTTCCGCCTCGGGGCGCGGGATTTTCTCGTGAAGCCCTTCTCGAGCGAGGTCATCGATGCCGCGCTCGAGCGCATCTCCGAGGGTCGACCGGCGCCGAAGCCCAAGGCCGCCGCGCTGCCGCCGCCCCGCCGCTTCGCCTCCGACATGGTCGGAGAGAACCCCGAGCTCATCTCGGCCCTGCAGGTCGCCGAGCGCGTCGCCAAGACCGACTCGAGCGTGCTCGTGCGCGGCGAGACAGGCACCGGCAAGGAGCTGGTCGCGCGCGCGATCCACGCCGCCAGCCCGCGCGCCAAGGGCCCGTTCGTGGCGGTCAACAGCGCCACGATCCCGCCCGACCTCAGCGAGGTCGAGCTCTTCGGCGCGACCCGCGGCGCCTACACCGGCGCCGTCAGCGCGCGGGTCGGAAAGTTCGTCGCCGCGAGCGGCGGCACGATCTTCCTCGACGAGATCGCCGAGATGCCGCTCTCCGTGCAGGCCAAGCTGCTGCGCACGCTGCAGGAGCGCGAGGTCGTTCCGGTCGGCGACAACAAGGCGATCAAGGCCGACGTCCGGGTGATCGCCGCGACGCACGCCGATCTCGACGCGATGGTCGAGGCCAAGCGCTTTCGCGCCGATCTCCTCTATCGGCTCGATGTCGTGCGCGTCGAGCTGCCGCCCTTGCGGCGCCGGCGCAGCGACCTCGGGCTCCTCGTCCGCCACTTTCTCGCAGCCCTCGCGCGCCGGCACGGTCTGACCCGCCCTCCCGGCGTCGCCCCCGAGACGCTCGCGTTCCTCGAGTCACACCCGTGGCCGGGCAACATCCGGCAGCTCGAGAACGTGCTCGAGTCCGCGGTCACGCTGCGGCCCGAGGGACTCATCATGCTCGACGACCTGCCCCGGCGCTTCCGCGAGCAGGCCTCGGCGTATCCCGGACTGCCCTCGGTCCTGCCCTCGGGCGGCGTCGACCTCAAGGAGCTGCTCGAGCGCATCGAGCAGGAGATGGTGAAGCAGGCGCTCGAGCGTACGAGTGGGAACCGGACCCGCGCCGCGGCCCTTCTCGGGCTCAACCGCACCACCCTCGTCGAGAAGCTCCGCAAGCTCGGCTTCGAGCGCGAGTGAGCGTCGTCGTCACTCCATCGAGAAGCCGATGGCCATCACGTGCACCGGGTCGCCCTCGGTACGGGTCGCGAGATGCGCGACCCGCGCGATCTGACTGAAGGCCCCATTCGCGATCGCGAGCAGCTCCGCGAAGGGCGCTTCCTCCATCGCGACCTCGAGGAGGATGACCCCCGAGTCCCCATCCGCCGCCACGGAGGCCCGCGCGAGCCCGGCGCCGCCGGTCGCACGGAGGATCTCGCGGAGCACCACGAGCAGCCCGAGCAGGACCGGCAGCTGGGGCGCGTGGACGTGGCAGGCGAGCCGTTCGCCCGGCGTGCGGCTCAGATCGCGTCGAGCGGTTCGCGACAGCAGCCGCAGGGCGAGGGTGAGCACCTCGTCGAGCGAGGCGCCCTCGGCACCTTTCGCCGCCGCGAGCGTGCGGATGTCCTGCACGTGCGTCCGGAGGCGATCCGTGGCGGCCACGAGTGCATCGCCTGCTTCTGGCGACACGGCCGTGACCTCTCCGACCTCCATGTCGAACACCGCGGCGCAATTCGCGGCGTCGTGGGCGAGCGTCCGCAGCGCCTCGCCGATCGCGTCCGCGATTCGGTCGTAGACGAGCCGCTCAGATGCGTCGCCGTGCATGTCCGGCGGCAGGCTGCCACGTTCCGAGGGTCGGAGCATCCTCGCTCGTCACGCGGCCCTTGGTCCTCACGCGGAACCGCGCCAGTTCCGTTCCGGTGCCCGCGAGTTCGCGGCGGAGCTCGGCCTCGCTGGAGCGGAGCGCCACCGCCGCGGCGATGCTCGACGCGCCGAGCTCCACGGCGACGCGTCCCGTCTCGCCCGCGAAGCGGAGACTGAGGGGCCCCAGCGTAGGATGGTCGAGTTCGATGCTCGTCCGCGCGTCCGGTGCGCTCGGCGGCAGGTAGCCCTCGCGCATGTTCCACCGCTCGCTCGGCGAGGCCGGCGTGCCCGGCTCCCCTTCCGGCATGCGCGCGGGCGTGGTCTCCGTGAGCGTCGCCGTCGGAGGCGGCGCGGACGGCTCGGTGGGACCCGGCACGAACGTCTCGGTCAGGCCCGACCCAGCCGGCACGACCGCTCCACCGGTGACCTCGGGATGGAAGTCCGCGCCGTGAGCCAGCGGCCGCTCATGGCCCGTTCCCGTCCGTTCCCCGTGCCGCGCGCGGCTGCGGGTCTCGGCCTTCGCCGCTCCTTCGCCCCGCGCCGCAGGCTCGACCCGGCCCCGCTCGCGCCCCGTTCGCGCGTCCGTCGTGACTCCCCCCTCCTCGCCGGCGAGACCCGAACCCACCCGTCCGCCACCGAGCGGCGCCGCCCGCTCCCGACCTCCACGCTCGGCTTCGGTCGGCACCCGCCGTGCGTCCTCGTCCGTGGAGGGCTCGAGGCGCGCCGAAACGCCGCGCCCATCTCCGAGCAGGCCCGGGCCGACGTCGCGCCCGTTGGACGCGGGAGCTCCCTCGCCCGCTGCGCTGCGCTCGGTCGTCGTACCGAGCCGAACACGCACCGCGCCATCGTTCGCTGCGTCGGTGACGCGGCTCTCCCCGCCACGTGCGGGCACGGCTTCGCGCGCGTCCCGCCGATCGCCCTCGGCGGCCTCCGGGCCCACGCCCGCGCCGCGGCCCCGCGATGGCTCCGCGTCGCCCGGGAACGCTCCCCGGGCGTGCCGCCGACCGCCCTCGACGGTCTCCGGGCCCACGCCCTTGCTGCGGTCCCGCCGCGGTGTGTTCGCTTCACCCGAGGCCTCCGCCGCACCATCGCGCGCCATCGCCGCTGTTCCATCGCGCGACATCGCCGCTGCACCGTCGCGCGCCAACGAGGCGGCGTGTGCATCGTGGGTGGCCCGGCCGTCGGCGCCCCCAGCGCCCACCACTGCAGCGCTTGCAGCCTCCAGCCGCAGCTCCTCGGCGGCTACCAGCACGCCGGGCGCAGTCCTCGGCCCCTCGGTCTCGCCTCCGGCCCCTGCGCCATGCGGCTGCCCCGCCGCGCTGCGGCGAGCCGCTCCGGATTCGTCCGAGGGGATCTCGTCGTCCACCGTCTCCGCGCACGCCGGAGGGAGCTGCGCACTCGGGAGCAGTCCGATCAGAGCGAGGGGCGGGAGCGAGCCCGCGGCCGTCGTCGCGGTGGCTTCTTCGACACCCGCCCTGTCGCGCTCGTCTACCGGCCCGTGAGCTTCGGTGGGACGCTCCTGCCCGGCGTTCGGTCCGTCGAGCATGCTCGGCTCCGCACTCGGCTCGTCCGCGGGCTCCGCGTCGCCGGTGCGCTGCGGGGCATCGCCCGGCCCCGACAGAAACGCGAGCCACCCGTCGAGCGAGGCCGTGCCGTTGGTCTTCGGCCCTGCTTCCCCGCCCAGGAACCCCGTGACCGCCCCGTTCGCGATCGGCTCCTCCCGCTCGGTTCGCGGGTTCCGCTCCGGTGCAGCGTCCTCGCGATCGATCCGGGCCACGGCCTCTCGAAAGGTCTCGCCGAAGGCCTCGTCGACCCCGCCTGCGTGGAGCGCGCCTGGGGCGTCGGCCCGGGCCTCGACGCGGCGCGGGGAAGGGGCCTCGGCGTCGGTGCGGGCCACTCTCACGGCCGCCTCCGCGATGCCCAGATCTCCGCGAGCCGGTCCTCGGCGCGGGTGACCTTTTCCTCCTCGCGTTTCTGTACCCGCTTGCCGGCGAGCTCGATGCCGCGCAGTTCCCGCTCCGCTTCGACGCGCAGGTCGCGCTCGACGTCCAGCTCGCGGGCCCGCTCGGCTGCCGCGTCGCTCGCCTGGCTCGCGCGGGCCGACGACTCCACCACGAGCTGCGCCATGAGCTCGAAGTCCTCGGGGCGGCTGTCGCGGATCTCGCCGAGGGCGCGGGCTGCCTCGCGCGCAGCGTCCTCGAGCCGCGTCTCCTCGCGCCGGGCCTCGTCGTGCCGTCGCTCCGCTTCGGCCACCTCTGCGCGCTTCAGGTCACGGAGGTGCTTCTTGATTCGGGTGATGCGCTCCATGCTCGCCTCGGAGATCATCGCATCCTCGCCTGTTGTTCACGACCTGGATCGCCCCAGACCTGGCTCAGCTCGGCGTCCACTTTCGAGGGGTCGGCCCGCTCGTCGGTTTCTTGCCGCAGGAATCCTTCGAGTTTCGGCATCTTCTCCAGCGCCTCGTCGAGGCGCGGGTTGCCGCCGGCGCGGTAGGCCCCGATCGCGAGCAGATCTTCCGCCTCCTGATGGGCCGCGAGAAGCGCCCGAACCCGTCGCGCCCGCTCCATGCGCTCGCGCGAGGCGAGCTGCGGCATGAGACGCGAAACGCTCGCGGGCACGTCGATCGCCGGGAAGTGTCCGCGCTCGGCGAGCGAGCGCCGAAGCATGATGTGGCCATCGAGGATCGCACGCGACGCATCGGAGATCGGGTCGGACGGATCGTCGCCCTCGACCAGAACGGTGTACAGCCCGGTGATGCTCCCGGGGCCGTTCGTCGTCCCGGCGCGCTCGAGCAGCTGAGGCAGCGCGCCGAACACGCTCGGCGTGTAGCCCTTCGTGGTCGGGGGCTCGCCGCTCGCGAGCCCGATCTCGCGCATCGCCATCGCGAAACGGGTCAGGCTGTCGAGGACGAGCAGGACGTTCGCCCCTTCCTCGCGGAAGTGCTCTGCGATCGTCGTCGCCGCGAGGGCCGCGCGGGCCCGGAGCTGCGGTGGCTCCGCCCCGGTCGCGGCGACCACGACCGAGCGCCCGAGCGCGGTGCCGAGGCAGGTCCGCACGAACTCCTCCACCTCGCGTCCGCGCTCGCCGACCAGCCCGATGACCGCGACGTCGATCTCCGCGCGCTGCACCATCATTCCGAGGAGCGTGCTCTTGCCGACGCCGCCGCCAGCGAAGACGCCGATGCGCTGGCCCCGTCCGAGCGTGAGGAGCGCATCGATCGCGCGCACGCCGGTGTTCATCGGTTCCTCGATGGGCCGGCGATCGAGGGGGGAGGGCGGCTTGCCGTGGAGCGGGCGGGCCCCGCTGAGCACCGGGGCCGGACGCCCGTCGAGCGGCCGTCCCAGGGCGTCGATCACCCGGCCGAGCAGCGCGTCGCCGACCGGCACCATCGCCGCGCGTCCGAGGCGCCGGACCCGGGCCCGCGCCGCCAGCGGCACGTTCGCATCGAGCGGCACGAGGAGCGTCCGGTCGCCGCGCAGACCGACCACCTCGGCCCGCACCCGCGAGCCGTCCGGGTTGTCGATCTCGAAGAGGTCGCCGATGGAGGCCCGGCATCCCTCGGCCTGCACCACGATGCCCACCGCTTCCACGAGCGAGCCCTGGACCTCTGGTCGGAGGGCCTCCCGCACCACCGTCGCATAGCGGGTCAGGTCCAGCTCGCTGCGGCGAGGCGGCGTCGAGCGCGGCGACGACTCCTTGTCCGGCGCGGGCGCGGGCGTGGGCTCACGCCGCCGCGTCCGCACCGGGGGCACGAGCACCAGCTCACCCGGGGCGATCGCCTCCGGCACCGCTCCGTCCTCCCCCGCCGCTTGCCGATCGGACTCCGACACGCGGCGGATCAAAGCACGCTGCGCGCCACCGGAGCGCCTGCGTTTCGCGCGGAGAACCGCCGCTCGCTGCGGAGAGGGGCCGCCACGGCCTCGACGGAGCGACGGAATTCTGACGCTTTCTCAATCTCTCCAGCCGTTCGTCCGATGCCCCCCCTGCCATGACCTCGGTCGCTCCTTCGGGTCCGTCGGTCCTCGTGGCCGACGACGACGACGGCATCCTTCGGATGCTGCGTGCGCTGGTGCGTTCCTGGGGGTTCGAGGCCGTGACCGCGACCAACGGTGTCCAGGCCCTCGAGGTGCTCCTCGGTCCGAACGCCCCGTCCGTGGCGATCGTGGACTGGATGATGCCCGGTCTGAGCGGCCTCGACGTCGTCCGCGGCCTCGAGGCGGTCCCCGCCGAGCGCCGGCCGCGGGTCCTGCTGCTCACCGCCCGCGGGGGGGTGGCCGACCTCGCCGAGGCCCTCGCCGCAGGCGCCGACGACTATGTCTCCAAGCCCTTCGACCCCGTGGTCCTCAAGGCCCGGCTCGAGGCGATGTTCCGTCGCACCGGTGAGGGGGGCGGCGCTGCCTTCGGCCTCGGTACCCTCGTCGACGGACGCTATCGCCTCGAGGAGCGCATCGGCTCCGGCGGAATGGGGGCGGTGTTCCGGGCGACCCACACCGGCCTCGGCACCACCGTCGCGCTCAAGATCGTCCGTACCGATAGAGCCGACCTACCTCAGGCCCGCGCCCGCTTCGAGCGCGAGGCCCGCCTCGCGGCCAGCATCTCCTCTCCGCACGTCGCCCGCGTCATCGATTGCGGCGTGACCAGCACCGGGCACTCCTACCTCGTCATGGAGCATCTCTCCGGCGAGACCCTCGAGCAGCGTCTGCTCGCCCGCGGTCCGCTCGAGGTCGCAGAAGCCGTCGAGATCGTCGCCGGCGTCGCCGAGGGCCTCGAGGCGGCCCACCGCGCGGGGCTCGTCCACCGGGACGTCAAGCCAGGGAACATCTTCCTGGCCCGCGACGGCGACCTTCAGACCGCGAAGCTGATCGACTTCGGCCTCGCCAAGGACGTCACCCCGGGGGCCGCGCCGCTCACCGATCACGGCGAGGTCATCGGAACCGTGGGTTTCATGAGCCCTTCGCAGTTGCTCGGTGAGCCCATCACCGTCGACTGCGACCTCTGGGCGCTCGCCGCGACCGCCGTCGCGATGCTCGTCGGACGCTCGCCCTTCGAGTCCGACAACCCGTCCCTCACCATCGTCAACACCCTTCAGGGCGAGACGCCGCGCCCCACGGCCCTTCGGCCCGGGCTGGAGCCCGACCTCGACGTGTGGGCGCAGGTCGCCTTCAGTCGTCAGCCGCACGAGCGCTTCATCTCGGCGACCGAACTCGCCCTCGCATTTTCCGATGCTGCCCGTGGCGATCTCGGCTTCAGTTTCGTCGACGAACATCCGACTCCTTGATCAGCGATGTCTTCCGCCCCGACCGAAGCCCGGCGTGATCGACTGGCTCTCGAGCCGGGACGAATCGTCGGCGACCGTTTCCGGGTGGTCGCTCCGATCGCCACCGGCGGCATGGGAGAGGTCGCGCTCGCCAAGCACCTGGCGCTCGGGATCGAGGTCGCGCTGAAGGTCGCTCGGCGCCGGCAGGACGTGTCGCTGCTCCGGGCCGAGGCCCTCGCGCTGCACCGCGCCCGCCACCCGGGCGTGGTCGCGTTCCTCGATTACGGTGAGCTGCCCGGGGCAAGCGCGTACCTGGCCATGGAGTTCGTGCGCGGCGGCAACCTCGCCTCGTTGCTCGCGCGCCGCGGTCCCCTCGACCCTGCGGCCGCCGTTGGCCTCCTTCGCCCCCTCGCCGAGGCGCTGGACCATGTGCATGCGGTCGGCCTCGTTCACCGGGACCTCAAGCCGGGGAACGTCCTCGTCGATCCGGCGTTCGGGGTCAAGCTCTGCGACTTCGGTTTCGCGCGGGAGCTCGGCAGCGCGGTTCCGCGCGGAATCGAGGAGGGAACGCGCGAGCACATGGCGCCGGAGCAGGCCCTCGGTGGCGTCGTGACGAGCGCATCGGACCGCTGGGCGCTCGCTGCCCTCGCGCTGCAGTGCGTGACCGGTCAACGCGTCCCAAGCGCTCTGACCGGAGCCTCCGCGAGCGCGGAGCCCGCGGGCGCGGGACAGGCCCCGGTCCTCGATCTCGGCAGCCAGCCCCTCGAGCACTTCTTCGCCAGGGCGCTCGCCCGCGACGTGGCGCAGCGCCCTCGCACCTCGGCCGAACTGATCTCGGGTCTCGAGGCGGTGCTCTACTCCGTACGCCGTTCGGAGGGCGCCCTTCGGGTCGGAGGCGCGCCTCGTTCGTCCGGACCGCTTCGCGTGTCGTCCTCGCTGCGAGCTATCGTCCCGCCGGGCTCGCTCGCTGCGATCGGTGCCGTCGCGTCGTCCGCGCCTGCCGAGCTGCTCCGCTCGGCGTGACGTCCTTCAGCCGACCGCCATGCGGCGGCCCGACGCGAGATCGTCCTCGTAGGCGCCCTGCTCGACGCTGTTCTCGCCGTGCAGCCAACCGCGCTTCTTGAGCTTCTCGACGAGCGTGGTGCGGTTCAGGCGCAGGATCGACGCCGCCCGGTTCTTGTTCCAGTTCGTCCGCATCAGCGCTTGCCGGATGAGCGCGCTCTCGAAGCGCTCGACCGCATCGCGCAGATCGACGCCCTGTTCGGGAAGGAGCGGGATCGCGAAGGGGCCGTCGCCTGTCGCGCCGGCCTGCGCCTCGCCGTCGCGGATGCGCGCCGGAAGATCATCGAGGCCGACCATGCCCTCGCCGCGGAGCAGCACTGCGCGCTCGAGCACGTTCTGCAGCTGCCGGACGTTGCCGGGCCACGAGTAGGCCATGAGCCGCTGCATCGCGGCCGGCTCCACATCGGTCACGCGCGCTCCGCGCCGCTGGTTGATGTCCGTGATGAGGCCCCGCACCAGGAGCGGCAGGTCGCTGCCGCGCTCGCGCAGCGCCGGCAGCTCCACGCGGATCACGTCGAGCCGGTAGAGCAAGTCCTCGCGGAACGTGCCTTCGGCGACGAGCTCGTCGAGGTTCCGGTGGGTCGCGGCGACCACCCGCACGTCGACGTCGATCGCCCGGTTCTCGCCCAGAGGCGTGACCTGCTTCTCCTGCAGCGCGCGCAGGAGCTTGGCCTGCAGGGCGAGGGGCATCTCGCCAATCTCGTCGAGGAACAGCGTTCCGCCGTTCGCCGCCACGAAGCGGCCTACGCGCTTCTCCGCCGCACCGGTGTAGGCGCCGCGGCTGTGGCCGAAGAGTTCGCTCTCCATGAGCGCCTCGGGCATCGCCGCGCAGTTCACCGCCACGAAGGGGCGTGCGCCACGGCCGCTCGACGCGTGGACCGCGCGCGCCACGAGCTCCTTGCCGGTGCCGGTCTCGCCGTGAATCAGGATCGGGCAGTCCGTCGCGGTCACCCGCTGCAGCATCGAGAACACCGAGAGCAGGGCCTTCGACTCCCCGAGCATCTGCGGCGCGTAGCGGGCGCGCCACGCCGCGAGGGCCGGGTCGATGCTCGGCGGGGCCGCGAGCTCGCCGACGCTCGTGCGCGGCAGGATCCGGTCGAGGGCTGCGTCGAGCGCATCGAGCGCGAAGGGCTTGAGGAGGTAGTCGCTGACCTGGAGCCGCACGGCGGCGAGGGCGGTCTCGACGCTCGCCTCGGCGGTCATCACGATCGCCGGCGGGCGGCGCTCGGCGTCTTGCACCGCGCTCAGCGCGTCGAGGCCACAGCCATCAGGGAGGCCGAGATCGACGAGCACCGCGTCGGGCATCGGGCCGCTGCGCAGCACCCGGGCGGCCTCGGCGACGGTGCTGCACGCGATCACTTCGTGCCCGCGGCGCTGGAGGTGCCGTTCGATCCCGCGAAGCAGCAGCTCTTCGTCTTCCAGCACCAGTACCGTCGTGGTCATCGCATCTCTCCGTGTGAGGCGCCCAAACGGACGCACGGAGGGCTTGTGCAACGACGGTGCCGCGTTTCCGTCAGCCGAGTGGCGGAAGGCTGACGCAGAAAACATTGACGATATCGTCGGAACGCCGCCGGTCCGACCGTCAAGATCGGCGACAGCCCGTCAGGACCGCCGACACGCTCCCGCTGACAGGGGAGCCGCGAAGAGGGACGCCGACTCGGCCGCCGTCACTCCTTCTCCCAGAGCAGCGGTGGCCGGTGCTTCACGAAGGACTTGATGATGTCTGCATCAGCGGGCGACAGGTCTTGGAACTGGATGCCCATGCCTGGGGTGCCCTCGTCCATCATCTCGCGCAGCCATCGCACGACACCGCGGACCGCGACGGCCTGGCCGGTGGGCAGCTCGAAGCGAAGATCCATGACGGTCCCGATCGACTCGAGCTGGTAGGTCGCCACGAAGAGGCCACCCTCGGAGATGTCCTCGGCGATGCCGGCCCAGAAGGTCGTCGGGCTGTACAGGCTGACGTCCGCGTCGAGCCGAACCCGCTGGGCGGTTCGTCGCTCGGCGCCGCGGGGGAGATCGGGGAGAGAGGTGTCGGGGTCGGACATCCGGGAAATCCACGGAAGCCATCGGTCGCTCTCTGGCGGTTCTTGAGCCTGCCGGGACGAGCGATCCGCCGCCGCGGCCCGAAGCGATCACTCGAAGTGCAGGCCCAGCGAGGCCCCGAGGGTCGGGCCCATCGCGTTGCCATCGAGCCAGCCGCGCAGAACCTCCTCACCCGCCATGCGCGCCGCCTCTCCGTCATCGCCCTCGTCGTTGCGGGCGCCGATGCGCGCATCGACCGCGACCCGGTGGACCCAGCCGAGGGAGAGTCGAAACACGAGCCACGAGCCGAGCGGCACACGGAGGCCGATCTCCGGATGCACCGCGTAGATGGTCATGCTGAGCGTCCGGTCGCCGAGCCCGAGCATCGTGGGGGTCTGCCCCTGCTGCCAGAGCATGAAGTACGCGACCGAGAGCTCGACGGGCCCATCGAAGGGGCGCAGGCCGAGGGCGCCTTCGAGCACGAGGGCATCGACGAGGAGCTCCCGAACCGCGACGGCCGTGCCGGCATCCCAGATCCCCGCCGACATTCCCACGTCGTTCACCGCATCGATGTACGCGGGGATGACCACCGAGGCCTGTGCGCGGAGAAAGACGCCCGCGACGAGGTCCAGATGCATCCCACCTCCCACGGAGAGCGGGACGAGCGTCGTCGAGAACAGATCGAGCTGCGGGGTGTCACGGTGCTCGTCGCCCGCGGCACCGCCGCGGTCGAGGTGATGACGGCCCACGGAAGGAGCCGCGAGGCCGCGACCACCGTCGTCGGCGCGTGCGGGAGCAGCGAAGAGCAGCAGGCCGAGGCAGGCGAGGGCCGGCCTCACCGACCCGCCGCGCCGGGGGGACTCGACTTCCGTCCGGCGTCGGTCCGCCCACGGCTCTCACTCATCAGCGACACGTAGCGCGCGATGTCGGCACGGGCGTCGGCGGGCAGGTCGATGAACTCGAGGCCGAGGGCGTTTGCACCGCGCCGCGTGCGGACCCACTTCGAGCGCGCGCGAACCTGTGCGACGCGGCCCGAGGTAGGAAGCGGGAGGCGAACCTCGACCTCTTGGTTCTCGATTGGGCCCAGCGCCCCGACCACGAGCAGGCCACCCTCGGAGATGTCCTCGGTGCGCCCGTCGGCAGTGGCTTTCTCGGCCTGCACACGCACGGGGGCGACGTAGGCCGCCCGGTCGAACTGGCGCCGGGTCGCTCCGCCTTGGTCGGCCGGCCCGTCGCTCTCGAGGAGCGCGAGCGGTTCGACCGGGCCACCGACGGCCGCATGGATGAGGCGTGCCAGGTCGGACGGAGTCTTCGGCCGCTCGGCAGGGTCCCGGCTCAGGCCACGCTTGAGTGCCGCTTCGATGGCCGGTGGGACGTCCCCTCGGCTCGCGGCGATCGGCTTGAACGGCTTGTCCACGAGCAGCGCCGACATGATCTTCATCGCCGGGCCAGCGTGGGGAACGTCTCCCGTGAGGCACTCGTAGAGCATCGCCGCGAGCGCGTAGACGTCCGACTCCGGACGCGGAGGCAGACCGTCGATGAGGATCTCGGGCGCCATGTATTCCGGCGTGCCGAGCACCTCGCCCGCGCGGGTGAGCTTGGGTCCCTGGGCGACGTCCTCACCGAGGAGGTGCGAGATGCCGAAATCGATGAGGCAGGCGCGCTCGCCTTCCGGCGCCTTGGCCACGAACACGTTCGCCGGCTTCAGGTCGCGGTGGATGACCCCACGGGTGTGGGCGTGGGTCAGCGCGTCGCCGACGGCGAGGGCGAGGTGAACCACCGTCGGCACCTGCAGCCGGGTCTTGGCCGTGAGGAGCCCGTCGAGGGGACGGCCTTCGAGGCGATCGAGCGCGACGTAGGGCCCGTAGCTCGGGCAGATTCCCGCGTCGCGCACCGCGACCACGTGGGGGTGCCGCGCGCGGGCCAGCGCCCGGGCCTCGCGCATGAGCCGCTCCTCGATACCGAACACCTCACGGGCCCGTGAATTCAGGCACTTCAGCGCGACGACATCGCCGAGCACCGTGTGCTCGGCCTCGTACACGATGCCCATGCCTCCGCGCGCGATCTCGCGGCGGACTCGGTAGCGACGGTCGACGAGGGCGGAGATCGGAACCTCCGTGCCCGAAGGAGGGGATCCGGCGGTCATGGGTTCTCCAGCCATCAGAATACGGGGGCCTCGAACGTCCGGGCAGGTCGCCCGTACAGGTAGCCCTGCAGCAGGTCGCACCCGAGCCCCAGCAGCGTGTCGCGCTCCGCGGGGGTCTCGACGCCCTCCGTCACGACCTGCATGCCGAGCTCGCGGCAGACCTGCGAGATGGACGCGACGAACTGCTGCTGCGTTCGGTTCGCGTCGATGCCCCGCACGAGCGACATGTCGAGCTTCACGACCTCCGGCTCGAGTCGGGTGACGCTGGTCAGTCCGGCGTATCCCGCGCCGAGATCGTCGATCGCGAGCCAGTAGCCCTGCTCCCGGAGCCGCATGAGCCGAGAGAGGTCGTCGTCGACGCCTTCGAGGGAGGCGCGCTCGGTGATCTCCAGCACCACCCGATCGGCGAAGGGCGCGAGCGGCGAGGCGGCCGAGAGGAGCTCGTCGTCGAGCAGGTCGCGGGCGTGCAGGTTGATGAAGATGCGCACCCCCGGCGGGGCCGTGGGAATGGCTTGCGCCACCTTCGACCGAACGGCCCGGCCGAGTCGGTCGAGTTCTCCGAGTTGCTCCGCCGCCGCGAGGAGGTCGGGCGGGCGGACCAGAGATTTTTCCTCGGTGCGGAGCAGCGCTTCGTAGCCCATCACCCGGCCTTCGCTCACCGCGACGATCGGCTGGAATGCCATGTACAGTTGGTCGATCGCGCGGTCGAAGCGGGCCTCGAGGGCCTCCGCGCTCTGCACCGCCGGCCGCTGCGGGGCGTTCAGGCTGCGGCCGCGGGTGGCGCGGGCCACGGCCCGCTTCAGCTCGTCCGGGGTGACTGGCTTGGTGAGGTAGCCGAATGCCCCGAAGTTCACCGCATCCTGCGCGGTGTTCACCGAGGGGCAGCCGGTGATGAAGACGACCGGGATCTCCCAGTTCGTCTTCCGCACCGCCTTGAGCAACTCGATGCCGCTCATCCCCGGGACGTCGATGTCGCTGACGATGGCGTCGAAATGCTGCTTGTTCAGCTCGGCCAGCGCGTCGTCACCGTTGCCGACCGCGGTGATCGAGTGCTCAGCGAGGACCCGCTCGTAGGCCCGTCGCACGAGAACGTCGTCCTCCACGACCAGGATTCGGCATTGGCTCACATCGCACTCCTTCGCGGCGCCGCCCTGCTCCCGCACGAGAACTCGAACGACCGGCGAGGCAGCTTGAGCGGCGGCGGGGAAAGCGTCAAGAACCACCGCCCGAGGCCAAAGGCTGCTACTTCTCTTCGTCGATGCGGCGCTCCGCTTCCCTCTCCGGTGTCTCCTCGGCTGCCTGCGAACCGGCGGCCGGACCCGCCTCGACGGGGCGAGCGGGCCGCTCCCTGCGCGGCGGCTCGGCGGCCCTCGCGGCGGCCGCGCTCGGCCTGCTGGCGGCGTGTCCGGCCCACGTGCGGGCGGACGAGCCCCTGCTGCTCGCCGCAGGGGCCGACTTTGCCCTGCCGCTCACGAACTCCCAGTTCGCGCATTTCCTCCCTGGCGCGGAGGTCTCGGTCGCGCTGCGCGTGCCCTTCGATCCGCTCCTGTCGGCCTCCGTTCGTGGTTTCGGTGGGCTCCTCTTCGACGGTCCTGCGCCGGCCGACCCGCTTCGCGTCGACCCGGGCGTCGGCTCGTGGCTGGGGGTCGGCCTTGGTCTGCGCGTGCGGCCTCCGATCGGGCCCTCGGGGCCGGAGCGCGCGACGGGGCTCTGGTGCGAGGCGGAGCTCGCGGGCGTCCTGACCGGCCTGCTCGTGCGACCCGCGTTCGCTCTGGCCGTGGGCTATGGCTTCGATCTCGGGCCCGTCGTGCTCGAGCCGCGTCTGCGCCTGCAGCACATCTTGCAGTTCGAGGATCCGATCGACGACGGCCAGGCACTCCTGCTGCTCGCAGGTCTCGGCGGCGTGTTCGGCGAGCGACACGCCACGCTGGAGCAAGAGCACGGCGAGCGCGACGACGACCTCGACGACGACGGGATCCTCGACCCCGACGACGCATGCGTCGATGTGCCCGAGGACTTCGATGAAGTCGACGACGCCGATGGCTGCCCCGAGACCGATGCCGATGGAGACGGTGTGCTCGATCCGGACGACGGATGCGTGCACGACCCCGAGGACGCCGATGGAATCGCCGACGCGGATGGCTGCCCCGAGACCGACGCCGATGGCGATCGCATCCTCGATCCGGTCGATGCCTGCCCCGAGCAGGCCGAGGTGCTGAACGGTGTCGAGGACACCGACGGCTGCCCCGACGTCGGGCTCATCACCCTCGAGGGCGACCGCGTCATCCTCGATGATCGGGTCCTCTTCGACACGAACCGAGCGCGCGTGCGCCACGCGGCGCGCCCCGTGCTCGCGGCGATCGTGCAGCTCTTCCTCGGGCACCCCGAGTGGATGACGATGCGGATCGAGGGGCATGCCGACGAGCACGGCACCGAGGAGTTCAACCGCGAACTCTCGCTGCGCCGCGCGCGGGCGGTCCGCGAGGTGCTCGTCGAGCTCGGGGTGCCGCGCGAGCGCATGGAGGTCGAGGGCTACGGTGAGTCGCGGCCGCGCAGCACCGTCGACACCGAGAACCGTCGCGTCGAGTTCGTCATGGTGGAGGCCCCGGTGACGGTGCCCGCGCCCGGAGGCAGCCCATGAGATGGATCCTCGTCTGGGCCTTCGCCGCGGCGGCGGTGGCCCTGCCCGCCTGCAGCCCGGTCGTCGGAGGCGCCTGCCGCACGGGCTCCATCCCGTGCGACGGGGTGTGCGTCGATCCGCTCACCGACGAGCGCGCGTGCGGCGGCTGCGGCGTGGCCTGCAGTCCTGGGCGAAGCTGCGTCGAGGGGAGGTGCACCGGGCGATCCGAGGATGCGGACGTGCTCGACGGGGACGTGCTCGACAGCGGCCCGCGTGACGCCGGCCGGCTCGACGGGGATGTCCTGGACGCGGGTCTGCTCGATGGGGATCTGCCCGATGGGGATCTGCCCGATGGGGATCTGCCCGATGGGGATTTGCCCGATGGGGATCTGCTCGACGGCGCGGTCTTCGACGGCGGGCTGCCGGACGCGCCGGGCTCGGATGCGCCCGCGGTGGACGGCGGAAGCATCGACGGATCGGTCGACGCCTCCGGCGTCGATGGCGGACCGACCCTGTGCGATCTCGGGCAGGAACTGTGCGACGGGGCCTGCGTCGACGTCCGCACCGATGTGCGCCACTGCGGCGGCTGCGGCATGGCGTGCGGCGTCGCGCAGTTCTGCGAGCTCGGTGGATGCGTCGATCTCTGTAGCCCCGGCCTCTCGATCTGCGGCCGAGCCTGCGTGGACCTCGACGCTGACCCCGACAACTGCGGCACGTGCGGCCGCGTTTGTCCCACCGGCCTGTGCGAGGCCGGCGATTGCATCGGTGCCCTCGCCGGACACGTGGTCCTGCTCGGGCACTCGTACGAGGTGCACCGGGCTGCGATGGATCGCCTGCTCGGCAACGCGGTGCTGCTCACCTCGGCGCGGCCCGCTCGGGTGCTGCCCTTCGAGGGGACCGCGTTGCCCATCGCCATCGCCGGCGCACGTCGGGCGATCGACGACACGGCCCTGGCGCTGGGCCGCACAGTGACCTGGCTGCCGACCACCGACGAGACCGGGCTGCCCTCGGCCCTGGCCGACGCGGACGTTCTGCTGGTCTACGCGCAGGCAGGCGGCACCGACGCCGACATCACCCGGATTGGGACGAGCTGGTCGCTGGCCCTCGACACGTTCTTGCTACGCGGAGGCGTCGTGGTGGTGCTCGACGCGTCGGCGTCCCACCGGGGCACCTGGGGCATCCTCGAGGCGGCGGCCCTTCTGAGCGCCGATCGCCACGAGGTGGCCACCGGCACGACCGTGCGGATCGTCGCGCCGGCCGACGGGATGGCGATCGGCGTTCCGCTCACCTACCGCGCCGAGCGTGACTCGGTGCGCTACGTCGGCATCGATCTCCCGGTCGTCGCGAGCGACACGACGGGCCCGGTGGTGCTGCATCTCACGGTGGTTCCGTGAACGGACGCCGCGGGCGTCACGACCGTTGCCTTCGGGACTGCGCTTCCGGCATTCTACCCCGCGGTTCGTCATGATCTGGAAGCCCCGAGATCCGACCCGCTCGTTCGGCGGAAGGACGACCCTCGAGTCGGTTCCCAAGCCTGACGGCGCGCCCGAGCCCACCGCCCCTGCTGCTGTGCGTCCGCTGGGGTCGCGCGCGGGCGGGGGGCTCTCTCTGCCGGGGCGCAGCGAGATGATCGCGGTGGCCCGGCTCGCGTGGGGCTTGCAGCGCACCGTTCACCTCCTGCGGCACGTGTACGTCGGGATCGGGCGACCCTCGTCCGAGCTCGCGGAGATCGAGGCCGCCCTCGGTCGATCGCTCATGCCCGAGGAGTACGTCGAGATCGTGCGGAGGATTGCCGGGCTGAGCGCGCCCTCCGAGCTGACGCCCACGCCGATGGGGGAGACGCTCGCGGCCTTTCGCCGCTCGCTCGCGACCGTGGCGCGGTCGGTCCTCGCGGAGGGCGTGGCGACCGAGCTCGAGGCCCTCTCGCGCCGCTACGACGTCGAGGGAGACACCGACCCGGGCCCGCTCCTGCAGGCCGTCACGCGGCTGGCTGCTGCGGTCGCGCGGAGCCGCGAGTCCACCGATGTGCTGAACGACGCCCTCAGCCACGTGCAGAAGGGCATCCGCCGCATCGCGGACGAGGAGCAGTCGGCGCAGAACCGCGTGAGGCAGAGCCGCGAGCGCATCGCGGCGGCCGGCGAGGTCGGCGATCTCGACGCCGTGCGTGCCGAGCTCCTCGAGCAGGCCTCGCACATCGAGGGCCTCATCACCGAGCGGCGTGCCGCGCTCGAGGTGCTCGAGAAGCAGTCCCGCAGCGCGCGGCGTCGGGCGGCGCGCCTCGTCGCTGCGCTCGCCGACGCGACCACGGCGGCCGCCACCGACGTCCTGACCGGTCTCGGAAATCGGCGTGCGCTCGAGCGTGCGATCGAGGCCCGCATCGCCGACCGCGACGGAGCGGGCGTGCTCGTGATGGACATCGACCACTTCAAGCGCGTGAACGACACCTACGGGCATGGCGTGGGCGACCGGGTGCTCGTGCACGTGGCCGAACTCCTCCAGCAGGAGCTTCGCGGCGATGACCAGGGATTCCGGGTCGGCGGCGAGGAGTTCATCGTGCTGCTTCAGGACTGCGATCTGAACGGCGCCGTCCGCACCGCCGAGCGGGTGCGGCAGCGCATCGAAAAGACACCGGCGGCCGTCCTCGGGCGCACCATCGCGCTCACGACTTCCTTGGGCGTCGGGCTCTGGGACGGAGCGACGCCCTTCGAGGAGACGGTGAATCTGGTCGATGCGGCGCTCTACGAGGCCAAGCGCGCCGGGCGCAACCGCTGCGTCGTCGCGTCGGAGCCGGTCCGCGGGGACGGCTGAGCCGTGTCGGACCTCCAGACCATGGGGAAGCCGCGCGATCCGGTCGCGACCCTGGACGAGCGGCTCGCGCCGTTGCTCGCGGGGCTGCGGCAGCAGGGCTGGCTGCTGTCGGCCACCACGAGCCTCCTGGCGTCGCCTGCGGCCGCCGACGCGAGTCGTGAGCAGGGGCCGGGGATGCGCCGGGTCGCCCTGCGGGTGGCCGACCGCGACGTGATCCTCGAGCTTCGATGGATTCCATGCGGCCCGGCCGAGGGCGGCCGGGAGCGCGAGGCGTCGATCGACCTCGCCGTCGATGCCGCCCGTGCGATCGCCGCCGCGGTGAGCGCGGAGCTGCGTCTGGCCCACATCGAGCAGCTCGCGCTCTCGCACAGCCCGCTCCGGTCGGTCGCGACGCTCCTGTCTGGCCTCGCCCACGACATCCGCTCGCCCCTGACGTCGATCGTGTGCAACGTCGAGGCCCTCGAGGGCCTCGCCGGCTCCGACGGCGAGGCGGCCGAGGCCCTCGGCGACGCGAAGATCGCATGCGATCGCATCGAGGAGCTCATCCGCAGCGTCCGCCTCCTCACCGACGCCGACGCCGGCAACGGTCGCGTCGACGTTGCGGCCTGTGTGCAGGCGGCGGTGCACCTGCTGCGGCTGCGCTCGAGCCGGACCGGGGTGCCGATCGAGGTCACGGTGGAGCGTGGTCTCGTCGCGCAGGCCAACCCGACCGACCTCTGCCAGGCCCTCTACCAGCTCGTCGAGAACGCGCTCGATGCCTCGCCCCGAGGCAGCTCCGTTCACCTGCGTGCCAGCGCTGGGCCGGCCGGCTGCATCATCGAGGTCGATGATGCCGGACCCGGGTTTCCAGGCATCGATCGGGAGGAACTCTTTCGCCCCTTCCGCACCCGCAAGCCCCGCGCCCTCGGGACGAACCTCGCGTCGGCGCGTGCGGTGGCCCGCAAGCACGGGGGCGAGCTGGTCCTGCGGGAGACTCCGCCGGCCGGACGTGGCGCGTGCTTCGTGCTCACGCTGCCCGCACCCGGCTGAGGCCCCGCCGCTCACGGCTCCTCGCTGACGGCGCGCCGCGGGCCGCTCCCCGTCGGCGCAGCCGCGCCGCGCTCACAGGAGCCGGATGGTGTAGGTGTTCGCTGCGCCCGAGTAGCCGAAGACCCGCACGTAGAACGTCCCGGTGCCCGTGACGCGTTCCTCGTTCGTGGTGCCCGCGCTCGAGCCGAGCTCGCGGCCGCTGCCGTCGAGGGCGACGACGTCGAGGTCCCCCGAGGCGTGGGTGAACGCGACGACGACGGTGCGCGATGCGGCGCCGGCGTCGATCCGGAAGAAGTCCTCGTCGCCCGCGCAGATGCGGCCGCTCGCCGAGCCGGTCAGCCGCGCGGCCGCGGCGATCGATCCGCCTGCGCCCTCGGCGTCGCACGCACCGCCCGATCCGCCCGCCGCCGCGCACAGCGCGAGCTCGGGGCCCCGGCCGCTCAGCGCGTCGCCCATCGCGGCCCGCTGGGCGCAGGGCTCGTCCTCGCGCCACGCGCGCCAGTCGGCCGCCCGCCCGATCGAGCTCGCGAAGCGGTACCACCGGCCGTAGCCGTCGCCGCCGGCCGAGAGATCGGCCGCCTCGGCGCGGAAGGGCGTCGGCTCGACGCACATGCCGCGCGCCGCCGCGTCGGTCTGCTCGCGCTCGGCGTAGGCGAGCACGATCTCCTGCATCGCCGCGGTGGTGGAGTTCCAGCAGCAGGTCCGCGACGCGTCGTAGGTGAGCTCCGCGAAGACGCGGTCCTCGAGGGTGCGGTAGCGGCGGTCGACCTCCGCGCGGTCCTCGCCGAACGAGTCGGCCATCACGTCGTACAGCTCGGCGAAGCCGTCCTCGCGGCGCTGGCGGGCCGAGCAGCTGGCCGGGTAGTTCCGGAGGTGGACACGCGCCGCCTCGATCCGCGCAACCGCCGCAGCGCGCCGCTCCTCGGGGCTCAGCGCGGCGAGCAGCGTCTCGAGCCGGGCCGGCCGGGCCGCGATCGTCACGAGGTCGCTGTCCGGCACGTACACCGTGCGGTCGGCGTTGCGCACCGTGAGCCGCCAGCGCCCGCGGCTGAACACGGGGGTTCGCCAGCGGCGCACGCCGCCGCCGAGGCTCGCGTACGCGGAGCCGTCCGACGCCGTCCCGGGGCCGCCCGCGTCGTCGGTGAGGAACTCTCGGCGGGCCGAGCTGGGGTCCTGCCACGTCGGCTGGCGGCGGGGCATCGAGCCGGACGCGATGGAGAGCTCGAAGCGGCCCTCGCCGAGCTCGCTGCGGCGGAAGATCGGCATGACGTGGCCGATGCCGCGGCGCTGCCAGCGGTGCAGGAGGAGATCGCCGGCGTTCGTCCCCTCGGCGCTGACCGCGAACGTGTTCGAAGGATCCGCGAGGTTTCCGCTGCCGAAGTAGAGCAGCAGCAGGCGGAGGAAGTAGCCCACGCGCTTGTTGAGGTGCAGCTCGTCGAAGTACGCGCCAGCGCCGCGCGTCGTCCCGTCGCTCGAGAGGAAGGTCACCGCGTCGTCATCGCCGAGGCGCATCGACCGGAGGCGGCTGTCCGAGGGCCACGCGGCGCCAGGCGTCCAGCGGGAGGTGTGGTCGGCGTACGCGGTGCGGAACCGCGGGAAGCGCGCGATGCGCTCGCCGCGCGCGTTCACGAAGCCGAAGTGACCGGCGTAGAGCGTCTGACGGCCGGTCGCGTCCCAGCCCTGCACGTAGAAGGGAAGCCCGTACCACGCGGCGAACGTCGCGCGGAGGAAGAGCCCGACCTCGGCGCACTCGAGCGTCGGCGCGTCGAAGGCGCGCCCGCCGAAGGGCGTGGTGATGCGGACGGTCGTGCCGTAGCCGCCTGCGCGGGGCACGAGCTCGAGGCTCGACACCCAGCGATCGAACTTCTCCTCCCAGGTCAGGCCGCTGCCCGCGCCCCACGCCAGGCCGGCGCGCCGGGCCTCGGCCGTGTCGGTGTCGTCCCACTGGTTGCGGACCGCCCAGACCTCGGCCTCGCCGCCGGGGCTGACCGCCGGACCGGTCGCGTCGAAGCCGTCGAAGGCGCCATCGGCCGGCACCGGGTCGAGGAAGCCCTCCGGGACGTCGCCGTCGCTGGGCTCGTCGACGTCGGCGCCGGCGCAGCCGAGCAGGGCGCTGAGGACCAGAGTCACCAGGAGCGGGCGCTGCGTGCGGGTCATGCCGGATCCTAGAGCGAGCGCCGTGCCGAAGGAAATCGTTGAGGATTCGCCGCCCGTTCCCTGGCCACTCGAGCCGCCACTGGAAGCCCGGGTGGTCGGCTCAGAAGCGGAGGCGCAGCGCCGCGGTCGGCGTGAGCACGAGCCCGGAGCGCTCGATCGGGCTTCCCGCGAGCTGCCCGGTCACGTGCTCGACGTCCACCGGCAGCTCGACCAAGACGTGCACCCGCCGGAAGCCCACGCCGAGTCCGAGCGCGAGCCCGGCACGGAGCGCCCAGGCCTCGCCGAAGCGGCCCGGCTGCACCCACCCCTCGAGGCGATCGGCGCCGAGGCGCAGCGTGCCCCAGACCTCGAAGACGCCTCCGAGCGTCGCCCCGATGCCGACCGGGACGAGGAGCCCGAGGCGGTGGCCTTCGACGGCCCCGAGCTCGTCGCCGAGCGTGCCCGCCTGCGCATCTGCGCGCCGGTAGCCACCCCCGAACGCGGCGCCGAGGTGCCAGTGCGCGAGCGCCGAGAGCGGTCCGCCCGCGCGCAGCTCGACCCGGCCATCGGTGCCCGCCACGACCGCGCCGAGCTCCACCGACCCGACGCCCAGCCGGAACGCGCCGACCGGCACGACGCCGCCCGGGCCGCTCAGCCGCAGCAGCTCGTCGGTCCCGGCGACGTCGGTGCGGCCGAGATCGAGCGCGGGCGCGCGTGCCGCTACGCCGAGCGCGAGGTCGGCCCGGTCGTGCGGCGTGGTGCTGCCCCCCGAGAGCGACGGCAGGGCTGGCGCACAGCCCACGGCGAGGAGCGCGCCCACGATCGCGGCGGTCGTCCGGGCGATGGCTGACTTCCGTCGGGTGGGCACGGGCTCGTGGTCGGGCGTGTCGCCCGACCGCGCGTCACTTGCGAAAGCGCGAGGGGTATTCGTTCTGGTCGGCGCGCGTCTTCAGCGCGGCGTCGTCCGGGTGCAACTCGACCGCGCGGCGGATGAGCGCGTCCTCGGTCTCTGGGTGGTTCGGGTCGGGCAAGCAGCACTCGACGGGGCACACGGCCTGGCAGGCCTCGTGGTCGTAGAAGCCCACGCACTCGGTGCAGAGCTTCGGGTCGATCACGTAGATCTCCGGGCCCTCGCTGATCGCCTGGTTGGGGCACTCCGGCTCGCAGGCGCCGCAGTTGATGCACTCGGTCGTGATGTAGGTCGCCATGGGTCGTGTTTCTGCCCTCGCGAAGCGCGAAGCGGGGCGAAGTATGGGGGCCTGTGCTGCGGGCGTCAAAGCTGGGATCGTTCGGAGAACAGGAGGCGCTCGGGCGGTGACGTGCGCGCCGCCGTTCGCGCTTGCGATCCCGCGCGGCCCGTGCGTACCATCCCAGCCGCCGCGCGCGCCTCGCGCTACAAGTGCTTGGTTTCGCGGGCTTTTCTGCGATCGCGACGACTCACCCCGATCCTCCGAGGGCACACGCGTGCTGACCGTCTCCCACCTTCTCGGAACCCTGCAGGAAGACCCCTACGACGCGTCTGCGATCCAAGGCCTGCGGGACGCGTTCACCAGCGGCGAGCCGGAGCGCCTCGGGCCCGACGCGCAGCGCCTCTTGCGGCTCGCGCGCGATCAGCACCTCGCGCGGCGGGAATTCGAGGCCGCCGCCTCGCTGCTCTCGATCGAGATCGACGTCTCGAGCGATCCCGATCAGCGGGCCGCGCTGCTCGCCAAGCTCGGCGAGATCCACCGCGAGGAGCTGCTCGACGACGAGGCCGCCGCGACCGCCTACCGCGCCGCGCTCGAGCTCCGCCCCGGCGATGCCCAGCTCGCGGAGGCGGTCGAGCAGATCGCCTCGCAGCAGCAGAACTGGAAGGAGATCGCCAAGCGCTTCGTCGACGAGGCGGAGACGACGAGCGAAGCCTCGCTGAAGACGTCTTTGCTCGTGCGCGCGGCGGGCTTCGTGCACAAGCACAAGAAGCGGGGTCGGGACAAGGACGTCGATCGTCTCTTCCGGCAGGCGCTCGAGGCGGATCCGGGCGATGCGCGGGCCTCGCGTCTCTTCGCGATGGTGCTGCGGCAGCGGGAGAAGTGGGACGAGCTCGCGGCGGTGCTCCTCGACGCGGCGGAGAAGACCCGGTCCCGCGACGACCGGCTGCAGTTCTACCTCGCGGGTGCGCGGGTCCTCGCGCGGCAGTTGCAGCAGCCCGAGCGCGCTGCGGCCTGCTACGAGCGCGTCCTCGACTTCGCGCCTGGTCACGAGGAGGCGATGCGCTTTCTCGTCGAGCACTTCACCGCGAAGGAGCGCTGGGATCACCTCGCCTCGCTCTACGAGGACACGCTCCGCGCGCGGCAGAAGCTCGAGAACGAGCCGGGGATCCTCCTGCAGCTCGCGATGGTGCACTGGCGCTTCCGCAACGCGCCCGACGCGGCGGAGCCCTTCTTCGCCCGCCTGCGCAAGATGGACCCGGCACATCCCGCGATGCTGGGCTTCTACCGCGACCACCTCGGCGCGGCCGGCGATCACCAGCGGCTCGCCTCGATCCTCACCGACGCGCAGCGCGCCACGTCCGATCCCAAGCAGAAGGCGGCGCTCTCGGTGGAGCTCGCGAAGGTGGCGGCCGCGGGCGGGGCGACCGATCGCGCGATCGAGGCGTGGAAGGCGGTGCAGCGCGCCGACCCGACGAACGTCGAGGCGCTCGCCGCGCTCAAGGATCTGTACCTCAAGGGGCAGAAGTGGAACGCCCTCGTCGAGGTGCTGAAGGCCGAGGCCGACGCGCTCGGTCCCGATCAGGCCGAGCGGAAGATCGCCGTGCTGCGCGAGGCGATCCCGATCTACCGCGACCAGCTCCGCCTCGACGTGATGGTCGTCAACGCGTGGAACGCGATCCTCGCGCTCCAGCCCGACGACCGTGAGGCGCTCGACGCACTTGCCGCCACCTACGAGCAGCTCGGGCGGTGGAACGACCTCATCCAGGCGCTCACCCGCCGGGCCGAGGCGAGCTCCGACCCGACCGAGCAGACCGCGCTCCACATGCGCGTCGCCCGCCTCTGGATCGATCGGTTCGCGAACTTCAACCAGGCGACGCGGCCGCTCGAGCAGGTGCTCGAGCGCGACCCGAAGAACCGCGAAGCGATCGGCCTGCTCAAGGACATCTACAACAAGAAGCGCGCGTACAAGCAGCTCTTCGACGTGATGAAGATCGAGGCCGAACTCGCGAGCGATCCCGACGCGCGCCAGGCCCACCGGATCGAGCTCGCCCGCATCGCCGGCGATCGTCTGCACCGCGGCGCGGACGCCATCCCGCTCTGGAAAGACGTCCTCGCGGCCGATCCCGCGAACGTCGAGGCGGTCGACGCGCTCGAGAAGCTCGCGGAGCGCGAGAAGGACTGGCCGACCGTGGCGGAGGTCATCGAGCGCCGGCTCACCGCCGCGCCCGACGACAAGGAGCGCGTTCGCCTCCTCACCAAGCTCGGCACGCTCTACAGCGAGCAGGTCGGCGACGCGACGCGTGCCGGCGAGGCGTGGCGCCGGATCCTCGCGATCGACCCGAAGAACGGCCGGGCGCTCCGCACCCTGCGCGAGGGGTGCGTCGCGGCAGGCGACTGGGATGGGCTCACCCGTCTCTATGCCGACATCGGGGAGTGGGACGCCCTCGCCGAGGTCCTCGGGAACCTCGCCGATCGCATCGAGGACGTCGCGCTCAAGGTCGCGCTCAGCTACCGCGCCGCCGACGTCTACGAGACCCAGCTGCGGGAGCCGCAGCGCGCGTTCCGCAGCTACGAGCGCGTGCTGGCTGCGCGCCCCACCGACGAGCGGGCGCTCCGTGCCCTCCTGGCGATCTACGAGCGTGAGGAGAAGTGGACCCGCCTCGCGCCGGTCTACGAAGGGCTCTTCGGCATCCTTCCCGAGGGGGCCGGCGAGCGGGGCGAGCTCGCCGAGAAGCTCCGGCTGCTCTCCCTCGAGCGGTTGCACGACGCGGACGGCGCGATGCGCTGGGCGGTGGCCGGCTACCAGCTCGCCCCGGGCTCGGACGCTGCGGTGCGCGCGCTCGAGGCGAGCGCCGACAAGACCGGTCAATGGGCCCGGGTCGAGGCGGCCTACATCGCGCGGCTCGAGGCGTCCTCCGGCGCCGAGCGCGCCTCGCTGCGGCGCTCGATCGCCCGCATCGCCGACACGAAGCTCGGCGCAGGCGATCGCGCGGTCGCGCAGCTCCGCGCCCTGCTCGAGGAGCGCCCCTCCGATCAGGAGGCCGCGCGCGAGCTCGACCGGGTGCTGCGCCGGGAGAGCAAGCACGGCGACCTCCGCGGCCTCTACCGCCACCGGATCGAACATGCCTCGGACGAGGCCGAGCGCTGGATGCTGGTCAGCGAACTCGCGAAGCTCGAGGAAGAGCAGCTCGGCGACAAGGACGCCGCGGCAGCCTTGTACCGGCGCGCGGTCGAGATCGATCCCACCGATCGCGGCGCCCTCGCCGCGCTCGATCGCCTCGCCGTCGAGGCGGGGCGCGATGCGGAGCTCGCCTCGGTGCTCGAGCGACGCCGGGAGCTCTCGGAGAACGAAGCGGAGCGCGTGGAGCTGATGCTTCGTTACGCCGAGCTGCAGGGGGATCGGCTGCGGGACTTCGACGCCGCCGAGGCCTCGTACCGCGCGGTCCTCGACCTGCGTCCCACCGAGCCGCGGGCCGTGTCCGGACTCGAGCGCCTCGCGGGCGCCGGCGGACGGCAGGCCACCCTGATCGGCATTCGCCTCGAGCCCGCCTACGAGGCGATGGGGCAGTGGAAGAAGCTCGAGGAGTCGCTGCGACGGCGGCTCGCGCACGCGGAGGACAAGGGCGAGAAACGCGAGCTGCGCGTGCGCATCGCCGAGCTCGCGGCGGGGCGCAACGGGGATCCCGCGGGCGCCTATCAAGTGCTGGAGAACGCCTTCCTCGACGATCCGGCGGACGCTTCCCTGTGGGATGCGCTCTCCGCCCACGGCGAGGCTGCGGGCAAGCATGCGGACCTCGCGGCGGCCCTCGCCACCGCCATCGACGCCGGCGGTCTCTCGGTCGACGACCAGTGGGCCCTGTCCAAGCGGGTCGCGCGCATCCACGACGTCCTGCTCGGCAAGCCGGAGGACGCCGAGCCCTTCCACAAGAAGGTGCTCGCGACGCGCCCCGACGACGACGAGTCGTTCCTCGCGCTGAAGGAGCTCTACACCAACGCCGAACGGTGGAGCGAGCTGCAGGCGCTCTACCGGGTGCGGATCGCCCAGACCGCGGACGCCGAGACGAAGCTCGAGTTGCTGCTGCAGGTCTGCTTCCTCTTCGAGGAACTCACCGATGACCCCGCACAGGCGATCGCGGCCTACCAGGAGGTCCTCGAACTCGACCCTCGTCACATCTCGTCCCGGCGGGCCCTCGACCGGCTCTACATCCGCACGGGCAAGCATCGCGAGCTCGCCGAACTTCTCGTAGGAGACCTCGACATCGGCAGCCAGGGCAATGGCCCGAGCGATCTCGAGGCGGCGACGATCCACGCGCGCCTCGGTGGTCTGCACGAGATCCAGCTCGCCGAGCCGGCGCGCGCGCTCGAGCACTACGAGAAGACGCTCGAGCTCGATCCCGCCTCCGACGTCGCGCGCGAGGGCCTCGAGCGTCTCTTGCACGTTGCCGAGGCACGTCTGGCCGCTGCGCGCGTGCTCGCCCGCACCTACGAGGGGCGCGGCGACGAGGTTGCGCTCGCCAGGGTGCTCGAGGTGGAGCTCGAGTTCGAGACCGATCCGGGCGGACGCGTCGCGCTGCTCGGGCGCATCGCGGGCTTGCACGAAGGGCGCGGCGACGTCGCCTCGGCGTTCTCGGCGCGCATGCGGGCTTTCGAGGCCGACCCCGCGGACCCCGCACTCCGGAGCGAGCTGGCGAGTGCGGCCATCCGAGCCGGCGCAGAGCGGCAGCAGGCCGCCGCGCTCGAGCGAACCCTGCGCACACTGCGCGGCCAGCCCGCGGAGGTCGAGGTGCTCCGCGATCTCGCCCTGCTCTTCGACGGTCCGCTCGACGACGCGGGGCAGGCCGAGGCGACCTGGGCCCGGCTCTTCGACGTCGCGGAGGGCGACGCAGAGCGACGCCTCGAGGCAGCCCGTGCGCTCGAGCGCCTGCATCTGGCGTCCGGTTCACGCGACAAGCTCGCCGGGGATCTGCGGGCGCAGGCCAGCTTGGTCGACGAGCCCGGCGAGAAGCAGCGGCTTCTGGCCCGCCTCGCGGCATTGCTCGAAGAGCTCGGGCGCTCGGACGACGCCGTCCTCACGCACCTCGAGCGGCTCGATCAGGATCCGGCCGACGTCGACGCCCTGCGCGCCCTCGAGCGCCTGCACGAGCAGCGCGGCGAGTGGAAGGAGCTCATCGGGATCCTCGAGAAGCTCGATCAGGCCGCCTCCTCCGACGACGAGCGTCGCCCGATCGCGCGCCGCATCGCTGCCATCTACGAGACCGAGCTCGAGGACTCCGACCGCGCGATCTCGCAGTACAACGACGTCACCGCGCGCTTCGGACCCGACCGCGAGACGCTCTCCGCGCTCGTACGGCTCTACGACGCCGCGGACCGGGCCACCGAGCTGCTCGACGTCGTCCTCATGATCCGTGATCTGGCGCCCGACGGCGCCCCGCGCGTCGGGCTCACCTTCCACGCCGCCGAGCTGATGCGCACGCGGACCAAGGAGGTGGAACGCGCCATCGAAACCTACGCCCAGGTCCTCGAGTCGGACCCGAGCCACGAGGGCGCGTTCGAGTCGCTGCTCGCGGTGATGGTGGACGCCGGGGAGCCCGCGCTGCGCTGGCTCGCGGCGCGCACCCTTCGGCCTCGCTTCGAAGCGCTCGGCGACTACGCGAGGCTCTTCCGCGTGCTCGACGTGATCGCCACGAGCGACGATCCGGTCGAGCGGCTCGATGCGCTGCGGCGGGCGGTGACCATCGCCGAGGGGCCGCTCGGGGACTTCTCCGCGGCCTTCGACCGGGCCTCGCGCGCGCTCGAGGCCGGCGCCACCGAGCCCGACGCCGCCCAGCTCGTCGACGATGTCGAGCGGCTCGCGGCCGCGAGCGGTCGCTGGGCGGACCTCGCGCGCGTGCTCGAGAAGGCGGCGCCCGAGATCGCCGACGGCGAGCTCTCGGCCGAGACGCACCGGAAGATCGCCGAGATCGCCCGCACCCGCCTGGGTGACAAAGAGCGCGCCCGGCTCTTCTACAACAAGGTCGTCGAGGCACGTCCAGACCACGGCGGTGCGCTCGACGCTCTCGAGGCGCTGGCGATCGAAGACGAGCGGCCGTCCGAGCTCCGCGAGGTGCTGCGCAAGAAGACCGAGGTCGCCTCCGACGACGAGCGCCCGCAGTTGCTGCTGCGCCAGGCTGAAGTGAGCGAGACGCAGCTCGCCGATGCAGACGCAGCCATCGACCTGCTCGACCGGGTCCTCGCCGAGCCCGCCCTTCGTCCGCAGCAGTCCGAGCGCGCCTTCCTCGGGCTCGAACGGCTCTACCAGAAGACCGAGCGCTGGTCCGACCTCGCCTCCACCTACGAGCGCATGCTCGATGGCGCCGTCGGCTCCCGCGTCGAGGCCCACCACAAGCTCGGGCGTCTCTATGTGGAGCGGCTCGGCGATGCCTCCATGGCCCTCGAGCAGTTCAAGGCCGCGCTCGCATCCGGAGGCTCGCACGAGGGGACGATCGCCGCCCTCGAGGCGATCCTCGCCGGCGAGGACGTCGGGCTCGCGGCCGAGGCCGCGTCGATTCTCGAGCCGACCTATCTGTCGCGGATGGCCTGGGCGAAGGTCGTCGCTGCCCTCGAGGCGCGGGTGCGCGGCGCGACCGACCTCGATGAGCGCAAGGCCCTGCTCGTGCGGCTCGCGCAGATGCACGAGGAGTACCTCGAGGATCTCGAGGGTGCGGTCGGCATCTACGCGCGTCTCTTCCGCGAGGACCCGCGGGACTCCACGACCTGGGACACGCTCGGTCGCCTCGGCCGCGCGCTGCAGAAGTGGGATCGCATCGCAGAGGTGTACCGGACCACCCTCGACGAGATCGGCGTGGAGGACGAGGCGAGCGCCCGGCTCGCCGTCCTCGCGGCGCAGATCCACGAGGAGCGCCTGCAGGATCGCGTGGCGGCGGCGAAGCTCTATCGAAAGGCCCTGGCGTACGCCCCGTCCGATGCGAGCGTGTTCGGCCGGCTCGAGGCCATCCTCGTGGCCGGGCGCGCCTGGACCGAGTTGCTCGCGCTGTACCGCGAGCAAGCCGAGCTCGTGGACGCCGACGCACTGCGCATCGAGCTGTACGAGAAGGCCGCTCGCATCGAGCGGGAAGAGCTCGGCCAGCCCGACCAGGCGATCGACCTCTATCGGCGCATCCTCGACTTCGATCCGAGCCACATCGCCGCGATCGCTGCGCTCGATGCGCTCTATGCGCAGCGCGAGCGGTGGGCGGACCTCGCCGAGCACCTGCGGCAGCAGGCCGCTCATGCGAGCGGGGCCGCGGAGATCGAGCTCCGCCATCGTCTCGGCGTTCTGCTCGCCGACCGCCTCGGCGACAAGGAAGCCGCGATCGACACGTTCGAAGAGATCACCCGCAGCCATCCGTCCCACGGGCCGACCATCGCTGCGCTCGAGCGCCTCGTCACCGACCCGGTGCACCAGGCTCGGATCATCGACTTGCTCGATCCGCTCTACCTCGCCACCGATCAGTGGAAGAAGCGCGTCGCGATCGCCGAGGCGCGCCTCGGTCTTCTCGATGCCTCCGGCGCCGATGCGTCCGAGAAGGTCGGCGTCCTCGAGGGGATCGCGCATCTGCACGAGGATCGCGGGCGTGACCGCGGGCTCGCGTTCGAGGCGTGGGCGAGGGCCCTCACGCTCGAACCTGGGAGC
>Ga0209972_10000325_pt1 | contig 47207 bp, 70 predicted proteins | sample NOAtaG_7_FD_187302 | JGI IMG/M metagenome (GOLD analysis project Ga0209972, IMG submission 187302) | Freshwater lake microbial communities from Lake Erie, under a cyanobacterial bloom - NOAA_Erie_Diel1S_2200h metaG (SPAdes) (version 2) | ecosystem: Environmental > Aquatic > Freshwater > Lake ...
GAATGTGATGCCTGCACCACTTGATGATGGGGTTACATTACCTACGCTGATGGTGGAATAGGCTTTAACTGTGCCAGCAGTATCTAGCACCATCGCTACATTGGTAGCGGAGCCGTTTTGTATGTTAGTTACTTTTAGTGTTGACATTTTTAGTCCGGCGTAGATAATTAAGTAGGATAAACTGCGGTAAACCTAAACCCATGATTATTTGTCCATAAACTAGACCAATCATATTTTCTAATAATAAGTTTTCCACCTGATCCACAGACAGCAACTTGATAACCAGCCGCAAGAATTTCTGCTCCAGCCCCTCCCCAGTTATCATTAGCAGACGCAATCGGTAAAGTTAGTTGTAAATTACCACTTGCTGTTCCTACATTTGTAAGAGTAACAAGACCACTTACGCACACTATTCTTCCAATTTTTGTGTATAAGCCATTTGTAAATGTGGAACTTGTTATTGTTCCTCCGTCTGAAGTTATGGTGGGTGTCCAAGTCCCTTCCTCATAATCATCTAATGTGTTTGCGTCAGAGGATGCGTTAGCCGTAGCAGGAAACTTAATCTGTCCAGCACCAGCGGCACTAATGTCTACTAAGCCTGTAAAGGTTCCAGTAGTACCAGAGATAGCCGCACCACCAGCGGTTGTGATGATGGTTCCAGTAGCGTCAGGCAGGGTCAGCGTTCTGTTCGTGTTGCTATTTGGGCTGTCAATCGTGAAGATGCCCGTGCCGCTTGCGTTGGGGGCGAGTTTTATCTGTGACATTATTTAGCCTCCAGAGCCGCTAGTCTTGCTTCAAATGCGGCGTTCTGTGCTTCTAGTGTTTCGATGCGAGTTGCTTGTGCATCGTTGATTGCTTTGAGTTCTTGGATGGCTTTGGTTAGCACAGGAATCAAATCAGCGGCTACTGATTTATATGGTTCTTCGCCTTCTGGTGGTTCGTCTTTCCATGCACTAATCATCTCAGGAAATACTTGCTCAAACTCCTGAGCAATCCAGCCACGGTCGCCTTTAATGTCTTTGCCTTTGCCCTCTTTCCAATCAAATTTTCGGGGTTTGAGTGCCATGACAGCATCAAGACCGTCATCTAAATCACGAATATTCTCTTTTAGTCGTTGGTCAGAGATAGCAGAAATGGTTGTGTTAGTTGCGTAAACAGTTCCACCAGCGCCAACATAAAAACGGTATGCTGATGCACCAGTAGAGTAAAACTCATAGGTACTTCTATCTGCGTTTTGACTTTGAGCAGTAACTACATTAACGGTTTCACCATTATTTATTACCTTAAATCCATTACCAGCAGTACCAGAAGTGTTTGTAGTTCCAACAAGAAACTGACCACCGCTGGTGATACGGGCACGCTCTCCGCCACCCGCACGAAATGTAATTGGCAAAGACGAAGCAGTTTCTATAGCGAATCCAGTTGAATCTTGATATACAAAACCTTTTCTAGTTCCATCTGAATCACTTAAATCAATGCTTGATAATCCACCAGACGCAAACGAAGTAACTGTTTGAATTTTTAGTGTTCCATTTGAACTAACATGGTCTCTAACAATAGTTAAAGGTGCAGCAGGAGAACTCGTACCAATCCCCACATTACCGCTGGAGTTGATACGCATCGCCTCTGTACCACCCTCTGCAAAGGCAATAGTGTCAGCAGCAGGGAAGAAAACTCCTGTGTTGGTATCCGCACCTTGAACTGCTGGGGTAGATGCAGACCCGTCTACGCCTGAGATTCCCGTTGTTCCGTTAATGATTACGCTCATAGTTTTCCTTTAGACTACAGTCCAGACTGAGCCAGATGAAACAGTCACAGTAATGCCACTATTTACCGTTACTGGGCCAGCACTTAAACCATTATTTGTTGATGCAATTGTGTAGTTCTCAGCGATGGTATTTGCGTTTAACATTATACCATTTGTAGCAACTAATGCAGTAGATTGCAGCTCACCTGTACTGGGCTTGTACAGCAGCTTGGCATTGCCTGTATAAATTGTACTGGCTGTACCGCTTGTGCTAGCCAAGAAAGCTGGGTATACGTTTGTTGATGTTGATGTGTCGTTGCTGATTGTTACTCCAGCAGCAACCGTAGTAAACGACAGCGTTCCAGAACCATTGGTTACTAAAGCCTGACCGTTTGTTCCATCTGTTGTTGGCAAATTAACAGCAGTAAGAAATGACGTTAGGTTGCTATCGTATGCTTGGACGCTCACGCCAATTGCGGCAGACTTTAGTATCGTTGCGTCTGCTGGCTCAAAGCTAGCTGATGAGTATGTGCTGTCTTTGATGAGCTTACCTGTTGTGCCATCAAACGCAGCAAATCGGTCATTGACTGCGGATGCTGGGCCGGTAACGTCACCGGAGCCAGTACCGGATGCGCCTTGCTGGGCAAGAATATCCCAGTATGTTGTGTTGGTAGGCAGGTTGCCGGTTGATGCCAGCTTACAGATATAGCTTGAGCCGTTGTAGCTGACTGCGTCATCGACTACATAGGATGTGCCGCCAGCATAAGTACCTAGCCAGTTCATGCCCACCGGGCCAGTTGCCCCTGTTGCCCCGGTTGCTCCGGTTGCCCCCGTGGCCCCGGTTGGGATTCCAAGGGTCAGGGTATAGGTTCCAGAGTTGTAAGACGCTGTTGCGCTAGACCCGGCCGAGAGCGTCGTAGCTGTGGCCGTAAAGTTTGTGGCTAGGTTAATCGATGCATCACGGGCAGCCTCGGCTGCTGTCTGAGCAGCTTCTGCATTTGTCTCAGCCGTCTCAGCGTTTGTCTCAGCCGTCTGTGCATTTGTCGCTGCGGTGCTAGCGGTAGAGGCAGAGCTTGCCGCATTGCTTGCGCTGGTGCTGGCAGATGATGCGCTGCTGGCCGCATTGGTCGCAGAGGTTGATGCGTTAGATGCCGAGGTGCTGGCGTTAGAGGCTGACGTTGAGGCGGCAGATGCGCTGGCAGCAGCTGCTGTAGCTGAAGCCCCGGCAGATGCGTTATCTACAATCAGATCCCACTTGGCAGAATCGGTGTTAGTAGAGATAGGCTGCGATCCGCTAGACGTATGCGAGGTATTGGCATAGTAGATGTTGCCGTTGCTGGTGTCTTTGACAATGTCGCGTTTATTGTAGGAAGTTGTAGCTGCCCAATTGCCACGGTTATCGCCAATTGTTTCGCCGGTTGTTGGGTTTCCATTGACATCAAAAGCAAGAACTTTATTAGCCCGTACAGTAGACCGTGGCAGGGTCATGTTGATTGAGGTTGGGTCAGTCTGCGGAGCCTTCAGGGATCGGTCTGCGGCCTCGGCATTCTGCTGGGCAAAGATGGTCAAGCTGTCGAGCTCATCGTTAATCGTATTGGCAAACAGGTCACCGCCCGTCACAAAGTCTGATGTACGCTGAATCGCCCGGTCGCCAACGATAGCTATCTGTGTAGCACCAGTTGGTGTTGCAGTCAGGGTGACGTAGCCGGTGCCGTTGCTGTTGATGGTGACCGTGTAGTCTGTGGTCAGCGTCAGCAGGGTATCGTCCTTGTACACAGAGATATCTGTGTTAGCCAGAATCTCAAATGTAAATGAGTATGGCCCGGTGCCAGAGGCGGCGAGCACTACTCGACGGGTGACGTTAGAAATAGGAACCGGCATAGCTCATCCTTTCAATACGGAATCTAGTGGTTATTCCATTAATCTTCTATAGGCTCGCGCTTTTGCTGCATATATTTCTGCTCTGCGCGGAACTGGTTTTTCTTCACGTTCTTTGCCAGGTCTGGATACTTGGCCTGGAACCCAGGATTTTCAAATGCGGCTTTCTTAAAATCCTCTTTAACTTGAGATAGCCGATTGATCGGAGATTGATATTTCATCTGGGCTATCTCATCGCTTGTGGTTGGTGAGAATAAGATATCTCCAACAGCCTGCTTGTATGTCTTGCCGCCAACCGTGACTTTGTTCATGGTCAGGATCAAGTCAGAGTACTCGGCATCATTGAGCTTGATATTGGATATCGTCCGCTCTGGGATAGAGATGGGTTGCTTGCCAGACCGCCTAGCCAGGTCGACTATCTTTTTGTCGATGTTGTCCAGGTCTGCCTCTTTGCGATAAAACGGCATGATCCAGTACATGGGGCCGACCTCTCCCACCTTAACTTCTTCTCCCCATATGTTCCTGGTTGGAGCCTGGCCCTCGCTAAGTAATGGTGTCTTGGCTGCCCAGGTTCGATATAGAAAATCAAAATATCTTTCGTCTGCTGGCAAGCTTGGGTCAACCCTGACCTGGCGTTGCGTTGGATCTATTGTGGTTTCAATCTGGCGAATCAATGCACCACCCGGTGTCGGCACAGGAACAATACCGCCGGGGAAGTTTTGAGCTATGCCGCCAAAAAACTTATTGGCCGCAGCTGATGCACGCTCGCCTGTCGGGTCGCGCTTGAGTTCCTCAATCATGCTGGTAAGGTTTGCCATGCCAGACATGAACGGCAGCTCGCCAATATATTTAAATGGCAATAGCGCAGAATAAAGTAATAAATCAGTCCAGTCAGAATCATCGTCTTTGGCGTAGACAGAGCCAACCTCGGCAAGGGTTGCGGCCATGCCCATTAACCCACCAAGCGGTTCTAGTCCAGCATACGAACGATATACGCCATCTCCAAAATTAACAGAAAACGGCTGCCAGCCAGGATTGGTTTGGCGCAAGAATTCCTTGCGCTTTGGATCTGTTGGGCCAGCTCCGGTAATTGTTCCGTCTAGAGCAAGGTAATAAACAAAACCCATAAATGAACTGCCCATTGACATCTTGCCTAGTGCCATCTGACGGCGTGCGCCACCAGCCGCAAGTTCTGCCCTAACATCAGACATAACCGGCGCAAACGGAGTGCGCTTAAATAGTTCCTTCTCGACGTTGACTATGGTCTTAACGAATGGAGCCAGTACGGTTCCGACCGGGCCAAGTCGGTTACGCACCATCAGCATGGTATTGCCAATCTGGCCCATGTCACTTTGAAGCGCAGCCTCTTTGACAGAATCGTCTACTCGCTGAAGAATTTTTGGGTCAGGATTTGTGATCTGCATGACCATGCCATCTAATGCTTGGTCAACCGGAACGCCGTTATCAATAGCCATCATTGCCTGTCTGGCAGCCAACCTCCTGGTTTCCATTTGTGCGACTACTGCTTTAGAAAACTCATCACCAGCTAGCATGGCTCTAAACGGTAAGCGGATAGCTTTGCCCATAAAGTCTACGGCCTGGGCTGTTGGCGTGTTTGGATCTGCAAACAGTCGAGCAGATAGCGCAGGCATTGGAACCTTGTCTGCGTCTTTGCCGGCATACTGCGGGGTGTCGGTTTTAAATGCCCTGATACCGGCCTTAAGAGCCTTTGGAACAGCCAAGAAAAAATTAGCAAATTCAATTGCGGCCTCTGCCGCGTAAACCCTGTCAGAGCTTTTTGAACCAAACACAATTTCAATTGGCTTATCTATAGCCCTGCCAGCGGTAACAGCAAACGTCGTATCAAATCCCCTGGTCAGGTTCATAATTATGTTGCCATACAGGTTGCGCTCAATTGTTGCTGGCGAATACATGATCGAGCTGGTATACATCTCCTTCCAGATTGACCCGAGATTCTTCCAGGCACCACCTGCCATCTGCACAAACCTGGCACGCTCTTCCATGCTTAGAGTTTCGTAAGCCTCGGCCATTTGCTTGAGGTTTAATCTGCCGCCGTTTTCGTTAAGCAGCGTATTGATTGCAGCTGGATCGCCAATGCCGGTTGTGCCATCGACCGGCAGACGGAAAGACCGCAGCGCACGGGCTATCTCTGTCTGGGCTGCCTTCACTCTCATCTGAATAGCAGCGTGGGTGGCAAGCTGATTGCGGAACTCTAAGAGCAGCGCATCATCTTCTTTATTCGGGCCAAGATCCTTTACCCGCTTGGCAAGGTCATCAAGCTTTGATGCCGAGCGCACCAAGAGCTCGCGAGCCGCGAGCATCTGCTCTGCGTTAAATGTCGTGCCAATCCCAGCCTTGATCATCTCCGGCATAATGTTTAGCCGGGCAGCCATGTCTTTAACTGCCTCATCACTAAGCACGCCACGCTTGGCAACGTCGGTCTCTTTGGCGAACACCTGACTTACCGCATCAATAGCCTTGTCGATATCCTCCGGGCCTTGGATGTAGTTGAAGTTGAAATCAACTCCGACCGCAGGAGCGTCCGCACCGGATAAAAACTTAACCGCCTGCACAGGGGTGGCGGTTTCAATCACCAGCTGGTTTGGAGGCGTAGCGGCCTGGACTACATTCTGGGTATCGACCACAGGTGTTGTGGTCTGGATATCTCCGGTGGTGGTGACATTGATTGGGTTATCGATCTGGTTAGCCGGCGGGGTTACCGGCTGGTCTGCTTTGGGCTTTTTGCTTGGCGTAAGCAGGCCAGGCTTTTTTGCCTTCTCTAGCTCGGCTGCGCTTTTGATCACCTGCTCTTGCAGCTCGGCACCAGTTGCTACGGATTCGGGAATCTTGCGGACGGGTTTGACACCGGCTTTGATAATCTGAATTACAGAGCCGGCAATCTCTACCGGCTCGGTCTGCGGCTCTCCTGCCTGTGGTGGCTGGATCTCTGTAAAGTCCAGCTCCGGCTGGTTGGCCTGCTCGATAGACTTAGCAAGGGTATCAAGCCGGGTGTCAATGTCCTTGATTGCCATTATCCAATTCCTTTGTTCATTGCGGCCAGGTCGGCAACATTGATGGCCGGGCCTTGCACGGTCGGATCTTCACCGGCTGCCCACCAGTTCGGGAACTCAATGCCGTCTTGCATGAATTCCTGTGCTCGCGGAAATTGCTGAAGAAAGTCTTCTTCGGTAAGTTTGACCTCGTTAATCATTGCGCCGCCCTTTCGGTAATCTGCTCACCAGTTTCAATAATCGATGGCCGTTCCTGGCCCTCGGTCTTGAGCATCATAGCCTCTCTCTTTTGGCGGGGGATGGTTACCTGGTCGCCAAGCTTGGGGTCGTACTGCACAAAAAATCCCTTGGAATCCTGTGCCGCCATAGATTCTTTGCGGGTCATGGCCTTGTTCTTTAGGCCAACAATCACGCCATCCATGCCAGCCGGCTGGGCATCCATCGGACGGAAGTCATAGGCATCCCCGTCAATGACCCGGTAAGTTTTGCCGGTGGCCTCATCAAACACGCTGGCCGGCAGACCTTTCTTGCTGCTGAATGCCATTGCCACGTTTTGCCCTTCGTCCAGCCATTGGCGCATCTGAATCCAATTTGAATGTGGATTTTCAACATCCACGCTTAGGCCGTTCTGGCCGGCTTTTTGAGACAGGCCGGTCGAGCTGTAGGTGTAGTGGTGGTTGGGCGCAACCGGGCGGTACTTCATCTTGGTGTAGTCGTAGAACAGAACATCTGGGTGCGATTCGATGATCGACTTATAGACCTTCGGGTCGATGTCCGACAGTACGTTTAGACGGATTGCCAGGGCGTTGCCATTTTTGGCAGCTGCCTTTTTCAGCGAAATGATTTCATCGTTGAGCTTGATGGCAAAAGCCTCTGGCTCGCGGAACATGGCCTGGGTCATCCTAAAGCTCCGCAGGCGGGTTCCCTTCATGGCCTCTAGGTCTGCGCCACCGCCGTAGGCAAAGTAGCCGCCAGAGGTCTTTCCGAGGCATTCCTGGGCGCAGCTGGCAGAGTTCGGGCAGGTGCTGAATTTTCCCACCTTAAATGCCGGGGAGATAGCCAGGCCGGCACTTTCGATATTGCGACCATCCGGCAGCTCGATTGGCGTGCCGCCCTCCACCCCGGTCTCGGTCTTGAGCAGCTTGCCGTTTGTCGTAAGCAGCCTCTTGGCACCGCCATCCTTTGCTGTGCCAAGGATCGGAGCTAGCCGCTGGTCGGCCATCATGGCTGCGCTCTTTAGGTTGGCAGGGTCTAGCTTATTGACCCAGGCCATAGCGTCATCAAACGCCCTGGTGAAATTTTGGGTGGACGGCTCAAACGGGAACGGCTGGGCAATCAGGTCTTTGAATGCCTGGTCGGAATATATCTGCCCCTTGGGCGTAACGTCGGAGACGTACTGCTTGAGCTCCTTTTGCTGCTTGCCGGTCAGCTTGGTGCCAGTCTCTTTTTCAATTGCCTGGATCATCTTGGTCGGAGACATATTGGCTGCAACACCGTCGGAAACAATTCTCTGGGCTACAGACAGTCGTTGCGGGTCGATATTGCTTAACGCCATCTCTGGAGCGTTTGCGCCTTTGATGGTGATTGCGCCAACCGGGGGCGTGCTCGTCATCTGCTGCGCTATTTCCTTAACCGCTCTAGACGTAACCTTGGCGGCCTTAACCGCCAGAATTGGGTCGGCAAGAAAGCCGCCGGCAAACTCACCGCCAGCCGCTGCCTTCTCGCGCAATGCCCGGTCGGCAGTAGCCCCTTCAGGAATTGTTGGCGGTAGGATGCCGCTGCGCTCGATGTCTTCGGATGTCGGCAACAGGGTCTCAGAATCAAAAGCTTGGGCTGCCCGGCCAAGACGATCCATAAATGTGCCGCCCTGGCGATCCATAGCAAAGCGGCCAATGAAGTCAAAGAATTGTTCTACATCGCCACCAAACCCTAGCGTACCCTTGACACCACCGCGGGCAATACCGGCCAGGCCATCAACGACAACCTTGCCCATCTGTGCCGGGCTCATGCTCTGTGCATCAGCTGGCAATGTCATGCCGCCCTGGGCGACGAACTCGTCAACAATCGACGGCTGGCCCTCGACATCCTCTGGCATTGTTGGCTGTCCGACACCGCGGATGTTGATCCGCAGCGGTGGCTCATCTGACGGCAGCCGTCTTTCTGTAACGACAACACTTGGAAGCACACCGCCAACAGCTGGTGCCGTGCCGCCGCCGGGAAGAATTGCTGCAGCCGGAGCGTCAGTCATTGTGGTCGGGCCAGACGCAACCTGGATGGATGGGCCGACACCGATTAACCGGCCATCATCCCCTTTGAGAAACACGCCAGCAAAGCCATCGTCATCTGTAATCGTAACCAGGTCTGGATCACCAGCAGCTGCGCGTTGAAGATATCCGTCCCTGACACCGGGAATGGACATCATGTCATCAAAAAAATAAATGTCATCGACACGGCTAAATTTAATCATCGTGCGCCTCCACCGCCTTTTTTGATGTTCTCTCTATATCTGGTGACCGCTGATCTAGCCGAAGATATATCTTCAGCTTTGGGTGGTTTTTTCCTTTTCATTGCCGCAGCAAAAGCTGCGTTAACGGCAGCGTCGTCCATTAGGTCAACTCCAGTTAACTCTGGAATAAACATGGCAGCTGTGTTTTTTGATTCGACCGCAACCTTATCAAAGATTGGAGCCATGCTTCCTTTAAGTCCGTCGTTTAGTTCGTTTGCCTTTTGACGGATCATTGCGTCATTCGGAAACATACCTTTCTCGTCTGGCGTATTTCTGAATTTAATAAGCTCAAGCTTGGCGTTGTTAACTGCACTTACAGCAGCGGCCCGACCTTCGGCAGACGGAATCTCCGGTGGCAGGTTTGCATTTTGAATACCAACCGTTAGATCAAACATACGGTTAGATTCGTTCATTGCATCATTCGGATTGGCAATCTGCAGCGCAATGCTTTTGGTTGTTGCTTTGGTTAATCTGTTTCTGTTGGACACCAGTTCATCAACACTTAGCGCACCCCTGGCTGCCTTGCTGGTTAAATCAATTAGGACGCGGATGTCATCCGTTGCCGCGCCGGACTGGTCGCTATTGATGTATTCGCGGATTGGTCTGAGCTTATTTGGATCTAGCGGCAATTGAGATAGCTCGCCATACAGCCTAGTCTGCTCTGCCGGGTCATTGCTATTAATGATCTTGCGAATGATTGGATCGGCCTGCAGATTGGCATTTGTGTATTGGAAATCAATTCCCTTTTTAATCATGGCCGTGCGCTGCTCGATCATGTCGAACACGGCCTTGCGCTCGTCTATCCCCATGCGCTGCCAGTACTGCGTATATCTGCCAGCCTGGTCAGTATTCAGTTTATTGATGGCCTCGGTAACCGTTCCGGTGGCAGCAAAATCTGGCGACATAAAGTACTGAGCCATGACATTGTTCCTGGCATTGTTTGCCATTTTGTCGAACTCGCCATTTGGCCCCATGTACTTGTTGTAGCTACCTGGGTTTTGCAGAGCAACTCCAGAAATAATGTTTTTGTTTCTGTTTAAAAACTGGTTAAGCTCTTCTGGCTCCATTGTTTGCCAGGCATTTTCATATGACCTAGCAATAGATCTAATCGTCTCATCCGTTACCCTGTCGCGCTGAACCCCATATGCGTCTGTAATTAACTTGGAGCTCTTATTAAGTAATGCTTTGCCTTGTGTCCTAATAGACTGCATAAGACCGGCAGCCTGGTCTGGATCAAGCTTAAACAAGTCTACTGCGCTACCTTCTAGCGAGCGAACTCTTTTTTGTATTGCAGAAAAATCAGATAGTCGCCCGGTCGTTACCTCGATGTCTGTGGTTTCTATTTCCTTTGCAACCATCGATTCCAAGTCTGCTCGGAGCTGGATTGCAAGAATCTTGTCTTCCTTGCTTTGCCGTTCCTTTGCCTCGCCAAAAGCAAACTGGGCGAGCTTATCTAACGACGCGCCAATGCCTTGCTGTAGGCTGGATTGAGCCGCAAGCGTGGGCAAGTTTGTAGTTGGAATCGATGAGGACAGAGCCCCGGATTCTTGGTATCGCGGTATACGGGCCATGATTAAATTACCGTTCTTGTTTCTACCGGAGCTGGAAACAACCAGTTATAACTCGTTCTATCAAACCCGCCACCCTTGCCAGCTGTTGCTCCAGCCAACAACAACTTTGTGCCAGCCTCAAACGCGCCAGCCTGGCGAGCAGTTTTGGCAGCGGCAATGCCAGACTGCATTGCAATGTCGCCAGCTCTGAATGACGCATCAGAATCTGCCATGTATATCTGGAACTCGCGGCCAGCTGCTGTTTCGTTTGCCGCGCGCACAACATCTGGCGAGCCGCTAAACGGATCAATGCCACCGGCAAATGCGCGAGCAGCTAGGGCCGACTGTGTGCGCTTTAGGTTTCTTAATGTCTCGTTTGCTTTTTGTTGGTACTGGATAGCCCTGCGGTCAAACTGTGTCTGCTCAAGCCGGCCCCTGAGTTCTAGCTGTTTAGCCTGGATCTGGCCCTGCTGGTATGAACTATAAGCAGAAAGCGTCGTTGCGGCCACAGCTGCAGCCGTAAACGGATCGTTGTGAATCTTGCTTGATCCAGGCGCATTGTGCGGATCGCCCAGCGGCAGATCATTTACCAATACATCAAATCTGCTCATTTTCATGTTAGCCCCCGGGGTAGGTAGATATCTTGTATTCCAGCCCAAGCAAAGTCATTTTGAGCGGGACAGTTTGCTTAACAGTAATCTTGCCTTCTGTTGTATAGCCAAGAATGCTGTCGATAGTTTTTGTGCCAGTAAACTCAGGAACTGCTTCATCTAATGTGCCTCCTGTATCAAAGTTTCTAAACGGCAATTCGTTGTCATTGATAACCAGGTGCTGGGTATCTTTAACGATAGCGTTAACCTCAATGATTCGTTTTTGGTATGCCAGCCTGGTGCCGGCTGCAATCTTGATATCTGCCGGCATGGTGACTGCTTGCACCGTGTAGTTCAGCCCCACCTGGTATGTACTTGCAGATGATCGCGGGAATGTAACGGTGCCTCCTCCTGGTACGGTCTGAGCTGCTTGCACCGCACCGTCCAGAATAACCTGTACGGATTTGGCGACCAGGTGAGACATAGAAACCGACGCTGCCGCACCTCCCGATTTGGCGCAGTCGGTCTGAAACGTATCGTCAAACACTTCGATAAAGTATTGTGTCGTACTATTAACCGTGCGTTTCACCACGGTATAAATAGTTGTAAGGTCTACGCCGACATCAAGATATTCCCCGTCTGTAGTCCACTCCGACGGTGCAATGACGTTCTGAACGCGCAGCAGGGAAAACGCCGCAATTGAACCGCCGGTGCTGTTGACTATTAACAACACATCGTTTTCGTCTGTAGCAACCGAGCGACGCAATGCCATTCTGGTTGGAGATTTAAGCAGGTGGCCGGCAAGCAAAGATATCTTGCTGGTAACGTATGTAAGCTGCGTATCCGTAAATGCAAACTCGTTGAGCGACTTACCCTGGCGTTGCAAGAATAGCGTTCCAGATTCCAGCTGCTGTACACGCGCACCTTCTTTGGCACCGTTTCTTGTCGTTGCCTTAACAAAAAAGTTAGTAGGCGTAATTGGATCTAAGCCCTCTTGCGGAACATAGAACTCACCGCCGGTTGTAAATACCTGCAGGTCGCGACCAGACGTAATATCAACGATTGCGTTAAATGTATTGGTATCTAGCGTGGCTTCGACCGCGTCATCATCTAAGCCCTCTGTTGGCTCAAAGTCAAAGAAAAGCCCAGCCTTTGATCCCCACACAGTCGATGGCCTGGACTTAGAACCGCCAAAGTAAAGCCGGCCCTCATGGAATGTCACCGACCGCGGCCATCCCTTGCCAGAAGACCATACGGCCTCGTAGCCCGTCTCAAGCTCCCAATCGTTATTGGCGATTGCGCTGGTATTAAAAAACGGAAATTCCACAATAGCCTGCACTACTGTTGCGCTTGTGTACTGCACAATCTTTGCTCTGCCCTGGGGGCTGGCATTAATATACTGCCCGACAGATGCTGCGCTAAACGGAGTTCCTGTTGAGGCTGTCAGCGTCACCTTGCCAGACACGGCAGACGGTGTAAGCGTGCCGGCTGGGTTGCTGGCCGACAGGGTAAAGGCATACTTAGGAATTGAATCAAAAGTCAGCGTGCTGGCTGTCCAGGCAGAATCGTTTGCGCCGCGCACAATCTTGACCGGGTTGATATCCTGGTGGCACAGAATCAGAGTGTCGGCAGACTGTGTCCAGGTAAGGTTAGCCAAGCGAGCTCCGGTCAGGCCGTAGCTGCTAGTGTCTAGATAATCGATTGTGCCGGCATTGATGTCGAGCTGCTGCACCGTGTTTTTGAACACATACATTCGGTTGTGCGTAAAGCACAGCATATAGCTGTCGCTGGTGGAAAACTCAAACGGCACCAGGCGCACGCCGTTTGCTACAGAATTGGCACCAGCATTTGGAAGATCAAGAATGTACTTAGAACCGGGTCTGCGACGAATCCCACCCTGTGGCTGCACCAAGACATTGGTAGCCTCTTCCAGGGCGTTTGAATAAGCCTGGAGGTCAACCCTAGCCCGCAGGAGCGGATCGAGCTCGCCGGTCGAGAAGTTGGTCTGGATGGACGTAAAACGGGCCATCAGTTCCTCACATCAATAAGGCTGAAGTCCTCGATTACCGGGATCGGCTGGCCCTGGGCATCAATGGTGGTGGCGGTACGCATATACCCACCGCGGCCATTTTCTGACGGGTCGCCAACAGCAATCCGCTGCCAGTACTGGGTCTTATCAATCTGGTCTGTAATCGGCAGCGATAGGTGCCAGGCCATCAGGTATTTGAGCAGCTGCACAAAATACACCGGCATTTCGTACTCAAGCACGGCATACGGATAGTCCACATAGATTGTGGTTTCGTTTGAAAGCAGCTTGTCTTGGAATATCCGGTAGGTCTTAATCGGCCTGGCACCGACCGCGTTGGTAACGAACACCATGCGCGGCGGGCCGATCCGGTCTCCGGGCAGCTGATACTCGTATTTGTACTCTGTAGTCGGGGTTGTGATGAGCTGAGATAGCTGGATCTTTTTGTAAATAAAAGACCAGGGATAATTCAGAAGAGCCTGGTTTTTAATGTCCGGGTATAGGCGGTCACAGACGTTGGCTGCGTTGGTGCCTTCGTTAAAGGATGAGATAGCTTTCGCACCCAGCATCAGGAGAGCGTCTGAGCAAATCGATAGAGCGGAATCACCTGCAGCCATTTGCGTTACTCCATATATCTCTTACCCACCCAGAAGAACCAGAACCCTTTGGCTCGCCATGAAAACAAACTACTCGCGCATCATCAGGTTTTGGTTTTCCAAGCAGATGGAATTTGTATGAAAAGATTCTATTGGGGAATATCTGTTGCCACAAGCAATCTGGCTTTTGATTCTTAACAATAAAAGCCTGGTCGCCAAGATTTACGCTGCCTGAGTACATCGTCATATAAAAATGTGGATCGGCCTTAAATGTCAGATAAATGTGCGAATAGTCGCCGTTCCAGGCCATCATGCCGCTGGCCGGCGTGTCGCGTTTACCAAGGTCTTTGAGCATGGTGAATTTGTGCGGGTACTCGGCTAGGTCGGTAAGGTCTCCGCAGATAACGGTATCGAGATCAAAGTACAAGACCGGGCCGTCAAAGACATATGAGAAGAGCTCTATTTTTGACCACCAGCCGGGCCAGCCATGCTTTAGCGGTATCCGCTCGCACGGTACGTCTACGTCCGAAAAGCACACAAACCTGTGCTCGCCCAGGTTGGCAGCGACCATGTTCTGCAGCCGCTCTACATCCTTCGGCGTGTATATCTCTTTGCCGGCAGAGTGCTGAAATTTGCCGGACTTTAAAACGCAGGCTACGGTAATCTCAGGCATATAGTGTCATCGTCCAAGGTCTGTGTTTTTTATAGATATCTGACTTAGGAAAAGCTGACACGCATTCGTTAAACCACGGGTGCGCCATTGCTGCATCCGCGTCATGCATGACAACTATGCTGGCAAACTTAGCCAGCACAGGAAGCCTCCTGATTCTGTCTTTTGTAGCCTCTTCGCTATCGAGAAACACTACATCCCAGCTGCCAGCCGGTGGAGACCAGTTAGTCCAATCTACAATTTGCACGCCATCAAATTGCGCGGCCCAGCTGATATCGCTGGCCTGGCACAGGAACGGTATCCCTTTTGAGGCAGATATCTCCCGCAGGATTGGCGTTGAATAATTTCCGCAGCCCAGCTCAAGAATCCCTTTCCTGGCCTCTACCGCAGCCCTGATTAACGGCTCAAGGTGGGTGGCATATTTATCCAACCGGAGCACCTAAGAGATTTTGTGTTGCGCCAGACATTGACCATATATTTTCTGTCTTGCCGTCTTTTGCCAGGTTGGTAAATATCTTCATCCAATGATCAACCTGACTGTCCTTGGCAAACTGGTTGTCGTTCTGGGTTGGTTTGCTTGGATACTTTTCGTTGTAGGTCAGGGTGTTGGTTGACAGCGGTATGCCGGCCATAATTACCTCATCGAACCCCATCCCGTGTTTCGCCCATAAGGCACCAGCCGCACCTGATGACCCAACCACCCACGTTAGGCTCTGCCATTCGTAATCCACAAAAGCCCATTTGTGGTCTGGAACCGGGAGCCTCCACAGGCCAGCTCCGTTGTTGAAAAGTCTCGGTCTCGAGTGGACATAGATTCTTCGGCCAGCCTGCTCTTTGTACATTTGTGCGTGCTCTGAGTGTTGTGTCCAAATGTGCTCCACTTCTGGAATCATTGCAGCCGCATTGTTTACACCGAGGATCGTAGCACCTGGGCGCAGGTGGCGTGCTTTTTCTAGGTCTTCAAAGACACAAGGGGCTGCGCCACAAATAATGGCGCACCCCCTGTGCAAACCTTCATATACAGCAGCCATAGTTCGGGCCTCGCGGCCCTAGCTATTAGTCGCTGTCAATCGAGCCAAGAGCAACCGCATTGGTTACGTCAATCACGCCAGCGGAGGTGATCTGGGTAACGATATGCAGGCCAAACGACGGAGTGCCGTCAGCATCTGCATATACATAAATCAGATCGCCGACGCGCATAACGTCACGCATACCCGTGTTGGTAGTGGCACCGTTGTCAAAGTAACCAGCGGTGTCAACTACTGCTGCGGTGTCATCGGTCTTGTAAGCCCAGACTTGCGGGGCATTACCGGCTTTGGAGCCGTTAACCAGGTTTAAACCAGCTGCTAAAAATGCCATGTCAGTTCTCCTTAAGCGTCAGTCGTTTGAACTTCGACGATACCTTCGGCATCGATGGCAATCGCACCGGCAGAAAATACTGCGTTGACCAGCCAGCTGGTCTTTTCTGCGATGTAGTTGATTTCCGTCCGGGGGGCAATGCCTTCTGCATAGCCGATTGCGTCGCGGTGGAATGCCCACAGCTTGCGCTCGGAAGATGCAATGGGCAGGCCGCCTTCGGAGCGGTCACCGATTGTGTGGAAAGTAAAGCCGAGGAACGTGTTGAGCTCACCCGAAACCAGGGCGCGAACCGTGTTGAAGTCTGCGCTGGTAACCGAGGTCTCACTCAGGATGGATGCCAGAGAGTTTGCGTGGATGATGATATGGCGGTTGTCCATCGGGACGTTGCCTTTATCCAGCAATTTCTTGGCTGCACGCAGTTTGGCTACGTTCAGGCCAGTATTGGTACCACCCTCGTCTTCGGTCACGATGTTGCTGGTGCTCGATGCTGCGAGTGCGTCCAGAATGATCTGGTCTTGACGACGGCCAATAGCGTTACCAACCACCTGCACAAGCTCGTTGCGCTCGTCAAAATTGACTTTCTGCTGGTTGAAGATATCGCTGTATTCAGCTGCGTTGTAGTCGGTCAGCGTACAGGTGACTGTGCTGAAAGACACGTTCAAAGGGGTTACATCGGACTGGGGGATACGAACAGTAGCCACGCCCTTGCCGACTTTGGGGAACTTAACAGTAGAACCTTCGACACCCCGACGCTGACGAACCGCGCCAACCAGCATTGCTTTGCCCTGGTAGGCTTGCTTAACTTCAGCATCAAAGAGCGTTACAAAGGCGTTGGATAGTGAAATCGCCATTTGGAATCTCCAAGAAAGTTAAAAAAGGGTTTGTCGCCTGGGTTAGCCGGTGTTCTGGGCCTCTTGCTTGCTGGTTGCGCCAGCCACTCGTCAGCATCCGCTGCGGAGAGGGTCGAGATATCGATTGGCCTCAGTTAGATATCTAGCGGTTAAAAAAAGAAAATGCAAGCGAAAAAAAGCCACCGGGGGTTACCCGGTGGCGTTCAAGCCTCCCCTGTTGGGTGGGGAGCGAGGAGATGACTAGGCACCAAAAGTAGAGGCAAACATCCGCTCTACCTTTGTCCGATATGCTGGATCTGTTTGATACTTCGGGTCGGCCACCATCGCATACAGCTCGTCTTTGCTTGGTGCGCCTTCAACCGGGGCAGACTGTGTAGGAATCTTCATCCCCTCAAAAGCTTCGCGCATCTTCATAAACACGCGCAGCCCAGCAGCTGTTCCACCCATGACTTTAAACTCTTCAAAGTCATCTTTGCTCAATACCCCCTTGCGGACTAAGCCGGCACCCCAGTCGCTCATGCCCTTGATGATGGCATCGGCATTCGGGCCAAGAGCTTTGCGCTCCTGCTCGACTGTGCGAGATATCTCTGCCGACTGGTTGGTGTTCATTGCCACGACATCACCGACCAGCTTATCCAGGGCTGCCTGAGATATCCCATATTCTTTTGCCCAGCCAAGAACATGGCCGCGAACCGGGTCATCTTCTGGCGTGTCGCCAAATGCGCTGGTGTCGTACTTACCGTCTGCCGGTGGTTTGTGCTTGCCCTGGGCTATCTGCTTTCGCAGATCCTGCCAGGACTTAGCAATCCCTTCTAGGTCTGGAGAAGAATCGTCTTTTTTCCAGAAGTTTTCAGGCCACCAGTCTGGCCGCTCTAAAGGGCCGTCATCCTCTTCTGATGGCTGGAGATGAGATATCTCCGATTTGCTTTGGTCTGCCTGCTGGCCTTGGTTTTCTTCGATTACCGCCGAATCCAATAGGCCAGCATCTTGACCGCTTTCCGCGCTGGGTTGGTTCTCTTGCGTTTCCATTACAGGCTCCTAGCTTTTTTAATCCGCGCTTCCAAATCCCGCACTACGCTGTTCTGTCCTTCTCGATAGAAAGCGAATGAGGGATCGCTACCCGGCACGGCAACGGGCTGCTCCAGTAGAGCGGAACGTAGCCACTCCATTAATTTCTGACCATCTTCTGACCCAAGCGCACGCAGACACAGACGGTTGAGGTCATCAACCGCCTGGGTTGCATCTCGTATATCTGTGGGTATTGCCTCTAGGTCTTCCCAGCCGCCGGCCATCAGGCCATACCCCCAACAAGCTGCGCTGCTGCATCAGGATTTTCCTGCGCCATTTGCGCTGCCTGCTCGGCCATATCCTGGGCCTCGGCCATCTTGGCCTCGCGCTCTGCTTTAGTCATGCGGATCGATTGCGGCACGGCAAGCTTTTCAGCAATTATGTCGAGCATATCGCCAATCTTCACAATCATCTGGCCCTCTGGGCCGGCACCAGCTGCTATTTGAGCGTATTGCAGGATGTTGCTGACCTCTTCCATGTTCTGCGCCATAGCAAGCGGAGCTACAGCTGACACCTTAATTTCCAGGCCGTTGACGCGCAATGGCATTGTGATGATGCCGCGCTGATCCATCACCTCTAGGATCTTTGTTACCAAGGGAATCATGGTCTCGTTGATCAGCCGGCCAAACGCAGAGCCAAGATTTTGCGACAGCTCTTTCATCCGCTCGACCACCTCAGTAGCAGACCGTGCGCTCATGTTGTCCGGTGGCAGGCTCTCATCGAGCAGAATGCGCTTGATGTTTTGCACCAGGTCGTTGATAACAATCTGACTGACATTAAAGTCTGCGGAACGCGGCAGGGCTTTAAGCGATTCGCCCTGTGGGCCACCATTACGCGCCACGGGAATAATTGCACCCGGCACAATCTTGATTGTGTTTGGGTTAAGCACTCCGTCATCAGCTGCTGTGTAGACACCGGCAATTGCTAAAGAGGCATTCTTTAGCACCAACTCTTTAACTTTATTTAGCGTCTTGATGTCTGGCAGGGCGGTGATCACCGGGCCGCGGCCATAGATCTCGCCGGCCACCTTCATGTAACGGCTAACCACCCAGGGGCTGGTCTTTAGTCGACGGTAAACAATCTCTTGCTTGGTTTCCTTTTGGATAACGTGATAGCAATAGTCGCCACGCTTCATGTCAAAAACAGTAGCCTCGATAAACTCATAGTCATCGGTAGGTTTGTTTTCTATCTTGGTCTTGAGTTGGCCCTCGATCTTTGCATCTGTCCATTGACGCTGGATTGCCTCGCCCTTAATCCGCATCCGGCGGTAGACGTTATCTACCTGGCCGTTGGCACCCTCTTCAAATGCGACCAGGTACTGCGGCACGGGAACAAAGTTAAGAGGGCTCACGTCATCGCCGGGCTGAACCATCATTACAGCTGTGCCGACAGACAAGTCCAACAGAAACTCGCCCATAGCAATGTCAAAGTTTGACTGCTTTAATGTGGCAAAGAATTTCTCGGTATAAATGTCTAGCGCAGCCTGGGCCTCGCCCTTGCGATCATCAGGAATATCCGGGCCTGGCTCCAGCCTTGCCCACTTGCGCTGCGGCGGGAAAATGCCAGACTGAAGACGATTGGCAAAACGCTGGGTGGAGTTAATTGCCGTGGAATCAAATACACGGTTCATCTTTTTTGCGCCGCCTACCTTGCCCTCCCAGTAGCCGTCGTACAGATTGCGCTGTGGCAATGCAAATTCGTATGCGTCTTCGTACAGGTCTCGGAAGTCATCTTTCTTGCGTAACGCCGTGTCGTGCCGCTTGAGCACATCTTCCGGCGACAGTCTCATCATCTCAGCCATTTTTAATCCTTTTTGTGCCTTTGGGCGAAATTACGCGCTGCTTCTTTGCTACCGAAACCCCAGGCTTTGAGCGCGAGCTTGAGGCGGGTGGGTCTTCCTTTTTCGTCTGTGAGAGGCCCAGCCATGCCGCCAAATCGCGCAGCAAAGCTAACACGCCGAGGGTTCGTTCCCGATTTAACTGGCGACTTGAGATTGCTGCCTTCTTTCCTTTTGAAGTATTTGCGGCCTGCTTCATTTAGTCCACCTTCCGGGTTTTGATGTTTCTTCTGTACCATTACTCGTACCACTCAATCATTAAGTGAGCCATGTGCGCTTGGCCACTTCTGTTTGTCAGCCTAAATAAATAAGTTGTCAGAGGCGCTAAAACATATTGAAACGAAAATGCAGCAGCTCCACCAGCCTGGCCGCCAGACCCACCGGCAAGGAACTCTCCGGTCAAAGCCGTCCCGGTAGTAGTGACTGTCGGATTGACAAGTATTGCGCTTGAGCTCGTATTGGTTGATGACCTATAACGATTGATGGCTGTAAACGATGTGCCACCAGTTACCGTTGCGTTTTCAAAAATAGTGAATTCCGCATCCCCACCACAGTTAACATCAAACACTAGGTGAGGATATTTTCCAGCAGCCCAGGCAACAGCAATGTCAATAGACGCATCGTCAGCCAGTTGATTTGCATCGCCATTTAAGTAGTAAGCATAAAAGGCTCGGCCTTCGTGCAACCTGACATGGTTAACGTCAGCAACTACAAATGGCTTTTCTGACCCGGCAACAGTTTGATTGCCGTCTTTATCAATAAATGTTGACGTAACAAATATTGACTTTGTATTGTCAGATTCTCGCTGAACAATAATTGCCATTATTTCTTGGCCTTCATTGCGGTTTTCGCTGCCTTCTTAAATGCATCGGCAGTTGGTGCGCCTGGTGCGCCAGGCTTACGCATCTTCTCGCCAGAGCCCTCGGCTATCCGCTCACGTTTTTTATGGATGTTGGCATATAGTCCGGGCTTCATTTCTTGGCCATCCCTGCTTGAGACATTGCAATTGCCACGGCCTGCTTTTGGCTCTTAACTACTGGGCCGCCTTTTCCAGAGTGCAAGGTTCCTGATTTGTACTCGCGCATGACCTTGGCCACCTTCTTTTGCATCTTGTCTTTTTTATTTTCCATGATCGATCCTTATTGCATTGGGCCTGCGCCCAGGGTGGTTGATCCTATTCCCTGCTCTGGTGTCAGACGCTGCTCAGACAAAAGTGCGCGTGCTCCACGCCTAGCGCGGCGACGCGCTGCTACAGCCTCATCCATTGCTGTTGCGGCTGTTTTTGCTGATGGCGCTGCTGGTGCTGTTGCCGCTGGTTGTGGGGCTTCTGGAATTTGTGCTCCTCCAGTTTGAGCGACCTTTTTTACAATCCCAAGTTGTTGGCCGGCCTTTTCAACCGCCCTTGTTACGCCACTCATAATTAAACTCCTATCTCAGACGAACCAAGTGTTTGAATTCCCTGCTCTGGTAGCAGGCGTGCGCTAGATAACAACATCCGCGAACCGCCGCGAGTGCGGGCTGTGCGTCTAGCGGATGCTTGTTCGCCAAGCTCGCGACGCTCTTCTTCGGCCTGCATCCTCAGACGCTCGTTTTCTTTTCTTTGCTCTTCGATGGCCCGCTCCTGCGGCCCTGTGTCTGGTTTTTTGAACATACCGCCCATGTTCACCTCATCATCAAAAAGTAATCGACCTGGTCTGTGCCGTACTTTTTCATTAGGCATTCCTCTTTAAACCCAACCGCGACTGCCCATTTGTACGCACGCGTATCCGTAGATCTAACGGTTATCTGCATTCGATGCAACGACATGGATATCTCGGAGATATCTAAAACCATCTTGGCCGCTCTGGTCAGGGTCATCGGCATGGACTTAGCAATGTCATCGGCAATGAGCCATGCCTCGGCCACCCCATGCCATATCGAGACAAAGCCAAAGACAGCAGCCGGTCTGTTGCCAACAAAAGCCGTAACAGCTGCGCCCATTTTTTCCTGTGTATCCAAGATATCTGCCACCTCAGACTTGGTGGCGACCACCAGCACCTCTTCGGCCTTTACATGGATTCGATCTACATGGTGTTTGGCAAACGGCATAAAGAACACGCCGGCTCGCCTGGGTTGCTGGTTAAGTGCGTCAGCGAGACGCAAAGACATCAAAGTCGGCATTGACCACCGTCTGGGCTATCTGTGTGTTTTGGGACAATCCGCTCTTGGTCATGCGCTTATGTTCGCCACCGCCAAGTAGCAGATATCCAAACGCATCGCCAACGTGCGAGTGCTCGTTCTTATTCGGGGTATCTCTGAACCGCTCCTGCCCGGAGCCGATAGATACCCGCTTAAAGTGATACCCGCCGGCCAAAGACTTACGCAAGAGCTTGCAGCTGGTGGACACAATCAACCCAGGCTTGCCGTTGATCAGGCGCTGCATCGGTGCAGCCCCGGCTTCCCGGCGCACCTTGAAGTCGTTGCTCGGTGTTGGCTGCGCCCGCAGGCCCAGGGTTCGCAAATAATCAAATGCCGTGACCTCGTATATCGCATCTCGCTGCATACCGGCTGGGTCGCCCCAGACCATCAGCTGCGCCTTGGGAAACCTGGCATTGAGCTCGGCCAATAGCTGCTGGCCAAACCGCTCTAGGCCCATGTCAAAGGTGACAATTTCATGCAGCACCACCCAGCGGCCATTGGCAAACCGCTGCCCGATTACCGCAGCCGGCGTAAGACCAAAGTCTAGGCCCACCTGCAGCGGCACAGACGGGTCATAGTCCACCTCGCCGCTCATCATGTTGTCATCGTACTCAGACCAGACCGGCTTGCCTTCTTGGACGTAGGTGTACTGCCCTTCGGCATAGCAACGAATCCAGTCTAGGTTTTTACCCAGGAGCATCTGCTGGTAGTAGCCGGCAGGCAGGTTAGCCACGTTCTCTGCCCGCGGGTTGATCTTCCACCACCGGCCAGCTGAGAAGACATGGTCGTTTGCCTCTGGGTTTTCTGGCAGGCTTTCTGGTGGCACTTCCATAACCCCGCCCGGCTGCTTGAAAAACTTCCAGGCATACGGCCCGGTCATCTTTTCTTTTTCGGCCAGACGGAACCAATAGTGATCATCGTCCATCGGGTTGGTATCCATCCAGATGCCGTGCCAGGTGGCTCCACCGTCTCGCTTGGTAGGGTAGCGGCCAACCCGGTGGGTGAGGCCGTCTATGACCGCCTTGGGCAGTTCTCTGGCCTCGTTGACCCAGGCACCCGTGAGCTCCAAAGACAAAAGCTTTCGGACATCCTTGGGCTGGTCTAGAGCCAGAAAGATAACCTCGCAGTCGATCCCGGCTGCGTCTCCCCTGGATGGGAGCCGTATGTGGTGGGTAATGGGCGGTGTCCACAGCATCGGGCCAAAGGTGTTCTCTGGGAATAGGTCTTGCCAGGTCTTAATCGTGGTGGTCTTCAGTTCCGGGTAGCTGTTACGCACAATCACAAACCGGGTATATCTGATGCCATCCACGGGGCTGGGCTTTTGCCGCACCGCCCGCATCATTATCTCGGCAGCGCAGGCATAGGACTTGCCGGAACCCACCGGCCCCATGAGACCGCGCACAAAAGAGTTGGATTGCAGGAAATCCCAGACCACCCGCGAGCGCGAGAAGTCTAGGTTTAGGCCAGTAGCCGGGATCTCTTTTGTGCTGGTTTCTTTAGTTCTTGGCATTGTTTTCTTTTCGGATATCTCGGTAGATAACCACAACTATCAGGCCAATCATGGATAGCAAAAACAAGGCCGCGTCTTGAGCGAGTATGTGTTCTGGCATGGCTTTCCTTACATTTTCCGTTGACAGTTAAATGCCTGGGTTCCAACGCGAAAGCTGTTGGAGAATCGGCAGTCATCGATGATTCTGCCCTCCCCATAGGTAATGCCCAGGAGCACCCCAGCAGCCAGAGCCACAAGACACCAAATGGATCTAACCAGCCAGGATTTGGCTGCGGCAGATATACGCTTAATTTCATCTGAAGCTGTAATCATTTTTTCTCCTCATCGATATCAACAATGTCTGGTGCTTGGACGTTGATTCCAATCACAGACGGTTTGTCAGATCCATCGTCCGGGCTATCGAGCAATCCGCTGGCCTTGGCTAGCAGGCGTAAAACCCCAACCTTGTCGTAGAGCTCGACCTCAAGGGTTTGTGCTCCGTCTTTGCCGCGAGTGACCTTGATGTTCTTGATTGCCTGCAGGGCATGGTCTGGGATATCCGAGGCGGCCTTAACCTTTACCTGTCCGTCTTCGTCCCAGGTCATTATGTCGGTGATCTTGGTGTTTGCCATGCACAGCAAGGAAAACGCAATTGCCTCTCGGTTTTCCAAAATGGTGGCAGACCTCTCCATGCGCCTGGAGATCGAGCGCACCCCGCCCCAGTTCTTGAGGCTGGGTACTTGCTCGGATATACGCGACTTAGTGCGAGCCATCAGAACGGAACATCGTCATCGAGCTCGGCAAACCCGTTGGCCTTGGCCTTGTTATGGGCATCCTGGGCCGGGAAAGGTTTGTGAGCTGCAGAGTAGGGTTGGGTAACCGCGGGCTGCACCTCTTTGCCAATCTTTACCGAGTACCAGGTCTTGCCATCGGTGCTCTTGGGGGTGACATCCAGCCAATGGGTCTTACCGTCTGGCAGCATCACCCGGCCTCGGAAGTCAGCGTGCCAGTCTTCGGTCTTCTTGTCGTTGGGCCAGGCAGAGCCCTGACCAGGTTTCATTTCGTATGCCATGCATATCTCCTCAAGGTTGTTTGTGTGAATCTCGGATTGCGACTAGGTATTGGTCAAAGTCCATCATCCGCACCTTCTGGGCGGCCAGGGCTTCAGCTATCTGTGGAACAGTAAACCCTCTGCGTAGCAGCTGCAAGACAAAGTCACGCAAGATATCTTCAAGTGTCATCGAACTCCTCCAAGTAAAGTCAAAAACCTGTGCCATGAAAAGCTGGGGAAAATTTGAGTGGTTCCCCCGCTCGCGCAGGCCCACGCCGGGGGGGAGGGTATGCCCTCCTCGCGCACGCGCCACGCACGCGCATTACGCACGCGTACACGCGCAGCCGTAATGGAGCCAGGCCGCCTGCCGGGGTGTCCAAACGCATACCAACCTTTGCCTTTGGACAAGACCGATTTAAAGCCTCTGTAAGCCTTTGGGCGGGTTGACCTAAGCAAGGGTAGCCACCCAATGGTTTGAGGCCCGCCATGAGCCTGTAATCGCGTCTGAGAGGCATCAGAATCCTGTGACCTCTCCTGCCAGCTGCTCGCAGACCTCGGACAATCGCAGGTGGATGGGCATGGTTTGGCAGGCATCGATGAACCTGGCCTCGCTAACACCGACCTCGCACATGATCGCAGCGCACCTCATGTCAACCTCATCGATTGTTGACCTAACATTAGAAAACCTATGTTTACTTATCTTTTCATAAATACTTAAAACCTTATCTAAACCTATGTTTTTCTGTGTTTGGACAACACCTGTGTTGTCTATGATGTTGTCTATGAGAGCCTCTACATGGACAACCTGTGTGTTGTCTATGTGAGGTCTTTTTGGTGTCGGTTTTGCCCTCGGTTTTCTTGCCATGATGTCCCCTATCCTCTCCGGTCTGTTGTGGTGAAATCCGTCCCTGTTCGCTAACCCTCCCAGCATCTCTCTGAGCCGCTTTCGGTTAGCTGCCATCTGCTCCTCGGTGAACTCTTCCTCCTGCGGCTTTATCGCCTGCGCTATCTCCAGCTTTGCCATCGATGGTGGCCTGGTGTCTTCCTGCCCGCTGGTGACAGCTATCGCATCTGCTGCCTTGATCTCCGGGTCATAGATCACCCTGGTCGTGTTGGCTCGCTCGCCCCTGAATCCCTTTGACATGACCTCAATGTGGCCACGGTCTCGCAGCTGCTTCATGGCTCTGGCTACCTGCTGCTTGGATACCTGCAGGTGTTCAGCTATACGCTGCTGGCCAACCCAGGTTATCCCAGCCCGGTTAGCGTATGAGCAAAGCAGCACCAGCACCTTGACCGAGAACCCGTGGAGCTCGGTATCGATCGCAGCCCGCATCGGCACCACGGCAAACTTACGCTGGTCAGGCGGTGCCTGCTTCTCAATTATCTTGGGCCGCTTGGGCAGCTTGAACTCGATCACTTGCGCTGTGTTTGTTTGTGTTCCCATATCCTCATCATCTCTTGCCGTAACGCCAGTCTGGCGGCGAGCCCTCTTTTCTCTTCCACAGCATCGAGGTAAGCCATCCTGGTCTTTTTGGTGCGATATCTCTTGAGAACCCAGGCAGCCTCGTAATACATCCGATGCTCTTCAGAATAATTCCCAACCCGGCGACCGTCAGGCAGATTAACCAGCCGAGCACCAGCGTGGATACCGCCGCAACCCCGACAACGTAACGCTTCATCGCTTTCGCTGCTCGAATCCAAAGCATCCATTGATCTCCCCGCTGGTGGGCTTGTCAAAGTACCGACACCAGCCAAAGTAGCTGGGCTTTATGTGCCTGCAGTCCGCGCAGCTCTTGCCTTCATGTTCGCTAGGCATTGGGCGCACTTCCACCGCCGTCTCATCCCGCCCTCTAGACTGATCCATTTTCCCCCCTCCACCTGCCGGCGAAACCGGCAATGCGTACACCACCTGGTGCCAAGTAAATCCTCCTCACGCTGGGTCGCGTGGCGGTACATCTCGTTTGGCATTTAAATCCTCCCTCAAAACCCCCATAAACCAGTCTAGCGGCACCACAACCCGCCAGGGCTGTCCACTACGCCTAAACACCACCACAGGCACAGGCAGCCCAAAATCCCCCTCAGAATCGATGTTCGCAGCTGTGGTGACTGATGCCTCCACTTGCCGGCACCAATCCTCGATTGCCAGCCGCTCCTGCCGTTTGACCTCAATGCAGAACCTGCCGACCTGGATATCGTGGCCGCCGTCCCTGGCCTGGCCCAGCTTGCGCTTGACCTCAAAGCCCAGCTCATCAGACAGGATGCCTGCGAGCTCGCGCTCCCCGGCTGCGCCCTTGCGCCTGGCTCCGCGCCCGTTCATTGGTTCTCGACCGCGGGTAGGTTGGCGATCAGGGCATCCAGCCGGCCTGCCACCTCTGCGTGCTCGGCCAGGTGGGTCTCGATCAAATCGTGCAGGATAGCTGTGCGATCCTTGCCCAGCTTCTTGCTGGCCGCAGCCAATAGGTGCCTAGCCTGTGGCCGCAGGCGAAAGTAAAAGCCGGTGTAGTCCGCGCTTGGCATGGCAGTTCCTCCTCGTTGAAATATCCCCAAGGATATACCTGTGGATATCTTTCTTGCAATCGGTGCTTGACAGGCAGATATCTCTTGTGGCCAAATCCGTTTTGGGCGCAGATATCTGTGTCCATCAACTACCAAGAACGGAGATTGAAAATGCAAGTAATTATCACAAGCGTAGAACATACTGAGTGCGGCAAATATTTTTTGGTTGACTGCGGCAAAACCTCTGCCCACATCTACATCAGCAAGCTTGGCTACATCAATGTGTGCTGCAAAAACGCATCGCACAAGGTTTGGAATAAATCTGGCCGGTATTTCCGAACATTCCAAGAAGCTCTTGACGGTTACAAATCGTCTGAGATGAAAGCAATCATCTCTGCTGTTGAGGGGGCTTAATCATGGCCAACTACGTTGCGTATTACCGCGTCTCTACCGACCGCCAGGGCCAGTCTGGCCTTGGCCTTGAGGCACAGCAAGCAGCTGTTGCTAGCTACCGCGAGAACATCGTTGCTGAGTTCACAGAAGTTGAATCCGGCAAGATCGATTCCCGCCCGCAGCTTGCAGCTGCTCTTGAGCTCTGCCGTAAGCTCGATGCATCGATCCTGATCGCCAAGATTGACCGCCTATCGCGTGATGCAGCTTTCCTGCTCACGCTGCGTAAAGCCGGTGTCGATATCGTGGCCGCAGATATGCCGCACGCCGGCACCCTGGAGTTTGGCATCCGCGCTGTGGTCGCACAGCATGAGCGCGAAGAGATATCCAAACGTACCAAAGCTGCGCTGCAGGCCGCCAGAGCCCGCGGCGTGCGCCTTGGCTCACCCAACCCGTCAGCTGGTGCAGCGGTCACCTCTGCAGCTGCTGATGAGTACGCATCCAAGGTGGCACCGATTGTTCGCTCAATCGTAGCCAAGATGGGTGCGGCATCCCTGCGTGCAATCGCCCGCGAGCTCCAGGCGCATGGCGTGCAGACATCCCGCGGTGGCAGCACCTGGTCGCCGTCAGCTGTAGCCAATCTAATGCAGCGCATTGCTGCTTAATCGAGGAGAAAAACCATGAAACGCAAATCAAACCTGTACATCGACCCGCGCACCAACCACGCCCGCTCCTGGCGGGATTCCCTGCCGGTGCAGCCGGCCCAGCAAGACGATCCGCTCTGGCTCAAGATTGTGGCCGTGCTGACGTTCCTGGTGCTGCTCATCGCCATGGCAATCGTCTGAGGGTCACGCTATGAGCCAGACAGAGTGGATTCTTGAGGAGTTAAAGCGTGGGCGCAGCGTTAGCCCAATCGATGCACTTGCCGGGTGTCAATGTTTTCGCCTGGCAGCCCGCGTCCAAGAGCTGCGCGAGCGCGGCAACAACATCGTCACCGTGATGGTGGAACGAAACGGCAAGAAGTACGCCACCTACCGATTAATCAGGAGCAAAGCATGAAAAGTTACGGAAAAGTCACCCCCGACGATATGGCTAGCGGATCAATGTTGCCGGCCATTCTCGGCATCAGCGAGTACCAAAGCCAGAACGACGCGCTGCAGACCTGCATCCGCGCCATCGATGGATTACCGCGAGAGGATATCTCTAACGAATCCATGAGCTGGGGCAATGAGTTTGAGGGCCGGATTCTGGTGCGAGCAGCTGAACGCCTGGGCCTGGATAACCTTAACCTTGACCATGAAGCAGCCTATTTTCATTCGATGGTGCCGCTGGCGGTGTCTTTGGACGGCACGGCAGATGGCAAGGGCATCGTGATTGAAAACGATCCAGACCAGGGCATCTACGTCATGGGCGCAGGGTCGATCAAGCTTGATGGCGTTGGAATCCTTGAGGCAAAGCTCACGGCAGCCGAGGCAGAGGATGCGCCACCGCTACACCGCGGGCCGGTGCAGCTGCAGGCACAGATGGATTGCTACGGTGCCAGCTGGGGCGCGGTCTGCACGCTCTACAAGGGAACCAGGCTGCGGATTTTTCTGTTTGAGCGGCACCAGGGAACCCTGAATCTGATTGCCGATGCTGTCAAAGACTTCCAGCGCAGGCTGGATCTGTACCGCGAGACCAAGACCATTGACTGGTACCCGCCCAAGGATTCGGCAGACGCTAGTCGGATGTTTCCGGTTGGCACAGACGATGAGCCGGTACACCTGGGGGAGGAGGAGGATTTCTGGGCGCATGAGATTCTGGCCTGCAAGGCAGAGATTAAGAACCTAGAAGACCGGATGGATACCGCCGAGAAAAAGCTCAAAGAAATTTTGGGCAGCAATACCTGCGGTATTACCGGCAGCCATGAAATCTATTGGCCCATGCGCCACTACGCGGCCCAGCCGGAGAAGACCATGCCGGCCAAAGAGGCTCGCGTGGTGCGCCAGTCCACACTCAAGATCAAGGCACGCAAATGAACAAAATTTTAGCAAAACACTACGATGTATTCTGGAATCCAGCACCTTGCGATAACTGCTGGCACCGACAAAAGTGCAAGGAGGAATTGTTGGCGTGTGATGTTTTTTACGCATATGTATTGCGTAATCAACATTGGAAAAAAGAACGCAATCCTAATCGAAAGTGGTGGGACAAAATTTTCGTTCACGATAAAGATGACGAACACGATGAACTGGAGGGCAAAATATGAACTCGTTAGACCAAAAGCTTATGAACGCACGCCTGCAGGCAGCTCTGAAGCTGCAGGCTCTGTGCTTTGACGCTGCCAACAGAACACCCGGCAGCTTTATGAACCGAGACCGTGCAATGGATGTAGTCGATGCGCTGGTCACGGTCATGCTTGAGGCAATTGACCTTTACACAACCGAGGAGAAAGAAAATGCAAGTAGTGCAAAGTAATCAGGGCTTTGCCCCTGTCACGCTCGATGAGGCCATGAGGTTTTCGGATATGTTGGCCAAGTCCCAGATGGTTCCCAAGGCATACCAGGGCAAGCCAGAGGATGTCCTGGTAGCAGTTCAATGGGGCCGTGAGCTGGGCCTGGCCCCGCTGCAGGCACTCCAGAACATTGCCTGCATCAATGGCAAGCCGTCGGTCTACGGCGACGCTGCAATGGCCCTGGTGCAGGCGAGCTCAGTCTGCGAGAACATCGAAGAGTTCTTTGAAAACGAAGACACATCTGCAATGGTGGCTGTCTGCATTGCCCGGCGCAAAGGGCGCACGCCAGTCACCGTTAAGTTTTCGATTGATGATGCCAAGCGGGCAGGGCTCTGGGGCAAGACCGGCCCGTGGCAGCAGTACCCAAAGCGCATGATGCAGATGCGAGCCCGAGGCTTTGCCCTGAGAGATGCCTTCCCAGACGTTTTAAAGGGGCTGATAACCGCTGAAGAGGCCCAGGACTACCCAACCCAAGGGGAGAAAGACATAACCCCGCCACGGCCCTCTAATCCGCTCGACGCCCTGGCACCGCCGGCACCTACTGCAGCCATACAAGCACCCACCGAAGTGGCTGTGGACATGGTGGCGGGTGATGTTGAGGTGTTGCCGACCGAGGATAGCGCACCGGCTTCTGCCTGGATTCTGTCCGTTCCTGGGAGACCAGACCAGCCGGTCTCCGACGTTGACAGCTGGGCCGCCAGCTACCTGGAAATGGCCGAGAAAGTTGCCAGGGCTGGCAAAGCATCAGCTCAAAAGCGTTTGGAATCCATCGCCGCTTTGAAAGAATCAAATGCGGAGATGATTAAAAAGCTGACCACCGAGAAAAGAATGTCGATGGCGCAGTCAATGGCAAAGTTTATCGGGCCGCTGAAAGAGGCAGCCCAATCTGAGAAGTAAGTCATGCCACCAGGCCGGGAAGATAGACCGTCTTCCCGTCCTTTTTCACCGCGGTCAACGTCTGCTTTTTCAGGTTCGCCGGGTCATAGCTGACATGAACCCAGCCGCTGTCTGGAATCCCCTGCGTATAAAACTCTAGGATCACCTGGGTGAAATCCAGGTTGGCCGCAATCCACTCGGCCAGCTCCGCATTCGGCACGCCAGGGATCTCGATGTCGGCTGCCTGGCCCTTGCAATGATCCGAGGTCTTGCTGCCGCCAACAGCTGCATTGACATTCGGGTGCCTGAACCCGGAGTTAACCTTCACGCCTTTGCCATAGTGCTCGCGCACCGGCTGCAGCACCTTCTCGCACAGCACCTTTAGGTTTGCAATCTCCGCATCGCCTGGCGTGTTGTCCATGTTCTGGCGCAGGGCTGTTTCGCTTTTGACCATCTCGGACAGGGAGAAGTTATTTGTCAGCTGCATTCTTTTTTCCTTTCGCGTCTATGATTTTCTCCAGCGTGCGGCCACCGAAGTAAAACGACATGATCAACATTCCCCATTGGCCCAGCAGTTCAACGTAATTGTTGTTGACCTCAATGTCAGCTGCAGACAGCGCAGCAAATGCGGTATAGACCACCAGGATAAAAATCAGGGTCATGGGCCGGATGTTCTTGGATAGCCAGCTGTCCGACTTCATGTCGGCCTCTTGCCGCTTGGTGAGCTCCTGGGCCTCGATGTTGTCAGCATTGAGCTCGGCTAGCCGGCCCTCTGCCTGGATCTTGGCGAGCTCTGCCATCGCCTTATTCTTGGCCTCCGGGTCTGGCAGAACTTTGTCGAGCACCTTTTCGCCGATGCTCATAATGGCAGCTAACGGAATCATGTTTCCCCCTTGTCTTTTTCTGCAATTTCTTCAGCCACTTGCTTGGCTACCTTGCGCCCGGCAATCCCGCCCAGGGTGCCGATTGACATATAGGCCACGGCCTTTAGGATCTCCAGAAAGATTGCATCAATGGGTGCGAGCTCCATTGATTGCTCTTCAAATGTCACCGCCCACAGAATGCCCAAGGCAATCGCGGTCAGCATCACCATGATGCAGATCACTATGAATGCCCAGACGCGCACCTCGATGTCTTCAGCTGTCATTCGATTGCTCATTACCATACCCCCCCTGCCTTTAGAAAACCATAGATCAATGCGGACACCAAAAGAATTCCACCCCACTCTCGCCTGGCCTGCATCCTCTTGCGATAGAACTCATCATTGAGCTCTCGGTGGTCTTTCCGCAGCTGGGTGATTAATGATTTCACCTCGCTCACAGCTGCCCTGCCAAACTCTTTTTCGACATCAACATACATCTGCTGTTCCGCGTCCCGAATCTGGCGAATGATTCGGTACTCTTCCACGGCCTCCATAAACATCATGTCGCCGCGGCGTTGGACTTGCTGTTGTTTCCTCTTGAATGCGACGCGAGCTTTCGCCTCTGCATCCAGAAAAGTATTAACCTCTTTGGCGGTCTCTTGGATTTCATATCCAACTTTGACCGCCTCTTTAATGCCGCCTAAAGCAGCACGCGCTACTTCTGCTGGGTTGCCAGGATCAGGTAGGTTTGTCACGGTTTAGCCTATAGCCTTTCCGTTGTAGCCACAGGCCAAGTCTGACCAAATACACGCCAAAAAATTTCACAGCTTTGCTACTAACCCAAAAAGCAAATTGATTGCCCAACCCATTGCCCCGATCACGGCGACACAAGACCCAATGAGCCCGACTTCGATGCGCTTTAGTCTGGCATTGGTAGCGCGGAACTGTAGCTCAATGCTACGGTAACGCTCTGCACAGACAGCCTCATGGGTGTCGAGGCGGCCCTCAACTTCACCGATTGTCGCCATCATTCACCTCAAGGTAGCGTAGCGACAAAAGCCTGTGCTGCTTCTGCCGCCATCACATTACCGTCAGCGTCTTGTAACTCTGCGCCTTCTAATACTTCTTTCTTGAAGGCGGCGTAGTCGGTGTTGGCTGGGTCGAATGGGATGAAGGCGTTGTCAAAAAAACGTTGAATTGTCGTTATTTCTGCGCCTTCAAACATTGGTTTTACTTGTTTATACATTTATAACTCCGATGAACAAGCATAAACAAAATCAGTTGCAAACGCCCTTCCTGTTGCTGTAACTATTACATAGAACCTAGAACCAGTAACAGAATTTTCATCATTTGTTAAAGAACTTGCATTTGTATATGCCGGGGATGTTGTTACTGTTACAGTTGGTGCTGACCTCATTTGAACAAGGTGTCTATAAAAATTTGCATTTGCCTCACCAGTTGCAGAATAAGTTGCTAATGACCCGTTTAGTTTTTGATAATACCTCTGACACATTATCAACTCACGCCCATAATCCCTGCGCTCAAACGGTGTAGCGGTGCTACCGACTTCTAGTTGGACTCCTGTGATGTAGAAGGTTGCGCCGTTGGTTCCGACTACGCTGGTTGCGCCTGTGGCTGAGAAGTATGTTGAACCAGACCATGAACCTGCGGTTCCGCTATAAGTTGAGCCAACGCCAAGACCAAACCTTACATTTAATCCTGTGCTTGTGGTTTTTTCCCAAGTTCCGCTTGTGTCACCAGCAACTGTTACAGTTTTATACTCCCAAGTGTTTGCGGCAGAAATTGTGTAAGTAAATAAATAACTTCTTGCAGTTCCGTTATTTGCAAGTGAACCACCAAAAGTTCCAGTAAGACTAGACCGAACCCAAAACGACAAAGTAACAGTTTTAGCGGCTGCTGTTCCCCAATTTAAATCTGCTATGTTGTATCCTTCAATTGCTTGTCCAATTAAATAGTAATCTCCCGAACCGACTGAATACGCAGATTGAGATGTTATTCCTAAGTAATTAGCAAACCCTGTTGGAGGTGTTACAGATCCAGCATTTTGTTGTGCAATCACTTTTCCTGTTGTCGATTGATTAACAATCCACCTATCAACAACATATCCGTTGATAGTATTTGCCGTAGCCGCACCAGCATTACGCTGGTCAATCCTCATGTCACCATTGATGATGCGGTTGCGAAAGCCCTGCAAACTATCCGCAGTCGGGGTCATGCTGTTGATGGTGGCGGTATTGCCACCGCTGGCGTCTTGTATTGCTGAAACCTTGAGCGTAGACATATTAGGCTCCTAAGCGATTAGCCGCCAGTTGAGCCTGATATGCGGCAATGCACTCAGCAGTATGCACCGCAGAGCAGACAGCCTGCACCCGTGGCTCTTCCGCAGAATAGTCTTGGCCGGGGCTGATGCAATGACGGTGATATGTCTTGCTAATCTGCTTGCCATCTTCAGTAATGATAGTAGCCTCACGCACCTGCACGATGCCGTTAGCGACTACTTCAATCTGGTCTACGCCTACTGTTTTTTCTAAAGCCATTTTGATTCCTTTCCGTCTACGCTAGTCTGGCGTAGATAATTAAGTAGGATAAACTGCGGTAAACCTAAACCCATGATTATTTGTCCATAAACTAGACCAATCATATTTTCTAATAATAAGTTTTCCACCTGATCCACAGACAGCAACTTGATAACCAGCCGCAAGAATTTCTGCTCCAGCCCCTCCCCAGTTATCATTAGCAGACGCAATCGGTAAAGTTAGTTGTAAATTACCACTTGCTGTTCCTACATTTGTAAGAGTAACAAGACCACTTACGCACACTATTCTTCCAATTTTTGTGTATAAGCCATTTGTAAATGTGGAACTTGTTATTGTTCCTCCGTCTGAAGTTATGGTGGGTGTCCAAGTCCCTTCCTCATAATCATCTAATGTGTTTGCGTCAGAGGATGCGTTAGCCGTAGCAGGAAACTTAATCTGTCCAGCACCAGCGGCACTAATGTCTACTAAGCCTGTAAAGGTTCCAGTAGTACCAGAGATAGCCGCACCACCAGCGGTTGTGATGATGGTTCCAGTAGCGTCAGGCAGGGTCAGCGTTCTGTTCGTGTTGCTATTTGGGCTGTCAATCGTGAAGATGCCCGTGCCGCTTGCGTTGGGGGCGAGTTTTATCTGTGACATTATTTAGCCTCCAGAGCCGCTAGTCTTGCTTCAAATGCGGCGTTCTGTGCTTCTAGTGTTTCGATGCGAGTTGCTTGTGCATCGTTGATTGCTTTGAGTTCTTGGATGGCTTTGGTTAGCACAGGAATCAAATCAGCGGCTACTGATTTATATGGTTCTTCGCCTTCTGGTGGTTCGTCTTTCCATGCACTAATCATCTCAGGAAATACTTGCTCAAACTCCTGAGCAATCCAGCCACGGTCGCCTTTAATGTCTTTGCCTTTGCCCTCTTTCCAATCAAATTTTCGGGGTTTGAGTGCCATGACAGCATCAAGACCGTCATCTAAATCACGAATATTCTCTTTTAGTCGTTGGTCAGAGATAGCAGAAATGGTTGTGTTAGTTGCGTAAACAGTTCCACCAGCGCCAACATAAAAACGGTATGCTGATGCACCAGTAGAGTAAAACTCATAGGTACTTCTATCTGCGTTTTGACTTTGAGCAGTAACTACATTAACGGTTTCACTATTATTTATTACCTTAAATCCATTACCAGCAGTACCAGAAGTGTTTGTAGTTCCAACAAGAAACTGACCACCGCTGGTGATACGCATGCGTTCTGTGTTGTTGGTTCCAAAAAGCATTGGTGCATTTGCTCTTTGATATACATAGGCGTTTGTATCATCTTGAATCAAGTCAAATGAAGTGCTTAAAGGTGTAGTTCCATTACCTGCAATAGAAACATACGAGTTATATGTGGAGCCAGCACGAACCGCAATTACACCGTTAGTAGAAGTTGCCGCAGTAATATCTAATCTATAAGAAGGGCTTGCATTACCAATCCCCACATTACCGCTGGAGTTAATCCTCATCGCCTCTGCACCACCTTCTGCAAAAGCAATCGTGTCAGCGGCGGGGAAGAAAACTCCTGTATTAGTGTCTGTGCCTCTGATTGCAGGCGTAGAGGCGGACCCGTCTACATCTGATATGCCGTTAGTACCGTCAATAATTACGCTCATAGTTTTCCTTTAGACTACAGTCCAGACTGAGCCAGATGAAACAGTCACAGTAATGCCACTGTTTACCGTTACTGGGCCAGCACTTAAACCATTATTTGTTGATGCAATTGTGTAGTTCTCAGCGATGGTATTTGCGTTTAACATTATACCATTTGTAGCAACTAATGCAGTAGATTGTAACTCACCTGTACTGGGCTTGTACAGTAACTTAGCATTACCAGTATTAAGCGTAGTTGCTGTACCACTTGTACTGCTTACAAATGTAGGATATAGATTAGTTGAAGTGCTGGTATCGTTAGAGATGGTAACACTACCACCAGCAGTGGTCCAAGACAGCGTACCTGAACCGTTAGTCACCAGTGCCTGACCGTTTGTTCCGTCTGTCGAAGGCAATGTCCAAGTTACATCACTAGCGATTGATACAGGCGCTTTTAATCCTACATAGTTAGTTCCGTTATCTGTATCTTCATACAGTTTAATATCAGCACCGCTGGCAGAGGTACCAGATACAGCAACAGAGCCTACGAAGGTAGGAGCACCACTATCATCAAGGGTTGCTGAAGAATTCTGGATTAGTTTACCAGTAGTGGTATCAAACCTAGCAAAGGCGTTATCAGTGGCGCTTGCAGGGCCAACAACATCGCCAGTGCCGGTAGCAGGAGTAGTCCACTCTACGTCAGTAGCACCACTATTTAGTGTAAGTACCTTAGAGCCGTTGCCAGTATAGGAAGGCAGGAGATTAACACGAGCATTTGCTGCTGTGCTGGCGCCGGTGCCGCCGTCAGCAACTGCCAAGTCAGTGATACCGCTTATAGAGCCGCCGGTGATGCTAACATTACTAGCGTCTTGCGTAGCAATAGAGCCTAATCCAAGGCTGGTACGAGCAGTGGCGCCAGACTCAGTTACAAAGTTAGTGCCGTTACCAACGATAAAGTTATCATCTGTTGGCGTTAGGCCAGCAATGTCAGCCAGTTGTGCATCGTAGGCCTGAACATCGGTACCAATAGTAAGACCAAGAGAGGTTTTAAGAGTTGCACCAGATTCAACAACAAAGTTAGTACCGTTACCGATAATAACACCGTTATCAGTCGGTGTTAAGCCGGCAACATCGGCTAACTGGGCATCATAGGCTTGGACATCTGTACCAATAGCAAGTCCCAATGCTGTTCTAGCGCCAGATGCTGTCGTAGCACCGGTGCCACCATTAGCAATCGGTAAGGTGCCAGTAATATCTGCAGTGCTGATGTCCAACGCATCCCAAGATGAGTTAGTACCATCAGTTTTAAGATACTTACCAGAGTTACTGGTCTGAGAAGGAAGAAGATTATTTAGTGCTGCGTTAGCAGTGGAGGCACCAGTACCACCATCAGCGATGGCTAGGTCTGTAATGCCAGTGATTGTACCGCCAGTGATGGCAGCAGAAGCGTTATCAGTTTTAGTTGCTACAGCGGTTGCAATATTATTAAATTCGGTATCAATCTCTGATCCACGAACAACCTTATTTGCATTACCACTAGGTAGCGAATCTTTTGCTGCGAAATTGGTAACCTTGGTATAGTTAGACATTTCTACTCCGATTAAGCATACCAGATGGGGATATAACCACCAGCATCAGTAGACCATGCTTTGGTCAACGATGCGTCTTCGTACACATTGATATAATCAATACCAGCGACCTTACCTGTGGTGCTTACCAGCACATCTGCCCACATACCAGTAGAATAAGTATTTTTCTGAGTGGGTTCGGAACCTAGTTTTTTAACAGGGATATAATCAATCCATGCTTTTAAACCAGTAGTGCTACCAAGTTTGTTAATAACCCACTTGGTAGTGCCGTTGGTTGTAGCGTAGGTGGTTGGGAAGCAACGAGGTATCATATTGTTCCTTTGTTTTCTATAGCAACCTCAGTGAAGATGCTATAGAAAAGCCTCCTAAGAGGCAAAACCGATTGGTTTTAGAATACTGGACGACCTACCATCAGTTTGATGGAAGTCTCAGCCAGATTTACAGTTCCAGCAGTGATGTTGTTAAACACAACAGTCACCGTGTTTGCAGCAGAAACGTAAGCAGTTACTTGCATTCCTGCTACGTCTACACCAAGCGACACACCGAGAACAATGTCACCAAGGCCAACACCAGGAACGGTGATGGTATCGGTATCGTTGGTGCCGGTAGTTAAACTATCGGCATTGATGGTTGCTTTAACTGCCCAGAAGTCCGTAAACAGTCCTTGAAACTGCTCACGGCCTCGCTTGGACACTACAGCGGTAGCGTTAGCCATTTTTTAATCTCCTTAGTCGTTAGAATGGGGCCGGCCTTGTGAGCCAGCCCCGATTGTTATCCCAGGTTACTTGGGAATAGCAATACCAACAGCGGAGGTATCACGCAGTTCGCCAACACCGTACAGCGTATCAGCGGTCAGCAGCGTGGCAAGGTACTCTTGCTTGTACTGGGTCTGAACACGAACGCCGAGTTGCTCAATCAGCACGCCGTACTCAGGATGGAACATGACAGCAACACGAGCCTCGCCGGAGCCAGAGGTGGTGGGGCAGTTGGTCGAGACATAGACCTTAACGCCGTACACGTCACCAATCTGACCATTGCGGATGGAGTCGCCGTTGCCAACGAAAGCCTGCTCAGTAAAGCGAGCAAGTCCGAGCATCGTGTTACGAGCCACAGGCGGGATAACCAGAGCACGTCCGTCCATCGGTACATCGCTGTCATCCAGAGTCTGGATAACTTTACGAAGACCTGCGTCAGTGATAGCCGACTCGTTGTTAGAAGCAGCAACGTAGGCGGTAGAACCATCACCACCGAGAACAGCCTTGTTCCATGCTGTCGTGCCAGAACCACCCTGAGCCTTGCTGAAGTTGTTCAGCAGGTCGGTGTCGATCTGGGTAGCCAGGGCATAGCCAGCGTCATCGGTATAGAAGCGGCGCAGTGAGGACAGCGACTGAACTTCTGCGAGGTCTTCGATCAAGCGGCTATACTCATAGTGCTTGTCGATGTTCACAGTGATGCCAGTGCCGGTCATCTGTTGCATCGTAACAGCCGACTCAACAGTCTTAGCAGAAGCAGCACCACGACCAGGGGCGGGGAACGTGACAGAGTCACCTTTCTTGCCCTTGAAGTTCATCTTTTTGATTAGGTTAGCAACAACCAGGTTCTTCTTGTAAGAAGCAATGATTTCATCTTGCCAAATTTGCGGTACAAAACCAGCGGTATCGGCTTCTGATTTGATGACGAAGTCACCAGAGGGGTAAAATGCCATGATAAATATCCTTTAATAAAAGTTGTTAGTTACTTTACCCGACCTTCACGATATGCTTGCATGATTTCAGGTTGCATCATGTCGTACTTGTCAGGGTCAGTTTGCATGAGTTTAATAATGTCTGACCTACGAAACACTTTCTTAGAAGGTGCTTCATCGCTCCCAGATTTAACAGTAGTAGTCGCAGCCTTAACAGCCTGACTCCTGGCTTCCTTCTCAACAGATGCTGTCTGCTTTGCTACTTGCTGTCGGTCTTTCCATAATGACAGAAGTTCATCTGCAGATTCATAGTCATACTGTCGGTCTGCACGAACAAATAACTCAGTCCTAACTTTGCTTGCTGCTACCCAACTCTGGAAACCAGCGTCTTGCACAACATCAGTAAAATCAGGATGCTTTGTTTTAAGTTCATTCAAAGCCTTGGCTCTTGACATCTCCAAAGACAACTGTTCTGCTTGTTTAATCTTTGGATGATTCTCAATTGCTCTTGCTACTGCCTTATTTGGGTCTGCGAAGAAATCAGTTTCTTCTACAGGCTCCGTCTTCAGTTGCTGTTTCGCTAAAGTTTGGGCCTTGATATAATCATCGACAACCCTACGCAGTTCACCGACTTCGCTGCCTTGGCGACCAATTAACTTCTCAGCCTCCATGTGCATCTGAGCAATCTCTTTGGCACTCTTACCCTTATACTTATCAGGGAGGCCTTCATCTTGCTCTTGTGTCTGAGCCTGTTGTGCAGACTCCTGTGTTGCTACATCGGTTACAACTTCGTTAGGTTGCGTTTCAACAACGCCTTCTTCAGTAAAACTAGCCATTAGTCTCTCCGTGCCTTAACAGCATTTAGAAAAGAACACTTACAGATTTGCGGGGTTCTCTTGTCCGCTGGTACTACTCTTTAGTGGAAATGCCTTGTCTGCGTTCCCACTTCATGTGCGACTCTCGCCGCTTCTCCCATGCCATTGCGGCACCAGGAAATGCTCCTGTGATTCCTTCTAAACTAATCTTAGGAGCAGAGATAAGTCTGGTAGCATCGTTTCCACAGTGCGGACACTGCACGACAGTAACAGAATCATCAATATATTTTTCAGTTATGTGCCCTTTAGCACACTGAAAGTCAAATATTCTCTTCATTTAGTTCCTCATAAGCAGTTTCAGACAATTCCTTTAGTCCAATTAAGTAGTCTAGGATGTCTACCTGTCCTTTGCGGAACTCTATATTATCTTTGTCGCAGTTGCGGATGTTCTCGTAAGCACTCCGCATCTCGGTTAGGTCTTCAATGAGTTGTTTCCAGGCTGTGCCTGACATCATTTCTAACCGATATTCATAATATTGTTGTAATTCTGGCGACATAGCCCAATTATACTCTAAGTTGACACTTTTGTCAAGCACTTTTTAACAAAAATGTCAAGTATTTTAACTCTGACGTGCTGCAACCACCTGAAGATTAGCGATTTCCTTCTTGGTGTTGATGTCTTTTTCCTTCAGAGCAAGGTTAGCGACCTTTACACGCCTCTCAAACTCACCAGTAGCGTCCTGACCATTGCCGAGGTACTTGGAGGCGCTGGCAGCGATATTGGCCTGTAGTTCGGCAGGCTTCAAACGAGCATCAATAGCCTCATTTTGTGTCTTGGCTTGCTTTAATTGCACATCTGCCTGCAGGTCTGCTATCTCTAACTGTGCCTTTTGGAGTTGTAACTGCAGTGCTGCCTGTTGTGCCTGCTGTTGTTGTGGGTTAGGCTGCATCATCTGAGCCAGTTGCTGAATCATTTCCTCACGATTAGACAGGCTAGAGTGCTCCATGATGGCTTTTAGCACCATCGGAACCACAGGACTGTCAGGTCCAAGCGTCTTTAAGAGGTTCATAAACTGCATCTGCTCATATTCACGAGCAATAATGCCCAGATTGGAGGCCGGCACAAAGTCAAAGTCCTGTGCAGGGTAGCGATCTGGGTCAAACTGCATGAATCTATAGGCAGATTTCTGCACAAAAGGAATCAAGAACTGCTCTTGGAAGTTCACAAGTGTGCGTTTATTCTTCTTAATGATGGCTGACAGTGCTGGATTTAGTCCACCGCCTTCTGCACCGGCTGCTGGCAGTGAAGCAGAGTCCACAGTGCCGGTTGCCATGAGCAACATCTTCATAAACTCACCAGCAGTCTGTAGATTACCTGGGTCAGTGGTGCCAAACTTAAAGGCTTGTAGCACTTCATTTGGGTTACCATTAGTCAGAATGGTCTTACCAGGTCTTACTTCAAACTTACTACCACGAGGTAGGCGGGTTGCATCAATACCCATCATCGGTACAGTAGTCAATGCAAGGCTATCTAGGTGTGCACGAATCTGTGCATCGATTGCTTTCTGACAGTTATAGCCTTTCTCAGCGATGCCACGGCCCCAGAAGCGATTGGGCATAGAGTCATACTGAAATGCTACCAGAGGTCTGTCCTTCATCATGTAAGGCGACTGTTCTGCCTTAAGCAGATACTGGTCATTCGCAATCACAATGATGGCTTCTACCAGTTCTGTGTACTCTGCCGCATCTGTACCAAACTCTTCAGTCTTATCTTGGAAGATTTTAACGATTTGTTCTGTGTCTTCAGACTCAATTAAGAACTTAGGCACAAGTCCGTAGTAACGCAGTAGAAGAACTTTATCTTGCTGGTACTCAATGGTTTCCTGTACTGGCTCTAAGTCAGAGTCAACAGCGGTAGGACCAAAGTTAGGAACCTTCTTATAGACACCAGACTCCATGCCTGCAACAACAGAGTGTAGTGACACATACTCTTCAATTGCACAGCCAAGAGCATCTTCAATACCAGTGGCATTGGGGTCAATTAAGAAGTTCTTAGGATTGATTGGCTTTAGGCCAACAACAAAGCGGTTACGCTCTTCTACACCAACAGCAGTCATTCCCATCTCTACGATAGGACGTGATGCCGGCGCTAGGTCAGTCTTTTCAGAGATAGTAATCTCACCAATACCGGTGCCATACACAGCACCTAACACAATCACATCAGAAACAGACTTACGAACACGCTCTTTCTTAAAATCTTCATACATCTGGTTCTTGACTTGTTCGATGTCAATACGATTCTTATCTTGGATGTCATCAACAATATCAAAGAACTTCTCACCACGACCAAAGACAGCCTCTTCAATCTCAGCCACTGAAGTCTCAATGGCTTGTTGCAGGGCAGGTGTGACAATCCTGGAACGCTCAGAATCCCTGGTACGGTCTTCACCGGCCCAGATGCCACGCCAGAGGCGCTCATAGGCTTTCCACTCTTCTAGATAGTTCTCATCTCGCTGGTTACGCCAATCCTCACAGCGGGATAGCACCCAACCAGTAATCTGACTGTCGCGGCTGTCGTAGGTTTGCTCGTCCATTATTAGTCCTCAACTGTGTTTTCGATGCTATTGCCGAAGACATCAATGTATTCCTCTTTGCCTTCTTCTTCGGAGTCCTCTTCTTCAGCCTCAACCGGCATAAAGATGTCTTTATCTTTAAGGCCAGCCTCTTTAGCAGAAGTGATGATAGTCATGAGACACTCTGCACTAAACTTCTTCTCCATCTCTTCTTTGATAGTCTCAAAGACATCAGGATTCTTAACTAGCATATCCCAGTTAAGAGGCACAAAGTCCTCAGTGTTATTCATCATCATATACATCTTTAGTCTCCTAATAAGCCGCTATTGGGTCCATGGGAACAAATTCTTCTTCTTCATAATCACTGACATACTCAGCGATAGCAATCTGGTCAATGTAACTAAGTGCATCGATTAGGTCATCGTGTACTTGGCTGTTGGGAAAGTTAAGGAGTTCATCTATGAGTTCTCCATTCCAGTCAGCCTCGTTTAGCACAATCTTGCCATGCTCAAACCTACCCTGCAGTGCCCAAGTAATCCTATCTGCTTTTTTCTTGTTACCGTGTGTTAGGTCTTCAATACGAAAGTAGGTGTTATACTTTCTCATCAAGTCACTAAGATACGGCAACACTGCATTCTTTAGTGCACCACGCTCAATACCGATGCAGACAGGTTCATAGTCTCTGACCACATCAAATATCCTTTGTGCAGTCTCTTTAATGTCCCATCTACCATACTCAACACTGGCAACCCACCAACCATCTGTAGTTACTTTTACTACAGCGATGGCACTTCTATCTAATCTCTTTTTCTTAGCAGTGGTAGCAATCGCTACATTCTCAAAGCCAGCAAGGTCAACAGCAACAAAGTAGCGACCACTATCAGGCTCTTCGTCATCTACTTTGATCCACTCTTCTTTAAAGATGCCTCCTGATGCTGCTTCAAAGGAGGCCAAGAACTCGGTCCTAAAAGCAAAACTGGACATACTTTTCTTTGCTGTTTCAATTTCTTTTGGGTCCAGCAATGGGTTATCAAAACTGGTGAAGTGCCAGGATTTGTAATCTTCATCTTTGTCTTCTAAGCCATATTGATATAAGTCATAGAAATGATTACGTCCCATCGGCGTACCAATAAATAACGCCTTACCTTTTAAGTCTGCCAGTGCTGGTCTAAGAATCTGTTCAAACACATTTGGGCGCATATCGCCGTATTCATCAAGTACGACAAACTTTAACGATACACCACGCATTGTCTCTGGTCTGTCTGCACCTTTAAGGCTAATCTGTGCACCGTTGACCAGACGAATCTGCATATTATTCACATGACTAGATTCAATGACTGGATGACCAAGTTCCAATAACGTAAGCCACATAATATCCCTGGCTTGGCCTTGCGTTGGTGCTACATACCAGACATGACCTTTATTGGTCTGTAATGCCTCGACTATGAGCATCCATGCTGCTAGTCTACTTTTACCAGTTCTACGGCCTGCAGCAACTACTTTGAAACGAGTATCATCGTTCCATACTTGCTGCTGCCAAGGAAGTAACTTAATCTCTAGATTCAAAGTCTACATCCTCAGCGTCAATAACATCATCTGCTTCTATCTTTGTATCAGCAATGCCGCTGATGTTGATAGTGATACCAGCCTTACCACCAGTCTTATCCTTTTCAAAGTAAGACAACGGTAACAGCCTATCAGCACACATCTTGAGCATCGCTGCCTGGTCCTTATCGGTAGGGTCCAAGGCTTTCTTGATGATAGTCTCAATGATGTGGTCACCTTTGGTGGTGAGAAGCCTCGCATGAAATTCTCTTATGCGTGCTGCTTCACCAGGAGGTCTGCCACGAAGTTCTCTTTTCTTCTTGGCTGCGATTGCAGTCTTCTTCGGTCTGCCGGCACCCTTCGGATTCTTAGTCGGCACAGGAACACTGGCCTGTGCAGGCGAAGATAACACATCCGTGGAAGAAGACACAAGAACCATATCTTGGTCTTTTATTTCCAATTATTTATCCTTTTTTGTATCTATATAGTGTACATCGCTTAACGCTGTCGGGGTAACTTAGAGGGAGGTTTTTATCTTTAACCTCCCTTGCTATCGTTCGCTGATGTAGCAATATAGAAGCGAGTATAGCATATTTTTACTATTTTGTCAAGTAATTTCTTAAGTGCACATATTCGATAGTGATATTACTCACTGTGTTGAGTGAAATTGCTCACTACTCAGTCCTTCGCAGTGCACGTTTTCCAATGCTAATTTCATAGTTATAAACTATCAGTGCTAAGTCTTTGATATTATTGCTCTATTATGACACATAATTAAGTCTATTTTGCTCTTTTTTGTGTCGGTAGTGATGCAACAATATTACACAGCATTGCCTAACCCCACCCCCGCCTATGTTAGTTAGTGCTTACTTACATTGGACAGTGTTGCAGTGCAGCAAGATAGTGAGCACACACATCATTAGTGCACCAACAATGTGCGTGTATCGATGTTGCACCTTTATAGCACACTCATGCACCATCATAGAGCACTGTCAATAATCATGCCATGGTGCAATGCAATAGTGTTGTATTTACACACAATGGCTTGTAGCCGTGCCTAGGTGAAAACCCTATACTGTTATTTCATACAGTGTCATCGGCCTGGGATGGCTTGTGGCTGTCAGTGATAATAACCCTATGGTTTATCTGGTATGATTTTCTTATGTATATATGTAGAAAGACCAGATTTTTAATCACTAACCAAGGAGTCTAGAATGGACGCAGTAACCGCAGACCTGTTAAGATTAGTCTCAGCAGCCGTTATCATCGTGTTGATGATAGTCACCCGTAGTTAAACCAAAGAAAGGCAGGATAGTATGAGCATCAAAGTAGGAAAACCATATTGGGCCGTAAACATTCAAAACGAAGCACTACGGGATTCGATGCCTTCGCCTGAGTATCGGACACTTAGAAAAGAGAAGTGGGCAGCAGCGGCCAAGATTTTAGGCAATCGTTTCGAGTTTGCTACCGAGAAACAAGCAGCAGCGGCTAAGAAAAAACTTCCCACAGGCTTGCAAGAATGGTCTAGTATTGTCGAGCGAGTGCCGGTAAGTTTAGGACTTGGCTGGATCTAGCCTGACTGACGAGCCCTAAATGGGCGAAACTGCAGGGATGCAGTCTTAGGCACAAACCAAGAAAGGGAACCTAAAATGCGAATCAAGGCATTAATTGAGAAGGCAACAAAGGCAGGGTTTAGTGTATCCGTGAAAGACGGGCATACCACAATTAGGAAAGGTCAAAAGAGCGTCACAATATGGGAAAACGGGACTATACTCAGAAACGATATTCCCTATGATCAATGCCTTCCAATGAGGGTTTATGAAGCGGCGCAGTATCTTAAACTTAACTAACCAAAGGAAACCTAGACATGAAATTCGAGATTATAGAATCTAAGCATTGGAAACACGCTAACGGCATGACTGCATCAATCTATGGGTCTTGTCCTTGGGTTAGTGATGCAGACCGTCATAATTGGGTTTTAGAGGTTGTAGGCTATACTGTTCGCAACATCAAGACAGGAACTGTCGGCATTGGCCGTAAACCTTTCAAGACTTACGAAGAAGCAGTAGAATTTGTTTCGCAGTTTAACTAAACCAAAGGAACCTACACCATGAAAACTTTCAAACAATGGCTTAAAGACACTTATGACCACAATGACCTGCAAGCAATCGCAGAGCATGGATGCCAGTCAGGCATTGCCGGAGGTATGATTTACTATCACGAGACCTGTGCGTTATACGACAAACATGCCGAAGAATTGCATGACATGCTCTATGAGCACGAGCAAAACTTCGGAGACATGCCGCAGTATGTCATTGAAAACCTAGGCTGTATCAATGGCTTTAAAAATGCTGTTGTTTGGTTTTGTGCTGAAGTTTTGGCGCAAGACATGACTAATTTCGATAACGAAACCGAAGATGACTATGATGCATTCGGAGTAAATACAAAAAACAGTTTTAACTCAAAACCATTGGAGGCTTAAACTATGGACTACTATCTCGCTTTTCAGATCGCTGGCCTTTTGCTGGCTTTGGGCGCTGTTGTGCAGATTATGAAACCTTGGAGATTAAAATGATTTACATTCAGAGAAAAGGCGGCGGATACCTTGAAACGGTGGACGAATTTGATACATGGAAGGAAGCACGAAAGATGCTAACAGAATACGCCTTTGCTGATCCATATGCACATTATTATTTAAGCCGTAGGGCTTGTAAGGATTGGAAGGCGGCACGATGCGTATAATGACCTACGGCGGCGTCTTAATTCAGCAGTGCGAATACACTGGGCGGTGTTACATCAGCGACTATTGTCGATGGTTTAATTCGCTAAGGTCAGCGAAGCATTCAATCACGAAGAGAAAGGGGAAGACATGAACGATATACAGTGGCAGGAAAATGGATTACTGGGCTATTATCTCGGCCTTAGTGATATTGTCTCCATCTGTAAAAAACAAAGCACTGCAATCCCTTGGGACTATATCGAAAGGCGCTTAGTAGAATTACGAACCGAACACGATAAACTACACCAAGCGGAGGTTGTATGATGTTGACAGTGGAAGAGATTCTAGATATCGCCGATGCTAAACTTGACATCAGCGATTTCGGCAATCGGTATGGTAACGATGACGCTATCGTTGAATTCGTGTGCGAAGTGCTCAAAAGAGAAAGTGAGAAAGAAAATGGCATGGCTGCTTGATAACCCTGAAAAAGAATACATTGAATCCTGCAAGACTGATGTAATGAAAACATGGCGAAGGTTTGGATTCATTCCTCCATCGGAGCAAAAG
>Ga0209972_10000330_pt1 | contig 46681 bp, 42 predicted proteins | sample NOAtaG_7_FD_187302 | JGI IMG/M metagenome (GOLD analysis project Ga0209972, IMG submission 187302) | Freshwater lake microbial communities from Lake Erie, under a cyanobacterial bloom - NOAA_Erie_Diel1S_2200h metaG (SPAdes) (version 2) | ecosystem: Environmental > Aquatic > Freshwater > Lake ...
TGGAGTAGAAGTAATCGGATTAGAAGTACCGCATGCGCATATGCACTTAATACCCATTAATACTGCTAATGATTTGAACTTTGCGCAACCGGGTAAAATAAAAGCTACGGACGAACAGTTACAACAAATACAGGCAAGATTACTTGCCAACCTCTAAGCTTTCTATTTATTTTTTACGGACTAATCGGTCTGGATTTTGCTGAATAAAGTCAGCCCAGCTTTTTTTCCCTCCTTTTTTTAAAGAAGGGTTTCCGCTTGTTTCCAAATGATGGCAAAGTGCAACTGCCAAGGCATCGGTGGCGTCTAAATATTTTGGACTGTCTTTAAACTGTAAGAGATGTTGGAGCATCTTCATCACTTGTTCTTTACTGGCATTTCCATTACCTGTTACGGCCTGTTTTACTTTTTTAGGCGAATACTCTGTTACATCCAGGCCATGACGCATGGCGGCTGCAATGCTAACCCCCTGTGCTCTTCCGAGTTTAAGCATACTCTGTACATTCTTCCCAAAAAAGGGTGCTTCAATGGCAAAGGCTGTAGGTTTATATTGTGTGATCAGCCCGCTGACCGTATTGAAAATTAACTGCAGCCTTTTATAGTTGTCTTTAATTTTCCCAGGCTTTAGAACACCCAGATCAAGTAAAGTAACTTTTTGTCCTTCTACTCGAATTAACCCATATCCCATGACAACCGTGCCTGGATCAATTCCTAAAATTATTTTGGTGGCTGCTTGCAATACCCCAGTATTTTTACAAGATTAATGAAGCTACCCCGAATAAGCAAACCTATCCTTCAGGTATTGATTGGACCACTCTTATTAATGGTCCTGGCTTATGCCATTTGGCGGACGCTGGGCTCCAGTCAACAATGGCCTTTATTAAAGGAGAATTTCCACTTGGTTTTTACAGGCGCCAATCTCTTTCCTTTTCTGCTCTTGATCTTATTGATGCCACTAAACTGGCTTATGGAGTCATTCAAGTGGAAAGTGGCTTTGCAGGGAATCCAACCTATTTCTATTTGGACAGCTTTTCGAGCCACTTTATCCGGTGTTTCATTTTCTGTATTGCTTCCGAATAGAGTGGGAGAGTATTTGGGTCGTGTACTTTATTTGCCAACTGATAAACGTGCAACAGCGGTGGCCGTTACGATGGTGGCAAGCATGAGTCAGTTGATCTGGACCATTTTCTTTGGACTATTTTCTATCATTTATTTGTATCCGTTATTGATAACAAAACTTTCATTGCCCTCTTCATTTTTTATTTTATCAGGAGGCATCTTATTTATTTTATTACTTGTTCTTTTATTATTGTTTTTTCGAATCTCCACTGTATCGAGCCGGCTCGCTAATATTTTTAACCATCCTCGATTTGCAAGTTGGATGAAAGGGCCACAACAGTTTACCCGGCTTCAACTCTTGCGTTTATTAGGGCTATCGCTGATTCGGTATTTTATTTTTTTATTCCAGTACGGTGCGGCACTTGCTGCCTTTATGATTTTGTTAAATCCATTGGATTGGATTGCTAGCATTTGTTTTACTTTTTTGGTGCTGTCGATGGCCCCTAACTTTGCAGTGGCTGAGCTGGGAGTACGTGGGTTAGTGAGTGTTTGGGTACTTGGGTTTTTTACAATGAACAAAGTGGGTATATTGATGGCTACTTGTTCGGTGTGGTTTGTGAACTTAATGATTCCGGCTGCCATGGGAGCGTTATTATTAATTGGAGTACAAAAATTTTGGAAACATGTTTCGTAGATCATTCGCGCTTCTTTTGGCATTAGCCTTGGTGACTATGGCATTTACCAATTCACGCTATCAAGTGACTGATTCCACCTTCTGCGGCATTCGTAATACCAGTTTTAAGGAAGAAGAAAGAATTACCTATACTGTATACTATACCGTTATTGGACTTTATATCAATGCCGGCACGGCTGTTTTCACCACCAAGCTCGAGCGTTTAAATGGTAAACCTGTTTATCATGTAGTAGGTACCGGAGTTACACATCCTTCTTATGATTGGGTATATCGGGTTCGTGATCGCTATGAAAGTTATATTGACACCAATACGATGCAGCCGCTACGTTTTGTTCGCAACGTAGATGAGGGCGGATATAAAATTTATCAGCACTACGATTTCAATAAGACTACCAATATTGCTACTACCACCAAGGGAGAGTATTCTGTGCCTGCTTGCGTGCAAGATGTAATGAGCTCCATCTATTATGCTCGTAATATTGATTTTAGCAGATATAAGCCAGGCGATAAAATTCCGTTCACTATGTTTTTAGATTACGAGAATTTTAATCTCTTTATCCGTTATCAGGGAAAGGAAACCATCAAAACACGTTATGGTACTTTTCGAACAATCAAGTTTAACCCGCTTTTAGTGAAGGGTACCATATTCGAAGGAGGAGAGGGAATGACTGTATGGGTTACTGATGATGCGAATCATATTCCTGTTCGTATCGAAAGTCCTATTGTAGTCGGAAAAGTAAAAGTAGATATGATGGGCTATAGCAATCTTCGTTATCCACTCAGTTCCTTTGTAAGGCTACGCTGATTATCCTAAGCTGTCGAGCGAAAAAAAGTCTTTGGGCCTAATTCCTTTCTCCGTACGCTGTAGGGTGCAGCATTCCACTTTAGGATCGTGTTCAAAAAATAAAATGTAATTATTTTCTACGGCTTCTTCCAGAAAAGTTTTTTTCTCATCCAATGTGGTCATGGGAAACATGTCATATCCCATCACATAGGGCAGGGGTATGTGTCCTTGCGAAGGTAATAGATCAGCCATGAAAACAATAGTACGATCCTTGTATTGAATTTGTGGTAGCATCATGGCACGGGTATGTCCCTCTGCGATGCGAATCGAAATGGAGTCGGTAAATGTTGCTGAAGCCAACTGATTTAATGAATTTTTTCTAGCAGGAATTGAAATGAACTTTAGCTGGCCATTCTCCTGAATCGGTAAAATATTTTCTTTAAGGAAGGATGCTTTTTCCCTGTCATTCGGATGAGTTGCCCATTGCCAGTGTTCTTCATTTGACCAAACAGTTGCATTTTTAAAATTGGGAACTAAACGATCACCTTCGCGGCGAATAGTTCCTCCGCAATGATCAAAATGTAAATGCGATAAAATTACATCCGTGATATCATCCCGATGAAAACCATGCTTGGCTAAGGATTTATCTAATGTATCATCACCATGGAGATGATAGTGGCTGAAAAATTTTGCATCCTGTTTATCTCCGTTTCCGTTATCAACTAGGATCAGTCGATTCCCATCTTCAATGAGTAAACATCGAAGTGCCCAGGAACATAAATTATTCTCGTCAGCTGGATTTACTTTGTTCCAAATACTTTTTGGAACAACGCCAAACATGGCGCCACCATCCAATTTAAAAAAACCAGTATTGATGCTATACAACTGCATGTGCTTCTCTTTTTTCTGCTTGTGTGAAGATCAGCAGAAAAAAGCCAAGAACAAAGAAAACCATCAAGGCTAAAACGGAGCCTCGCTGTGATCCCGTTAACTCGGTGATATAACCAAATCCAAACATCCCGATTACGGTAGCAATTTTTTCAGTCACATCATAAAAACTAAAATAAGAAGCTGTGTCTTTGGTATCCGGCATAAGTTTTGAGTAAGTAGATCGGCTCAGTGATTGAATTCCACCCATCATAAATCCTACAAAAGCGGCCAGCCCATAAAATTCATTGATACCACCTACTGGTAGTTTGTAGCCAATTACACAACCCACACACCAAAACCCCACTAATACCATTAATGTTTTCATGTTCCCCATCCGAGCAGACACGCGTGCAATAGTAAAGGCACCAGGTATAGCAATTAATTGAATTATCAAAATAGCTCCAATCAAGTTGGGAGTTGGGATTTGTAATTCACTCTTGCCATAAATTGCCGCCACCAGCATTACCGTTTGTACACCCATATTGTAACAAAAGAATGCGCTGAGGAATCGACGAAGTTTATGCTGTCCTTTTAGTTGCGTCCATACCGAACGTAATTCGTGATATCCTTTTGTCAGAATATTTTGTTGAAGATCGCCGTTATCAGAGGCTTTGCTGTTGGGCATTCTACTGAGTGAATAAGATCCAAAACCAAACCACCATAGTCCAACTAATAAAAAGCAAATTCTGAATTGTATAGTAGTATTATCATCTCCGCCTACTAGGGAGGGAACAAATACAAACACAAAGCAAATCAGCTGCAGAATCACTGAACCTACATAGCCATAGGCATAACCGCGAGCGCTGATTCTATCCCGGTCAGCTGGTGCAGCAATTTCAGGTAGAAAAGAGTTGTAATAAACCCAGCTGGCCCAAAAGCCAACACAGGCTAGGATCATACAGAGTATGCCCCAGCCTAACGTATGTTTTTCAAAAAAGAACAACCCACTGCATCCAATGCTTCCCATGGTAAGGAAAAATCGCATGAATGATTTTTTATTTCCTTTAAAGTCAGCTATAGCCGAAAGCAAGGGTGAAAGACATGCCACGATCAACAAGGCAACCGCTATGGTATAGTTGTACAGCGCTGAGTTTTCAAAGGTTCGTCCTAAAAAAGTTACTGCGGTACGTGACACAGTACGATCATCCACTGCAATTGCTTCAAAATACGCCGGGAAAATAGTGGAGGTAATTACCAGGTTGTAAGCGGAATTTGCCCAGTCGTACATGGCCCAGGCATTGACCACTTTCTTGGGGGCCGTTTGCATTGGTTGGTTTTGTTTACTAAATATAGGTAATTAACGGCTGAGCGTTCCGTTACTGATTAAAATCAAAAGCAGGATTCCTACCAAAATGCGGTAGTAAGCAAAAAGCTTAAAGCCATTATGCTGTAAAAAACGAATAAAAAACTTAATAGCGATTATGGCTACTACAAAGGCAACCAAGTTCCCTATTGCAAATAATTGCAACTGTGCAGGCGTGATGGTGGAAGCTGTTTTTAGAAATTTATATCCAGTAGCAGCGGCCATCGTGGGTACTGCCAAAAAAAATGAAAATTCAGCAGCAACTTTTCGGTCTAACCTCTGTTGCATTCCTCCAATAATACTGGCGGCACTTCTGCTTACACCCGGTATCATCGCCAAACATTGCCAGCACCCAATTAAAAAAGCAGATTTAGGAGTGACCTGTTCTTCCTCATGTATAGAAGGATTTTTAAAAATAGTATCAATGAATAATAGCACTATACCTCCTGCCACTAGACTAATTGCAACGGTAAGCGTGCTTTCTAGTAATGAATCGATCCAATCAGAAAGTAAAAAACCAATGACCAGGGCAGGTAATACAGCAAGGACCAGCTTGGAGTAAAAACGAAAGCGGTTCTCCATATTCGAAGCAGGCATCAAAAATTTTTTCCAATATAATACCACCACCGCCAAGATGGCTCCCAGTTGAATACCTACTGTAAATAGTTTTGTGAAATCATCATCCGGAACACCCAATAATTTTTCCGTAATAATCATGTGGCCAGTAGAAGAGATGGGCAAAAACTCAGTAAGCCCTTCCACAATAGCAATGAGGATTGCTTCCAGCAGCTCCATGCTTATTTTTTGAAAATGGCAACAATCTCAATCACAAGACCCGCTAAAATCAAAAGGGGAGCTACAGTAATTCGGATGGGGCTGTATACAGCTGCTTTATTAAAAACAGTGGGATCCGTGTTGCTTTGCCCACCCGACATTAGAAACATACCAAGGGCAATAAGGGCTAATCCGCCCAGCATCCAGCCATAATTCTTTTTTCCAAACAAGGATCCGCTCTCTGTACTCATGGGTAGAAATTTTGAATCAATAAAGTTCGTCCAGTTTCATCTTCAAATACTTGATTACACTCCGGTGCGTACTGAAAAGTGTTATTCCAATACCTAGTAAAATCAGGACAATAAAAAGCAGGAACAATCCACCTGTATCCCGAATGGCTTTTAATTCAGGTAATATCCCCTCTGCTACTAATACAAAGGCAAAAACAGCAACAGAAGCAATCATTCCACTGACCGCTCCGTTAACAATTGCTTTTTTGTTCATGGGCCATGCAATAAACCAGCGGGTAGCGCCCACCATTTGCATAGTCTTAATTAAAAAACGATTGCTGAACATCGCTAATCGGATGGTATTGTCAATCAATGCAATGACTACAGCTGCTAGCAAGAGTGCAACGGATAAAAGGATCATACTGATCCGCTTGATATTCTTATTGAGATTATCGACCAGTGCTTTTGGGTAGGCTACCTCACTTACATAAGTTTGTTTTTGCAAGTCAGCTTGAATACGAACCAGTGAGTCTGCATTCATGTATTCCTGCTTCACTTTAAAGTTGATGCTACTGGGAAGCGGGTTTGCATCCAGAATGCCGTCCCAGGATTTATTGCCATCAGCTAAAAAAATCTCTCTGGCTTTTTCCTTATTGACAAACTCGATAGATTTTACATAAGCTTTACTCGAAATATAACTTAAAAGAGTAGCACTGTCTTTAGGGTTAAGATCGCCACGCAGTTCGGCACGCACTTCCACGCTTTCTTTGAAGTAGTCGCCCAGTTTTGTAGCATTGATCACCAGCCAACCAATAATTCCCAACAGAAGAAGCACCAGCGTAACCCCGAGGATTGACATGAAATAGGATGGTTTGCCTCGTTTGATGGATGATTTTCCTGGTTGTGCCATAGGAGCAAATATAAAAGTTTAACGCTACAAACCGTATTTTTGGTGCCCTTATGGAGTACGATTTTCGACGAATAGAAAAGAAGTGGCAAACAGCTTGGAAAGAACATCAGGTATATAAAGTAACTGCTGATTTTAGCCGACCAAAATGTTATGTGCTGGATATGTTTCCTTATCCGAGTGGAGCTGGATTACATGTAGGTCATCCATTGGGGTATATTGCTTCTGATATCTATAGCCGTTACAAAAAGTTAAAAGGATTTAACGTTTTGCATCCAATGGGCTTTGACAGTTTTGGATTACCTGCAGAACAATATGCATTGGATACAGGGCAACACCCCGCTGTTACCACCGAACGAAACATTACAACTTTCAAATCGCAGCTCGATAACATTGGCTTCTGTTATGATTGGAGCAGAGAGGTACGCACCAGTGATCCCTCTTACTACAAATGGACACAGTGGATTTTTTTACAGTTATTCGATTCCTTTTATAATACCAATGCTAAAAAAGCTGAGCCTATCTCCGCTTTAGTAGCTGCATTTGAAAAAAATGGAAATGCCGTTCATCCTTGCCCCGGTGAACCTTCCTTGCAGTTTAGTGCTGCGGATTGGAAAGGGTTTACTGAAAAAAAGCAGCAAGCTATTTTGATGAACTATCGGTTGGCCTATTGCGGCACCGGTGAAGTGAATTGGTGTGAAGCGTTAGGAACGGTACTGGCCAACGACGAAGTGGTCAATGGTGTGAGTGAACGAGGCGGCCATCCGGTGGTCAAGAAAAAATTAAGACAGTGGTATCTGCGAATCACGGCGTATGCCGATCGCTTGTTGGAAGGCCTGGACAAAGTAGCATTTAGTGATGCCATGAAGGAGATGCAGACCAACTGGATTGGAAAATCCAGTGGTGCAGAGATTGACTTTGCTATCGCGAACACAACTCATAAGATTAGGGTGTACACCACTCGACCTGATACGCTCTTTGGCGTGGATTTAATGGTCCTGGCGCCTGAACATGAACTGGCCGCTCAACTGGCAAGCGCCGAGCAGGCAAAGGCCGTGGAGGAATATATTTCCTGGGTAAAAAGCCGGAGCGAACGGGAAAGAATGGCGGAGAAGAAAGTCAGTGGCGTTTTCACAGGAGCCTATGCCGTTCATCCTTTTGATCCCAACCGGAAAGTTCCGATTTGGCTGGCTGAATATGTATTGGCAGGGTATGGAACCGGCGCTATTATGGGTGTCCCCTGCGGGGACGAACGGGATCACCGTTTTGCCACTCATTTTTCTATCCCTATCACCAATATTGTTGGGGAACTCTATACCGGTGCAGATGCGGTGACCACTAAGGACGCTGTCCTGGTCAATTCAGGATTTCTGACCGGGCTACCGATGAATCAAGCTATTGAGGTAGCCATCCAGGAAGTGGAGAAGCTTGGAATTGGCGTTCGGAAGGTCAATTATAAAATGCGCGACGCCGCCTTTAGCCGCCAGCGATATTGGGGCGAACCCTTCCCAGTTGCCTGGGACGGCGAAACAGCCCGACCGCTGGATCTTGATCAGCTTCCGCTCGAACTGCCAAAGGTTGACTCTTACCGGCCAGGCCCAGACGGGCAGGGTCCGTTGGCTAACATCCCGAATTGGATGGACCAAAAATTGGAGACCAATACCATGCCAGGGTATGCAGGTTCGTCCTGGTATTTTTTACGCTTCATGGACCCCACTAATTCTGCTGCATTTTGCGACCGGAAAATATCCGATTACTGGAATCAGGTGGATCTCTATATCGGTGGAACCGAGCATGCTGTTGGTCATCTGCTTTACAGCCGCATGTGGACAAAGGCGCTTTACGATTTAGGGCATATTGGTTTTGACGAACCCTTTAAGCAATTGCTTAACCAGGGTATGATTCAGGGTTCGTCTCGATTTGTATATCGTCTACGTGGTACGAATAAATTCGTAAGTAACGGACTATTAAGCAAATATGAATGCGATTCCATTCATGTTGATGTGAATATCGTAGACGGTTTTGAGTTGGATCTTGAGGCATTCAAGGCTTGGAAACCCGAATTCTCAAATGCCGAGTTCATACTAGAAGACGGTAAATATATCTGCGGAAGTGAGGTTGAAAAAATGAGCAAGAGCAAGTTTAATACGGTTAATCCGGATATGCTTGTTGATAAGTATGGTGCTGATACATTTAGGATGTACGAAATGTTTCTTGGTCCAATCGAAATGAGTAAACCATGGGATACCAAGGGTATTGAGGGCGTGCATCGCTTCCTCAAGAAGTTCTGGAGAGTTTACGTGGGCGATAATGGGCAGCTAAGGGTTACCGATACCCCCGCCAGTCCTGCTGAGCTCAAGATTTTACATCAAACCATCCGTAAAACGGAGCAGGATACGGAACGATTTAGCTTCAATACAGTAGTTAGCGGGTTTATGATTGCAGTGAATGAACTCACCGATCTTAAGTGCCAGTCCCGCGAAATTCTTGTTCCGCTTTTGGTTCTTCTCCAACCCTATGCCCCGCATATTTCGGAGGAACTTTATACCCTGTTGGAGCCGACCAAAGGTCTGCCCGCCGGACCTGGTTTAAATGGGGCGTCTTACCCAGTTTTTGAAGAAAAATTCGTAGCCGAAACCACCAAGCTTTACCCGGTGGCTATCAACGGGAAAACCCGTACACAACTAGAGTTGCCCCTCTCGATAACCGCCGCAGAAGTGGAGGCCCTGGTAAAGGCTGATCCTGTGGTGCTTAAGTGGCTGGAAGGCAAGCCTCCCAAAAAAGTGATCTACGTCCCCAACCGGATGATTAATCTGGTGCAATAAGGTGGTCTTGGTGAACGCAACTGCTTGTCTCAAAAAAAGTTGTGCCCATTCTGCTTTTTAACCAAAATTTAGATATCTTCAATCGCCCTTTCATGGATGGGAGGGCCATTAATTTATTCAAATTCTGCTTTATGAGGAAGATTTACCTTCTGTTATTTGCATTATTAAGTTTTTTTTACAGCGCACAATTAGATGCGCAATGTTTGACTGCCCCTAATGGACAGTGGCCAAGCAGTGCTTTTACCCCTACTTGCTCTGGAGGGGTTGAGAACATAACAAGTTCTGGTTGGAATGGAGAATACAGCGTTGTGAACGTGGTTAGCGGGTCTATCTATGTTTTTTCTAGCTCTGTATCTACTGACTATATAACTATCGCAAATTCTACCGGTACAACTGCAATAGCTTTTGGTACCGCTTCCGTAATTTGGTCTTCAAATTTCTCAGGGCAAGTACGATTTTACACTCATGGTAGCTCTTCATGTACTGCGGGGACAGTTTCACGTTCTAGAAGAGTACAATGTACTTTGCCATTCTGTTCTACCCCAACTTCTCAAGCAACTGGAATTACCCTTACTCCTACAGTCTCAACTGTTGCAGTAAGCTACAATGCTGCTGTTGGATCTCCTTCTGGCTATTTAGTAGTAAGAACCACCAGCTCAACACAACCTGCTAGCCCATCAAATGGATCTACTTACACTGTGGGAGCATCTGCACTGGGGGGTGTTATTGTCTATCAAGGGACTGGATTATCTTTTACGGATAATACAGTTTCAGGTGGAGTAGGATATTATTATTGGGTTTACAGTTACAATACCAGTACAACCTGTCAGGTTGCTTACAATGTATCAACTCCGTTAAATGGCAACGTTACAACCTTATCTTGTCCGCCGACGGTAAATGCTGTACAAAACCAAATTATTTGTAAAGGTTCATCAAATACTATCTCATTCACAGGGACTGTAACTGGTACTGTATTTTCATGGACAAATGATAACACAGCCACCGGTATTTCAGCTTCCGGAACTGGTAATATTAATTTCACAGCAACGAATAGTTCTGGCGCTGCAATTACAAGTACAATCACTGTTACCCCATCATATACTAGTGGAGGTGTAACTTGTAATGGAGACCCAGTTACTTTTACCGTAACTGTTAATCCAAGTGGCCAGGTTAACACTGTTACAAACCAAGTGTTGTGTAATGGATCTGCAACTTCTGCAGTAACGTTCTCTACCACTAACAATGGATTGATCTCTACAGGTGGAACTCAAACTGCAAGCTCTGGAACAATATCAGTATCGGTTCCTGATGCTTCTGCTGCTGGAGCAACGCATACTATTCCAGTTAATTTACCAACTGGTGCTGTTATTAACAATATGCGCGTGACCATGAATATGACGCATACTTGGATTAGCGACATGGTAATTAACCTAAAAGCTCCAAATGGTCAGATCCTTAACTTATTTAATCAACACGGTGGATCAGGTGATAATTTAGTGAACACCGTAGTAAGTTCTACCGGAACTACAGCGTTCTCAAGTGGCTCTGCACCATTTACTGGAACATTTGCTGCAACAGCAGCTTCTGGTCAGGGACCAACTGGAAACGTTTCTAATTCTGCCAACTTCGCTGCCTTGTACTCTACACCAAATGGTAACTGGGTACTTGCCATGCGCGATTTGTTTGGCGGTGATTTGGGTGTATTAACAAGCTGGTCGATTTCTATTGATTATACAGTACAAGGAACATTTGGAACCAATATGAACTGGACTAATAGCACTACTTCTATTGGATTGGGTGCTAGCGGAACAGGTAATATCCCAAGTTTCACAGCTGTGAACAATGGAAGTGCTCCTGTTACTTCAACGGTAACTGTTACTCCTGTTTACTTCAATGGCGGTACAAGTTGTCCTGGTACGCCGACTACGTTCACCTATACTGTTAATCCTACTGCTACTGTAAATGCTGTAGCTAACCAAGTATTCTGTGCTGGTTCACTTTCTACAGTAAACTTCAGCGGTAACGCTACTGGAACAGTATACAGCTGGACCAATAGTAATACTGCAATTGGATTGGCTGCGAGTGGAACGGGTAACCTGTCCTTCACACCAACTAATACAGGCACAACGCCAATTATTGCCACTATTACTGTTACGCCAAGCTTTACTAACGGAGGTGTTACTTGTACAGGTACACCACGTACGTTTACCATCACGGTTAACCCCGTGGGTCAAGCAAATGCTGTAACTAGTCAAGTATTATGTAATGGATCCAACACTACAGCGGTAAGTTTTGCCACTGTAAATGGTGGTGGTACAATTGTAGCGGGTACACCTGTTGTTACAAACTCTGGTACAATTTCAATATTGGTTCCAGATGCAAATGCAGGTGGTGCCAGTCACACTATACCTGTAACACTTCCTGCTGGTGCAACTGTAACTGGAGTGAGTGTTAACTTCAACATGAACCACACATGGGTGAGCGATATGGTCTTCAACCTGAAGGCGCCAAATGGTCAGATCTTGAACCTCGTTAACAGACGTGGTGGTGCAGGTGTGAACTTCACCAATACAACTATTAGCTCTGCGGGTACAGCTAGTTTGGCAACTGGTACTGCTCCATTCACTGGAACATTTGCTGCTGATGCTGCTATCGGTGTTGGACCAACAGGTCAGCTCTCCTCCGCTGCTAACTACGCTGCACTTTACGCTGTAGGTTCAGGAGATTGGACCTTACAAATGCGCGACTATGTTGGTGGTGATGTGGGAACATTAACCAGCTGGTCAATCACAATCAATTACACAACGCTGGTGCCGGCTGTAACAAGCTATGCATGGACAAACAACTTGTCTAGCATCGGTCTTGCAGCTAGCGGAACCGGTAACATTGCAAGCTTTGCTGCAACTAATACCACAGCGGCTCCTGTAACAGCTACTGTAACTGTAACACCAACTTATACTAATGCTGGTGTTGGTTGTGCAGGTACGCCAATTAGCTATACTTATACTGTTAATCCTACACCAACTGTTAATGCGGTGTCTAACCAAACAGTATGTGTTGGATCGAATGTTGCAGCTGTAAACTATACTGGTGCAACTACTGGAACAGTTTACAACTGGACAAATAGTAATACAGCTATCGGTCTTGCTGCAAGCGGCACTGGTAACATTGCAAGCTTTGTAGGTACAAACACTAGTGCAGCTCCGATCTCTGGTACTATTACTGTGACGCCTGTTTACACGAATGCTGGTGTTACTTGTACAGGTACTCCAAGAACATTCACAATCACAGTTAATCCAATTCCAACAGTTAATCCTGTGGCCAACTTTGCAGCCTGTCATAATACTACTGCAGCCGCTGCTTTCTCAGGGGCTACTACAGGAACAGTATTTAACTGGACTAACTCTAATCCTGCCATTGGCTTACCAGCCAGCGGTTCTGGAAATATCTCCTTCACAGCGCTGAACACAACATCAGCTCCTGTAACGGCTACAATCACAGTTACGCCAAGCTTTACAAATGGTGGTGCTACCTGCGTAGGTACACCAACAAGCTTTGTAATTACGGTTAATCCGTTGCCAGTAGTAACTACAGGTGCATTGCCTGGTCGTATCTGTATCAGTGATACCTTGGTACGTCTGAATGGTACGCCTGTGGGTGGTAGCTGGAGTGGATTTGGAATCTCAGGATTCAACTTCATGCCTCCTGCAACTGATGTGGGTACATGGCCAATTACATATACCTACGCTGATGCTAATGGTTGTGTAAACCGTGCAACAACTAATGTAACCGTATTAGCTTGTGAGGAGCGTAATCGTGATCTTGATAATGGTGCTGTTATCCTTTATCCGAATCCGAATAGTGGTCAGTTCAACCTGCGTGTGAACTCTACCCGCTTCAATGTCCTTGGCATGAAGGTGTACAACACATCGGGTCAGCTGGTTTATACAAATCAATGGAGAGGTCTGGTATTTGCACGTGTGATACCTGTAAACCTCAATAATCTGGCCGCAGGCAATTACATGGTACGCCTTTACTACGGAGACGGTATGGACCGTGGTGCGGATAAGACTTACCAGGTTATTATCGCTCGATAATTCAAAAATGCTTCTATTCAAAAGGCACTCCAATCGGGGTGCCTTTTTTTGTTAGTTTTACAATACATGGCGAATCCAAATTTGCATAGCGATAAGGAGCTGCTCTCTGCTGTTGAAAGGGAGTTCGAAAACAATATCAGACCGGCGCAGATCAGTGAATTTGCGGGGCAGGATCAATTGATAGAGAACCTTCGTGTATTTATTAAAGCGGCTAAGATGCGCGGGGAGGCCTTGGATCATGTGTTATTTCATGGCCCGCCTGGTTTAGGTAAAACCACACTTTCCCGAATCGTAGCCAATGAATTGGGTGTACAAATCAAAGAAACTTCAGGGCCCGTAATTGAAAAACCCGGGGATCTGGCAGGTCTGTTAACTTCATTGGAGCCGAATGATGTGTTGTTCATTGATGAAATTCATCGATTGAGTACGGTGGTTGAAGAGTATCTCTATGCGGCCATGGAGGATTACCGTATTGACATTATGATTGACAGTGGCCCCAATGCAAGAAGTATTCAGCTCAATTTACATCCCTTTACATTGATTGGCGCTACTACTAGAAGTGGGTTGCTCACTGCTCCATTGCTCTCCCGTTTTGCAATTAAATCTCGATTAGAATATTACAAAGCTTCAGTATTGGATGCTATTTTGAAAAGATCTGCTTCCATTTTAGGAGTACGTATCACAGATACCGCTGTTGCTGAAATTGGTAGAAGAAGCCGGGGTACACCTCGTATTGCCAATGGGTTACTACGTCGAGTACGAGATTTTGCGCAGGTATTGAATGATGGTGAAATTGATTTAGGAATCACACAGCATGCGCTGCGTGCTTTGCACGTAGATGAACATGGTCTTGACGAAATGGATAACCGTATCCTTTCTACCATCATAGATAAATTCAAAGGAGGTCCGGTTGGGATCACCACCATAGCTACGGCAGTAGGAGAGGAGTCAGGCACCATCGAAGAAGTCTATGAGCCCTTTTTAATTCAAGAGGGATTTTTACAGCGTACGCCCCGAGGACGTGAGGTTACGCGAAAGGCTTATGAGCACTTAGGAAAAACGGGGCCTCAGGAAACAGGCACGCTTTTTTAATTATTTAGTACGAACTGTGGCGTACTGTTTGCTTTGAATAAGTATGTCCTTCAAAAGCAAATAATCGCGTTTTAACAAAATATTCAGCCAACTTCCTTCGTTCACCCCTTGGCATTGCCTTTATTTGTAATTATTGGATTTTAAAAAACCTGTTTATGGAAAGTAAGAAACCAAAAATTCTGCTCTGCGAAGACGATAACAACCTCGGTGCTGTGCTTAAGAACTATCTGGAGCTGAATGATTTTGATGTAATCCTGGAGCGCGATGGAAGACTCGGATTGGCTGCTTTTCAGCGGGAGCGTTTTGACTTGTGTTTACTAGATGTGATGATGCCGAATATGGACGGATTTGCTTTGGCTGAAGCCATTCGTGATGTAGATCCTGACGTCCCTTTATTTTTCCTGAGTGCTAAAACTATGAAGGAGGATTTAATTCAAGGGTATAAACTGGGTGCCGACGATTACATCACCAAGCCTTTTGATAGTGAGGTATTGTTGCTCAAGATCAAAGCAATATTGAAAAGAAACGAAGAACAGCAGCGTGAAACAGAACAGCGTGAATTTGATCTGGCCAGCTATCATTTTAATCCCCGCTTACGTGAGTTAGCGGTGGGTGATCGTAAACAAACCCTTTCTCCCAAAGAGAATGATTTATTGAAATTATTATCTGAGCATCTGAATGATATATTACCCCGCGAAAAAGCGCTCAAGAAAATTTGGGGTAGTGATACCTATTTCAATGGTCGCAGTATGGATGTGTATATTGCTAAATTGAGAAAGTATCTAAAAGAGGATAGCCGAATTGAAATTGTGAATATCCACGGCGAAGGATTTCGGCTTATAGTAAAAGAGTAGGTTTTCAGCGAAGTGTGATTGTTCCATCTTTCTTCACCTGAACAATCTCTTCTGCTTGTAGATCTTCAAGCACTTCCAAGACTTGTGTCTCTTTTTTATTTTTCAACAAACCGGATAACGAGCTGTACTGTATAGGCCCTTTTTGTAATATGCCTAATAGCTGGGTTTTGATTTCTTCAAAGCCTGCAGCAGTCAGCGGCTTTTTTTTCGATTGGAGACAATTGTCACAATTGCCGCATGGTTCTGTTGACGTATCTCCAAAATAGTTTGCAATTAGTTGGCTACGACAGGTGTTCAGCTCCTCTACATAATGAAGCATGGTATGTAGTCTTTCTTCATATTGTTTTTTTCTGGTGCGCATATTGGCTTGATTTATCACTAGCTCTTCTGCGCGAATCCTTGGTACGGGGAAAAATAATTGAGGTTCCTCTTTTTGTGGATGGTAGGCAATGATGCTTAATTCTTCTAAAGCTTGTAGTTGTGCTTTTATTTCCTCTAGTGGGGCTTTTACTAAAAAGGCTAATTGTTTCTCTGATATACTCACGGGTTGATCATAAATACCGCTATAGGTTCGTAATAACGCTTTGCTTAGTACATCCAGGTCGGAATGCTCCTGCTCCAATGACTCAATGATCATACGTGGCGCAATAAATTGAATATGGGGAGGAAGAAAAACAGCCTCGTTATAATCAAGCCATCCTTCTTGTTCAAGTATTTTTAATGCATGTAATACTAAGGGTGCTGGTAATTTAAACCGATGAATAAATGCGGTCCAGTCAAAGTCAAAGTATTGGCCTTCGCCACTTCCCACGGGTAATTGTAAATAGTTGGCAATGGACTGGTATACCTCCCGAATCGATGCGAGTGAGGGAAATCGCTCTGTGATGGATTCAAGTAATTCCTCCTTGTCTCTGGATGTAAAAAGTAATATGGCATATGATTTATTGCCATCACGCCCCGCACGTCCGGCTTCCTGGTAATAGTTTTCCAGACAGTCGGGTATACCCACATGAATGACTGTTCTTACATCTGGTTTGTCGATGCCCATTCCAAATGCATTGGTGCAAACCATCACGGGAGATTGATTATTCTTCCAAGCGGCCTGTCTTTCTTGGCGCGTTGAGGCTTCTAAGCCTGCATGATAAAAGCTGGCTTCAATGCCTTGCGCTTGTAACAAACTGGCAATTTCTTGTGTTCGTTTACGCGTTCTACAGTAGATGATACTACTTCCTTTCACTTGATTAAGAATGGTACAAATTTTAGGAATCGCTATTTCAACATCAAACACACTATACGAAAGATTAGGTCTTGCAAAGGATTGCTTTACCCATTCAGGATTTTGAAGTTGAAGCTTGTTGACTATATCCTCTTGTACAAGTGGAGTAGCGGATGCTGTTAGCGCTAGGATGGGGACATCAGGAAGCTCTTCTCTAAGTTGTGCAATTCGTAAATAGGGAGGTCTGAAATCGTAGCCCCATTGCGAAATACAATGGGCCTCATCTACTGCAATCAACTGAACATTTAATCCAGGTAAATATTCTTGAAATAAATCTGATTCAAGTCGCTCTGGTGAAACGTATAAAAATTTACAGTTGCTGGTACTGGCTACCTGTAAGGTGTTGATAACTTCTTTACGACTCATGCCGCTATACAAAGCATAGGCGGTTATTTGTTTGCTTCGTAAATTTTCTACCTGATCTTTCATCAATGCTATCAGGGGCGAGACCACTAAACAAATACCGGATATTTGCAGTGCGGGCACCTGATAGCAAATCGATTTACCTCCACCCGTGGGCAGTATGGCAAGTGCGTCCTTACCTTTTAGAATAGCTTCAATGATTGCAAGTTGTCCAGGTCTGAACTCCTGATAACCCCAATATTTTTTTAAAATAGCATGCGGTTGACTCATTCCACCCGCTTTACAAACAAACGGACTGAATTGATGGCAAGTACCACATCGCTGAGTCCCATAACTAGTGCACCAATAGTGGGCGTAAGATATCCCAATGCTGCAACAGGAATTGCAATCACATTATAGGCAAATGCCCAGAATAGATTTTGTTTGATGGTAATGTATGTGTGACGACCTAAGCCTAATGCAGTAGGTAATTTTTTTAACCCATGATTCATTAGCACCACCTGTGCTGTTTGAACGGCAAGCTGCGAGGCTTCGTTCATGGAGATGCCAATGGTGGCTTTAGCCAGGGCAGGTGCATCATTGATTCCATCTCCTACCATAGCGGTGGGGTTTTCTTGATTGAGTGCTTCCAGTATGGTTAACTTATCAGCAGGACTTTTTTCTGCATAGATTACGCCAATGCCTAATTGTTGTCCTAGCTTCTCACAACGGTCTAGGTTATCGCCACTCAGTAAAATGGTTCTGATTTTTTTTCGATGTAAATAATTGATTACAGATTGCGCTTCTGGACGTAATTGATCAGCTACATCTATCCAACCTAGCAGTGAATTATTTTTTTTGATATAAAGATTATGACTGAGATCCTTGCTGAGACTCTCTACGGTTTTCCAGGAACCGATGCTATAGGTATTACCTTCATGATCGGTTGCCAACATTCCTACTCCTTTGATCTCTTCAATTTTTTTAAATCGTAGTTCGTCCTTTGTTTTCCAGGTCTTGCTGATACATTGCGCAATCGGATGGTTGGAATATTTTTCCAGGGAGTAGGCTAGCAACTTGAATTGTTCTTGGCTGGTTGTTGGATCAGTTATTTGAAAATTTCCGATTTCAAATTGCCCAGTGGTTAATGTACCTGTCTTATCAAATACAACTTGTCCGATCTGTTGAAACAACTCTAAGCTTTTTGCATTCCTAAAAAGAATTCCACTGCGCGCTGCTCTTCCCAGCCCTACCGCAATCGCCGCCGGCGTTGCTAGTCCCATAGCACAAGGGCAAGCAATCACTAATACAGCGATACTTCGCAACAGTGCTGTTTCAAAATCATTCAACATAAAAAAGTTGAGGAGAAAGCAAGCTGCTGCAATTGCCAACACGGTAGGAATAAAAATAGCACTGATACGATCTGCTAACTGTTGAACAGGAGGTTTCTCACCTTGTGCTTCTTTGACCAACTGGATAATGCCTGCTAGTACTGTATCTTCTCCGGTAGCCGTTACTTGCGCTTTAACGGTTCCATCGGTTACCAAACTTCCTCCAATTAGTTTGTCCTTGGCCAAACGACGAACAGGAAGGGATTCGCCCGTAATAATTGATTCATTTACATGTAGCTCTCCCCAAAGAATTTTACAATCAATCGGTACCTGTTCGCCCGTTTTTATTAAAATAAGATCACCCACATGTAGTTGGGTATTCTCTACTGGGAAATATTGTTCGTGATGTTCATCATCAAATGCAATCATGGTGGCCATCACTTTTTGTGACTTTACCAATTGCTGGAGGGCTCTTTGTGTGGAAGCGATAGAGGCCTCTTCTAAATAATTACCCAGGAATACTAAGGTGATAATGGTGGCGGCCGTTTCATAAAACATAAAATTCTCCGCCTGTCCACTAAAACTTCCATATAAGCTATATCCAAATGCAGAAGTGGCTCCCAGTGTAATCAATACATTCATATTTGGCATTCGGTTGCGAATACTTTTCCAGGCGCTAGCGCCAAAAAAATGCATGCCGATTGCGTATACCGGAATGGTTAGTCCTAATTGTACCCAGTGATTGTGAAGCCAGTCTCCGAGTTGTATCCAGCCACCCAGTGTATGCGAAAAAAGTAGAAGAAGTGTAGGGGGCAGACAAAGTAAAAATCGAATTAGTTGCGGAGAAAAGCGGTTAGTTTCCTCAGCGGCAAGGGGTGTGTTGTTTTTCCCTTGAATAGTATAACCTAAATTTTCAATGCCTTTTTCCAGCAATTCCTCAGTGCGGGCACCTGTTTGTTCAAACTGTACATCACCGGTGGCAAAGTTTACACGGATATTTTTCATCCCCTCCTTGTCCAGATATCGATGGATATTAAGGGCACAAGTACTGCAATCCATTCCTCCCACTTTCCATTTAGTAACAGCCATACTGCAAATTTACCGAAAGGAGATGGCCTGCAACAAGCTGTTCTTTGCTAAATTGCTGCTTGGTACGATTACCTATGGAGATACAGTTCACACTTTCTACTATTGATCAGGCGGCACGCTCTTTTCTAGCGCAAGCAGGTTTACACCGCGTATTTGCTTTCCATGCCCCCATGGGTACGGGAAAAACCACCTTTATTGCATCCCTTTGCCGGGCTGTAGGCGTGCAATCACAGCCCTCTAGCCCTACTTTTTCTTTGGTTAATGAATATGTTACCCTTGATGGGGCATCGGTCTATCATATAGACTTGTATCGGATAAAGGACCAACAAGAAGCGCGGTATGCTGGTATTGAGGAAATTTTACATAGCGGGGATATGTGTTTTGTAGAGTGGCCTGAAAAAGCAATTGAAATTTTTCCTGAAAACACCCTCCATCTCAACATGGAAATCCGACCTGTTTCTACCCCTTCAGGCATCGAGGATACCCGATATCTGTGTACATTTACGAATACAACGCATGAGTCAGCATAAACCTTCTATTTCACCTTCATTTAGCTATGAACCGCTCGAGGAAACCCTGGATTTACCTCCTCGTGCCGAAAAAATGTTGATTGGGATTCCGCGTGAAACTGCTTTTCAGGAAAACAGGATTGCCCTGACTCCTGATGCAGTAGGGGTGCTGGTCAGTAACGGCCATGAGGTAATGATTGAACAAGGAGCAGGAGAGGGGTCGCATTTTAAAGACAAGGATTATAGTGAGGCTGGCGCACGCATTGTACACGATCGGGCCACAGTTTATCAGGCGCCTATCCTAATTAAAAGCGCACCGGTCATCGAAGAGGATTTGCCCTTGTTGCAGTTAAATCAGTTGATTTTTTCTCCTATTCATCTTTCAGTTTTACAGCCTTCGATCTTGCAAAAGATGATGGAGAAAAGAATTACTGCTATTGCTTATGAAAACTTGAAAGATGATAGTGGGTCCTATCCTATTGTACGGAGCATGAGTGAGATAGCTGGTAGTGCAGTGATGCTGATTGCCGGGCAATATTTGGGTTCAGCTAATCATGGTAAAGGAGTTCTGCTGGGAGGTATTTCCGGGATTGCTCCGGCCAAAGTAATTATTCTCGGAGCTGGAATTGTGGGAGAATACGCTGCAAGAACAGCTTTAGCATTGGGTGCATCTGTTAAAGTATTTGATAACAATATCTATCGACTAAAGCGTTTACAGAATAATGTTGGTCAACGAATGTGGACTTCTGTAATTGAACCGCGTTTATTGGCAAAGCAACTCAAAACTTGCGAAGTGGCCGTGGGTGCGCTTTCTTCTGCTTCAGGCCGTACACCGCTAGTAGTCTCTGAAGATATGGTCAGCAATATGCGTCCCGGATCGGTGATCATTGATGTGAGTATTGACAGAGGTGGTTGTTTTGAAACTTCAAAAATTACTTCACACGAACGCCCTGTTTATACCAGCTATGGTGTGATTCATTATTGCGTGCCCAATATTCCTTCTGGTTTTGCACGCACAGCTTCACAAGCTATCAGCAACGTATTGATGCCGCTATTATTGGATGCTGGTGAAGTAGGGGGATTTGAAAAATTGCTCTGGAAAAAGATGCATTTACGCAACGGCATCTATCTTTTTAATGGGGCCCTTACTAATTATTATTTAAGTCAGCGTTTTGGGTTGAAATACACTGATCTTAATTTTCTCATGACCAGTAGTAGCTGATTCTTATTTGTACTCACTCAACAAAAGTTGGTGTTGGCAGAATCTATATTCCACCGGATCATTGCTGGCAATAATCACAATACGATTTTCTGTGTAAAGGGATAAAAGACGTTGATATAGTTCAATACCGTTCTGATCCAGGTTGGTACAGGGTTCATCTAGTAGTAAAACAGGAGTATTACAAAAAAAACTCTGCGCTAATTTTAATCGCTGCTTCATTCCTGAGGAATAATAGCGGATCTGTTTGTGTGCGGCATCATTAAGCCCTACTTCTTCTAAAATGGAAAAACTATTTTTTTCTTTTATAAATGGCTTGAATGATTGCTGAAAATCCAAAAGCTCTTGACCGGTCATTTCTTCAATCAACTCTAAATAAGGAGCAGCTAAGGCTACTTCTTTATAAATGAGTTCGTCTTCTATTGCTTGTTTAGTATTATCAATGTAGCGGACAGCTCCTTCATTGAAAAAAAGCGCCCCACCAATAACTTGTAATAAAGTGCTTTTACCCGAGCCATTAGGACCAATCAGCGCATAACTATTACCCGCACTGAATTCGTACGTTAACCGACGGAAAATCCAGTCTGTATTAAATCGCTTTCCGAGATCAGACAGAGAGATCGTCATCGGTTGCTCCTTTGGTAAATCGTTTGATGATGCCGCGATTGCTCTCTCGAATAAAGGTGACTATTTCATCGCGTTCGTCTGAAGCGACCATTTCTTCTTCCAAAAATTCCAGTGCTTGACTGGTATTGAAACCTTTATTATAGATGACCCGATATATATCCAGGATGTGATTGATTCGTTCTACGCTGAATCCTCTTCTTTTTAGGCCCACAGAATTTACCCCTGCATAGCTGAGTGGATTACGACCAGCTTTGATATAAGGAGGAATGTCTTTGCTAACAAGCGAACCTCCGCTTACAAACGCATGCGCGCCAATATTGACAAACTGATGAACAGCGCACATTCCCCCGAGAATTGACCAATCGCCAATCACAACGTGTCCGGCTACTTGAGTATTATTACTGGTAATTACATGATCACCTACAATACAATCATGTGCAAAGTGGCAATAGGCCATGATCATACAATTTTTTCCGATCACGGTTTTTTCGCGGTCCTTGGTTCCTCGGTTGATGGTCACAAATTCACGAATAGTGGTGCCATCTCCGATATGTACAGTAGAATATTCTCCGTCGAATTTCAAATCCTGTGGCGTGGCGGCAATAACAGCTCCGGGAAATATTTTACAGTTTTTCCCGATCCGTGCCCCTTCCATAATGGTCACATTTGAGCCCACCCAGGTGCCCTCACCAATCTGAACGTCTTGATGAATTACCGAAAACGGATCGATCTTGGCGTTAGGCGCCACTTTTGCGTTGGGATGGATGTAAGTATGGGGATGAATCATGTAAGGGGGCAAAGATAACTTTAATTAGTAATTTTGCAGTTGTGAATCCGCAATTTGACATAGTCGCTTTGGCTGCACAGGAGTCGTTTACCCTTGATTATCAGGATCTTTTGTACGATCGTGTCCAACAAATTCCGGGTTCAATTCAGTATAGTATCAAACGCTATCGCAAGCAACCTCACTGGGATCTTGAGGATATGGGGATGCTAGTTTACCATTACGAAAAATCTGCTACCGCGGGTCGGTATTTGGAGCTGCATTATTGTTTAAGTGGCAATGTATACTGTAAACAAAAAGATAAGGAGTGTGACAGTTGTCAGTTTTCGGCTTCTCCAAATTGCTTAGAGCGTGTAGAGTCGGTGGATCTGGTCAGTTTCCGCTTTTCGCCAAGTCAGGTTAGTCAATTTGTAAAAGGGAAAAAGCCAGCCAGTTTATTGGATCAGTTGCTTCAATTCAAGCATCCATTGCCTTTTAAAAAATCGCAAACCTTATCGGATAAAACAGCACAGGTTTTAGAAACTATTTTAAATCATACATATACCGATACCCGAGAAAATATTTTTATAAATGCCCAAACCCAAATGCTGTTGTTGTATACACTGGACAGTATGATGGGAGAAGAATCATCGGATACGGTCTCTTGTAAATTTTTGGAAAATGAGGCGGATCGTGATAAGATTATGCTGGCGCGTGAGATATTAATCAAGCAGATCGGGGAACCCATCACCATTAAAGAACTAAGCCGAAAAGTTGCTATCAATGAGTGCTACTTGAAAAAAGGGTTCAAAGAGTTGTTTGGTACCACGGTATTTGATTTTTATCAAAGTCTTCGGATGGAGCATGCTAAGTTTTTATTGTACGAAAAGGGCCTTACGGTTACGGAAGTGTCTCTTTCCCTAGGCTATTCTTCCATTTCCCATTTTTCCACGGCTTTTAAAAAGCATACCGGCTGTAAGCCCTGTGAATTGTTACGGTAATTGTTAATTAATTTTTATACTTTACAAACTGAACTGAGTTTAAGCAATATTGTTGCTTGGATTCCGTTGAAAAGTTTTACAGACCCAAAACCGACGTCTTTTCATGAGAGTTTTCTTTCCCATAATTGTAATGGCTTTAATCGGGGTGTTAGTTGCTTGCACCCATGAACCTACCAACCCGAATGGCGGCACAACTCCACCAACAATTAGCAGCAACTGCAGTCCCGACTCTGTTTATTTTGTGAATGAGGTCATGCCTATCATTGCTTCCAACTGTGCCATGAGCGGATGTCATGATGCAATTACCCGTGCTGAGGGCGTTGAGTTGACCAGCTATGCTAAAATCATGCAATATGTTCGCGCCGGTAATGCTTCTCGAAGTGAATTATACGAGGTAATTGTAGAAACAGATCCTGATAAGCGAATGCCCCCACCGCCTCGCAGTCCATTGACTGCAGCACAAATTGCCAAAATCCAGAAATGGATTAATCAGGGAGCAAAAAATAATTCTTGCGTTGGAAGTTGCGATACCACTCAGTTTACATACGCTGCGGTTATCAAGCCGATTATGGATAATAAATGTGCGGGTTGTCATAAGGCAGGCAATCTCGGGGGCAATGTGGATGTATCGAGTTATAATGGAACCAAAGTGGTAGCATTAAATGGAAAGTTGTTGGGAAGTATTTCTCATCAGTCAGGATTCTCTCCAATGCCAAAGAACAGCGCCAAGCTTTCTGATTGTGAAATTACACAGGTACGTCGCTGGATTGCAGCGGGATCTTTGAATAATTGATTGATCGAATATGAAAAGTAAATTCACTTATATTTTTATTGCAACCTTATTGCTTACCCTTTCGGCCTGTTATTACGATCACGAAGAAGTTCTATATGGTGCCGGATCCAATCAACCTTGTACAGATTCGATTGGTACAGTTTCTTATGCGCAAAAAGTAGTTCCCATTTTAAGAACCAGTTGTTATGGTTGTCATTCCGGAAGTTTTCCCTCCGGCAATCAATTGATGGGAACTTACACTGCGGACAAGTCAATGGCACAAAGCGGAAAACTATATGGAACCATCAGCCATGCTGGTGGTTATTCGCCTATGCCAAAGGGTGCTGCCAAACTTAGCAATTGTCAAATTGCCACTATTAAAAAATGGGTAGATGCTGGTATGTTGAATAATTAATTTGGAGTATGAAAAAGAATCTTAAAATAATTGTACCGCTTGTTTTATTAGTTGTAGCACTGGGAGCTTGGTATGCTTATAGTGAGTATAATCGCAAGCCAGCCAGTATGGAAAATACCAAGGCAGATTTTGTGACCAACGCTGCCACCTTAATTGGCGCCTTTGAGGAAAATGAAGTGAAAGCTAATCAACAATACTTAGATAAGATAGTTGAAGTGGAGGGAGCTATACGAACTGTTAGTCAAGATGATGCTGGATTGTATACAGTTACCATGGGTGATGACGGCTCGCTATCCTCCGTTCGTTGCAGCATGGATAACATGTTTAGTGAACAAGCAACAAGTTTAGTGCCTGGAAGCGCTGTTTCGATACGTGGTGTTTGTACTGGTTTTATGGCAGATCCTTTATTAGGTTCTGATGTTACGTTGGTTCGTTGTACAATTTTGAAAAAATAATAATTACACTATGAAAAAATCACTTTTCATTTTCTTGCTGAGTGTTTGCTTAACAAACCTGGCCACTGCACAAAAGTTTTTTACTAAAACCGGGCGTATCGATTTTAATGCAACGGCCCCTTCTTCTCCTGAAAATATCCAAGCCGTAAATCGCACGGTTACTTGTGTTTTGGATGCAGCCAATGGCAATATGCAATTTGCTGTGTTGATCAAAGGATTCACGTTTGAGCGTGCCTTGATGCAGGAGCATTTTAACGAGAATTATTTGGAGAGTGATAAATTTCCAAAAGCAGAATTCAAAGGAGCGGTGGCAAACAATGCAGCTGTTAACTATTCCAAAGATGGAACCTATGCAGTGACCGTTAAAGGAAAGCTCACCATGCATGGTCAAACAAAAGACGTAGAAGCTCCAGGTAAATTAATAGTGCAAGGTGGCAAAGTAAATGCAACAGCAAGTTTTGCGGTGCTGCTTGCTGATTATGGAGTTTCCATCCCTGGGGTAGTGGCCGATAAGGTTAATAAAACTGCTAAAATTGAAGTGGCTTGTAATCTAGAGCCGCTCAAGAGTTAAGTACGGTTAAACTATACCATGATGCAATCAAAACTATTTGCCCTTTTCCTCTTCTTATTTTTTTCTGTAGGTGTTCAAGCCCAGGACGACTTATTAAGTCTGTTAGGTGAAGAAAAACCTAAAAAGGAAAGAATAAAATATGCGTTCAAATCACCACGTGTTATCAATGCGCACTCGATGGAGTTTTTGAATCCTGGTACGATGGATTTTAGAATCCTGCATCGCTTTGGTACACTTGACCAAGGATACAAGAATTTTTTTGGTCTCGATCAGGCTAGTATGCGTATGAGTTTTGACTTTGGTCTCTTGCATAATTTAATGGTAGGAGTTGGTCGTAGCACGTTTAAAAAAGAAGTGGATGCCTTTATCAAATATGCACCGATTCGTCAATCAAAAGGCCCCCGGAGTTCGCCCGTAACATTGGCTTTTGTTTCGGGTATTACAGTAGACGGTTTGCCCTGGGCCGATCCAACGCGACAGAATTATTTCTCCTCCCGTCTTGCTTTTTATAATCAGGCTATTCTGGGACGAAAGTTTAGTGAGGGCTTCACCCTTCAATTAATGCCCACGATGGTGCATAAAAACTTGGTCCAGGCAGCAAGCGATCCCAACGATATATATGCATTGGGAGTGGGAGGTCGTTTGAAATTATCCAAGCGTATGGCACTCACTTGGGACTACACACATATATTGGTGGGTATGCCTGAAACAGGTTTCTATAATCCCTTATCAATTGGATTGGATATTGAAACCGGCGGACACGTTTTCCAATTGCATGTTACCAATGCCACCGGGATGAACGAGCGGGCCTATATCACAGAAACTACAGGACAATGGGGAAAGGGGCAGGTGCGATTTGGATTTAATCTATCCCGGACTTTTCAACTTAAAAAACCAAAACTCGACTAACTTTACAGTCCCTTAATACAAATTGTTATGAAAAAGTTTTTATCAAGTTTGATCTGCATCGGTTTTACAACACTTGCTATGGCACAGCCTCCTGCCGGAGATGCAAAACCTGGTGAGACCTATGGCGAAAAAATTAACGCCTCTGATGCCCTGTCTTTTGTGGATGTGGTAAAGAAAGTTAAAGGTGGAAATGATTTTACCAATGTAAAATTCACAGCCAAGATAACGGACGTATGTCCTAAAAAAGGCTGTTGGTTAAAAATAGAAGTTCCCCAGGGAGAAGATGTGATGGTGAAGATGAAGGATTATGCGTTCTTCCTTCCCGTTGCTGCCAAGGGTAAAACAGTTGCTATTGAAGGGGAAGTGATTATGAAAACCACTTCTGTAGCTGAACTTAAGCACTATGCTGAAGACGCTAAAAAATCCCAGGCGGAAATCGATGCCATTAAAGAACCTCAAAAAGAAGTGCGCGTAACAGCCAAAGGCATTGTTATCGTTGACTAAGAGTTGGTACCTTTGCACACTTAAAAGCTGACCCCATCTTTTGGGTGAGGGTCCCTTCGAGGGCTTATGAGTGTGAAATACAAAGAATTTACGGGTCTTAATCTGCCTGCTATCGAGCAGGAGATTTTGAGGCAATGGTCTGAAAAACAGGCTTTTGAGAAAAGTGTGTCCCTGCGTGAAGGGGCTCCCTCCTTTGTTTTTTTTGAAGGCCCGCCTAGTGCCAATGGTATGCCAGGCATCCATCACGTTATTTCACGTACCCTCAAAGACCTGGTTTGCCGCTATAAAACCATGCAAGGTTTTCAGGTAAAACGAAAGGGAGGCTGGGATACGCATGGTTTGCCCATTGAGTTGGGAGTGGAAAAAGAATTAGGGATTACCAAGGAAGATATTGGCGTAAAAATTTCGGTTGAAGAATACAATAAGAAATGTCGTGAAGCGGTGCTCCGCTATAAAGACAAGTGGGATGATATTACTCGTAAGATGGGTTATTGGGTAGACCTCAATGATCCTTACATCACATTCAAGAATGAGTATATCGAAACACTCTGGTGGTTATTGAGTGAATTATACAAGAAGGGATTACTCTATGAGAGTGTTAGTATTCAACCTTATTCACCTGCGGCCGGAACGGGATTGAGTTCTCATGAATTGAATCAACCTGGCACATACAAGGATGTGAAAGACACCAGCTGTGTAGCGTTATTCAATTTACTGAATCAAGGACCTGCCACTTTTTTATTTGATGCTGTTAAAGGTTTGCCTTCTTCGGAAGTATACCTGATGGCTTGGACTACTACGCCCTGGACGCTTCCCTCCAACCTGGGGTTGACGATGGGAGCAAACATTGAATATGTATTAGTTCAAACCATCAATCCCTACACGCAATTGCCGGTGAATGTGGTCTTGGCAGCGGCTTTGGTTGGAAAATATTTTAAGCCAGAAGGAGAGAATGGCGATTTTAGTGCCATTGACGAAAAAACAAAAATCTTCCCTTGGAAAATAATTACTCGTTTTCAGGGATCACAATTGGAAGGGGCGGTGTATGAACAACTACTTCCCTTCGAAGCCAATACTCCTGCAGTAATTGAATCCATCACACCCGATGCAAAACCATTCCGCGTCTTGTTGGATTCATTTGTTACTACGGAAGATGGAACCGGTATTGTACATACGGCACCGGCTTTTGGAGCAGACGATTATAAAGTCGGTAAAAAATACGGCATTGGAATTCTTACCCTGGTGGATCGTGAGGGAAAGTTTGTAGAGGGAGTAGGAGAGTTCAGTGGTCGCTATGTAAAAGATTACAAGAATCAATCCGGATATGTTGATGTAAACATTGATATCTCTGTAAAACTGAAGAAAGAAAATCGCGCTTTTCGTGTAGAGAAATACGAACACAGTTATCCGCATTGCTGGCGCACGGATAAACCTATCTTATATTATCCACTGGATGCCTGGTTTATTCGCACCACTGCTATCCGTGATAAAATGGTGGCACTCAATAAAACCATTAACTGGAAACCTAAATCCACCGGAGAGGGGCGTTTTGGAAACTGGTTGGAGAATATGGTGGACTGGAATCTCAGTCGCAGCCGATATTGGGGAACTCCTTTACCTATTTGGAGAACAGAGGATGGAATGGAACAACTTTGTATTGGTACCATTGCCCAGCTGCGAGAAGAACTTTTGAAAAGTATCGAAGCAGGTTTTGTAAGCCGTGATCGAAATATCGACCAGCTCCTATCGGATTTACATAAACCATTTGTTGACGAAATTATTTTAGTGAGTCCGTCTGGTAAGCCGATGTACCGGGTGCCTGATCTGATTGATGTTTGGTTTGATTCTGGTGCAATGCCCTACGCACAGTGGGGACTGCCTGATACTTCCTCTAATCAATTTGGTCCGCTTAGTCCGGAGAATTTCTTTCAATATCATGCCCTCAATGGTAAATTAAATGCGCAGGCTTTTCCTGCTAGTTTTATCGCAGAGGGGGTGGACCAGACGCGTGGTTGGTTTTATACGTTACATGCTATTGCCAGTTTATTGTTTGATTCTGTTGCCTATAAGACTGTAGTTAGTAATGGGTTGGTATTGGATAAGAATGGCAACAAGATGAGTAAGCGTTTGGGAAATGTAGTAGATCCATTCCAAACCATTGAATCCTTCGGAGCAGATGCGACACGCTGGTATTTGATCACCAATGCTTCGCCCTGGGATAATTTAAAATTTGATCTGGAGGGGATCAAGGAAGTACAACGTAAATTCTTCGGAACACTTTATAATACGTATCAGTTCTTTGCACTCTATGCTAACGTGGATGGGTTCTCCTATAAAGAGTCTTCCATTGCATTGGCGCAACGCCCAGAAATTGACCGTTGGATACTTTCCTCTTTGCATACGCTGGTGCAAAAAGTAACGGCTGCTATGGATGATTACGAACCCACACAAGCGGGCAGATTCATTGAGGATTTTGTGGACGAACAATTGAGTAACTGGTACGTTCGTCTCTGTCGTAGACGTTTTTGGAAAGGTGAATACAGCACCGATAAGATCAGCGCCTATCAAACACTCTACGAATGTTTAGAAACAATTGTACGCTTGATGGCACCTATTTCGCCCTTCTTCAGTGATGCCTTGTTCCTGCAATTGAATGCCGTAAGCGGCCGTTATACCGCTGAGTCGATTCATCATGTGAATTATCCAATTGCGGATAGTTCCTTTATTGACCAGGCGCTTGAGGAGCGTATGCAAATGGCGCAAGATGCTTCCTCGCTTGTTTTATCCTTGCGCAAAAAAGTCAATATAAAAGTTAGACAGCCTTTGCAAAAAGTGTTAATCCCCGTGTTGGATCCCTCCATGCAAGCACAACTGCAACGCATTGAGGACCTGATTAAGGCAGAGGTGAACGTCAAATCAATAGAATATCTCAGTGCGGATAACACCTTTATCAAAAAGAAGATCAAGCCCAACTTTATTGCGTTAGGGAAAAAATTAGGTCCTAAGATGAAAGCGGTTTCTGCCCTATTAGGTGATTTTTCACAGGATCAAATTGCATTGTTGGAAAAAGAAGGACAAATTAGTTTGCAAGTCGAAGGTGAAGCCCTAGTATTGCAACTTGCGGAAACAGAAATCAGCAGTGAGGATATTCCGGGTTGGACCGTAGCGGGAAAGGGGAAATTGACGGTGGCCCTGGATATTACGGTAACTCCGGATTTGGAAGCAGAAGGGCACGCTAGAGAATTTGTTAATCGCATCCAGAAAATCAGAAAGGATACTGGATTTGAATTAACGGACCGGGTGCTTGTTAAGGTTCAGGCCCCTGCCGGTTTAACAAATTCACTGGCGTCTTTTAAAACCTATATTTGCGACGAAATCCTAGCTGATTCACTGGAGTTTTCCAATGAAATGGACCAGGTAACAACAATAGAGATTAACGAAGAAACTATACAGGTACAGGTAACCAAAAAAGGTTAAGTTATGGCAGTAAAGAAAAAACCAACTCCGAAGAAAAGCATAAAGCCCGCAGCTTCTAAAAAGCCAGTTGCTAAAAAAGCACCTGCAAAAGCCGCTAAACCAGCAGCCAAGAAACCTGCTCCTAAAAAAGCTGCACCCGCCAAGGCTGCAGTAAAAAAGGCAGCTCCTTCGAAGCCCGTTGCCAAAAAGCCTGCTCCAAAAGCGGCGCCTGCAAAGCCAGTTGCTAAAAAAGCGACGCCTGTTGTTGCTAAAAAACCTGTTCCAGTAAAAACTACCCCGGTTAAACCTGCTGTACCTTCAAAGGCGGCCACAAAGCCTGTGGCTGTAAAAGCTGCTCCCGTTAAGCCGGCACCTGCTCCTGCTGCCAAGCCCGCACCTGTTCCACCGCCTCCTCCGATGCCAAAGAAAGGGGATCCACTGTCCCTGGTCTCTATAAAAGCTAAAGTAAAACCTGTTACTAAAAAGGAACCTCCTAAGCCAACTAAGGTGATTATTCCTAAAACCACTACAAGATCAACCGTTAAATACGAACCTGATTTTACAAAATCTATTTTGGACGCAAATAGAGTGGAAGCAGCTCCAGCAGGACCTACACAGCGCTATTCTGATTCTGATTTGGCTGAGTTCAAGGAAATCATCATGCGTAAGCTGGATGCCGCTAAAAAGGAGTTGAGTTATTTGCAGGGACTGATCACCCGCAAGGACGAAGGGGGTGATATGGATGATGCGCGCTACATGACCATGGAGGACGGAAGTGTCAGCATGGAACGTGAGCAATTGAGCCAGATGGCCAGCCGTCAGATTACTTTTATTGATCACCTGGAAAAGGCCTTGATGCGCATAGAAAATAAAACCTATGGCATTTGCAGAGTCACTGGTAAGCTGATCGACAAGGCCCGTCTACGCGCCGTGCCCCATGCTACCTTAAGCATTGAGGCTAAGCAAATGATGAATAAGTAGTATTTAACACTTACTTAAAAATAAGTAAATGTTAACCATTAAACTTTTACCTTATATTTGCTTCTCAGATAAGCAATATGAGAGTAGTACTTACCCCTATTTTTTACTTTTTATTTTCAATTTGTGTAATTAATTCTACAAATGCCCAGCAGTCGGATGGCGGGGATAATTACTCAAAAATCAAGCTGTTATCTGCCAGGTTAGATTCCAACAAAACTGTTTTAGTTGTGAAAGTGGATGCGCCATACAAGGACAGCGTAGAAGCTGTACTGACGCATAGCATTGGTTGGGTGGTGGAAAAGAAAAAAGTAGTACTGGCTACGGGTCCTAATACCTTTTCATTTAACACGGCACAACTTGCCGAGGGAAGTTATCGATTAATTCTCAGGAAATTTGAAGGGAATTGGTCGCTGACACATTCTTTTAAGAAAGATTGATTCTTCCTACGTTTTTACAACAGCTACCTTTGCGAAAAATACATCGCATGGTACGTTTTTCTCTCTTTTTATTCTTACTTACTTCTCTTACAGCAACTACTGTCTATTCGCAGCTTGTAGCTGGACCCATGTTGGGCGTTATTGAATTAAGAGATGCAAAAATTTGGGCCGAAGTATCCCCCAGTGTTTCAAAAGCGGCCATTCGGGTCAATAAAAAAGGAGAGACTGTTTCGCGTATCATAAACTATAAGGGTGAATTAGGAAAGGATTTTAATCCCATCACATTTACAGTGGGAGGCCTGGAGCCCAACACTACCTACGAATATGTGATTCTCACCAATGATAAAGCCACCAAAGCTTCTGGTGAATTCACTACAAAAAAATTATGGCAATGGCGTGAACCCGCACCAGATTTTAGTTTTTTGGCTGGTTCTTGTTCGTACTTCAATGAACCCATTTATGACAGACCGGGTAATGCTTACGGAAAAGACTCTTCCATTTTTGAATCCATGTCCAAAGAGAAGGCTGCGTTTATGATTTGGCTAGGGGATGCTTGGTACACGCGTGAGGTTGATTATTTCAGTGAATGGGGTCTGTGGTATCGGGCTAGTAAAGATCGATCTACTCCCATACTTCAGCCATTTCTTAAATCTATGACACAGGTGGGTATTTGGGACGACCATGATTTTGGTCCTAATAATTCGGGGGCCGCTTATCACCTAAAAGATGCGAGTAGAAAAGTATTTACCAGTTATTTCCCCAATGCTTCTGCAGGTGAAAATGGGCAGGGTATTTATACTAAGTTAACCTGGGCTGATGTTGATGTTTTTATGCTCGATGATCGCTGGTGGAGAAGCGCAGACGATGCGTTGGACTCTGTGCAGGGTAAACCCAATCCGGAAAAAATAATGATTGGTCGTCAGCAATTGCAGTGGCTCAAAGGAGCGCTGTTAGAGAGTAATGCCACTTTTAAAATTATTGCTGTTGGAAGTCAGGTGCTAAACCCAGTATCACCCTTTGATCGTTGGGGTCGTTTTCCGGCAGAGTACCAGGAGTTCATCCAATTCTTAGAGGCCAACCCAATTAATGGGGTGTTATTTCTAACAGGGGACCGTCACCACAGTGAAATTATCAAAGTAGAACGTCCTGGTTTTTATCCTCTTTATGATATTACTGTTTCCCCACTCACATCTGGTACACACACCTTTGGTAAGGAAGAAAAGAATAATCCTTATCGGATAGTGGGCGTGGATCAAAAACAGAATTATGGACGGATATCTGTAACTGGACCTCGAGGCAGTCGGAAACTTTCTGTGGATTTTCTAGGGATTAAAGGGGAGAATATTACCAGCTGGTCTGTAATGGAAAAAGACCTGAAGGTTCCTCGTAAATAGGGGGCTTGTTCGCTAAAGTTTTTTTTCCATCACTACGTGTGGAATGGTTACTTCGGTAAACTCTTCACTGGCAACCTGGTAACCCATTTTTTCATAAAAGCCGATCGCGTTTTTACGCGCATGCATGTTTAGGGCTTTATAACCCCGGTCCCGCGCCAAATTTTCGGCAAAACTCATCATTGCCCTGCCTATCCCTTTTCCCTGTTTTTCGTTGTAAACAGCCATTTGGCGAAGTCGTAGGGTAGCTGGATTTTCCTCGATCAGCATACAGCATCCCAACATATCCTCCTCTTCAAACGCGCCAATTAGTATATCGTGGTTTTCCTTTTCAAGTTCTACGGGATCAAATTCCAGCCCCAGCGGTTTTCTTAAAACCGAGCTCCTTAGACTCAACATCTGTTGGTACTCAGGACTACCATGTTCAATTAGTTTAAGGGCCATGTTCTTCAAAATACATTTTTTTTGGGAGCTTGCCAACCCACTTGCCCCTTGCTTGATCAAAATCAGTGCCAAATGACCGCTGACAGCCTCGTTTCCAATTGTTTAACTTTTGCCTTTAAAAAATACGCAAGACAGGCAGTATTTGATCAAAAAGTATATTTTTGCACCCTGTAAACCAAACCAAAAAATCATGTCAGACATTGCATCAAGAGTAAAAAAGATCATCGTTGACAAACTGGGTGTTGAGGAGGCTGAGGTAACTAACGAAGCTTCTTTCACCAATGATCTCGGAGCCGATTCATTGGATACCGTTGAGTTGATCATGGAGTTTGAAAAGGAATTCAATATCTCCATCCCTGATGAGCAAGCTGAGACCATTACTACTGTTGGTCAGGCCATCACTTACCTAGAGGAGCACGCCAAGTAATCTTGCAAAAGCTTTTCTTTTTCCTGACCAGGAAATAAATTGCACCGCCTTCCCCCTTACCTTACGGTATAAAGGAAGGCGGTTTTTTTAAAAAACTCGTTTAACTTTCCACTATGCAATTGAAGCGCGTTGTAGTAACTGGAATGGGAGCCATTACACCCATTGGAAATACCCTCGAAGAATATTGGAAGGGTTTACTAAATGGTGTATCGGGTGCAGGCCCCATTACTCAATTTGATGCTTCTAAGTTCAAGACTCGTTTTGCCTGCGAGATCAAAGGTTTTGATCCCACACAATTCATGGATAAAAAAGAGGCCCGCAAGTTGGATCGCTTTGCGCAACTGGCTCTTGCTGTTAGCGATCAGGCCATGCAGGATGCGGGATTAAATAAAGAAAATATTAATCCAGATCGAGTAGGCGTGGTTTTTGCCAGTGGAATTGGAGGGTTAACCACATTTCAGCATGAGGTTACTGATTTTGCTAAAGGAGATGGAACGCCTCGCTTCAATCCATTTTTCATCCCAAAGATGATCTTGGATATTGCAGCAGGTCAGATCAGTATGCGTCACAATTTGAGAGGTCCCAATTTTGCGGTTGTGAGTGCTTGTGCCAGCAGTACCAATGCAATTATGGATGCATTTAATCTTATTCGTTTAGGGAAAGCAGATATTATTTTAACGGGTGGAAGCGAATCAGTGATCAGTGAAGCAGGGGTAGGTGGCTTTAATGCAATGAAGGCCATGAGTGAACGCAATGATGATCCTGCCACTGCCAGTCGTCCATACGATAAGGATCGCGATGGATTTGTAATGGGAGAAGCGGCCGGAATGTTAGTGTTGGAATCCCTGGAACATGCAATAGCCCGAGGTGCAAAAATTTATGCTGAGGTAGCCGGTTGCGGAGCTACAGCGGATGCTTATCATATTACCGCTCCCCATCCAGAAGGATTGGGTGCCAAGAATGTAATGTTGGTGGCATTGGAAGATGCAGGAATGCGTGCTGATGAAATTGACTATATCAACACACACGGTACTTCCACTCCTATTGGTGATGGCGCGGAAGTAAAAGCCATTACTCAAGTTTTTGGAGAACATGCCTATGCTTTGAACATCAGTGCCACGAAGTCCATGACAGGACATTGTTTGGGAGCGGCTGGTGTAATCGAATCAATCGCCAGCATCATGGCGGTAGTGAATGATATTGTTCCACCAACTATAAATCATTTTACAGATGATCCCGATATTGATCCTAAACTAAATTTTACTTTCAATAAAGCACAAAAGAGAACTGTTCGCGCTGCGTTGAGTAATACATTTGGTTTTGGAGGTCACAATGCTTGTATGATTGCCAAGAAGTATCAACCCTAGTGTTTGTGCGTTGGTTAAAATTCCTTTTCAGTTTTCGAAAGAAAAATTCTTTTACCCGCGAATTATCTCATTTACTTGGTTACTATCCGTATTCATTGGAATTATATGAAACGGCCTTAACCCATCGTTCGCAGGGAGAAAGTACCGATCAAAATAACGAACGGTTAGAGTATCTCGGTGATGCAATTCTCAGTGCATTAGTTGCTGATTATCTTTTCAAGCGTTATCCCTATAAAGGAGAAGGTTATCTCACGGAGATGCGCAGCAAAATGGTAAACCGTCAACAACTCAATCATATTGCGTTGCGGATGGGTTTAAAAAAAATCACACGGTTTAATCGAGCGGATTCCTCCCTTCGCATTAGTCATATTTTCGGCAATACGTTAGAGGCTTTGATTGGTGCAGTATATCTGGATATTGGATACAAGCGAACAGAAAAGTGGGTGATGAAAAACATCATTCTGCCACATATGTTTGTAGACGAATTGGAAAACACGGAATATAATTTCAAGAATAAATTATACGGTTGGGCCAGCCGCAATGGAAGTATATTGGAGTTTGAAACCATCGATGAAAGACACGAGGGCGGTCGACGATTGTTTACAGTGGCTGCCTTGTTAAATGGCGAGTCACTTGCGGAGGGAAAGGCTTTCAATAAAAAAGATGCATCTCAATTGGCCGCTCAGGCAGCCGTAGAAAAATTGGGGTTATCTGGTGGCGAGGGAACCGATCAACGGATTTCCTGACAGAGTTCAATCAGCACCCCATTGGTATTTTTAGGATGAACAAAACAAACCCATTTGTTGTCAGCTCCTTTTTTTGGGGTTTCGTTCAACAGCACAAATCCAGCTTCCTTTAAACGGCTCATTTCTGCTTCAATATTGCTTACATCATAAGCGGTATGATGCAATCCTTCTCCTCTTTTTTCGATGAATTTGGCGATTACTCCTGTCGGGTCCGCGCTTTCCAGCAATTCTATTTTTGATTCTCCCACCCTAAAAAAGGCGGTATTGACCTGTTCGCTCTCCACCTTTTCTGTTTTGTAGCAGGGGGTCTTTAATAGCTGCTCATAACGGGGAATTGCTTCCTCAAGGGACTTAACCGCGATGCCAATATGTTCGATTTTGTTCATTTTAAGCCCAGTTACTTCATTTACGAAATCGGTAATTTCTTTCTAAGCATGAAATTAACCTATTCGCTTAGAACCTTTTGGGATAATTTTGCGTTTTACAGAGGAGAAAACTCAACGTGAATATGCTAAAATTACCTATCTATCTGGATCACAATGCCACTACCCCCTGCGACCCCCGTGTTGTAGAGGCGATGGTGCCCTATTTTACGAATGCTTTTGGAAACGCGGCCAGCCGTAACCACCCTTTTGGATGGCAGGCGGAGGAGGCCGTTGATTATGCCCGTGAGCAGGTTGCTAAATTGATCGGAGCTGATCCAAAAGAAATCATTTTTACATCTGGCGCTACGGAAGGGGATAATCTTGCCATTAAAGGAGTTTACGAAATGTACGCCAGCAAGGGTAATCACATTATTACTTGCAATATCGAACACAAAGCGGTCTTAGATACTTGCCGTAATTTGGAGAAAGAGGGTGCGGAGATAACTTACTTGGATGTAAAGCCTAATGGTTTGATTGATCTGGCAGCGTTAGAAGCAGCCATTAAGCCCACTACAATTCTGATTGCTATCATGTATGCCAATAACGAAATTGGTACCGTAATGCCCATGCGTGAGATCAGTGCCATTGCGCGCAAGCATGGGGTGTTAGTATTCACAGATGGTGTTCAGGCAGTTGGAAAAATTCCCGTGGATGTCAATAAGGATGGTATTGATCTGATGGCCTTTACTGCGCATAAGATGTATGGTCCCAAAGGAGTCGGTGCATTATATGTTCGTCGTAAAAATCCACGTGTAAAAGTTACGGCTCAGATTGATGGAGGAGGACATGAGCGTGGTATGCGTAGTGGAACACTCAATGTTCCTGGTATCGTAGGTTTTGGTAAAGCTTGTGAGATCTGCTTGCAAGAAATGGAATCCGATGCCAAGCGTATCAGTCAGCTGCGTGATAAATTGGAAAATGCATTATTAAAGGTGGAGGAATCCTACCTCAATGGCGATAAGGAAAGCAGACTGCCGCATGTCACCAATATTTCTTTCAAATATGTAGAGGGAGAGGGTCTGATGATGGGATTCAATAAAAATATTGCCCTTTCTTCTGGCTCTGCTTGTACTTCTGCTTCTTTGGAACCTTCTTATGTGCTGAAGGCATTGGGTCTTGGTGATGACCTGGCACACAGCTCGCTTCGTTTTGGATTAGGACGTTTTACAACGGAAGAACAGATTGACTACACGATTGAACATGTGACCAATACTGTCAATAAATTACGTGAGATGAGTCCGCTTTGGGAAATGTTCAAAGACGGAATTGATCTAAACACTATCGAATGGGCGCATCATTAATTTTAAAATTTAAGTACTATGGCATATTCAGAAAAAGTAATTGATCACTACCAGAACCCCAAGAATGTGGGTACGCTGGACAAAGGCAAGAACAACGTTGGAACTGGGCTCGTGGGTGCACCCGAGTGCGGTGACGTGATGCGTTTGCAAATTGAAGTGGATGAAGCAACGGGTATTATCCGTGATGCCAAGTTTAAAACATTTGGCTGCGGTTCCGCTATTGCTTCTTCTTCACTGGCTACTGAGTGGCTGAAAGGAAAATCCGTGGATGAAGCGGTGAAGATTGATAATATGACCATCGTGGAAGAGTTGAATCTTCCCCCGGTAAAAATTCACTGCTCTGTGTTGGCTGAAGATGCCATCAAAGCAGCCATCAATGATTACCGCAAGAAAAATGGTTTGGAGGAATTGCAATTTGAAGAAAGCCCTGTTCACTAATTGTTGAGCAAACATGTCTGCTGAAACATTAACAACCCCAGTTGCTTCCACGGAAATGGCTAACACCATTTACGTGAGTGACAAGGCGCGTGTAAAAGTGCTCCAGCTTTTGGCAGATGCAGGTGTTTCTGATGATCCTTCCTATTTTTTACGGGTTGGCGTAGTAGGAGGGGGTTGTTCCGGTCTTAGCTATAAGCTGGATTTTGACAATGAGAAAAAACCAATGGATCAGGAGTTTGAGGATAATGGCATCCGTGTGGTAACTGATCTAAAAAGTTTTTTATACCTGGTTAATACTACACTCGATTTTTCTGATGGGCTGAACGGAAAAGGATTTTACTTCAGTAATCCCAATGCTAGCCGTACCTGTGGATGTGGTGAGAGTTTTGCTGTTTAAACCCTGTTAAAGCATTTTAAACTATGGCCGCTTTGTAAAAAGCGGCCTTTTTGTTGTGGCGATCTTAGTACTTTAGCAGTATATGTGGGCTTTATACCGAAAAGAAATATCCCAATACTTCAGTAGCTTAAGTGGTATTATTGCCATTGCTGTTTTTTTAGTGGTCAACGGGCTTGTCTTGTTTGTATTTGAAGATAATCTTCTTGATTTTGGGTATGCCACGCTGGATCGCTTTTTTGAACTTTCTCCCTGGATTCTTCTTTTATTAATTCCTGCTATTACCATGCGAAGCTTTGCCGAGGAATTCCGAACAGGTACCTGGGAGGTACTTCGTTCGCAGCCGCTTACGTTATGGCAATTAATGCTGGGAAAATATTTGGGGGCATTGTTTGTAGTGGTGATAGCATTACTTCCCACTTTTTTCTATGCCTTGCTCTTACAATTACTATCTGCAGATCCGGGACTGGATTGGGGTGCTACGTTCGGCTCTTTTCTGGGGCTCTTTTTTTTGTCGGCTGTTTTTACTGCAATTGGAATCTGGTGCAGCAGTTTATCTGCCAATACCATTGTTGCTTTTTTAATTGCACTCTTGTCCATGGCGGTATTCTACTATGGATTTCATGCTATTAGTCTTATCCCTGGCATTCCTACTGGTGTTGATTACTGGATTGAATGGACAGGAATAGATTTTCATTACCGTAGTCTCAGCCGGGGTTTATTATTGCTGAGTGACCTGGTTTATTTTAGTTCACTTTTGTTTTTATTTTTTCTTTTCACCCTCCGAAATATTCGTGTTCGTTAAATGAAAAAAGTACTGCACTGGATAGTATCGCATCGGATGGGTATAGCCCTTGCCCTGCTTTTATTTTTCTTGTTGAATGGGATTGCTTCTTTTTCCGATTGGCGTTTGGATTTAACGGAGGAGAAACGATACACTATTGATACCGCAACTCATCAACAACTAAAGGATCTTACTGATCCTATTGAAGTTGTTGTTTTTTTAAAAGGAGAATTTCCTTCTGGCTTTAAAAAATTAGCTACCAGTACGGAGCAGTTTTTGTCCTTATTGCAAAAGCAGAATCCCTCGCGTTTTCACTACCGCTTTGTATCTCCCTTGGAGGAAGTGAGTGAAGGTAAACTATGGGGAGATTCTCTACTATCCATGGGCGCGCTAAATATTAATCTAACAGTTCAAAAAAAAGCCGGACAATCTAGCAATATATTATTCCCGGTAGCACTGGTTCAATATCAAGGCCAACAATCACTGGTTACTTTACTCCCGGGTGCGAGTAGGGCCATCTCACAAACTGAGTTAAATCGAGCAGAAGCGTTGTTAGAATTTCAGTTTACCAGTGTGATTGATAAATTATTGCATCCTCGCAGACCCGGTATTGCTTATGAAATCGGTCATGGGGAGCCTACTGATCAACGAACGTATCAATTACGGGTAGCCTTACAAAAAGATTATGAGCTTCGCACGTTGGATCTCAAAAGTCAGCCAGCAGTTCCTGCAGGTGTTGATCTATTATTGCTCGTAAAACCAACACTTCGATTTAGTGAAAATGAGAAATTGAAAATCGATCAGTTTGTGATGCGTGGTGGCAAGCTATTATGTTTTATTGATAATCTTGTTGCTGAAATGGATAGTTTCGGTCGAAAGCCATCTATAGTTGCCTTTGATCGAGATCTTAATTTGAGTGATTTGTTCTTTCGATATGGTGCTCGCATCAACCCAGATCTGGTAATGGATCTTCGTTGTGAGGTCAGCTTTATTCAAGTAGGGGGCACAACAGAACAGCCACAGAATGAATTTTTACCTTGGAATTATTACCCCTTGGTGGGCGCACCCGCAGCCGATAAAAAATTAAAAACGGCTGGATATGTAGGCTTGCGATTTGCCAATTCAATTGATACGGTAGATGCACCTGGTGTGATCAAGACGCCATTGCTGGCAAGCTCTGAGCGTGCTCGTATTATCAGCACTCCTGCACTGATTTCCTTAAATGAAAACAGCACCCTTCCTGAGAATAAATTATTCAATCGAAGTGAATTGCCAGTGGCCATGCTTCTGGAAGGTAAACTCACCTCTCTTTATCGCAATCGTATTTTTGGGGCACAAGCTGATTCAATGGCTCGTTCGGGTCAGCCTTTTCTATCCCAGGCTACACAGGGAACTGTGCTTCTGGTTGGAGATGGAGATCTGGTTTTAAATGATTACATACCTGCTGTTGACGATCAAGGTGCTTATGATCCGCAGGCGCCACTGGTACCTACCGAGATGGGATGGAATCCCTATACACATTTTGAATACCTGACTGGTGGTGAAGCTGGCCGTTATTTTATCCCGGTTGCGAACAAGGAATTTTTACTGAATAGTGTAGAATATTTAATTAGTAATCCGGCCATCAGTCGATTACGCGCTAAAGAGATTACCCTTCGTTTGCTGGATGGTGAAAAGGTAAAGCAATATCGGTTATGGGTTCAAATACTATTTATTCTCATTCCACTCTTACTACTCGTGGGTGGCGGATTTTTATTTCAGTCAATTCGTAAAAGACAATTCGCGCGCTAAGACCCTAACTTTGCTAGCACCATGAATATTGATCAAATCAGTTACCTCGTATTTTCTCTTGTTTTAGTCTTGGCCTTATTTTTTGATCTGGGTCTGATGAGTAAAAAAAATCAGACAGTCACGATCCGTCAAGCTTTGAATCAAACTTTTTTCTGGGTTGGGCTGGCCCTTGCTTTTTTTGTATTTGTATGGATTGAAAAAGGCCAGCAGTTAGCGCTGGAATACCTCAGTGCGTATCTCATGGAATGGAGTCTGAGTATTGACAACATCTTTGTGTTTATTCTGATCTTTTCTGCTTTTGCTGTGAAAGAAAAAAATTATGGTAGAGTTCTATTGATTGGTATTCTTATGGCCATTTTATTCAGGATTATTTTTATTACAGTTGGGGTTGTACTGGTAGAGAAGTTTCACTGGATTTTATATGTGTTCGGCGTATTTCTTGTGTACACTGGTTTCAAAATGTTTACGGCCAATGAGGATCAAGAGTTCAACCCACAAGAAAGTAAGGTCTATTTGTTCTTAAAGCGCTTTTTGCCATTGGCCCCACACGACGGAGATGGAAAGTTTATGATCCGTGAAAATGGAAGACCTGTTTATACCACCTTATTTGTAGTGATCATCATGTTGGCTTCAATTGATTTGATTTTTGCCTTAGATTCTATTCCAGCCGTTATGGGGATTTCCCGCGATCGATTTGTGATTTATACCTCTAATATTTTTGCAGTGTTGGGGTTGCGCTCGCTCTTCTTTTTGCTGCGAGGTGCGGTAAGCAAATTTGATTACTTACAACAGGGTATTGCCATTGTATTGGTGTTCATTGGTGTAAAAATGTTGGGTGAACATTGGATTAATCAGTGGCTATCCAAACAATTGCAAGTAGCTCTTTCCTTAGGGGTGATTGCTGTATGCATCAGCGGTTCTATCTTTTATTCGCTGTTCATTCAGAAAAAAGGACTTCCTGCTGATGAGGTTGATGATAGTGTTTTAAATCAATAAACGCATTCTTTTGTATACTGTACAGCAAGTAGTCCGACTATTGGGGGTTGACGCACCTGTGGTTAACGATCATCTTGTTGAACATTTACTGATTGACAGTCGCCGTGCATTTTCTCCCGCCCACTCACTTTTTTTTGCTATTACTACCTCTCAGAGAAATGGGCATGATTTTATTGCAGATCTCTATCAGAAAGGTGTACGCAGTTTTGTAATCACACAAAATCTTGATGCAGTCTCTTTCCCATTAGCCAATTTTATCAAGGTTACTGATGCGGTAACTGCTTTGCAAAAGTTGGCTGCTGCACATCGCTCACAATTTTCTATTCCCGTTATTGGTATAACGGGGAGTAATGGGAAAACAATTGTAAAAGAGTGGTTGTTTCAGTTGCTTCAAGCCGATTTTAAAATAGTGCGAAGTCCTAAGAGTTTTAATTCACAGCTCGGTGTTCCGCTGAGTGTTTGGGAAATAAAACCACATCATCAGTTGGCTATTTTTGAGGCAGGTATTTCACAACCTGACGAAATGGAGCGATTGGAAAAGATCATCCAGCCCACCATTGGTGTTTTTACCAATATTGGAGATGCTCATCGTGAAGGATTTGGCTCTATGGAGGAAAAGGAAAAAGAGAAGCGTAAACTTTTTGTGCGCGCTCCGATTGCTCCACCTCTAACACTAGTTTCAGTGGAGTCAGATGCTGGTTTTTCAATCATTAAGGCAAAAGGGTCCTTACTTCCCACGGGGGGTGCTATACAGATTCCTTTTACGGATGCGGCCTCCATCCAAAATGCCATTCGTTGTTGGGAGATTTTGTTATTGTTGAAGATACCCCTGTCTACTATTGCAGAACGAATGAAATGCCTTACCCCGGTTGATATGCGACTTAGTTTAAAGAAGGGGGTGCATCATTGCCAATTGATCAATGATAGTTATAGTGCCGATCTAAGTTCATTAGAGATTGCACTTTCATTTTTGAAGCAGCAAGCAGGTTCACTAAAACGTACCGTGATACTTTCTGATTTTATGCAAACGGGGGAAACTCCTGGGGAACTCTATGCGCGTATAAACGCGATGCTGACCCAAGTTCCTGTTTCCCGTTTAATTACCATAGGACCTGTTATAGGAGCAGCATTTCTGCATACGGCTGATAGCTGGCAATTAGAGCAGTATGCTGACACTACCGCATTTCTTACACAAGCGCAACTGCGTTCATTCAGAGACGAAATAATTTTAGTAAAGGGTGCTCGTTCCTTTGGTTTAGAGGAGGTGATTACTTTTTTAGAAGAAAAAGTTCATGAAACAAGACTGGAAATTGATTTACAGGCTGTGGTTCATAACTACAATCAATATCGCCAGCTCCTAAAGCCTGGAACTAAAATCATGGCGATGGTAAAAGCCTTTGCATATGGAAGCGGGGCTACTGAGATTGCACATGTATTACAGTTTCAGGGAGTAGATTATTTTGGAGTTGCCTATGCTGATGAAGGAGTGGAGCTACGAAAAGCGGGAGTCACTACTCCCATTTTAGTAATGAACACGGAGCCTGCTGCTTTTGAAACCTTATTAAACTATCAACTGGAGCCCACGTTATTTTCTATTACTTTATTGGAAGCGTTTGATCAGTATTTACAAAAGCAAGGCATAACAGCGTATCCTGTTCATCTCGAGATTGAAACCGGGATGAACAGACTTGGGTTTACTGAGGAGGATTGGTCTTCTGTAATTAAGCAACTGGCTTCCACTTCTAGTTTTTTGGTCCAATCTGTTTTTTCACACCTAGCAGCGAGTGAGGATTCAGCAGCTGATTCGTTTACATACAAGCAACTTGAAGTATATGAATCCTTCACTACACTGCTGAACGCCCAAATGAATCTTGGTTATTTACGGCATATTGCAAATTCAGCTGGAGCCATTCGTCATCCCTCTTTAGTAATGGATATGGTTAGGGTAGGGATTGGATTATATGGAATTGAGAATGCTCAGCATCTATCTTTGATTCCTGCAATCACGTTACGTTCTACCATTGCGCAAATCAAGACAATTCCAGCAGGTAGTGGAGTTAGTTATAATCGTAAAACAATAGTGGATCGGCCTACCCGTTTGGCAACAGTACGGGTGGGTTATGCTGACGGATATCCACGAAGTTTGGGAAATAAAAAGGGGCAAGTGTTGGTGCAAGGAAAATTAGCTCCGTTACTTGGTAGCGTCTGTATGGATATGTTTATGATTGATGTTACAGACATTCCAGCTGCGCAGGTTGGTGACGAAGTGATATTATTTGGAAAGGAATTATCTGTTGAGCAGGTTGCTAAATGGGCATCTACGATTCCTTACGAAATTCTAACTGGAATCTCTCAACGCGTCAAGCGTGTTTATTTTCAGGATTGATTAGAGAATCTGCGTCTGATCTGAAGTATCAGAATTAGTTGTACCTGTTGCTGGTACTTCTTGTGATTCCTTTCGAATCAATTTTTGCTGAAACAAAAAAAGTGTAATTACTCCAACAGAGATGGAGGCATCCGCAATATTGAAAATGGGACTAAAAAATTCAAATGCATTTCCTCCAATGAAGGGAAACCAGTCCGGAAAATGGCCTTGCAGGATTGGGAAATACAGCATGTCAACCACACTGCCATGTAAGAGGGAGGAATAACCCTCCGATGATAAAGTTGCTACCCCTGTATATCCAATATAGTCATTGAGAATAGGGCTAAAGTGTAAGCCTTTGTCAAAAATCACCCCATAAAAAAGACTATCAATTAAATTTCCTACTGCGCCTGCGTAAATTAAACCCGCACAAACCAAAAAGCCGTAGGCGTATTTTTCTTTGATAAATTTTCCAAGATACCAGGTTCCAATTACAACCGCTACTAATCTAAATAAGGTAAGAATGGCTTTTCCTGCTTCGTTCCCAAACTTCCAACCCCAGGCCATTCCAGGGTTTTCAATAAAATGTAAACGAAACCAATCCATTCCGAATACACGAATAATTTCACCAGTGGGGTGATTAAGTTTTACCCAAAGCTTGAGAAGCTGGTCAGCAGCCAAAATCAAGATGATGAGTACAATAAGCTTATTTTTTTTCGACATGTTTATTTAAGTTTTCCCACCATGTTCTCTGGTCGAACCCATTCGTCGAATTCGGCTGCTGTAACATATCCTAGTTTAATGGCCATTTCTTTTAGCGTGGTTCCCTGTTTATGTGCTTTTTGTGCAATCTCAGCCGCCTTGTAGTAGCCAATTTTAGTGTTCAGCGCAGTTACCAGCATCAATGAATTATCTACATGTTTTTTGATATTGGCTTGAATCGGTTCAATGCCAATTGCACATTTATCATTAAAGGAAACACATCCTTCTCCAATCAAACGAGCACTATGCAAGAAGTTATAGATCATCACTGGTTTGAATACATTCAACTCAAAATGACCGGTAGCACCTCCGATGTTAATTGCTACATCATTTCCCAGCACTTGTGCTGCAATCATGGTGAGCGCCTCACATTGTGTAGGGTTCACTTTTCCTGGCATGATGGAAGATCCAGGTTCGTTATCAGGAATAAATAATTCTCCAATTCCGCTGCGGGGTCCTGAAGAAAGCATACGAATATCATTGGCAATTTTCATTAGACTGACCGCTACAGTTTTCAATGCACCATGGGCTTCTACAATGGCATCATGTGCAGCAAGTGCTTCAAATTTATTCTCCGCAGTAATAAAAGGGTAGCCGGTCAATTTTGCAATATGCTTGGCAACGTTTTTGTCGTAATCTTTTGGTGTATTGATTCCGGTGCCCACCGCAGTTCCGCCTAATGCTAATTCGCGTAAGTGCTCCAATGTATTTTTGATGGCTTTAAGCCCGTGGTCTAATTGGGATACATAGCCACTGAATTCTTGACCCACTGTCAACGGTGTTGCATCCATAAAATGCGTACGCCCTATTTTGACAACCTTCATGAATTGCTTACTCTTTTTAGAAA
>Ga0209972_10000332_pt1 | contig 46315 bp, 32 predicted proteins | sample NOAtaG_7_FD_187302 | JGI IMG/M metagenome (GOLD analysis project Ga0209972, IMG submission 187302) | Freshwater lake microbial communities from Lake Erie, under a cyanobacterial bloom - NOAA_Erie_Diel1S_2200h metaG (SPAdes) (version 2) | ecosystem: Environmental > Aquatic > Freshwater > Lake ...
GTTTGTGGCGGGGGGCGGCGGGGGAAGCGGCGGCGGTGCGGGGGCTGGGGCCGGGGGTGGCGCGGTCGTGTCGGACGCGGAAGCGCGGATGCTCGCGGAGGCGGCCCTGGCGGCCTCGGGCGAGGCGATGAAGAACGGACGGCCGGAGCAGGCGGAGACGCTGCTGCGCAACGCCGTCGGGCAGCGGCCGGGCGATCAGTCGCTGCGGCTGGCGCTGGCTGAAGCGCTGACAGCGCAGCGGAAGCACAGCGAGGCGTTTGCGGAGATGCGCGAGGCGATGCGGATCGGCCCGCTGGCAGCGCAGATGCACTTGGACGCGGGGACGCTGGCCAGCCAGGCGGGGTTGGCGGCGGATGCGGTGGCGCAGTATCAGGCCGGGCAGGCGTTGGCCCCGCAGGATGCGCGGTTCCCGCTCTATCTGGGCATGGCACTGATTCGAGCGGGTGAGCGAAGCCAGGCGACGGCAGCGCTGGTGCGGGCGGTGACGTTGAATCCGGAGTTGGCCGAGGCGTGGGGCACGCTGGGCGAACTGGCACTGGCGGAGGACAGTCTGGGGTTGGCGAAGCAGCACCTGGACAAGGCCCGAGCGTTGCAGCCGGAGTCGTTCAAGTGGCGGCTGGCGGCGGCGCGGCTGGCGGTGCGGGAGAACAACGGGCAGGCGGCGGTGGACCTGCTGCTGGGCTCGCCCGATGAGCAGCTGTTGGCGGGGCCGACGCTGCGGGTGCTGGGGCAGGCCTATGGCCTGCTTGGCCAGCCGGCGCAGGCGGCAGCGCTGTTCACGCGGGCGGCGGACCGTGCCGGGGTGGACGGGCAGTTGCGGTTTGAAGCGGCGCAGTGGTGGGAGCGTGCCGGGGAGGCGGGCAAGGCGCGGGAGCAGGCGGAACTTGCGGCCAAACTGGGGCACGCGGCGGCCAAGGACATGCTGGGGCGGGCCGGCCGGTGAACAAGCCGCGGCCGGACGTAGAACGTGCCGGCTGCGGGGGAGGGAGAGCGAACTTTGCGGGAAGGTGATCGTGACCCGCTCGTCGCCCATTGCGAGCCGGGGGATGTCACAGATTTGTGTGGCGGAAGCCAGGCTGGGGAAGGGTCGAGGCGGGCTAGCGAACCCAGAGGAAACGCCAGCCGTCGCGTTCCAGCCGCACCCACAACTCGACGAAGCGCATGTTGGTGGCGGCACCGTCGACGAGGGCGAGCTTCATCACGCCGCCGCCCATGGCCTCAAGCCGGACCGACGGCGACTTCTCGGCAGCGGGCATGCGGGCGAACATGCGGGAGATGTCGTCGCGGTTTTCGCGGAGGGCGGCGACCAGCGCCGGGCCGTCGACGCCCTGGGCGGCCCAGTGGTCGAGGGTCTGGCGGGAGAGGACCTGCTGGAGAAGCAGGTCGTCCTTCTCGCCCTCGAGTTCGCGCATCAGGTGCACCATGACATGGCGGATCTCGGTGCGGGTGAGGGTGACCGAGCCGTCGGCGTTCTGGACGACCAGTTTGGAGGGGTCGGCGGCGTCGTCGATGACGTTGGCGGCGTCGGGGGTGGCGGTGTTCTGGCGGGCGCGGACGCGATCGAACTCATCACGCAGGCCGCCCTGAGCGCCGGAGAGATTGACCAGCGGGCCCCGGATGTCGACGACCTTCTCCTCCGGAGCGCAGCCGCCAATCAGAACGGGCAACGCGATGGTGAGGGCGCGAGCGAAGGCCGCGGGCGAGATGGTCGGTCGGTTGGCGGTCATGACATGCGGACCGGTGCGGCCGTCGCTGCGGTCTGAGGGCTCCCGGTGGGCTGGGCCCCCCGGCGGGGGAACAGACGGGGCTCGCTCTGACGGGCGGTCCAGAGGTCGTGGACGAGCAGGCGGTCGTCGGGGGTGGGGAAGTCGGACCGCCAGTGGCAGCCCCGGCTCTCGGTCCGCCAGTGGGCGGAGCGGGCGATGAGCCAGGCGACGGTGAGCATGTTCTGGATCTGCCAGCCGCGGGTGTCGTCGAAGACCTTGTCGAGCGTGTAGCGGCCCCAGAAGGAGATCATCTCGACGGTGTCGCGCAGGCGGGTGCCGTTGCGTTCGATGCCGGCGTTGCGCCACATGGCCGAGCGGAGGGAGGACTCGACGTCGGCGAGGTCGAGTTCGCCCTGCTCGGACGGGGGTATGTAGGAGATGATGGGGACGGGGGCGGCGCGGGGCGGCAGGCGCCAGCCGGGTGGGACATCGCCCGCGGCCAGCGCGGCGCGGTTGCCGGGCTGGGTGAGTTCAATGGCGGTGCGGCCGGCGATCTCGCCGAAGACCAGGCCCTCGAGCAGGGAGTTGGAGGCGAGGCGGTTGGCGCCGTGCAGGCCGGTGGAGGCGGACTCGCCGACGACGTACAGCCCGGGGATCGAGGAGCGGCCGGCGAGGTCGGTGTGGACGCCGCCGATGAGGTAGTGGGCGGCGGGGTGGACGGGGATGAGGTCGCGAGCGGGGTTGAGGTCGAACTTGGCGAGCAGCTCGGTGATGCCGGGGAAGGCGCGGGCGAAGTCGGGGACGTGGCGGGCATCCAGGAAGGCGTGGGTGAGTCCCTTGGCGGCCAGGCGGCGGACGATGCCCCTGGTGACGATGTCGCGAGGGGCGAGTTCGGCCTGCGGGTGCTCGCCGAGCATGAAGCGGTCGCCGTCGGCGTCGACCAGGTGGGCACCAGCGCCGCGGACGGCCTCGGTGATCAGCGAGCGGGCGGCACCGGCGAGGTAGAGCGTGGTGGGGTGGAACTGGATGAAGGCCATGTCGGCGACTGAAGCGCCGGCGCGGTAGGCCATGGCGACGCCGTCGCCGGTGGCGGACTTGGGGTTGGAGGTCTCGCGGTAGACCATTCCGGCGCCGCCGGTGGCGAGGATGGTGGCCTTGGCCCAGATGACCTGCAGGCCGTGCTTGGGGTGGTGGGTGATGGCGCCCATGACCGGCGGCGGTGCGTCGGGCGAGCCGGGCTGGTCGGGGGTGATCAGGTCCAGCGCGAAGCAGTGGCTGAACACGCGGATGCCGGGTGTGGCCTTGACCTTGGCCCAGAGGCAGCGGACCAGTTCGCGTCCGGTGGCGTCGCCATCGGCATGGAGGATGCGGGATAGGGTGTGCCCGCCTTCGCGACCGAGGCGCAGGCCGCCCCGGCCGTCATCGTCGAAGCGCATGCCCCAGTCGATGAGCTCGCGGATGCGTTCCGGCCCGGCGGAGATGACGGCGGAGACGGCGGGTTCATCGCACAGGCCGGCGCCGGCGACGAGGGTGTCGTGGATGTGGGACTCGACGGTGTCGGCCTCATCCACAACGGCGGCGATGCCGCCCTGAGCCCAGGCGGTGTTCGAGGTGGAAGGGTCTTCCTTGCCGAGCACGATGACCTCGCCATGGGCGGCGGCGGCCACGGCGGCGCGGAGCCCGCCGACGCCCGAACCGATGACCAGGGTGTCGCAGAAGATGTGCGGCAGAAGGCTGGAACGGAACGGGATGAGGTAGCGTCGGCTGTCGAAGAGCGCGGCGGACATGTGGTTGGACGGTAGGGGCGGATCAGAGATGGCCAAAAACGCACACGGGCGTCCTGTGAGGACGCCCGTGTGGGACTTGGTAGTGGGCGCGGAGGGATTCGAACCCCCGTAGGCGTTAAGCCAGCAGATTTACAGTCTGCCCCGATTGGCCGCTCCGGCACGCGCCCAGATTGTCAACCCCGACACGGCGGGCCGACCGGGCCTGATGAAGCAGGCCGAGGCGGACCTTCGGACAGGGCGGAGAGTCTATTGAGGCAGCCGGTCGGGGTCCAATCGGTTTGCACGTGGGGGGGCGGGTTGCGGGTGGGCTGGAGGGGCTGGGAGGGCGGGGATGGGTGCGTGGCGGGTGCGGCTGAGCGGTGTGGGGCGGAGAGGGGGCGAACGGCCGCCGGACGGCCAGTGGACGGGTCACAGGGAGGCCGCGGCTGCCAGTGTGGCAGGGCGGAGAGGCTGGGCAGGCGGGGCGAGGCAGGGCAGCGGGCGGCGGACGAGGCAGGCGGGCAGGCAGGGGCTGTGTTTTATAGGTGTATACACGTATGCGAGACTGGTCGTCGGGGTGATCGGGCGGCCGGATGGCGGTGTTGCCGGGTGGCATCGGGATTGCCATGCCCCCAGTCCCCGGTGGTCGGATTGGGGCGATGTCGCCAACGGCCAGCGGGTCTGACGGACCCTTCTCAGCAGACACGGAGCACGCATCCATGGGCGCCAAGCAACTCACGTTCGATCTGGACGCTCGTCAGTCCCTGTTCATTGGTGTGGAAAAGCTGGCCAAGGCCGTGAAGGCGACCTTGGGCCCCCGCGGTCGCAACGCGGTGCTGGACAAGTCCTGGGGTGGTCCGACGGTGACCAAGGACGGTGTGAGCGTCGCTGAGGAGATCGAACTCTCCGACAAGGTTGAGAACATGGGCGCCCTGCTGGTGAAGCAGGCGGCCAGCAAGAGCTCGGACGACGCCGGCGACGGCACGACGACGGCGACGGTGCTGGCTGAGGCGCTGTTCCGCGAGGGGCTTAAGCACATCGCGGCGGGCGTGGACGCGAACGCGCTGGTGCGGGGCATGAAGAAGGCCGTGACGGCGGCGACGGAGAGCATCTCCAAGCTGGCCCAGCCAGTGAGCGGCAACGCGGATATTCAGAACGTCGCGACGATCTCCGCCAACAACGACGTGGAGATCGGCAAGATCATGGCCGACGCCTTCGCAAAGGTGGGCAAGGACGGGGTGATCACGGTTGAAGAGGGCAAGAGCCGGGACACCGAGGTGACGGTGGTGGAGGGCATGCAGTTCGACCGCGGCTTCCTGTCGCCGAACTTCGTGACCAACCCGGACAAGATGATCTGCAACTTCGACAAGGCTCTGGTGCTGATCTACGAGGACAAGATCGAGAGCGTCTCGAAGCTGGTTCCGCTGCTTGAGAAGGTGATGGCGAGCAAGAAGCCGCTGCTGATCATCGCCGAGGACATCACCGGCGAGGCACTGGCGACGCTGGTGATCAACAAGCTGCGGGGCACGCTGCAGGTGTGCGCCGTGAAGGCCCCGGGCTACGGCGACCGCCGCAAGGCCATGCTCGAGGACATCGCGATCCTTACCGGCGCCGAGCCGATCATGAAGGACACCGGCATTGAGCTGGACAAGGTGGAGATGGGCCACCTGGGCCTGGCGAAGAAGCTCGAGATCGACGCGGAGAACACGACGATCATCGAGGGCGCCGGCGAGACCAAGAAGATCCAGGCTCGCATCGAGCAGATCCGCCGGGAGATCTCGGCGACGACCAGCGACTATGACCGCGAGAAGCTGCAGGAGCGTTTGGCCAAGCTGACCGGCGGCGTGGCGCAGGTGAAGGTTGGCGCCAGCAGCGAGGCTGAACTGAAGGAGAAGAAGGCCCGCATCGAGGACGCGCTGCACGCGACCCGGGCTGCGGTGTCTGAGGGTGTGGTTCCCGGCGGCGGCGTGAGCTTCATCCGGGCTCGGGCGGCGATTGAGAAGCTGCCGGAGTGGAAGGCCGTGTACGGCAAGAACGCCGACGTGACGGCCGAGGACGTGGGCCAGGCCCGCTACGACGTGGCGGCCGGCATGGACACCGTGTATCGCGCCCTGGCGGTGCCGCTGGCGACGATCGCTGACAACGCCGGCGACAAGGGCACCGTGGTGGTGTCCAAAGTCGCGGCGGGCGAGGGCGCTTTCGGCTACAACGCCCTGACCGGCGAGTACGGCAACCTGCTCAAGCAGGGCGTGCTGACGCCGGCGAAGGTGGACCGTTCGGCCCTGCTGAACGCCTCCAGCGTGGCGACGGTGCTGCTGACCAGCGACTGTGTGGTGACCGACGCCCCGAAGGACGACGACGACCACGACCACCACCACGGCCATGGCGGCGGCGGCGGCATGGGCGGGATGGGTGGCATGGGCGGCATGGGTGGGATGGGCGGCATGGGCGGCATGGGCTTCTGAGCCCAGGGCCCGACCCTACGCCGATTCGACCGGACCAATTGCCAAGGACCAACACCATGAACCCCATGATGAACTTCCGATTCCCCCTCGCTGCCGCGATGCTGGCGGCGATGTCGGCCGCCGGGTGCCACAGCGGCAAGGCGGGTGACCGTGAACTGGCGCTGGGCGAGGCTCCGGCGGCGGTGCAGCAGACCGTGACGCGGGAGGCCGCGGGCGCAAAGATCGAGGACTTCAAGTCCATCGTGGAGGATGGCAAGACGCTGTACGTCGCGGAGTTCATTCGCGACGGCAAGCCGACTGAGGTGGAGGTGTACGCCGACGGGGTGATCTGCTGCATCGAGACCGAGCTGACGCCGGCGGAACTGCCGGCGGCGGTGCGGGAGGCGGCGCAGCGGGGAACTGCCGGTCTGACCATCACCGAGGTGGAGCGGAAGCTCTCCAAGGGCGTGGTCACCTTCCTGGTGGAGGCCGAGGGCGGCGGGCGTGAGGTTTCGATGGAACTGGCCGGTGACGGCCGGGTGATCAGCCGCAACGAGAGCAAGTGAAGCCCGGGCGGTGAGCCCGACGGATCGTGAGATAAACCAGGGCCGCGGAACAGCGGCCCAGAGCGCAGAACGGAGAACCCCAATGGTCATCAAGCCCCTTGAAGATCGGATCGTTGTCAAGCCCATCGAGAACGAGAGCAAGACCGCGGCGGGCATCTACCTGCCGGAGTCGGCGAAGGAGAAGCCGGTTCGCGGGAAGGTGCTGGCGGTGGGCCCGGGCAAGCGTCTTGAGAACGGCAAGCGGGCGGAGATGAGCGTGAAGGTGGGGGCGACGGTGGTGTACGGCAAGTACGCGGGCTCGGAGGTTGAGGTCAAGGGCGAGAAGCACTTGATCATCAAGGAGTCTGAGCTGCTGGGCGTGCTGGAGGCCTGAGGCCCTCCGGGCGGGTCGGGGTGGTCGTCGCCCGGTCGGGCGTCGGCGAGCGTCGGATCGTTCATTCTCGATAGATTCCCTCTTTGGCAGAGAACCCATGGCTTCCACCAAGCAGATCATGTTCAACGACGCCGCCCTTGCGGAGATGAAGAAGGGCGTGGAGCGACTGGCCCGGGCGGTGAAGGTGACGATGGGCCCCTCGGCCCGCCACGTGCTGCTCCAGAAGAGCTACGGCTCTCCGACGATCAGCAACGACGGCGTGTCGGTGGCCCGCGAGATCACGCTGCCTGAGCCGTTCCAGAGCATGGGCGCGAAGATGGTCGCCGAGGTCTCCAAGAAGACCAACGATGAGGCCGGCGACGGCACGACGGCGGCGACGGTGCTGTCTGAGGCGATCTTCGTTGAGGGCCTGCGGCATCTGGCCGGCGGCGCCAACCCGGTGCTGCTGCAGCGGGGCATCAACGCGGCGGCGCAGACCGCGGCCGATGCGATCACGGCGATGGCCGAGAAGTGCAAGGGCAAGTCGGATTACGTGAAGGTGGCGACGGTTTCGGCCTCGCACGACACGAAGATCGGCGAGCTGATCGCCGAGGCGATCAGCAAGGTGGGCCCGGAGGGCGTGGTGGAGGTTGAGGAGGGCAAGGCCGCCGAGACCACGCTGGAGTACGTCGAGGGCATGGCCTTTGACAAGGGCTACATCAGCCCGTACTTCATGACCGACCCGAAGACGGCCGAGTGCGTGCTGGAGGACTGCTATGTCCTGATCTACGAGAAGAAGATCGCCAACATGGCCGACTTCCTCCCGTTCCTGAACAAGGTGGCCATGAGCGGCAAGCCGCTGCTGGTGATCGCCGAGGAAGTGGAGAGCGAGGCGCTGGCGGCGCTGGTGGTGAACCGGCTGCGCGGGGCCCTGAAGGTGTGTGCGGTGAAGGCTCCGGGCTTCGGCGACCGCCGCAAGGCCATGCTGGGCGACATCGCCGTGCTGACCGCGGGCACGTTCTTCGCTGAGGATCTGGGCCGGAGCCTGGAGTCCATCGAGATCAGCGAACTGGGTCGGGCCAAGAAGATCGTGGTGAACAAGGACGAGACGACGATCATCGAGGGTGCCGGCAAGAAGGCCGACATCAACGCCCGGGCCGCTCAGATCAAGTCTCAGCACGACAAGAGCACCAGCGACTACGACCGCGAGAAGCTGATGGAGCGGCTGGCCAAGCTGACCGGCGGCGTGGCGATCATCTCCGTCGGCGGCGTGTCTGAAGTGGCGATGAAGGAAAAGAAGGACGCGGTGGACGACGCGCTGCACAGCACGCGTCACGCGGCCAAGGACGGGTACGTTCCCGGCGGCGGCGTGGCCCTGCTGCGGACGCAGCCGGCGATCGAGAAGCTGATCGGCAAGCTCAAGGGTGAGGACGAGAAGCTGGGCGCCAAGATCGTGCATAAGGCCGTGGAGGCCTGCGCCCGGCAGATCGCCGTCAACTGCGGCGCCGACGGTGACATCATCGTCGAGAAGATCCGCGAGGGCGCCGGCTCGTTCGGCTGGAACGCCCAGAGCGACACCTTCGGGGACATGGTGAAGATGGGCATCATCGATGCTGCCAGCGTGCCCAAGACGGCGCTGCTCAACGCGGCGTCGGTCGCGGGGCTGATGCTGACCACCAGCGTGATGATCACCGAGAAGAAGGACGACGCCGAGAAGACCGTCGGCGCGACCGCCTGAGACTCGGGCCCGGACAGAGATCACTTCCCGAGCCCGTGGCCGAAATGTGCCGCGGGCTCGTTTTGTAGCGGTCGGGCGGGTTGTCTGCGGGCAGGCTAGCCCGGGGCGACACGTCGGCCGAGGTGTGTCGACCCGACTGACCCGTTCCTCTCCCGCAGGCGCTCTGACCCATGCCGGCCCAGAAAGATTTTTACGAGGTGCTCGGCGTGGCCAAGGGGGCCGATGCCGAGGAGATCAAGCGGGCGTATCGCCGGCTGGCAATGAAGCATCACCCTGACCGCAACCCCGGCGACGCGGAGGCGGAGCGGGCGTTCAAGGAGGCGGCGGCGGCGTACGAGGTGCTGTCGGACGAGACCAAGCGGAAGGTCTATGACCAGTACGGGCATGATGGGCTGAAGAACCGGGGCGGCCCGGCGCCGCATGACTTCAGCCGGATGAACGTCGACGACATTTTCTCGATGTTCAACGACATCTTCGGGGGTATGGGCGGCGGGCGAACCCGGGGCGGTCCGGCGCGGGGGTATGACCTGGAGACCGAGGTGGTGCTGTCGCTGGAGGAAGTGGCGACGGGCGCCGAGAAGGCGGTGGACTTCACGCGGCTGGACGTGTGCGAGAAGTGCACGGGCTCGGGGGCCAAGCCGGGCTCCAAGCCGGTGCAGTGCCCGACGTGCCAGGGGCACGGCAAGGTCCAGCAGACGGGCCTGGGTGGGATGTTCCGCATGGTGACGGCGTGCCCGGCCTGCGGCGGGCGGGGCAAGGTGATCAAGGAGTTCTGCCCGGACTGCCGGGGTAAGGGGCGGGTGCCCAAGCAGCGGAAACTGTCGGTGCGGATTCCGGCGGGAATCTCCGACGGGCAGGCGGTGCGGGTGCGGGGTGAGGGGGAGCCGCCGACGGTGGAGGAGTCGCCGGACGGGACGGGGGTTCGGGGCGACTTGATGGTGGTGGCGAGGGTGAAAGAGCACGAACTGTTCGTGCGTGACGGTAACAACCTGATGATGGAGATTCCGGTCTCGATCACGCAGGCGGCGCTGGGGGCGGAACTGAAGATCCCGTCGATCGCGGGTGAGAAGCTGGCGTTGTCGGTCCCGCGCGGGACGCAGTACGGGGCGGCGTTCACGCTGGCGGGGCACGGGCTGCCGGACCTGCGGGGGCGCAAGGGCGACATGATTGCGGTGGTGAAGGTGGAGGTGCCCCGGAAGCTGTCGTCGGCGCAGGAGAAACTGCTGCGGGACTTTGCGGCGACGGAGAATGAGACGGTGAACCCGGAGAGCCAGAGCTTCTGGAAGAAGCTGTTCAAGTAACGACGGTCCTGTCCTTTGGGATGGGGCACAGCGAGCGAGCACGACCATGAACCCGTTCAAGTGGAACAAGCCGGAGTCTCAGGGCGAGCAGCCGACCGAGCCGACGGACGCCGCCGGAGCCGGGCAGGCCGCGGGGGGCGGGCAGCGGCAGGGCGATCCGGACGCGACGGCGCAGTTGATCGACGAGCAGGCGGCGGAGGTGGCGTCGCTGCGCGAGCAGTTGGCCAAGGTGACGGCGGAACGCGACCAGGCGGCGGCGGCGTGGAAGCAGGTGGCCGCGGACTACCAGAACAGCCAGCGGCGGGCGGCGGGGAATGAGAAGCAGGCCAAGGAGCAGGGCATCCGGGCGGTGCTGTCGCGGATCCTGCCGGTGGTGGACCACTTCGACTTTGCCCTGGCGCTCAAGCCGGAGACGACCACGGCGGGGCAGGTGATCGACGGGGTGAAGATGATCAAGGCGGAACTGCTGCGGAGCCTGGAGTCGCAGGGGGTGACGGTGATCGAGCCGAAGGCGGGGGATGAGTTCGACCCGCGGCTGCACGAGGCGATCATGCACATCCCGCACCAGACGGTGGAGGCGGGGCGGGTGATCATGACCACGCGGCTGGGCTTCATGCTGGAGGACCGGCTGGTGCGTCCGGCGCAGGTGGGTGTGGCGGCGGCCGCTCCGGCTGGCGACACGGGCGGGCAGGGCTGAGGCGGGGGCAGACAAGGATCAGGACGATGCCGACCTACGAGTATCGCTGCACCAAGTGCAAGCACGTCTTCGAGCAGTTTCAGTCGATCACGGCCAAGCCCATCCGCAAGTGCCCGGCGTGCGGGAAGAACGGCGCCGAGCGGCAGTTCAGCACGGGCGCGGGGTTCATCTTCAAGGGTTCGGGGTTCTACATCACCGATTACCGCAGCGAGTCGTACAAGAAGGCGGCCGAGGCGGACAAGAGTGCCGCGGCCGGCAGTCCGGCTGGTGGTTCGTCCGGCGGCGGCAACGGTGGAACGGGCACGGCGGGCGGGGGCGAGGCTTCGGCCAAGCCGGCGGCGGCTGCTGCGGCGCCTGCGGGTGGCGGCGGGGCCAAAGCCGAGAAGGCGTCCAAGCCAGCGGCTGCGGGCGGGGGCGCGAAGAAGAAGAAGGGGTGAGCGGCCGGGTGGGCCCGGGCGGCGTCTGAAGTGGGGGGCCGCGCGGGACCGGGTCGGCGTGCAATGATCGTGCATGCGGATCGTCGGCCATGGAATCGACTTGGTGCCGGTGGAGCGGATTGCGGGCATGCTGGCCGAGCACGGCGAGCGGTTTCTTTTGCGAACGTTCACGGCGAGGGAGCGGGCGGACTGCGCCGGGCATCGGCGGGAGGCGGAGCGGCTGGCTTCGCGCTTCGCGGCCAAGGAGGCGGTGTTCAAGGCTCTGGGAACCGGGATGCGCGACGGGATGACGCTGCTGGATGTGTCGGTGGAGCCGCTGGCAACGGGACAGCCAACGCTGGTGCTCGCCGGGGTGGCGGCGGAGAAGGCCAGGCAACTGGGGATCACCAGTTGGAGCGTTTCGCTGACGGACACCGAGGGGTACTCGGCGGCATCGGTGCTGGCGCTGGGCGAGTGACGATGGTGGACGGCGGGGGCGGGTTCACTTGTCGCCGGGGGCGGGCTGCCTTGCGGGAACGGGCGCGGGGGCCGGGGCGTTGGCGGCTGCGGCCCGCTCGGCGTTGGCCTTCTCGGCCTGCACTTTGGCCAGGTGCGGCAGGTATTCCTGGTTGTAGTACGCCCACCACTTCTGCTGATCCCACCCCAGCGCGGCGGTGGCCCGCGGGCCGGTGCGGGTGGTGAGGTCCACCAGGGCGTTGTGCACGTCGTAGCGGTAGACGTACACCACGGCATTGACGACGCGGAGCACGGTGCCCTCGGTGAGGACGCTGAGTTCGGGGTCGAAGGCGACAGCGTTGCTGCCGACGACCGGCTGCAGGTCGCTGACATACGCCCGCTGGCGGCCGACGAGGATCCACGCCAGGTCGCCCTCCTCCAGCCCGCCAGTGCCGGCGCTGGCGCCGCCGAGCTGGCCGGCGATCAGCAGCGGGACCAGTTCGGTGATGCCGAGGTTGGCGGCGGCCTGGGCGGCACGCTTCATGCGTTCGGCACGCGGCGTGAGCGGGTTGGCTCCGCTGGCGTCGGCGGTCTCGCCGCCGCCCTGGCGGAGGGCCTCGCCGATGGCGAACTGCACGGGGCGAGGGGTGGTGGTTTCGCCGGCGGCGCGGCGTTCGGCGAGGCGTTTGGCCAGGCGGGTCTGGGCCTCGGTGCGGAACCACTCGTCGTCGTCGTGCACCACGGCCCAGGCGATGGTGGCGTCGGCCTCGACGGTGCGCTGGTCGGCCAGGTGCTCGAGGAGGGCCTTGCGGACGTCGCGATGCTCGCCCTTGAGTTGCTCGAGCAGGGTCGGGAACAGGCCGGGGTCGGTGAACTCGCGGAGCTTCATGATGCCCTCCTGGCGGAGGGCGCGGTTGGTCTGGGTGCCGAAGTAGAGGTTCTTGATGCGTTGCAGGTTGCCCAGCGCTTCGCGCTGGAGGCGGGCCGCCTCGCGATAGGCCCGCTGCTGCTCCTCGGTGGGCTCTTCGACCTTGACGATTTGGTCGGGGGCCCGCAAGCGCGGGGCGGCGGAGCGGTTGGCCGGTTGAGCCAGCGTGGTGCCGCTGAACAGCAGGAGGGCGGCGGAGGTGAGCAGCAGGGGGTGGCGGGTGGCCATGAGCGACTCCGTGGAGCGGCGGAAGGGTGGGACGGGCGACGGCCCTGCGAGATGGTTCGCGGCCCGGCCCAGGCGGTTGCGGGCGAAAGCGCTTTGTTTGGTTTTTGGAAGGAAAGTGGGGGTGAAGTGCCCCGGCTTGGCCGGAGAGGCTCAGCGGCGGAGGGAGACGACCTGGCCGCCCATGCCCAGGCGGGTGAGGACGGTCTGGGCCTGCTCGCGGGTGGGGTACTCGCCGACGCGGACGGCGAAGAGCTGGCGGTTGGTGCCGGCCTCGTTGATCATGACCATGGTGGGCAGGGGCTGGCCCCGCTGGCGTGCCTGGGTGCTGGCGCGGCTTATCAGCGTGTCAGCGGCCTGGCGGTTGGCGAAGGCGCCGAGCTGGACGGTGAAGGGGCCGGGGTTGGCGGCGGTGCGTTCGCCTTGGGGCGGGGCATCGGTGGTGCGGCCTGCGAGGCGGTCGGTGATGGCCTGGCGGAGGCGGGGGTCGGTGGCGCGGGGCTCGGCGGCCTTCCACTGGTCGCGGGCGGCGGCGGTCATGCGGAGGCGGGCGTAGGCATCGCCGGCGAGCATGCGGGCGCGGGCGGAGTCGTCGCCGGAGAGCTGGTCGGCGGCGAGGAGGAGCTGGCGGGCGGCGTCGGCGTGCTGGCCCCGCTCCAGGGCGATCTGCCCGAGGGTGGTGTTGGCCTTGCCGGCGATCTCGCGGTTGGAACTGGAAGTGAGGGGGCGGAGCCGCTGGACGGCCTCGTCATGGCGGCCGAGGGCGTAGGCGGACATGCCGGCGATGAGTTGGGGCATGTCCTTGGCGGAGCCGGAGGCAGCAGCGGCCTTGGCGTCGGCCAGGCGGAGGGCGGCGGGGTACTTGGCCTCGGTGTAGGCCTTGAGGTAGGGCTCGTTGGCGGGCACGGGGGTGGCGGCGCAGCCGCCGAGAATGCCGGCAACCAGCACGACGGCCACCAGAGCGGCGTTGCGGACGGGTCGAAGTCGCGTGAGGCTGCAGAGGGGGCGACGCGGATGGTGCATGGTGGGGGCTCGCTCGTCCGTGGCGAAGGGGTCGGGACCGTCGGGCCAAAGGATATGGATGGGAGTTTCGGCCCGCGTATCGTCGGCGGCACGCACCGAGGGGGGCGAGCCGGGGAGCTTGTCTGTGAGCATTCATTGGCCCATCATCCGTCGCTGCCTGGTCAACCCGCTGAGACCCGCGGTGGTGGACGACCAGCGGACCTGGAGCCGGGCGACGATTCTGGCGGCGGCGCTCATGCTGGCCGATGAGATCGAGCGGCGGTGCCGGACGCGGACGGTGGGGGTGATGCTGCCGACGACGGGGCTGTTTCCGGTGGCGGCGCTGGCGGGGTGGATCACCGGGCGGGTGGTGGTGCCGCTGAACTACCTGCTCAAGCGGGAGGAACTGCAGTATGTGATCGACGACTGCGGCACCGACACGGTGATCACCGTCAAGCCGATGCTGGAGTTCATGGGCTACACGCCGAAGGTCGGCGGGCTGCTGGCGATGGAGGAGGTGGACTTCAAGCGGGTGCCGGAGCCACGGTGGCCGGCGATGGCGGCGGATGACGACCTGGGCGTGCTGCTGTACACCTCGGGGACCTCGGGCCGGCCCAAAGGGGTGATGCTCAGCCATGGGAACATCACGGCGAACCTGGCGCAGATTCTGCAGCACATCCACTTCACCTCTCGCGAGGTGCTGCTGGGTGTGCTGCCGCAGTTTCACACCTTCGGGCTGACGGCGCTGACACTGCTGCCGCTGACCATCGGGGCGAAGGTGGTGTACACGGCGAAGTTCAACCCGCCGAAGATCGTTCGGCTGATGCGGGAACATCGGGTGACGGCGTTCATCGGGATTCCGTCGATGTACAACGCGTTGCTGCACGTGAAAGAGGCCCACCCGGTTGACATGGCGAGCCTGAAGTACGCGGTGTCGGGGGGTGAGCCGCTGCCGATGGTGGTGGCGGACCGGTTCAAGGAGCGGTTCGGGGTGACGATCAACGAGGGGTACGGCTTGACTGAGACGGCTCCGGTGACCAACTGGTGCCGACCGAGCGAGCACCGCCGGGGCAGCGTGGGGCCGGCGTTGCCGGGCGTGCTGCAGCGGATTGTCGACCTGGAGACAGGGCGTGATCTGCCCCCGGGCCACGACGGCGAGGTACGGATCGCGGGGCCCAACCGCATGCAGGGGTACTACCACCTGCCCGAGCAGACGGCGGCGGCGATCGACGAGCGGGGGTATCTGAAGACGGGGGACATCGGCCGTCAGGACGCCGACGGGCACCTGTACATCACCGGTCGGCTGAAGGAGATGCTGATCATCGCCGGCGAGAACGTCTTCCCTCGCGAGATCGAGGAAGCGATCAACTCGCACCCGGCGATCAAGGAGTCCGGCGTGGTGGGGATGAGCGACCCGATGCGGGGCGAGGTGCCGGTCGCGTTTGTGGAACTGAAGGAGGGGGCAAGCATGGACCAGCAGGATGTGCTGAACTTCCTGCGGAGCCGCATCGCGGCGTTCAAACTGCCGCGGGAGATCCGGGTGCTGGAGAAACTGCCCCGCAACCCCACCGGCAAGGTGATGCGGCGGGAACTCAAGGCGATGCTGAAGTGACTGGCGCCCGGGCGCGTGGTCACTTGCCGGTGAGTTCGACGGGGATGTAGAGCGCGCCGTAGGGCGGCAGGTCGGGCAGTTCGGTGGGGGCCAGCGGCCGGACCGGCGCGCCGGTGAGCAGGTCCGCGGCGTCCTTGCGCATCTGCCAGGCGACAGGCGGCGTGCCGGTCAGGCTGGCGCCCTTGACGGGCTCGGCGGTGAGGTTGACCACGGCGAGCACGCCCTGGCGGTCGGGCGTGTGGCGGAGGACGGCGAACAGGGCCGGCGTGCTGGGCTGCAGGGGCGTGGTGTCGCCCCGGCGGAGGGCGTCATTGCCCCGGCGGGCGGAGATCAGGCGGCGGTAATGGCTGAGCATCGAGGCCGGGTCGGCGGTCTGGGCGGCGACGTTGACCTTCGGGGTGTCGGGGTTGAGCTTGCGCCAGGGGGTGCCGGAGGTGAAGCCGCCGCGGTCGGGGTCGGCGGTCCACTGCATGGGGGTGCGGATGTCGGGGTCGGGCTTGTCGCCGAGCATGCCGATTTCCTCGCCGTAGTAGACGAAGGGGATGCCGGGAAGGGCGAACTGCACTGTGGCGGCGGCGGCGGCGGCGGGCCGGTTGCCCTTGAGCATGGTGAGCACGCGCGGCTGGTCGTGGTTGGCCAGGAAGGTGCAGAACTGCGAGGCCGGGTAGCCGGCGAGGACCTCGCGGAGCTTGCCGTTGAGCTTGACGCTGCTGCCGTCGCGGGCGGCCTCGACGGTGAAGGTGGCCAGATCGAACTCAAAGACGCTGCGGAGTTTGGGGCTGAGGTTGTCGCGGCCGGTGGCCGGGTCGGACGGCTTTTCGCGTCCGCCGACGTAGAGCCGGGCGTCGGCGGTGGGGGCCCAGACCTCGCCGACGGTGAACAGATCGGGGTTCAGCGTGTACAGATCGCGGCCCATCATCTCCAGCCAGCGGTGGGTGTCCAGCGTGTTGTCCTGCTGCTGGCCGTCTTCGATGAGGTGGCGGATGGCGTCGAGGCGGAAGCCGTCGACTTTCATCTCGGTGTGCCACCAGCGGATCATCTTGAGCATCTCATCGGTGACGGCCTGGTTGCGGTAGTTCAGGTCGGGCATCTCGCGGCTGAACAGGCCGTAATAGAACTGGCTGACGGCGGCGGGCGGGGCCCCGGCGGGCAGTTGCGCGGGCCTGACTTCGTGCCAGACCTGCTGGTTCCACGGGCCCCGCCAGCCGGGGTTCTTGGGGCTGAAAAGGTACCAGTCGTGATACGGGCCGGCGGGGTCGATGGCGCGGGTGAACCAGGGGTGCTTGTCGGAGTGGTGGTTGAGCACCGTATCGATGATGACCTTGATGCCCCGCTTGCGGCACTCGGCCATGAAGCGCTGGAAGTCGGCGTTGGTGCCGTAGTCCTCTTCGATGGTGTAGTAGTCGGTGGTGTCGTAGCCGTGGTAGCTGGGGGACTGGGTGATGGGCATCAGCCACAGGGCGGTCACGCCGAGATCTGTGGTGGTTTCGGGCTTGCCGTCGTTGAGGTAATCCAGGCGTTCGATCAGACCGGCGAAGTCACCGATGCCGTCGCCTGCCTTGGGGCCGGCGGCGCTGTCGGCGAAGGAACGCACGAACACTTGGTAGAAGACGGCATCGTTCCACCAGCCGGGGATCGCCTGCGGCACCGCCTCGCGGGTGAAGACGCTGCGACGCTCGGTTGGGGCGACGGTGGCCTGACCGGCGGCGGGAAGGGCAGCGGCCAGCGACGCCGCGAGCCCGGCGAGCAGGGCCAGCCCGGTGACGCGGGAACGAAGACCGGCGGGCAGGGCGGTGCAGGACGGCGTGGTGCTCATGGGTGCAGCGGGGTCCAAGGGAAGTTGGCGGGGATGATCTCGGGGCGGTTCTGCAGATAGCCGACCAGGAAGGCGAAGGCGTCGACCAGCCTTGGCCCGGGGCGGTTGAACATGCGGTTGCCGTCAACCACGGCGACGCGGCCGGAGCGGACGGCGGGCAGATCCGCGAACCATGCGTGCCGCAGCAGGGCACGGGCCTCGGCCAGGGCGCGGGGCAGGGCCAGCCCGCAGGGCGCGATGATCAGCACTTCAGGGCGGCTGGCGGCCAGAACCTCCGGCGGCACGGTGACGCTCTTGCCGGCCTGGCGCTCGGTGAGGCCGATGGGGCCCGCGGCGGCGCCGGCCCCGGCGACGGGCTGGGTGGCGTTGAGCGGGTGGCGACCGCCGGCACGCTCGATGAGTTGCGGGGTCCAGTGTCCGCCGACGAACAGCGGGTCGGTCCACTCCAGAAAGGCGACGTTGGGGCCGTCGTCGAACGGGTTGACGAAGTCGCCGAGGGTGTACAGCCGCTCGCGCAGGGCGGCGACGGCGCGGCGGGCACGGTCGGGGATGCCCAGAGCGGCCCCGACGGTCAGATGGTCGTCGAGCACGGCCTCGAGGGTGTGGGGGTTGAGGCTGACGACCGTTGGCTGGGGGCTGAGGCCGGCGGCGACGCGCTGCACCGCGGCCAGATCGATCGAGCAGACGTGGCAGAGGTCCTGGGTGAGGATGACATCGGGGCGGAGGTCGGCGAGGCGGCGCTCGTCCAGGGTGTACAGGGCCTGGTGCTGGGCCATGGCGGCGCGGACCTGGGCGTCGATCTCGGCGGCGGGTGCATCATGGCTGGTGCGCTGGGCGGTGAGCACGGGGAGGGCGTGCAGCCAGGGCTCGGCGGGCTGATCGCACTCATGCGAGCGGCCGACCAGCCATTCGCCGACGCCCAGTTCAGCGACGATCTCGGTGGCGGAGGGCAGCAAACTGACGACCCGGGGTGAAGCCATTCCGGGCGGAGGGTAGTGGTTCCGGCGGAGCGGACATGGGGGCGGCGGGGGGGTAAGCGGCAGTGGGGCCGGCTCCGGGGGTGACTGGCGGGCATCCGGCCTATCGGCCGGAGGGTGGGTGGCCTGGTTGGGGGACCTGCCCTGCCACTGGAATCGGCTTTGTTTGTATACCGTTGGCACCCCCGAAGGAGGCCCAGCCATTTCACGCGACGCCAACCTGCCTGCCACCCCTCGCCCGCTCGCCCGGGCCGACCGTTGGTTGCCCGCTCGAGCGGGTCTGACCGGCGTTGCGGCCATGCTGGCTGCCGCCGGCCTTGCGGCCTCGCTGCTGGCTCAGGATCCGGCCCAGAACCAAGATCCAGCGTTGCTGCCTCCGACAGGCGGCGCCAAGCCGGCGGCGGACACCGCTACGCCGGTGCAGCCGACGACCAAGGTTGCACCGGGAGCGCCGGGCGGAGCGGTGCCCGCAGTGGCTCCCGCAGTGGCTCCCGCAGCGGGCGGCCGGGCTCCGGCGCCGGCGGCTGGAGCGGTGATGCGGCCGGGACAGCCGGGGGGGGCGGTGCCGGCGGGTGGGGCGCCGGCGCAGCCGCGTCCGGCGGCGCCGCAACCGCCGACGACGCAGGCTCCCAAGCCTCCGCCCGGCGGAGGCCCGAATGCGGTCATGCCGCCGACGATGCCACCCGGCACGGTCAGCCCGCCGTCAACAACCGCCGGCGGGGCGGGCAACGCGGGCGGGAGCACCGGCGTGCCGGGCGATGCCGTCATGCCGGCTGTGGCGATGGAGGGGGATGTGTTCAAGTTCATGCCTCAGGCCGAGCCGATCGACCTTCGGCTGCTGGCGGACCTGGTGGCGGCACAACTGAATATCGAGATCATGTCGCTTGATCCGGCGATGCGCGACAAGAAGGCGCAGCTGATCACGCAGATCTCGGTGCCCAAGGATCGCCTGCTGGACTTCCTGTCGTTCCTGCTGGCGCAGAACCAGTTGGTGCTGACGCGCGATGTGGCGGGGATCTACGTGATCCAACCGGCGACGGAGATGGGCGGCAAGGTGGGCACGGACGAGTACTCACCGACGCGGATCATCCCCACGCCGGGGATTCGGCCCAGTTCGCTGCAGCAGGCGCTGGGCAACGTGACCGGCGGAGCGGGCGGCGCCCAGGGCGGCGCCGGCGCGATGAAGTTGACGTTTCTGGACGATCTGGGCTTCATTCTGGCAACGGGCACGCCCCGCCAGATGTCGATCCTGCAGGATCTGGTGGACGCGCTGGCCCGCGAGCAGGCCAACGTGAACTTCACGCGGTTTGAACTGCGGCAGTTGTCGGCACCGATCGCCCGGCAGCGGATTCTGGAGTTGCTCCGCGGGCGGAGCGCGGGCCAGGGCCCGCAGGCGGCGTTGCAGCAGGGGGCGGATCCGAACGCCGGCGCCGTGAGCGGCCCGTCGGCGACGCTGAGCAACCTGTCGGACCGTCTGCTGGTGGACCATCAGGGCAACGCGCTGGTGTTCCGGGGCCGGCCCGATGAGCAGGAACTGCTGCGGCGGCTGGTGAGCGTGGTGGACGTGGTGAACACGCTGCAGGGCCAGTGGTACGGCATCGGGGGCGCGGCGCCGATCGTGGCTGAGCAGGCGCAGCGGCTGGGGCTGGGGCAGGTGATCACGCTGCGGAGCCAGGGCGGGCAGGGCGTGGGCGGCTTCGGCGGCGGGCAGAACTTCAACCAGGCGCAGGCTCAGGGCGTGAATCTCGCCCAGCCCGGCGGTGCCCAGGGCAACGAGCCGTCGGGCGGGTCGTCGTTCATCCTGGACGCCGAGGGGCGGGGGTTCATGTATTACGGCACGCCGGACCAGCAGCGGCGGGTGGCGCAGCTGGTGCAGGAGTTTGAGCCGCTGCTGCAGTCGGAAGTGATCGTCTACGAGTTTTACAAGCTCAAGCACAGCCAGTCGGAGGATGTCGCTGAGACCATCCGCGGGCTGATTGACAACCAGGTGCCCACGGGTTCATCGCCTCTGCTGCCCGGGGGCGGCAACCGGCAGGCCCGCAACACCGGTGTGAACCGTCTGGGCGGGGATCGGGTGAACACGGCGACGGCCAACCGGCGGACCGACACCGGCGCGGCGGCGGGAGCGGCCGGCGGTGCGGGTGACAACCTGGCCATCGAGGCGGGCAACGAGACCTTCGTGCTGGCGGACAAGGCCAACAACCAGATCGTGGTGAAGGCCCCTCGCCGGCTGCAGGGGCAGTTTGCGCGCCTGATCGAACGGCTGGATCAGCGGCGGGCGCAGGTGTACATCGACGCCCAGATCATCGTCGTGGACAACAACGATGGCTTCACGCTCTCATTCGAGCAACAGTTGATCGAGCTGGGCGGGCAGACCGTCGCCATGCGCACGCTGTTCGGCAGCGGAGCCAGCGGCACGGCGACCAACGGAACGATCACCAGCCCGGCGACGGTGAGCCCGGTGAGCCCGGGCCTGGTGGCCGCGATCATCAAGTCCGATCAGGTGCCGCTGATCATCCGCGCTGTTGCGGATACGACTGACGGCAAGATCATCGCCTCGCCGAAGCTGCTGGTGGACGACAACGAGGAAGCTGAAATCTCGGCGATCCGTCAGGTGCCCACCCAGACGCAGACGCAGACCGGCGGCACCGGCAGCGGCAGTATCGTGACCGGCTTCGGCGGCTTTGAAGACGCCGGCCCGAAGCTGACGGTGACCCCGCGCATCTCCGCGGGTGGCTACCTGCAGTTGAACTACGACATCGAACTGTCGAACTTCATCGGCCAGGGCAGCGCCAACCTGCCACCGCCCCGTTCCAAGACCAACGTGAAATCCGAGTCGGTGACGGTGCCGAGCGACTCGACGATCGTCATCGGCGGGCTGACGCTGGAGGACGTGTCGCAGACGGTGATCAAGGTGCCGCTGCTGGGCGATATTCCGCTGGTGGGACAGTTGTTCAGAACCGAGACGCAGAGCAACCAGCGGCGGACGATCTACATCTTCCTGACGCCGAGAATTCTGCGTGACAACGGGTTCAGTGACCTCAAGCTCATCAGCGAGGGGCCCAAGGCGGTGGCCAAGCTGAAGGATCCGCTGCCGCCGGCACGGCCAAGCCTGATCCGCACGCGGGGCACGCTGGGCGCGATGCCGTCTCCGGAGCGGACCCCGGAACCGACGCCGGAGACTCCGGCGACGCCCGCCACCGCGCCGGCGGCGCCGGGCCGACCGGACCCGGCGAGCGAGCCGGCCGCCGAGCCCGCCTCCGAGCCGGCGGAGCGGTGAGTCGCCGCTTCGCGACGGTTGCCGATCCTGACCTGACCTGCCTTTTTCAGTAGAATCCCACGCATGCCCCTGTTCTCCAAGAAGTCCGCGTCCAACGGCCAGCCCTCGGCGGTGTCGGGCAACGGCGAGCGACCGCCGGAGGCGGCGGCGCTGGCACGCAGCGGCGACTCGGCGGCCCCGGTCGTGGCGGACCAGCCGCGCGACTGGTCTCGCGTGAGCGAACTGCTGGGGGATCTCTCGCCCAAGACCGAGCAGTTGCAGAGCTTCCCCGACCTGCCGGGCTCGGATGTGGAGCCGTGGGAAACGCTGCTGCAGATGCTCGCGGTGGACGAGCACACCGGGCTGGCGAGACTGGCCAAGCGCACGGGGCTGGCGTATATCGAGGAGCCGCGGCTGCAGGATTCGGCCTCCCGGTTCTATGAGACGGTGCCCGCGTCGATGGCGCGGGAGCACATGGTGGCCGGGGTGGCGGGGGATGGCGAGTCGGTGACGGTGGCGACGGCGCACCCGATGCAGCCGCCGGTGTTTGCGATGCTGGAAGAGAGAATCGGGCTGCCGATCCGCATCGTGCTCTCGCCCCGGTCGGCGGTGACGAACCTGATCAACCGGGGGTACGAGCAGAAGCAGGATCTGGTCACCGAGATCGTCGAAGAGATGCCGCTGGACCAGCGGGCCATCGAAACGGCGGCGGGTTCGATCCGCGACTCCAACGACCTGCTGCAGTTGGCCCGGCAGACGCCGGTGATCCGGCTGGTGAACATGATCCTCTTTGAGGCTCTGCGGCGGCGTGCCTCGGACATTCACGTTCACCCGATGGAGACCAAGCTGGTCATCCGCTTCCGCATCGACGGCATGCTGGTGGACGCGTTCTCGCCGCCGCTGGCGCTGGCGGCGGCGATCAGTTCTCGTCTGAAGGTGATGACCGAACTGGACATCGCCAACCGGCACAGCCCGCAGGACGGGCACACCTCGGTTCGAATCGGCTCGCGGAAAGTGGATATTCGCCTGTCGGTGATCCCCAATGTCTATGGCGAGCGGATCGTGCTGCGTCTGCTGGATCAGACGCAGACCAAGCTCTCGCTGGACCAGGTGGGCATGAGCAAGGAGATGCAACGGGCCCTGGTGACGCTGATCGACCGGCCCAACGGCATCATTCTGGTGACGGGGCCCACGGGCTCGGGCAAGACGACCAGTCTCTACGGCGCACTGGGCAATGTGGACCGCACCAGCCGCAATGTGATGACCATCGAGGACCCGGTTGAGTATCACCTGGAGGGCATCAGCCAGACGCAGGTGAACGTCAAGCGGGGCGTGACCTTCGCCGCGGGTCTGCGGGCGCTGCTCCGGCAGGATCCTGACGTGATTCTGGTGGGCGAGATCCGCGATCAGGAGACGGCACAGCTGGCCGTCCAGGCTTCGCTGACCGGCCACCTGGTGTTGGCGACGCTGCACACAAACGACGCGCCCTCGGCCATCTCGCGGTTGCTGGACATCGGCATCGAGCCGTATTTGGTCACCAGCACGCTTCTGGCGGTTCTGGCCCAGCGGCTGCTCCGGCGCACCTGCCAGACCTGCCATGGCACCGGCAAGGTGGCGGCGGCGGCCAATGTGCCGGCCTTCGCGCGGGCGGGCGGAGGTGATGCCGACCGCTGCGAGAAGTGCCTGGGCACGGGCTACTTCGGCCGTATCGGTGTGTTTGAGATCATGCGAGTCGACGACTCGATCCGCCGGTTGACGGTGCAGCGGGCGGATGCTGTGCAGTTGTTCGAGGCGGCCAAGGCGGGCGGCTTCCGCGCCATGCTGGACGATGCCCGGGACAAGGTGGCCATGGGGCTGACCACCGAGGCCGAGATTGCCCGCGTGCTTGGCTGAGCCTGCAGTGGAGTTGGCAAAGAGACCGGGGCCGCGCGCGTTCAGGCGGCGGCATGCCGCAAGCTCGACTCGCCAGCGGTGACGGACTCTGGCGTGAGTTGGCTGACGGGATGCTCAGGCGTGGCCGATGTGGTCGTCGCCGTCGCCAAGGCTGCGGGGGTGATTCACGCCGCCGCAGGCGGGGCACACCACGCCGTACGCAGAGCCCGGCTGGCCGTCCAGGCCGGTGCCGCACTGCATGCACCGGGGGCGATCAAGCCCGGCCGCCAGACGGTGGACGGAGACGGCCGCGGCCGCCAGGGCGACACCGAGCACCGGCACCCAACCTCCGCCGATGAACGACACCGTGGCGACAGCGGCCAGCATGATGCCCAGCACCCAGGCGAGGGCCTTGTAGCGCAGGGTGCTGATCCAGGCCTGGCCGGAGTGCACCAGCGAGGACACCCGCTGGGCGGCAGCGTTGGCAACGCGGGCCGGCCGCGGCAGGGCACGGGGCTGGGGCAGGTCGTGGGCGTGGCGAGGGAGCAGGGTCACGATCCGATGAGGGTAGGCGTGACCGGCGTTTGGACCAGTGGCCGGAGGGCCGGGTTCGGCGACCGGAGCATGCCGCCGGACGGGCCGGAGGGCGGTATCCTGCCGCACGGGGGAGGCAGGACGGCGGGTCGGAGATGGGGGGCGGCGAGAAGCGCCATTTGGGGCTGGGGCCTTTCCGGAGGCAGACCATGCGCAGCGTGCTTCGTGTTGGCCGTTCCCTCCCTTTGGGTCGGGCCGCTTTGGGGCGGCTGCTGATTGGCGGCCTGCTGGCGGTGTGCGGGGCGGCACCGGCGATGGCCGACGAGGGCATGTGGCTGGTGAACCGGCCGCCGCTGGAGCACCTCAAGAGCGTGCATGGCTTTGAGCCGTCGCCAGAGTGGATGACGGCGATGCAGCAGGCGGCGGTGCGTGTGGGGGCGTCGGGTTCGTTCGTGTCGGCCGAGGGTCTGGTGATGACCAATCACCACGTGGCCTCGGATGCGGTGGCCAAGCTTTCAACGGCCGAGCGGGATCTGCTGAAGGACGGGTTCCTGGCGACCTCGCGCGAGCAGGAGCTGCGGTGCGAGGGGCAGGAGATCACGGTGCTGATCTCGGTGATGGATGTCACTGAGCGGGTTCGCGGGGCGGCCAAGCCGGGGATGTCGGCGGCGGAGGCTGCGGCGGCTCGGCGTGCGGTGATCGGTGCAATTGAGAAGGATGAGTCGCAGGCGACCGGGCTTCTGTGCCGCGTGGTGACGCTGTACAACGGCGGGCAGTACCACCTGTACCGCAGCAAGCGGTTCACTGATGTGCGGCTGGTGTTCGCTCCGGAACTGCAGGCGGCGTTCTTCGGCGGGGATGCGGACAACTTCGAGTACCCGCGGTTCTGCCTGGATGCAGCCTTCTTCCGGGTGTACGAGGACAGCAAGCCATATCGGCCGGCGCACCACCTTCGGTGGAGCGTCGAGGGGAGCAGGGAGGGGGAGTTGGCGATCGTGTTCGGCCATCCGGGGCGGACGCAGCGGTTGCTCACGGCCGACCACCTGCGGTTTGTTCGCGATGTGGAGTTGCCGGCGAGGCTGGCGTCGCTGTGGCGGAGCGAGATCAAACTGCAGAGCTTTGCCGGGCGGTCGGCGGAGAACGCCCGCATCGCCGGTGATCCGCTGTTTGGCGTGGCCAACGGCCGCAAGGCGGTGACCGGTCAGCACGCGGGGCTGCTGGATCCGGCGGTGTTCGCCCGCAAGGTGGCCGACGAGCGGTCTCTGCGCGAGGCGGTGGCCGCGAAGCCCGAATGGGCGAGCCAGTGGGGGGACGCCTGGGACATCCTGGCGGGGCTGAACGCCCAGCGGGCGGCGTTGGCCGATCGGGCGGCGGTGTTCGGGCGGATCGGCAGCGGGGCGCTCTCGACGGCGCTGACCATCGTGCGGCTGGGTGCGGAGGCAGGCAAGCCGTCGGGGGAGCGGCTGACCGAATTCCGCGACGCCAATCTGGCGAACCTCAAGCAGTCGCTGCTGGACGACGAGCCGTTTATCGAGTCGCTGGAGGTGACCCAATTGGAGTCGTATCTGCTGCTGATGGCCGAGCGGCTGGGCGGCGAGCACCCGGTGGTGCTGGCGACCTTGGGCGGCAAGTCGCCCCGGGCGGCGGCCGAAGCGGCGATCGCGGGGACGACGCTCAAGACGGTGGCGGGTCGGCGGAAACTGGTGGATGGTCTGGCGACGGATATCGCCGCCAGCGAAGATCCGCTGCTGGTGATGGCGCGGGCGATGGACGGCGCCGCCCGGACCTATCGGGGCGAGCAGGAGCAGAAGGTGGAGGCGGTGGAGCGCGCGCAGTATGCCCGGATTGCCGAGGCCCGCTTTGCCGTCAAGGGCGACAGCGTGTACCCGGACGCGACGGGGACGCTGCGCATGTCGTTCGGGCCGATCCGCGGGTACACCGAGAACGGCCGGGCGATTCCGGCGTACACCACCATGGGCGGCATCTTCCAGCGGGCGGCCGAGCGGCAGGGCGAGAAGGCCTTTGCGCTGCCGCCGAGCTGGGCGGCGGCCAAGGGCCGGCTGAACCTCAGCACGCCGTTCAACTTCGTGTGCACGGCGGACATCATCGGCGGCAACTCGGGCAGCCCGGTGGTCAACCGTCAGGGTGAGGTGATCGGGCTGATCTTTGACGGCAACATCCAGAGCCTGCCGGGCGCGTTTGCGTACGACGACGTGCAGGCCCGGGCGGTGGCGGTCGACAGCCGGGCGATCATCGAGGCCCTGCGGGTGGTCTACAACGCGGATGGGCTGGTGAAGGAACTGCTGGCGCGCTGAACGGTGGGGGCCGCGCGGCCAGCGAGTTTCCGGGGAACAATCCGGGCATGAACACGGCCGAAGCACACAAGGCGAATCAAGGGTTGTCGCGCCGTTCGGTTCTGGCGGCCGGGCTTGGCTCGGCGGCGGTGGGGCTGGTGCTGCCCGGATCGGCGGCGGCAGCGGAGCCCAAAGGCCATGGCGGGGCGGCGCGGTCCCTGCGGCTGGCGCACTTCACCGACAGCCACATCCGGCCGGGATTCCGTGCCGTTGAGGGCGTGACGGCGGCGTGGCGGCACCTGATGGCCGAGAGCGACCGGCCCGATCTGGTGGTCACCGGTGGCGACCTGATCATGTTCTCCATGGACCGCCCGGCGGACCTGGTGAGCGAACTGTGGAAGCTCTGGGACAGCGTGTACGCAGCCGAGTGCAAACTGCCGGCGATCCACTGCATCGGCAACCATGACATCTGGGGGTGGGATACCGAGCGGGCCAAGGCCAGCGGGGATGAGCCGCTGTACGGCAAGAAGTGGTGGCTGGAGCGGGTGGGCCTGCAGCGGACGTATCACGCCAGCGAGCCCAAGCGGGCCGACGGGGCACCCAGCGGGTGGAAGATCATCACGCTGGACTCGGTCAACCGCGTGGACGGCGGATATGAGGGCCGGATCGACGACGCGCAGTTCGCCTGGCTGGAGGCGGAATTGGCGGGCACGCCGGCAAGCACGCATGTGCTAATCGTCAGCCACATCCCCATCTTCTGCCTGGGCATGGTGGACTGCGATGGCCTGCTCCAGACGCCCGAGCAGGGGGGCGGGGGGGGCGGGCTGGCCATCGGCAAGGGCGCGATGATGATGGACTGCCACCGGCTGGCGAGCCTGTTCCGGCGGTACCCGAACGTGCGAGGGCAACTCAGCGGACACATTCACATCGTCGAGCGGGTGGACTACGCCGGGATGACCTGGATCTGCTCGGGCGCGGTGAGCGGGGCCTGGTGGCGCGACCACGCGGCCAACATGAAGCGCATGGCCGAACGCAAGCGTCCCGGCGACCCGCCGGCCGAGCAGCGCCCGCCTCGTGCGGCACACGGGTACATGATGGTGGACCTGTACGCGGACGGGACCATCGGCAACCAGTACGTGACATTCGGGTGGGAGCCGTCGACCTGAGGTTGCCGGCTGCGGCCCGCAGCGATTGGCAGTTGGTCGGAGGCTGTTCACGGCAAAATGAAAACGGCCCCGGTTGTGTGCCGGGGCCGCGGGGGGCGATGGTTTTCGCGTGTGGGTCGCGTCAGGCCTGAGACGTTCAGCCGTTCCACTTCTTCTCGGCCGGTCCGGTGTAGATGCTCAGCGGGCGGATGAGGCGGTTGTCGGCGTGCTGCTCCATGACGTGGGCGCACCAGCCGGTGATGCGGGCGGCGACGAAGATGGGCGTGTACTGGGGCACGGGGATGCCCATGATGAAATACGTCATGCCGCAGGGGAAGTCCACGTTGGGGTGGATGTTCTTCTTGGTGAGCATGATCTTCTGGACCTGCTCGCCGAGGTCGAACCACTTGGAGGCGGGGATGCCGCCGAAGGTGCCGGGGAGGGTGGCGGCCATCTTGCGGCCCAGGGCGTGGAGGATGCCGGCGCGGTGGTCGCCGTTCTTGTAGACGCGGTGGCCGAAGCCCATGAGCTTGCGCTTGCTGGTGAAGGCCTGTTCCATCCAGGCGTCCACCTTGGGGGTGCCGATGCCGTCCGGACCGACGGAGGCGAGGATCTCCTTGAGCATGTCCATGGCGGCCTCGTTGGCGCCGCCGTGCAGCGGGCCCTTGAGGGCGCCGACGCCGCCGGCGATGGCCGAGTGCATGTCTGAAAGGGTGCCGGAGATGACACGACAGGTGAAGGTGGAGGCGTTGAACTCGTGCTCGGCGTAGAGGATGAGGCTCACGTCCATGGTGCGGGCCTCGGCGGTGGTGGGCCGGCGGCCGGTCATCATGTACAGCAGGTTGGCGGCATGGCCCAGCGAGGGGTCGCCGCCGAGTTCGCGGCCGATCAGGGCGCGGCCGTCGATGACGTTCTGCATGTGCCCGATGATGGTCGGGATCTTGGCGAGCAGCCGCTTGGCCTTGCGCAAGTTGGCGGCGGCGGAGTTGTCCTGGGCGTCGGGGTCGGTGTGGCCGAGGATGCTCACGGCGGTGCGGACGATGTCCATCGGCACGGCGCGGCCGCTGGCCAGCCAGCCGCCGGCGGATTCAATGAAGGTGGTCACGGCGGGGTGCAGGGCGCGTTCGGCGATGACCTCGGCCTTGAAGCGCTCCAACTCGCGGGAGTCGGGCTTGTGCCCCTCCAGCAGCAGGAAGGCGACCTCTTCAAAGGTGGCGTGGGCGGCGAGGTCGTGGATCTCGAAGCCCCGGTAGATGAGCTTGTCCTGCTCGATGGAGCACACGCCGGTCTGGCCGCCGATTACGCCTTCAAGGCCTTTGGCGAAGGCGGCGGCCTGGTCGGCCTTGGATGTGGCGCTGGACGCGGGGGCGGGATGGGTGGCGGCGGTGCTGGGCATGGGGGCTCCCAAAGGTTGAATGTGGCCGGTGCGGAGGGCGGGCTGCTCGGCCCGGCGTCCGCTTGCTGAAGGATATTCCGGCCACGCGCGGCAACCGGGCCGATGAGGCCTTCTGCTCAGCGGGGCGGAACCGGCACGACGACCGGGGCCGGGTTGGTGACCTCAACGCGGCCATCGCGGAGGAACCAGACCAGTTTCTCAGCGGCGACGGGCGGGGGCTTGGCGGGGTCCTCGAAGGTGGCCCGGGGCAGCGTGGGTCCGCCGGCCTGGGCGGTGACGGAGCCGGCGAGCGGGTCGTAGGTGAGGGTGTCGGCGATCATGCGTTTGCCGTCGGGCGTGCTGACCTGCACGTCGCCCTCGGCTGAGGCGCGGAGCAGTTGGGCGGATGCGGCCGCGGGCGCAGTGGCGGCGGCGGAGTCGCTGGTTCGCTCGCGGATGAAAGCGCGGCCCCGGTTGCAGAGCATGGTGACGACCGGCCCGCCGCCGGCCGGGCGGTGGATCAGGCGGACGCCGCCCTGCATGTCCAGTTCGCCCTGGGTGCGGCTGAAGGTGAGGGACTGGCTCCAGTTCATCAGCGTGGTGCCATCGGCGGAGCCCGAGGAGTTGAACAGGCCGTCCTGTTGGGCTCGTGGGGCCGAAGGTTGCACCGGCACGGCGGCGAAGCGGCGGCCGCTGCGTTCGTCCACCAGCAGGCGGCCGGCGCCGGGGGTGGTGATGGTCTGGTTCACCAGGTCGGCGACGATGCGGTCGGACTGCAGGTACACCAGTCGCTGCAGCGGGGTCTCGCCCACTTCGGGGGGCGGAGCAAAGCGGCGGGAGTCCACAGTGGCCATCGCCCCGCCGGTCTCCTCGACGCTGCGTCCGGTGACCTCGGCGCGGAGCAGCCGACGCTCGGGGCCGGCTGAGGCGACCGGCATTGCGCCGGCGGGCGCGGCGGCCGCTGCGGCGCCGGTTGCGGCGGGCGTGAAGGTCAGTTGCACGCGATCGCCCTCGATCACGTCGCGTGCCTGGGGATCGGCGACGAAGACGGCGCGGACGGTGCCCCGCACATCCGCCGAGCCGGTGCGGTCGTTGAAGATCAGCGAGGAGGCCCAGGTGACGGCGACGGTGCCGCCGGAGGGGGCTGACGCGGCTGACGCGGCCGAGCCGGACTGCCCCGGCGGCTCGGCGTCGATGCGTCCGGCGCCGTGGACGAACAGTTCACGCTTGATGCCGTCGGCCCGCATCTGCGTGCCGGTCAGGCGGAGGCGGGGGAGTTCCAGGGTGGTGCCTTCACCGATGAGGTCGGCGATCTGGCCGGACACATCGGCCCGCAGACGCGGGGTGCGGATGCGGGTGTCGCCCTGCACGACGTCCACGCCGCCGCCGGCGTCGATGGTCTGGACCACGGTCTGCCCGCTGTCGCTCAGGCCCAGCACGGCGTCGAGGGTGCCGGAAGAGAGCCGCGAGCCGCCGGCGTCGCGGGCGACGACCTGACCGCGGGCGAGCAGGTCTGCAGGGCGGGTGGCGGTGCGGCCGTCGCGGGCGAACTCTGAAGGCGCGAAGGTCACGTCCATGGCTTCGGCGGTCAGCGAGCCGTTGGCGGCGAGCAACTCGGCGTTGCGGCCGAGTGTCAGCCGCTGCAGGGCGAGCCCGCCGGCCTTGGCGTTCGGGCTCGGCGGCATGAACAGCACCACGGCCTCGCCGGCGCTCAGCCGACCCTGGGCGTCGCCCACGGTGACGCGGCCTTCGCCGGGGCGAACGCCGGGCACGCCCACCGCCCGTCCGAACTCGGCCCGCTCAAGCCGGTCGGTCATGCGGCCGTCGGCCATGGCAAAGCTCAGGCTGGCCGTGCCCGTCCAGTGCATGAAGGGCGTGACATTCGGGCCGGGGAGTGACGCGGCGGCGGTGCCGGCCGATGCGGGCGCATCGGCGGGGCGGTCGGCCACCAGCAGGCCCGGGCCAAGGTCCACCACGCCGTCGCGGAACGAGGCCCGCACCCACGTGGTGCTCAGGACGCCGGACTGGCCCAGCACCGGGCTGGTGCTGGCGGGCTCGCTGCGGCTGCCGGTCATGGTCAGCAGCACGGAATCACCGGCGGCGGCCACCAGCGACACGGCCCGGGCCGTGCCCTCGACGCGGAGTTCGTCGGCCTCGCCCTGCAGGCCGAGTGCCGGGTCGCGAAGGGTGACGCGGCGGGGCGCATCGGCGGTGGCAGCGGCGCCGCCCCGCAGCGTGACCAGCAGGTTCTCGTCATCGGGCAGCCCGTCGGCGGCCTGCGGCTGGGCGGGGCGAAGGACGAACGGCCCGGCGAAGGTGACCAGCAGGTCCTGCTCGCGCTCGGTGGCCAGCGAGACGTCCAGGCCCGGGGTGATGGGGCCGGAGATGGTGGCGGGAGTCGGTGCGCTGCCGGCGGGAGCGGGGACGGCGGTGACACCCGCGAGCGAGGAGGGTGTGCTGGCGGGCGAGGCGGGGGGGGAGGCGGGCAGGCCGGTGGCGGCGACACGCTCGGTGCCCTGCTGCTGCTGGGCGGCGTTGATGCGCAGCAGGCCTGCCAGTGATGCGCCCACCAGCGTGCGCTGGCCCTGGCGAACGGTGACGGCGCGGTCAATGGCGGCGGCGTAGACGGTGGATGGGCCGGTGAGAGTGGGGGGGGCGGGGTCGACTGGGTTGGTGGGTGAGGTGGCGGGTTTGGCGGCGGTGCCGCCGGCCGGAGCGGACGCGGACGACGCGTCGGTATCGGTGGCGTAGCGAAGGAAATCGGTCTTCTCGACGCTCAGCAGGGCGATGCGTTCGGCGACCTGATCAAAGACCAGACGCAGCCCCCGGCCCTTGAAGTCGAAGGTGGGGCCGCTGGCACGAAACTCGTCGGGCGTGGAAAGTTCGCCCAGGCCCAGATCGAAACTGATGGTCTGGGCGAAGAACATCGCGACCGGCCGGTCGGTGGCGGTGTCAATCGGGCGGCCGTCGGTGCGGGCGGCGTATAGGGCGACGGGCACGCCGCCCTCGAACAGGCCGGATTCGGGCTCGGTAGCGCCGGGGCGGGTGAACAGCCGGCCGGTGGCGGCGTTGAAGACGAGCTGGCGGCCGTCGGCCAGGAAGATCACGCCCTGCGGGCGCTCGACCAGGGCCCGCCCATTGGGCAGGGGGTCGATCTTGGACCACTGGATCAGCCCGGCGACGCGGCCGGGGTTGCGGCGGTCGACATACTGCACGCGGGCCTTGCCCACCTCGGCCAGGCCGGTCTGGGTGATGTCCACCGGCGGGGGCACGACGGGGGCCGGTGGTGCGGGTGTCGGGCCCTTGCCGCCCTTGGCGCTCCCGCCGGGGGCGGGCCCGCCGCCCCGGGTGGCCAGCAGGCCGAGGATGCCGGTGCCCACCAGGGCAACCGACACCGCCACCACCAGGCCAATGCGCTGCGTGCTGCGGGCGGAACCCCGAATCGGCGTGTTCTCGTCGGCCATGTCGATGGATGGTACAGGGGCAGCCGGGGCTGCCGGGTTTACAAGAGCGGAATCGGCTGTGGGATTCAGCGGTCGTACAGGTTCAGGGCGGTCTGAAACTGGCCCCGGGCGGCCAGCAGGTGCTCCACGGCTTCGCGAACGGCGCCGTGCCCGCCGCTGCGGGTGGTGGTGAAGATGGACGCGGCCTTGACCGGGTCGGTGGCGTTGGCGACGGCCATGGGATAACCGACGCGGCGGAGAGCGGGCAGGTCGGGCCAGTCGTCGCCGAGGAAGGCCATCTCACCGGCGGGGATGCCCGACTCGGCTTCCAGGCGGGCCAGATCGGCCGCCTTGTCGCTGCTGCCCTGGTAGACGTAGCGGACACGCAGGTCGGCCAGGCGGTGGAAGACCACGTCGCTGCGGCGGCCGGTGATCACCGCGACGGGCAGGCCCATCTTCTCGCACAGGCGCAGGGCGAAGCCATCCTGCACGAAGAAGCGTTTGGACTCGTTGCCGTGGTCGTCGAGCAGGATGCCGCCGTCGGTGAGCACGCCGTCGACATCGAGGACCAAGAGCCGGACGGCCGACGGTGCGCAGCGGGGACGCGGAGCGGGAGATGGCGGTTGTGAGGACGGGTTGCTGCCCACGGTGGTCACTCCTTCACCAGCCGCATGGCGATCAGGTCCTGCACGTCCAGCACGCCCACGGGCTTGCCGGCGTCATCAACGACGGGGATCTCGTCACGGCGGAACTCGGCGACCATGCGGACGGCGTCGCGGACCCGGGCGGTGTGCGAGAGCGTGGAGGGGTTGCGGGTCATCACGGCGGCGACGGGGCCGGCCAGTGCGGCCGGGTCGCGCAGCACCAGGCGGCGGAGGTCGGCGTCGGTGAAGATGCCGATGAGGCGGCCGCTGGCGCGGTCGATCAGCAGCATGGCCCCGGGGCGGCGGAGGGTGCGTTCGCCGGCCTTGAGGGCCTCGCCGACGGTCAGGTCATCCGGGACAGGCTCGAGGTTCACGCCGACCTTGAAGCGAAGGGCGTCGGTGACCGGCTTCATCAGCCCGCCGAGCGAACCGCCGGGGTGGCGCTTGAGGAAATCGTCGTGGGTGAAGTCCAGGCGGCGGGAGGCGCACAGGGCCAGCGCATCGCCCAAGGCCAGCATGGCGGTGGTGCCGGCCATGGGGGCGGGTGAGAGGTCGGCGGCCCTGTCGACGCGACCGATGTGCAATGCAACATCGGCAAGGCGTTCCAGCCCGGCGGGCGGGGCGTCTGGCCGGTTGGGTCCGGCGGTCATGGAAATCACCGGGATGCCGTCTTGCCGGAGTACCGCTGCGAGGTTGACAACCTCGTCGGTCTCACCGCTATAGGAAAGTGCGATGCACACGTCGGTGGAGCGGAAGTTGCCCAGATCACCATGGGCGGCCTCGGAGGGGTGGATGAAGTGCGACGGCACGCCGAGCGAGGCGAGCGTGGCGGAGATCTTTCCGCCGATCAGGCCGGACTTGCCCAGGCCGCTGACCAGCACGGTGCCGCCTCGGCGGGCGGACTGGGCCAGCAGACCGACGGCAGCACAGAAGCGGGCGTCCAGCCGGCTGCCGAGACCCTCCAGGGCCCGAGATTCCTCCTGCAGGACACGTCGCGCCAGGGCCAGTTCCACGCCGGGGTCGGGTGGGGGCGGCAGGGCCGGGGCGGGCTGGTGCGGGGCGGTCATCGGCGGGAGTGTTCCGCCGGGCGGCCCCCCGGTCAACCGGGCGGGGCTGCAAATCGTGGAGAACCTGTCGGTGGGGGTGCGGGCGGTTGGGGCGGGAGGCAGAATTCGGCTGGCCCACGCCCAGCCGGGCCCCAACCCTGTCAGCATGGCCACTGCCGATTACCGCGTTTCGCTTGAGGCCTTCGAGGGTCCGCTGGACCTGCTGTTGTACCTCATCCGTCGGGAAGAGGTGGACGTGCACGACATCCCCATTTCGCGGATCACCGAGCAGTACATGGCCCATCTGCAGGCCGACGGCGGCATCGACCACATCGATGTGGATCTGGCCGCCGAGTTTCTGGTGATGGCGGCGACGCTGATGGAGATCAAGAGCCGCCTGCTGATGCCCGAGACCGCACGCGCCGCGGGGGAAGCCGGGGCGGGCGCCGAACTTCCGGCGGCGGTGGACCCGCGTGCGGAACTGGTGCAGCAGTTGCTGGCGTACAAGCGATTCCGTGATGCCGCTCAGACGCTGGAGATTCGGCACGAGCAGTGGGAGTCGCGGTTCCCGTCAGCGGCGGCGCTGGCGGCCGATGCCCCGGCCGAGCAGGCCGAGGAGGAGGCGGTTGACATCGAAGATGTGGACATCCTGGACCTGTGCCGGGCCTTCGCCACCATCATGGAGGCGGTGGACTTCAACCGCCTGGGCGAGCACACGGTCAAAGACGATGAGACACCGATTCAGCTGCATGCGGCCGACATCATGGACCGGCTGCACCGCGAACTGGGTGACACCTGGCGGACGGCGCCCGAAACGGGCATCGAGTTCGCTTCGGTGTTCAAGGGGCGGCCTCGGGGCGAGGCGATCGGTCTGTTCCTGGCCATGCTGGAACTGATCCGCCAGCGGCAGATCGTGGTGCGGCAGGACCGGATCAACGACCGGATCATCATCCGGCCCAGGCCCGAGGACGAGCGGGGGCTGCCGACGGAGACCGGTGCGGAGCCGGCGGCCGATCGGGCCGACGGCGCCGGTGCGCAGCCGACCGCATGACGGCAGGAGCCGAAGCGCAGCGCCGAAGGCGCCAGATGCCGGTCGGAACGGGCCCGCTTATTCGACGGTGACGCTCTTGGCCAGGTTGCGGGGCTTGTCGACGTCGTGCCCGCGGGCGACGGCGGCGTAGTACGCCATGAGCTGCAGCGGCACCACGGCGAGCATGGGGCTGAGCGGCTCGGGGATGTCGGGGATGTACATGACATCCTGCACGTACTTGGCGATGTGCTCGTCGCCCTCGGTGGCCACCGCGATGACGTGACCGCCCCGCGAGCGAACCTCCTGGATGTTGCTCATGACCTTTTCGTACTGGCGGCCCTTGTTGGCGATGAACACCGCGGGCATGCCCTCGTTGATCAACGCGATGGGGCCGTGCTTCATCTCGGCGGCCGGCATGCCTTCAGCATGGATGTAGGAGATTTCCTTGAGCTTGAGCGCGCCTTCCAGGGCGGTCGGGTAGTTGTAGCCGCGACCCAGGAACAGCCAGTTCTCACGCTCGACGTACTTTTCGGTGATGCGTTTGATCTTGGGGGCCTGCTCGAGGATCTTCTCGATCTTTTCGGGGATGGTCTCCATGGCGCGGAGGTAGTCGGCGCAGTCGCCGGCGGACATCATGCGGCGGCGGGCGAGGAACAGGCCGATGAGCGAGGCGACGGCGACCTGGCCGGTGAAGGCCTTGGTGCTGGCGACGCCGATTTCGGGGCCCACGCGGAGGTAGACACCGGCGTCGGTCTCACGGGCGATGGACGATCCGACGACGTTGATCACGCCCAGAGCCAGGGCGCCGCGTTCCTTGGCCTCCATCAGGGCGGCCAGGGTGTCGGCGGTCTCGCCGCTCTGGCTGACGGCGACGACGACGGTGCCCTCTTCGATCACCGGGTTGCGGTAGCGGAACTCGGACGCATACTCGGTCTGGGCCGGCAGCTTGGCCAGGTCCTCGATGAGGTAGCGGCCGATCATCGCCGCATGCAGGGCGGTGCCCTGCGCGGTGAGAATGACGCGGCGGGCGCGTGTGAGTTCTTTGGCGAAAGTGTTTAACCCTCCGAGGACCACTCGGCCCTCACGGGTGTCCATACGGCCGCTCATGCACGCTCGCAGGCTCTTGGGCTGCTCGAAGATCTCCTTGAGCATGAAGTGCGGGTAGCTGCCCAGTTCGATCTGCTCCAGGTCCAGTTCAAGCTGTTGGACCTTGGGCGTGACGGGCGTGTTGTGAATGTCGGTGGTCTTGAACTCCGTTCGAGTGAGCTTGACGACGTTGTAGTCGTCGAGCATGAAAGCCTGCTGGGTGTGCGAGATAATGGCCGCAGCATCGCTGGCCACGATGAACTCGCCGTTGCCCACGCCCACCAGCAGGGGCGATCCCTTGCGGGCAACCACCAGAACATCGGGCTCCTTCTCACACACCACGGCGATGGCGTATGCGCCGGTCACCTCGCGAAGCGCCGCCTGAACGGCCTTTTCCAGGTCGCCTTCGTAGAGCTCGCTGACGAGCATCGCGATCACTTCGGTGTCGGTCTGGCTGGAGAACACGTGGCCGCGTTCCTGAAGCCAGGTCTTCAGCGCCGCGTAGTTCTCGATAATCCCGTTGTGAACAACGGCGATGCCGTGACGATCGTCGCGATGCGGGTGGGCGTTGTGCTCGGTCACCGCGCCATGGGTGGCCCACCGGGTGTGGCACAGGCCAAGGGAGCCTTCAAAGCCCTTGAGGCCTTCAAGCTTCTCCTCAAGCATGCTCACCCGGCCGACCGAGCGGGCGACGTTGAGCTTGCCGTTGATGACCGCGATGCCTGCCGAGTCATAGCCGCGGTACTCAAGCCGCTTGAGACCCTCCAGCAGCAGGGGCTTGGCCGGACGCTGACCGATGTACGCGACGATGCCACACATGTGGGAGACTCCCGAGGGACGGGCAGCGGCGGCCTGGCGAGCCGTGGACACTGCGGATCACCATCCGGCGGCGCGAGCCAGTCACAATCTGGTTCGCTCCGCCGGGGATGCTATCGGACCGCGGACTGCCGAAAACAGCCCGCGACCTCAGCCCAACGAATCTCGGCTGTTGCCGGTTCGACCTGCGGTCGGTTTCTTCCGTCGATCCGGTGTCCGCACGGATCATTCCGGCCGCAGGCATTATCGGAAAACAAAGCAACCCACCCGATCAAGGGTGGGTTGACGTGCTGGGACGACGCTCCGGAGGCGTCATTTCTGGCTCACCGCTGACGGACTGCTCTTTGCTCCTGGGCCGCCGTCCCCGCGGATGTGGACCGTGGTCAAGATCAGCCGATGCGGCGACGGCGGGCGATCACAAGACCCAGGAGCGGGGCGGCCGTCACAGCCGCGACCGGGTTGGGAATGATGGTAATCTGCGCGAACTGATTCTGGCCGAAGGTGAAGGAGTTCACGCCGATGTTGCTGCTCGGGGATGAGCCCGCGCCCTGAAACTCGTTTGAGCGGAACGCGTTCTCCGCGTTCAGAAGGGTCATCATGTAGCGAATGGTGGCCACGCCGGGCTGCGTGATGCCCAGATTCGAGAGTGCCACGCTCACCTCCATGCTGCTCGCCGGGGTTGGCGATTGGGCCAGCGCCCCGACGAAAACGTGCGAGTTGCCCTCAACGATCTGGAACAGTCCGATGAAGTTGGTCTGAAAGGTGATGGCGTAGTCCGGGCGGAAGTCCGACCCGAAGTTCAGGACAGACTGGCCGCTGCCGGTGCCGCGGCCTGAGACGGCTGCACGGCCGGGATCGCCCGCGTCAGTGAGGCCGGATGTGGAAGCGATGCCCCCGGCGCGGGTATCGAGGTACATCACGCCGATGTCGTTTCCGCTGAGGCCCGAGCCCTCAAGGCCGAAGAACAAACTTGTGCCTCGGACGTTGGTCCGCAGAGTCCGGCCAGCGCCGATCATGCTGCCGAAGCCGTTGCCCGTGCCGGTTGTGGAACCGAAGTACTCACCGGCGGAGATTCCGCCGCCCACGGTGGTGGTGGGGGAGGCCTGGGGGTTGATCTGGAAGTTGATGGACTGAGCGGAGGCGCCGGCGACGGCGGCCATGGCGGCAGAAGCCGCAGCGACCAATGAGGTGCCCATGGGGAGGTTTCTCGTCTGAGCAGGACAACAGCCAGACCGGCCCGCGCCGACCCGTCCGACTTTCCTTCCTTTCCCTCCGCCTTTCGGCGACACCCCAGAAGATACCCTCAAAGGAGGTGCGAGCAAGCATTTCGGGCTGGCGGAGACAGTTGGCCAGAACGCCATCATGCGGAGCGGCCTGTTCCGTCACTGTTATCGGACATTTTTCGGCCTTTGTTCCGCCCGCTATCGGACTGGGATTCAGGTGGGCGGGTGTGATGAGCACTGGGGGCCGCGTCTTGGGCGTGCAGGTCTTGGTGGTTGCCAAAGGACTCGGAAATCCGGCTCCGACCCCGCTAACCTTGACCCCCCATGGCCGGTGGTCCGGTCGGCGATGGGTCTTATCAGAACCCGAACAAGGAATCCCCCGTGAAGATTCGCACCGACGAGATCGCCAGCGTCATCCGCCAGGAAATCGAGCAGTTCTCCGCCCAGTTGGAGGTCGCGGAGACCGGGCGCGTGGTCGAGATCGGCGACGGCATCGCCCGCGTGTACGGCCTGAGCAACGCGATGGCCGGCGAACTGCTGGAGTTCCAGACGCGGCACGGCGTGGTGATGGGTCAGGTCTTCAACCTCGATCTGGACACTGTCGGTGCCGTGATTTACGGCGACTACCTCTCGGTCCGCGAGGGTGATCTGGTCCGCTCGACCGGTCGTCTGCTCGATGTGCCGGTGGGCGTTGAACTGCTGGGCCGCGTGGTGAACCCGCTGGGCCAGCCGATCGACAACGGCCCGGCGCTGAACACGACTGAGCGTCGCAAGGTCGACATCATCGCTCCGGGCATCGCCGAGCGTCAGCCGGTGACCCAGCCGCTGCAGACGGGCATCAAGGCCGTGGACTCGATGATCCCGATCGGCAAGGGCCAGCGCGAGCTGATCATCGGTGACCGCAAGACCGGCAAGACGGCTGTCTGCCTTGACACGATCATCAATCAGAAGCAGTACTGGGGCACGCCCGACGCGGTGGTGTGCATCTATGTTGCCGTCGGCCAGAAGGAGTCGACCGTCGCCGCGACGGTGGACACGCTGAAGAAGGCCGGCGCTCTGGACTACACGATCATCGTCAACGCGTCGTCGTCTGACCCGGCCCCGCTGCAGTACATTGCGCCGTATGCCGGCTGCACCATGGGCGAGTTCTTCATGTGGTCGGGCAAGATGGGCAACAAGACCCTGCCCGGCGGCGCCCCCATGCCCAAGCACGCCCTGTGCATCTACGACGACCTGTCCAAGCAGGCCGTCGCCTACCGCCAGCTGTCGCTGCTGCTGCGTCGTCCGCCCGGCCGCGAGGCGTACCCCGGCGACGTGTTCTATCTCCACTCCCGTCTGCTGGAACGTGCGACCAAGCTCTCGGATGAGAACGGCGGCGGCTCGCTGACGGCTCTGCCGGTCATCGAGACTCAGGAAGGCGACGTGTCGGCCTATATCCCGACCAACGTCATCTCCATCACCGACGGCCAGATCTACCTGGAGCCGGAACTGTTCTTCGCCGGCGTGCGTCCGGCCATCAACGTCGGTATCTCGGTGTCGCGCGTGGGTGGTAACGCCCAGATCAAGGCCATGAAGCAGATCGCCGGCTCGCTGCGACTGGACCTGGCCGCCTTCCGCGAGTTGGAAGCCTTCGCTCAGCTGGGCACCGAACTGGACAAGGCCACGCAGCGGCAGTTGGATCGCGGCGCACGCATGGTCGAGCTGCTCAAGCAGCCGCAGTACGTGCCGTACAACGTCATCGATCAGGTCATCTCCATCTTCGCAGGCTCCAAGGGCTTCATGGACGACGTGCCCGTCGCCTCCGTGCGCGACTTCGAGAAGGGCCTGCTGGCCTACATGCAGGGCGTCGGCCGCCCGGTCCGTGATGAACTGGCCGAGAAGAAGGACATCAAGGCCGTTGAGAAGAAGCTTGAAGAGGCCATCCGCGGCTTCAAGAGCACCTTCAAGGTCGGCAAGTAAGGTCTGAGCAAGCGGGCCGGATCTCGGTCTGTCGTCGTTCACTCCAACGGGGCCCCGCCTGATGCTGGGCCCCGTTGTCATTTCTCGGCAAGCGACGTGAAGAGCTGGCAGCGGGTAATCGCAGTATCAGCGTGAGCGTTCGCAGTTCCACGGGCGGACGCCAGGCTCGGAGGGATGGGTGGGTGGGGGCGTGGGGGGGGGATGATCCGATGTTGACACCGGATCGCCCGGTCAGGAGGCGGAGCCGTCCAGTTCGTCCGCTCGCGGGAAGTTGAAGGCGAGCATGTAGTCCACGCCCACCATCGGGAAGGGCACCATCATTCGATAGCCCACGTAGTCATCGGGATTGGCGTCGGCGAGTTGGAAGAGGGTCTGTGCGAGTTCGTGGTACCGTTCGTAGAGCGGGCAGGTGGCGGGCAGGCTTGGGCCAAGCAGGCGAATCTCGGGTTCGAAAGCGATCCGCTCGGGCCAGCGTTCGGCAATGCCAAAGCGAGCGGGCGTGCCCAGATCGGAGTGGGAGAGGAAGGCCGAGGCCGACGGGATGCTGCCGACGGCAAGAGACCTGTGCAGAAACACGTCCTTGACCAGCCACGCGGACGGGATGCGGACGGCGACGTAGCAGTGCAGTCGGGGGTCGGTGGACGTCAGTGGATTGCTGATTTGTGCGGAGTGAAACGGACCGGCGACCAGATCGAGCGGGCCGGGCATAGAGCAGTCGGGGTCAAAGAGGTGTTGCGTTACCCCATAAACCACTCGGGGAAGAACGGGGATGCCGGGGGTGCAGAAACCGGCGAGTGGCATGTCGGCATTGGCGGGGTCAGCGGCTGCGGAATTGGACTGAAGCATCGCGTGGGTGGCGACCAGCGGCATGCCGCCGGGCCGGCGAATCAACCCGAGTTTGCCGGCGATGCCGCAGGTGGAGAGCGATCGGCTGTTCAGCGGCCGGTACAGCCCGATGTTCAATGTGAGCCGGGCCTGACCGCCGAGCAGTTCGGCGTGGAGTTGGTGAATGGCGCGACGTTGCGGAAGGGTCGGATCCGCCGTTGACGTGGTGCTGGGGATGTCCCACGGATCATCCGGCGGGGTCAGCGCCTCGATGAGTCGGCGTTGGCTGCCGCCGAAACGGTCAATCAGCGAGGCGTATTCACGGACGGCAGCAGCAGCGGCGGAAAGGATGCCGGCGTCAACTCCTCTGGCCCGGGCCGCTGCAAGCACCTGCTCCAGGCCGGGGATGCCGGGAAAGCCGGAGAAAAATCTGGACGGCGCAACCGCACGGGGAAGCGAGTAGTCGGTGGCGCGGGTGCCGGCAAGCAGCCGGTGGCACAGGGGCTGCTTGAGGCGGAGCCAGCGGGCCAGCCCCGCAGAAGTGCGTTCCCCCGGCGGTGCTGCCTCGAGCAGTCGGGCGAACTCACCGCGGAGGCGGTCGATCACGCGGGCGGCCCAGCGAAGGTCGTCCTCAGAGGGCTGCGGGCGCTCGGTGCGCCCCATGAGCGTGGCCGAAATGGTGCTGGGGGGCCTGGGCGTAAACATGGCTATCCGGGACAACCTGGTTGCTGGGTTCCAGAGGAGGAACAAACAGATGTGGTGAGTGTACCACATGTCCCGCGACAAGCATCTGTCCTAAGATATTTTCAGATTATTTTCAGCTTTGCTGGCATGATCGAGTTCAAGTGGTAGCCTGTGTTGTCGAGCCCAGCGGATCGGCTCCCGGAGGGTTGGCAGCGGGCCAATTTCAGTCAGATCACGGCGGGCTTCGGAGCGGAGATCACAGATGCCATCGAGACGGTCCCGGTTTGCGAGTGCGATGTGTCTGCTGTCCGGTTTGCTGATCCTTGGTGTCAGCAGCGGCATGGCCCAGCCGGTCAATGACGCATGCGTCAACGCGCTGGACGTGACCGAGGATGGTGCTGCTCCCGCGTGGAGCGGTTCGAACGTGGCAGCGACATTCGACGGCGTGTTCCCTTGCGCTCCCGGGAGGAGTCCGGAAACCCGGCCGAAGAACATCTGGTTCAGATATACGCCTTCGGCCAGCGGGTATGCGCTGGTCACCGCGCAGGGTGCCGGCGACGTGATTCCGGCACTCGCCTGGTACCCGTCCGGCTGCGGCACCTCCCCGGCGAGTTGCCACAGCTTTCGAAACTGGTTCATCTACGACAGCCAGGCTCGCCTGCTGATTCCTGTTTCTGCAGGCCAGCCCCAACTGATCGGCCTGTGCGGCTGGGCGGGTCAGCAAGGCGACATGACGCTGAGCATCCGCCTGCTCGATCCTCCCTGTGACCTGAACGTGCCCCAGGGTGCTTCCGTGGAGTCCGAGTTGCAGTGTGCTTCGGACTCGTCCAATGGTGGGTGCGACCAGTCATTCACGGCGTTCGATCCGATTACACCCGGGCGGGCGGTGACCGGGCAGCTCTCGTGCGGCGGAGTCGATATCGACGAGTTCGGCAACGTCTTCCGCGACTTTGACTACTTCAAGTTCTCCGTGCCCGTAGACCGCCTGGTGACCATCTCGTTCAAGTCCCAGTACCCCGCCGTGGCTCGGCTGTACGGGCCGGAATTTGAACCCGGTGGGTGCTACGGCGAGCTTCTGGACACGATCGTGAACACCGATGTGCAGTCCACCTGCAACGAGTTTGCGAACGAGTTCTTTCTGGCTGCGGGCGATTACACGGTTTCGATTGCCCCTACGTTCCGCGACCAGCTTGACTGTGGAACCGGGTACAACGGATACTGGTTGCTGGTGTCAGGAGAACCGCCGAACTGCCCGGCGGACATCGTTGGTATCGGCGGGCAGCCGCCGGCTGACGGCCTGCTCACCGGCGACGACTTCAACGCCTTCATCTCCGCCTTCGCCGCCGGCGAACTCCTTGCCGACCTCACCGGCATCGGCGGCCCACCCTCCGAGCCCGACGGGCTGATCACCGGTGACGACTTCAATGCCTTCATCTCCGCCTTCGCCGCCGGGTGCCCGTAAGGCCTCGCGGTGTCCTTTGCCGGAGTGCCTGACATCTCTCCCCGTTCGATCCCGCCGACGGATGTTGCCGGGATCGGTTGAAAGACGCCCGTGACCTGGGTGCCGTTCATCGCTCTTGCGCTTCGGGCGACATGGAGGCGGAACGTGTTCCGCTGCCTATGGAGCCTGCGTGAGCCAATGCCCGGCCTGCCAGAAGTCATGGCGGAAGTGGGGGATGAGTTTATCCCTTGTCACCAAGCATGCCCGGGCGGAATCGTTCGCGGACTGATGGGTGTGCCGGAGAAGCCAGGCATGAAGAACGCAAGTCGGTGGTGTGCTCTCCTCGCTATGAAGTCTGTTGTGTGCCTGGTGATCACCCAGGCGGCCGCCGAAGTTCAGGTGGTCTACCAGACCAACCCGCCCGGCGGGTTCTTTGGTCCCATCGGCTTTGACGTCTCGACGAGCCAGTCGGTGGCCGTTCGCTTCATGCCGGCCGCCGATGTTCGCCTGCACGCCGTGCGGGCATATTTCATGAACAACAACTTCGACCCCGAGGCGCCCCGTCCCCTGGTCACCCTGACCATCCAGACCGACACCGACCCGCCCGGCCAGTACACATCCGCACCCAGCGGCATCATCCTGGAGACTCTGCCGCTCACGGTTACCGCTGTCGGGTGGGACCCGATTCAGGACAGCGTCGATTCGGTGGTGCGACCGGTGCTCTCCGCTGGCGTGCGGTATTGGGTCGTCGCGGAGTCGTCCCAGCCCCCGGGCGACAATCCCGTCTGGGTCTGGGCCGGTGAAGACCTTGGCTTCAACGGCAACACCGATCAGGGTCTATGGCAGACCGGATTGGGCGCCGTCGTCAGCATCCGAGTGGAGGGCACGCCTGTCTCCAGCGTCTGCAACCTTGCCGACATCACCGGCATCGGCGGCCCGCCGGCCATTCCCGACGGTCTGCTGACCGGCGACGACTTCAACGCCTTCATCTCTGCCTTCGCCGCCGGCGAACTGCTCGCCGACGTCACCGGCATCGGCGGCCCGCCGGCCATTCCCGACGGCCTGATCACCGGCGACGACTTCAACGCCTTCATCGCCGCTTTCGCACAAGGCTGCCCCTGAGCGCAGCCCGCCGTCTCCCTCATCCCCTTCTGTTCATAAAGAGCGACCCATAGCAAACGTCTTCCGACCAACCGCCCGCGTCCTTCTTGCCGCGATCTTGCTCGCGCCCGCCGTTCACGCCGAGCCCGCCACCACGCCGCGCTTTGAACTGCTGGGCAATCCGCTCAACAGCCCCACCGCGTTCCTCAGCGAAGTCTCCGGCATCTCCGGCGACGGCTCGGTCATCTACGGCATCGTCCAGGCCGAACTCGTCGACCCCCTCCGTCCTGAGGCCGGCATCCAGCGGGCCACCTTCGCTTGGCGCAACGGCTTCCCCGTTCAACTCGCCCGCGCCTCAGGCCGGTCCGACATCGCCAAGGGCGCCTCCCGCAACGGCCGGTTCATCGGTGGCGCCGCCGCCGAAGGCGGTGCCGCCGCGGTGCGCTGGGGTCTGGCCGCACCCGAGGCCCGCCTGGCCACTCCCAATCCGTCCGTCAACCCCCCGGCCACCCAGGACGTCGTCGGCATCTCCGATGACGGCCGCCGCGCCGTCGGCTCGTTCCCCTACGGCAGCGGCAGTCAGGATGGCGCCTTCGCCTGGTCCGCCAATACCGGCTATACCACAATCCCACCCATCGCCGGCTTCCGCGCCGGCCCCGAAGAGGGCCCCGGCCACATCCTCATGGGCGCCGCCGACGATGCCCGCATCGCACTCGGATACGAGACCAAGAGCTTCGTCGACGCGTCCAACCGCTTCGTCTACTCCGCCCAGGCCTTCTACTGGACCGCCGAAACCGGTACTGTCGGTCTCGGCTGGGCCAGCCTCAACGCCGTCAGCCCCACCAGCTTCGTCACCGACGCCACGCCCGACGGCAGCGTCATCTGCGGCGCCAGCAACACTCAGGACGACATCAGCCGCATCGGCCACATCTGGACCGCCCAGTCCGGCTGGGAACGCATCGTCCCCGGCGATTTCTCCAGCCCCGCCCTGGCCATCTCCGCCGACGGCCGCACCGTCGTCGGCTGGTACGCCGGCAGCCGCACCGAGACCGGCCGCGCATACATCTGGACTCGCGATGACGGCTTCAACGACCTCCAAACCGTTCTGGAGGCCCAAGGCGCCGTCCTGCCACCGGGCTTCACGATCTCCGAAGCGCGGGGCCTCTCGGATGACGGCCGAACCATCGTCGGAGTCGGCGTTGACGTGGAAGGCCGCACCGTTGGCTGGGTCGCCACCTACTCGCCCCAGCCCGGCTGCCCGCAGGTCGCCACCCAGCCCGCCCCCGTCACAGTTCCCGCCGGTCAGACCGCCGTCCTTGAGGCCGTCTTCGCCGGCCGCACACCGCAGACCATCCGCTGGCTGCGCAACGGCCAGCCCGTCAGCCCCGGCGTCGGCGGTGCTGCGCCCGGCGGCGGGCTGGTTTTGGGCCACACCTCCGCACGCCTGACCATCCTCGCCGCGCAAACGCCCGACGCCGGCCAGTACAGCTGCGAAATCGAGAGCATCTGCGGGATACTGCTCACCATTCCGGCAACCCTGGCCGTCACCCAGCAGACCAACTGCGCCGTCAGCATCGAGCCCCTCCGCCCCGCCGCCGCTACCGCCGGCCAGCCCTTCACGCTCTCAGCCCTGGTCGTTGGCTCCGGCCCGCTCACCTTCCGCTGGTTCTGCAACGACCAGCTCATTACCGACGGCCCCGGCGGTGCCGCCCCGGGCGGTGGCACAGTCTCCGGCGCCACCACGCCCACGCTTCGCATCGACGCCAGCTCCACCGCCGACGCCGGAACCTACCGCTACCAGGTCATCGGCCCCTGCGGCACGCTCAACGGCGCCGCCACCCCCGTGCTGATCACCGCCGGAGCCGGCTGCCCCTCCACGCCCCGCGCCCCCGAGATCGTCGGCACGCCCACGCCCGGCGGCTTCCTCACCATCGCTATCGGCTCACTGCTTGGCAACGGCCCCTTCACCTTCCAGTGGACCCGCAACGGCCAGCCCGTGACCTCGGGCCCGCAAGGGGCCTCCCCCGGCGGCGGCTCCGTCTTCATCTTCGGCGAGCCCCTCAACCGCCTGATCATCATCGGCGTGCAGCCCTCCGACTCCGGCGTCTACGCCTGTGTGATCTCCAACGCCTGCGGTACCATCACCACCCTGCCCGTTCCGGTCACCATCGGTGTGCCCAACCCGGCCTGCAGCCTCGCCGACATCACCGGCATCGGCGGCCCGCCGGCCATTCCCGACGGTCTGCTGACCGGCGACGACTTCAACGCCTTCATCTCCGCCTTCGCCGCCGGCGAACTGCTCGCCGATGTCACCGGCATCGGCGGCCCGCCGGCCATCCCCGATGGCCTGATCACCGGCGACGACTTCAACGCCTTCATCTCCGCCTTCGCCGCCGGTTGCCCCTGAAGTTCGCCGCTTCGGCCCTCTGTTCGCCGCATCCCAAGCCCACTGGCATTCGCTGTCAGCGCAACACGATCGCCAGCCAGAGTCCGCCTTTCTGCCCCATCTCCCATTGCCCCATCTGCTTGTTCGGAG
>Ga0209972_10000333_pt1 | contig 46224 bp, 45 predicted proteins | sample NOAtaG_7_FD_187302 | JGI IMG/M metagenome (GOLD analysis project Ga0209972, IMG submission 187302) | Freshwater lake microbial communities from Lake Erie, under a cyanobacterial bloom - NOAA_Erie_Diel1S_2200h metaG (SPAdes) (version 2) | ecosystem: Environmental > Aquatic > Freshwater > Lake ...
TGGGGCCTCTCTGGAGCCTCTCTGGAGCCTCTCTGGAGCCTCTCTGGGGCCTCTCTGGGGCCTCTCTGGGGCCTCTCTGACAGCTCTGCCATAGGCAGAGCGCTCAGCAGCACTGCGTTCTGACCCTGCTCTGACCCCTCTCTGACACCCTCTCAATTTGCATATAAAATTGGCCGGCAGTCCCCTCCCAGTATGTAGTGCCCAGGTGCTAGTAGCACCCAGGGCCTCTGAGGCACCCCCTCAGAGAGCTGTCAGAGGCTCTAACCCCTCTGACTGCTGGCGTGCATAGACTAGTGGATATCCGTAGTCTCTCTCACGCCTAGGCTACAGAGTTATACCGACGGGCTCTGATAGCGGCAGCCGACGTGCTTTACGGGGTCTCTTGTCTCGGACTGGCAAGGGGCGGGCGCAGTGATACAGCGAGGCGACTGCGACGCGAATACCGCGGGGAGGGGCGGTTTCATTAGTCTCTATAGATTCAAGCCGGCTCTGGCGTGCTTTAGTAAAAGCGCACCAGAACTGGTAGGCTGGTCTGCTATGGGGTGTTGGACCATCTAGGGCGAGCAGAGAGAGCGGCATTGTCTCTGCGGGACTCTGGATGGAAAGGCCGACCTAGCGCAGCTAGGAGATTTGTTAGCCTCACAGGTAGCAACTACTCTGAAGGGATGAGAGCCTCTCGTTGCTCTCCCCTATTGGCTATCTTGATAGTAGGCAGCTTAGGTGTACCGAAACCAGATATGCTATTAGCCTGACTCGATTGGAGAGGCACGTGCTGGAGGAAGGGGTATTATTTATTAGAACTGTATGATGGGACTCGACTCGATGGGGCAACTTTTTCATAGACCAACACAGACCAACACACATAGAATTGACTGCGCCCTCCCCGCCATAACGAAGCATACCAATATTCTCTACATAGATACAAGATGGCAGCCACAGCATTGTACGACGGCCCTATCAATCGTCTGCAGCCGATCCGAATGGCCGACATCAAGATGAAGAAGATTGAGTCCTTCGACTCAATGGCCTCTGTGCCGACTCCAGGCACAGCAGCAGCCACTCCGAAGTACGTGGCCCCTTATATGCGCGCCGCTGCCGCCTCTGGAGCAGCAACACCGCAATCTCTTGACCTCAACTCGGCCTCCTTTCCATCTCTCGGCGGCCCAGCAACTTCCCCCAAGACAGTCTCTTGGTCCCAGCTGCGTAATCGGCTCACTGAGCCTGTTGCCACGCCCACGCCAACCGTGCCAACCGCGCCGCCAGCCCTCAACTTCAAAGATATGATTCACGCGCGTATTGAGAAGGATGAGGCCGAAGCTGCTCAGCGCGAGTTACCAGAGAACGATGATCCAGATGAGATGACAGATGAACACCTCAAGGCAGCCGGCTGGGCCAAGCTCGCACTGACCCCCCCTACCTCTTACGCAGGCTGGATAGATCGCCCTCAGCCCGAAGAGAAGGATCCTGATCTCGTATATATGAATGAGAGCTGGGACTGGACTCAGATGGGAATCCCAGAGGAGATTATGAAGAGTGGCGATTCCCACACCCTTCTCAATCATCTTTGTGGGTCAGCAGCTGCCGGCGAGGACCCGTGGGCAGAGGGAGGATACGCGAATGATCTGGCGAATCTCTTGGGGATCGCGCCGTCCGCGAACAAGGAGTCAGGGAGCTCGAAGGCGTTTCACTCACTCCTTGAGAGGAAGAAGCAGGCTCTCAGAGCAGTAGCAGTGTAAAGTACGTGAAATTGATTTGAATGCACACCTTTTTAGTAAGTATCCTTCCTTACACTCTACAGATGAAAATGTCGCCAGATTTGAATCGCCATACTAAGCGGCCTCGTCGCTTGCCTCCGCTCACCGATTCCAAAGTAGTGGCACCGTTGGTTGCTCCCATTCCAGTGCTTGCTCCTCGCGCGCCTCTTCCTCCTCTTCCTCTGCTCAGCTCAGAGATCATTCAAGACTCACTTCCACCTATTACGAGGGTCCCAGTCCGCCTGCTTCTCGCGCCAGAGCCTGCGCCCACAACTCCTCTGCCGCGTTCCGTCCCTCTTTCCTCTCCTCCCCCAGCCCCTACCAAGAGCATCCCCAAATACAACTGCTATGATATGGAGACCTGCAACTGTAAATGCAACAACCCGATCCACACACGCTCTAACATTATGCTCGCAAAAGCTACAATGCGTGGGATCCTCTGGGGTGATATTCTCGACGACTGGACCTATGATATCTGATGGACCGATGAACACATAAAATTGAATGCCCCCGTGCCTCCCTTTTTAGATAAGCAACCAGAACATATCCCCCTCTTAAGATGGTACAGACACAGCAACACTTCTTCAATCACTCTCTCGTCACCGAGACTGACTCAGTTGGCGTCTTCTACCATAGCGTAACTGCGCAGAAGGATGGCGACCAGTTCATCGTGATCGGCATCAATCCAGACACAGGCGCTAAGCACACCCGCTACTTCGGCTCGCTCCGCGAGTTCGTTATCTGGCACTATCACCAGCAGAACTTCAAGATCGACCTCGACTACCCTTGGGAGAATGAGGTCTGCTAAAGCCAAGGCCCCACCTAGAGCCCACGGACCAACCTTTTTTAATGGAAGCCTCGACTGCCGACATCTCAGGATGCCGTCACCCCAGCTCTCCAGATCACTGCGACGAGTTCTGTGCGTGCTGGTGCGACACCTGCCAGGAGCGCTATGAGGCTAAGTGGGCGGTGGATACGGCTGCCCAGGGACTTTGCACCGCCTGCGGTGTTCCAGCGGGCGAACTCAGCGTGAGCGCGCTCGAGAAGACAAGCGGGCTCCACTTTTACTTGCCCTGTCCAGACTGCGCCCCCCGTTTTAAAGAGTGCTTCGAAGCAGCCGGTCTCTGTGAAGCCTGTCGCGCACCGAGGACCTCCTTCGATGTGCCGTGCCCGAACTGTACGTGTTTGAAAAAGGGGCCTGATGATAAGGAGACCGTCTGCGCCTGTATTCAGTGCAAGTATGCCGCTGTGTCTGGAGCAAAAAGGCGTAGCACCGAACATGGGGCTACCGAGCCGTGTCCCTGTAGAGAATGTGAGGCAACGAGGGAGCGCGACCTTACTCAATAACCATCGGCACCGCGCGCGCCTGACAGAACTCGGCGATCTGCCTCATCGCCTCAACTCCTATCTTTCCAGCACCAATCATAGCGTGCCGGTCCTTACAACTCCCACAGCAATCCTCTGAATCGTTGAAATGGACGAGGCGCAGAAGACCCCGTTCGTGCGCGGCCTTCGTGTATTTCAGAGGATCGTGGCCATTCGCAAAGACGTGACATGTATCAACACAGACGGCGAGGGCTGGAGAGTGGAAGGACTCGACGAAGTCGAGGAACTCGGTCTCTTTCTGTAGAGTTTCAGTGCCCTGTCCTGCTGGTGTTTCCAGCAAGAGAGGACATTCTGGTGTGGCGTATTCCAAGGCGCTCATCATAGCCATCCGCATTTTTTCCACGCCCGCTTCATAGGTTTCCGTCGTGTGTTTTCCAGTATGAACGACTACACCTTTTACACCCAGCGCGGCTCCGTACTGCAGAATGGCACCCAAGTGCTTCACATTCCAGTCATCGGCCGCAGTGGCTGAGAGGTTGATTATATAGGGAGAATGAATGAAGAGCTGGATTCCGTTATTGCTGATGTGCTGGGCGCAGGCAGCGACCTCCTCATCCTTTAAACATAGACGAGTGCCTCTGCTGCCGGCCAGGAAGATTTGATGCGGGATTCCAGGCGGGATCTGTTGAACTGTTTCGAAGAGGCTGGCGCCCTTTGAAATGTGCTGACCGATTCCATATCTCTGGGCGAAATGAGAGGCAGTGAGATAGGTCTGTAGGCTGACAGTAGGCTCCGCCTCCTCCTCCGCCTCCGCCTCCAGCAGCTTTCCCCCCTTCTGCACAAGACGATCGCGGAACGCTGCACGCCCTTCCCAGGCAGACATATCAAATGCGAGAACCATCTGCTGAAGAGGAAGAACGAGGAGAGCACGCGTGTATGTGGCAGGCGCCAAGGCAATATACGAGCATACTTGAAAGAGAAAGTACTGGAGATCCTTCTCCACCTTTGAAGATGTCTTGACTTCCAGGACCGTCCCAGCAGCACAGACTCCGTCTGGATGACCCTCCACACAGCCGTGTGAGAGAACTTGCTGCTGGGCGATAGCCGCTCCACCGGTCTGCTTCACAATCTCGGCACGCGTGGCCTCGATCTTCTTCAGATAATCAGCGGTGGTCTTACTCTTAGCAACTTTCGCCTTTGCAGAATCATCTAGGCTTACATTCCAGCGCGCGAGCTCGCCAACTATAGAGTCTATTGTGAGGGGTTGAGAACCAAGCACAAGAGATTCTGTTATGAGACCGACAATACTGTAAGGGGACATCGTCTTGGGAATATGAGAGAGAAGAGCACTGGGAAACACACCTTTAAAGGGAGTGGCATCGGCGCTAGCGCTCTCAAGCAGAGACTTTACCTGTGGGGGGAGCAGCTTCACAAAGGGAATACGGGCAGGGCCCTTGATAGTATCCAGAATATGACGTACGCGAATCGACGGCTGGGACATCTTCAGAGGGGTGTGGTTTAGCTGAAAAGGATGGGATACTGGAGCCGACGAGATGCTATTAGCCCAATTCTACATTAAAAAAGGCTGGCCAGGGCGGACCAGCCTCTTAGACTTCAGCCATCTACCTCCTCTTGGGCTGGACCTTCTCCTCCACAAGAGAACCGGCGCTGTAGTTGGCCGTCGCGCGACGAGGACGATCTGCAGTGGAAACAGGCAGAGGAGCAACCGTCACTGCCTTTACAGTACAGGTACGACGAGGACGCTCAGAACGAGCCTCGTTGCAGCCCCCTCTCTTCATCATAAGGAGCGCCTCAGCGGCCTCCATCTCCTTCGCAGTAAGGGCACGAGCACGAGTCTGGACAGGCATTCTATACTTTGTATGTACTGAACCATAGTAGTTTAGGCCGGCCCAATTTTGCTAGGCACCTCGGCCTCCCCCTCCAACCATCGCGCAGCACACGCCCTCGGACTCAACGTCCTGAGTACAAAGTCTCGCGGACAGTAGCTCGTGTAGAGTACGTTCATTGCTCGCAGTGCCGTCATCAGTTCGTCTGCCTCCTTGACAACCAGCCCACACTCTCCACTCCAATAGGGAATACTGGTGGCAACGTGCGCCCCTTCTTCCTCTCCATATTCTGGCCGACTGACACTCTCATTCCACTCGTCCCCCATCTTGGCTGCGTCCCATACTACAAGAGGAACATTGCAGCTCAGCGCCTCCTCTAAAGCAAAGCCTTGAGGCTCGTGACAGCCCACCCAGATCCCATATCTCGCCGCCGCGAGCACGTCCTTATAGTCTTCCTCTTTGTAGCTCCCATACTTGAGAACAACATATGAGAGACCTCTTCCCAGATCGATTGACAATCGTTTCAAGGTATCTAGCACGGCCTCAAGGTGCTCAGGCCGACGCTTCTTGAAATAGACGAAGCAGTCGAGACTCTTCTCGATTGTCTTGGGACGAAAGTCCTCCGTATCGACTGGAAAGGGGAGTGTGCAGAGGGGATAGTTGGCGGCTGTGCCTTCGAGGGACTTTCTCACGACGCCCCTGTTCCACTCGGAAAGACAGTTGTAAGATACTCGAGAGTCACCGCGCAAGTCCAACCTCGTCCAGCCTCCAAAGGGGAAGACGAAGTTATGTGGGCCATAGATGATGCGCTTGGCGTTCGGGAAGGCCATCGGAGGTACATAACTGAATGGAATCCAGAGGACGTCGCACACAGTAGCGGCGGCCTCTTGGATGTTCGTGGTCTCCATGTGCTCCGCCCTGGCAGCTTGGCAGAGAAGCTTGAATCCTCGGACATTTTTCAGGTGACAGTAGCCGAGACGCAAGAGAATGAAGCGGCGCGGAGCTGGCTGAGACATTGTTGCCCCCCCTTTAAAGAGTATGCGCCAGCCCCCCTTAGACTAGTGCGCATTTATAATGCGCAGCGGTCTAAATGCGGATCAGCACATCTGGAGCACACAAGATATATACTACGGAGAGGGCGAACATGGCGGCGTATATGCCCGCTTTCGGGTACCCCCAGCGCTCTTGGGCGAAATCCACGCCCTCGTCCAAGAGGCCCCATGCAGAAAACCAGAAGAGTACGATGACGCTCACTATAAGGGCCGCGCGTCCTTCGATGCGAATCATTCCTATATACACCAGAGATGAAACTGGCCATCTGCATTCCCGTGTATGAGCCGCACGTGTCCTATTTAGTGAAGCTCTTGCGCTCATTGAAGAGGCAAACACGCGTGCCCGACTACGTGGTTGTATCGGCCTCCTCTATTAAGAAGAACGGGATCGCCGAGATACTCTTGCATCAGCTGCAAAACGAGCCATTCCCTTTTTCTCTTACGATTCTCGCAAGTGAGGCACCGCAGACGAGTGGAACGAATAGGAACTTGGCCGCTGATGCCGCGGCTGCCCTGAGCCCGCAGCCAGATATCTTGAGTTTCTTCGATGCCGATGATGTGATGCATCCGAGGCGGTGTGAGGCCATTGTGCGCGCTTTTCAGCAGGAGGGCGTGACTGCTTCGGCCCTCATCCACGGATCACGCCACGAACAGGCCGACGCAGTAGAACAAGACTGGGCGCCGGCACTCGATGATGCTGCCCTCACACTTATAGAGGGAGGTGAGGCAATCAAGAGAGAATCGGTCTATTCCTATTCACTCGATCGCCACTTTGATGTGCCGCGTATAGACTTCATACACCCAGATGGAAAAGATATGAAGAGCCCCCTGCTTCCATTTGGCCATATTACTGTACTCACGTCCCTCTGGAGAGAGTCTGGAGTCCGCTTTCAGGAAGAGAATACGAGATGCGAAGACGCGGCCTTCGTGGGTGATATTGTCCTTACGGGGTATAGTATAGGTTTTATTGATGCCGTACTCTCTTTATACATACAACATAATCACGTAGAGAAACTCGCCATGTTTGAGCAAATGTTCGAGGAGCACCCAAAGTAGTTTGGACGTTGTATAGGTAGATACAGCCCCCCTACCGAAAATGGAGCCCCTACCCGCTGGTATGAAAGTTGTGAAAATCGTGGTGCCTGCCACATACAAGTTGCCGGATTTCTATAAAGAGGCAACCACCCCACAGCAGCGGGGCCTCGCTCTCACACTGGGAGTTGATGCTATTACCTATTTTCAGAAGAAGGCGGTCGATCGCCTGCGTGCAGAGACACACGAAGAGGCCGTGCGCCAGGCTGCTGCCACCTATGAAGCACAACTGGCGGAGGCGAAGACGGCATCGGATCAGTTGATTGCGAAGCTGCGCGCCGAGAAGCAGAAGTCGGAGGACGCGGTGCATGCTGCGGCTCTGCGCCTGGAGGCCCTGGAGGCATCGGCGGCCTCGCTGCGCGGCCAGGCCCAGCGAGATGCACGGGAGGCCCTCGGCGAGCTCCTTGCAGCAAAGGACGAACAGATCACGCGTCTGCAGGCACTGCTCGAGCGTCAAGTGGAGGCAATGAGTGGAAAGATGGAGGCCTTGCAGCACAGTATCACCAAGACGTTCTCCTCTTCAAAGGAGAAGGGTGCGCTGGGTGAGACCCTAATGGAGGGATTCCTGAAGAAGGCATTTGATTGCGATGTGTGCGTAGTGAGCAAGGAGGCCCAGACGGCGGATATTCGGATGACGCGGTCGGCGGGAGCGACCTACTTTTGGGAAATCAAGAACTACACGCGCATGGTGAGCAACGAGGAGGTGGAGAAGTTTCGCCGTGATCTGCGCCTGCATCCGGACGTGCGCGGGGGCTGTCTTGTGAGTCTGCGCACGGGGATCGTGGGGCACACGCGGGGAGGCGATGTGAGTCTGGAGTTCTTGGAGGACGGCCGTTTCATCTTGTACTTGTCGCATTTCATGTCGCGGGAGGACCCCGTCTTCTCTTTACAGGGTCTGCGTCCCTTCTTTGACACTGTGGAGCAGGTGGCGAAGCCGGCCGTGCAAGAGGAGGGGGCGGCAGTGCGGGCCCTGGAGGCGAAGGCCACGTTGATTGCGAACCTTTTGAGGAGTCACGTACAGACAGTGGCGCGGCACAAGAACTCGGTACTGGGGCATAAGAAGCGCGTGGATGCAATGTTCACGGAGTTCCAGGGCTTTCTCTTGGAGGAGGAGGCACAGCTTCAGAGTCTGCTGCGAGTGGCGATGGGGGGCGAGGAGGAGGTCGAGGCCGCCGCGGCGGATGCCGATATTCTCTTGAGTCCCGTTGTCTTCTCCAGGGCGAAGATGAGCGATGTCACCGACGAAAAGGCGCGGAAGTTCCTGCGGTGGCTTCTGGAGACGTGCGAGGTTCAAGAGGGGGCCGTGCTCGAAGTGAAGGATGTACTGGAGAGGGCGAAGGGGCTGAAGATTTCTGAGAAGTGTTTGCGGGGCTTGAGGGACGATCTCTTTCAAGAGGCCGCGTGGGGCAAAGGCGGTCGTCAGATTGTGGGTCTGCGGTGGAAGGGGTCGCCGTGATGAAATTGGGTGTCGGTAGCATAGGCTTGTATAGCATAACGAGTTCAAAATGTCAAATATGATTGCAGTCATCGCTTTCTCGCACTTTGGATGTGTGCTCTTGGGTGGAGCCTCGGCTATGCTCTTTAGAGAACTGATTATGGAAAAGGGAGAGAATGATATGATGACCTTGATTAATGAGCTGAAGAGGGAGAATAGAGAGTTGGCTGCCAGGGTAAAGTGGCAGTATGATGTTAAAGAGCTTAGGGAGGCACACGCTGAGGCTGCTGAGGTCACTGAGGCTGCTGAGGCTGCTAAGCTACAGGTTATCGATCCTAACTATATAAACGCCATTGAAGAGCGGAATAAATATCTTATTGAGAGGAATGATATGCTCGCTGAGCAGGTTTCTTATTTAAAGCGCAACGGCGAATCGGCACATCAGAATATGTTTCGCGCCTATATTGTGGCCGTGATAGTGGGTCTAATGGCCCTTATCACGACCACAGCGATGTATAACTACACCAGCTTTATCTTGCGACGAGCCTAAGGTCTCGGCACCATATACAGATAACTAGAAGGACACAATGTCTGATAAAAACGAGATAATAGACGGGCCCAGTCAGGCGCTACTCCCTCCTACACCTCCTGGAGAGGAAGACCTCGATTACCTCGTGGGGGACGAGGACAGTGAGATTAACTGTGAGCAGGCTGCAGAGGGCGGTGACTACAAAAAGGACAGTTGTGCCCCATTTTTAAATGAGGCTATACGCCGACTTGAAGAGGAGAATGAGCAGCTTACAGAGTTAGTGCAGGAATGCAAGGACGCTATACGTGGTCTGCGAATGGTGCTGGCGGATAAGAAGGTGGAAATAGCTAGGACAGAAAGTGTTCTTATGGGTATGTGTATAGTAACAATAATATCGGGTCTGATGACATTTGGTGCATACCTTTGGTAGGGGGGCGCGCTACCTTTGGTAGAGTTCAACCCAGCCTCTCTATGAACTGGGCATACACTCCCTCTCCAGTACTCGAGCAGGGGAAGCGCCAGCGAAAGGAGAGCCCGCCGGCGCCAGGAGTTCCTTGGCTGGCCACCCAGATTGCGATCTGCCCTTCGCGATCATCGCGGCTATAGGTGTAGCGGACGGTTTGGATGGCCCTATAGGGGAAGTATTGGAGCACGGTGGTCTCGGACTGGGGATTCAGGTCGCGTACTTGGACTCCGTTGGCGAGAAAGGAGAACTCGGCATCGGGGCAGCAGCGGGTGGTGAAGGACATTCTCTAGATAGGAGTGCGGGTCTAAAAGGAGAGCCATAGCCACACATAGAATGTTTCAGTGGTCTGGTTGTAAGCCTCGCCGCTCTTGGCTCGTGCGCTGGTTTTCTGCAGAGGAGGCTGCCAGCGCCGGTGCTGTCCCTACGAAGTACAAGCCCTATTCAGCAAAGGTGAGTGTGACCGCGATGACCGAGGAGGAGCAGGCAGAGCTGATCGATGATCTCGAGACGGCACGCAGCGACAACGGCGCCCGCTATAATTTACGCCCGCGGCGCAAGGTGGTCGTCTATACCGCGTAAAGCTTCGCTCCTGTTTCCCTTTAAAGAGATGGGCTACACACCTCCACCGACACCACCAGATACACCTCAGCCCGAAGCCGCTGAGGCCGCAGGTGCGGATTTTGAACATAAGGTCAGCATGATTCGCTCTCGCATATTAGAGATGCTCGTCGAGGCCGAATATGACGGGTTCAAGCGCGGCCTCTTTGTAGGTGTAGTTATTGGGATTTTCGGAATGACCGGTGGGATGCTGGCGGCCACTAAGCTGCACACAGAGACTATAGTTGGAACTGCTCGTCGATTCAGAACCCTTCTGAATAGGTGAGTAGTTGAGGAGGACCCTAGCTCTCGCCGCCGATCCCTTTGAAGAAGTTCGTGAAAATATGATAGTCTCCGTCATAAACCAGGTATGTTATGACGAAGCCTAGAATCACATCCACGGTGTAATGCGTGCGCGCCAGCAATATGATGGCGGCTTGCAGGAGATTTAGCCCTACGAAGATGGGAAGCGTGATATTTTTCTGTTCGAGCAGAATCAGGCTAAAGAGGGCGACGAAGGACATGTGCCCACTGAATACCTTGTCATAACAGCCGCCGCCCAGCATCAGCGTCAGCAGATCGGGCTCGATGCACTCTTCGTGCTTGGGGAGAATCGTCGAGAGCGTCGTGAGGGCGCGTATGAAGAGGATCACGATCAGCAGGAAAATCGCCGTTTTGAAGATGTATGTAGCGTTATTCTGGAAGAAGATGAACACGAGGAGCGTGAGAGGGAGGATATTGACCAACCACTTGTGCTTATGAAAGTCAGGCAGGAAATAGTGGGCGAGGTCAAATGGCTGCTTGTTGTCGCTCTGCGCATAGTGCCATTTTCCGATGACCTCGACGAGATAGTTGCTGGCAAAAATAATAAAGACCAGGATTGCTGGGTATGCGTATTTCATTCGTGGCTGTGTCGTGGTGCCCCACCTATCGTTGCGGGGGAAAATCTGGGCAGCCCTAGAGTCGTAGCTTCTTGCAGCCTGAGCCTCCCCCGCAGGCCCATAGGAACCGAGCCGCGATCGGCATACTCAGGAATGCAAGATACTTGACCATATTTCCAAGGTCGGCAGCAATGGCGCCCTCAGCCACGACCCACGCGGCGATCCACTTGAACCAGCCGATAGGTATGAAGCACACCGCCAGGAACAGCGCAGCCATAATGAGATTCACGTTAAAGGGGCCGACCTTGAGAGAGTTCTCACTCAGGGCCCAACTCGCATTTATGGTAGGCGTAATAGGGATGCGCTTGAGTACTGAGTTCAGTCCTATCGGGAAGGCCTCGGACAAGTTGGAGCCGTTGCCCTCGTCGCGCGTATGGACGAGCAGTGGTTTCACGGAGTAGGCTGATATACCATACTGGGACGTCCAAATCTGCATCTGTAGATCGATGTGTGTGTGAATAGGAGCGGTGGCCAGCGTGCGCGCAGCAGCCCCGTTCCGCAGAACATAGCCATAGAAGCCCACGCTGCCATTGACACTCAGCACGCGCTCATCGATGGCCTCAGGCGTGTGGCCGAGGACCTTGTTGACCACTTTCGGCACAAGGGCACCGCCGTCGTCGCCGCATTTGAGCCCGCAGCCCAGATAGAGCACGTCGTAGTCGTCAGGGACCTGATACCAGGCCGCCTTCAGCCGCGCATCAAAGTCGTCCGCGAGAATGGCATCGTCCTCCAGAATGAGAACCGCCTTGTAGTTCTTCTGGACCATCTCTTTCCAGATGGACGTGTGGGATAGGGCGCACCCCTTCATAGAATCCGTGCAGAAGCTGTTGCAGAAGCCGCTGAAGGCGGGATGCGAGGAGCCCACGGTGGAGCCGAGAATGGCAGGGAAACGCTCATACGCGATTCCGTAGCGGCGGAGCTGGGCATCTATCCTTTGTAGGCGGTCCGTGTCCTTGTCAAGGTTGATCACATAGACTTTATCGACAACGGTATTTGTAAATGACGACATCGTTGCGCGGGGAACGAGGCCTCTTCCTATTGAGTGTCTAGTATAATTGCTCTCCCAAGGTCCGATACGTATTGGCGATAGCCTGATCGGCGATCGCGAGTTCCCACTCGAGTTGGCGGATCTGCGCGGGGGCCTCGGTGTTCCCTTGCCGCGCCCTGTAAAGCCACTCGTAGAGCTTGAACTCGACGCGGTCGCGGTGCTGGGACATGCGTTTGCGCTGGCGATCCAAGTCCATCTCTTTCGGGCTGTCGCTGTCGCTTTATCCCCTCTTCTACCCCCTTTTCTACCCCCTTTTTGCTATTTCTTCGAAATAGACCTTCACATCATCGAGGAGTTCGATATGAATGCTGAGATTGAACTTCGTAGCGCTCTGCACTGCTGGCAAGAGAACGAGCTGCTGCACTTCGGCGTCGGCCGGCGCCACACGCCTGCGCACGAGGTCCCACGGCGTCTTGGGAAACGCCTCGTAGAATGGACTGCGTGACGACTCGCCCCTTGCCAGGCCCAGAATCTTCTCCAGGTCTTTAAAGGAGAGGGCGATTGTGACATAGGAGTCAAGCTGAAAGACCGCTGCAGGTCGCACCTTCTCTGCTACCTCCTTTATGAGACGCTGCGAAACTCGCTTCCAACCGAACAGTTCCTCGAAGAGTTCCCTGTAGGCCGTTGTCACGTAAGACTCCTCTCCCTCCTCTCTAGCACCTCCTATGCCCGTTATACAGGCTCCCCTCTTTTTCGGCTGGTAGCCCGCGAGAAAGTGGCTCTCGTCTATGAAGAGCACACCAGCAGCCTCATAGTCCCTGATTTCAGGATAATAAAAAGGATAGGATGCAGGATATAGGGGGTACCTCAGGGGATTGTTTAGTGAATTCGATAGGACTTGGCCCATTGTTCTAGTAGATATAAAGAGCCTTATACTAGCACCTCGTATGGGATAGCCGATGGGAAGGCCGATGGGACCTAGCAGATGGGACACTAGACAAACGGCATCACACGCTTTTCACGACCTTTCGCGCACCACTTCAACCCTTAATCTTTGTTAGTTAGCATTTACGTTTGCGGATCGTGGTGCTTCTGGGCCCACAGCACGGTTCTAGCAAACGAGTAGTTGCGTACGCCCTTTGTAGGCCATATAAATCTGCGTTAGACCTGCCCTTTTAAAGAGTGGGTCTAGAGCAAATGCCGTGTTCGTGCCAACTGCCTCCTGAGATCTATCCAGATGCAACGGAGTGGGGGCCGCTCTTCTGGCGTCTTCTCCACGGGATCGCAGAGAAGGTCGGAACTAGCCCCTTTCCAATGTACCAGCCCGACGAACGCCGCGCCCTCGCTGCCCTTTTCAAGGCCCTCGCCAAGACAATCCCGTGCCCATCCTGCAAAGACCACTACGAGTCGTATCTACGAGAACATCCTGTAGAGCAGCTGCTCAAGGATATGGACTACTCCTCTCTACAGGAATACGTGCGTCACTGGTTCTGGGAGTTGCATAACTGGGTCAATGAGTCGTATGGAAAGCCGACGCTGCCCCTCGAGGAACTCACGCCCCTCTACAACCGCGTAAATCTGCGAGAGACTCTCAAACTCTTGGAGAGTCCTATGCAGCGGGCCATTCGAATTCGCAGTGGGCAACTCCTCGCTTACAAGGAATTCAACAAGTGGTGCCTCACTCTTTTTTCTATCTTTGCAGTATAGATGGCAAAATATACCAGCCGCAAGCGCAGCACCCGCAGGCGTAGTAGCCGCAGACGCAGCAGCCGCAAGGGAATGCGCCGCTCGGGTGGCAACCCATTTGCTAGGTTCAGACCCGTGGTTGGAGGCCCACCACCCCCCCTCAGCTATCCCAGTGCAGCAAATCCCAGCGCACAAGTCATTCTCCGATTTCCCAGTGGAAGGATGATCATGCCTGGTCCTGCCCTCTTAGTACCTCAGGATGCAGTGAAGGATCTGCCTACCCTCTCTGGCAGCCCACTTGCGACTCCTGGGCTCAAGACAGTTATCTTTTGGGATGCTAATGGCCCTGGAGGCCCCTTTCTCCATTGGCTCCTTGTAAATGTGCCTGGCCAGGCCATAGACCAGCTCTCTAAAGGCACTGCTCTTGTAAGCTGGGCCCCCCCCGCCCCTGCAAAGGGTACAGGCGAGCACACCTACTCTGTCGCCGTCTTTCAGCAGGGCGCCTCTATCAATCCTGGTGCGCCACAACGTTCCGGATTTTCCGTGGAAACGTTCGCCAGAACACACAAACTTCAGCCCCTCTCTGCCTTAACATCATTTAAGGTGGCTGCACCCTAGTGCCTCTAGAGACTCCCCCCCCAAGATGCAAACCGTTGTCAGCCAACTCTTCGAGATACCTGTAGAAAAGGTGGCTGTTATTATGATCCATCTTGCAAAGGCTAAGGAACGCGAGCCCAAGATACTTGCTCTCCACCAGGCCACCCAGACTTCCTTCGAAATATTCCACGCGATCGACGGGAATATTGCCGTTGAAGATGGACACCCTACTAAGTGCGGTATGGAAAAGGATCTCGTGCGGACAGCCGGCGAGGTCGGTTGTCTCTTGAGTCACGTGGAGGTTGCCCGCCAAGCCCTGGCCCGCGGTCTCGAAGCCGTCGTAGTCTTCGAGGACGACTGCGAACCTGGCCCCGACTGCAAGATAATCAACTTGTACGGCTGGCTCAACTCCGTCCTCACCTTTTTCAAGAGTTTCTCTTGGCCAGGTTCCAAGGATCTCATTCTCCTCGGCACAGGGGGGACGTACGATTTCGTGCCCTTGACCCAGTTCTTTAAAGGGACACGTCGCTTCAACTGCACGCACGCCTATCTCATTCGCCGACCAATGATGAAGCGCCTAGTCGATACGTATGAAATGATCAAAAAGAGGGGGCAGATTGTGCCTATCGACGGGCTTTTCGGACTGATGTTGCAGGCCGAGAAAAAGTTCGCTATTGCACCTGCGCGTGACGATATGTTTTTCAAACAGGATAGGACTCTGCCCTCTTATGTTGTGGGGAATGGTACTACTCTTCGGACGGGTTAGTTAGGCCCTTCCGCACAGCAATGAGCACTTCCCTGTTTTCCGTCTTCGCCCCTTCTGCCGTTGCGTTTCCAATCTGGCACATAATATTCCGCTTGTAGGGAATGAGTTTCACGGTCACGGCCGCTTCCCCCCAGCCCTTCTTTAGAGCTTCTATTAGTGTCTCTAAAGGAATGAGGCTCTCGTCGTTATAACTTATCACTACCCAGCTGACAGGGAGTCGTCCGACCAAGTCCAAGAAGGCCTTCAGCGCCGTCTTTTTAGAGTTCCAGGGGGATACCATTGCCGCGTCAAAGGCGTCGGCCCCACTCACGCGGTCAATGCGCCTATTTGTCTTGAGGCCGACGGCGGGCTTGTCCCAGCGCGTAATGCTGTCCCAGATGTGATAGTAGGTGGCGTAGGAGTGGGCGGAATAGGGGGGATCGAGATAGGCCACAGTGGCTGCTGGATAGGAGATGGTGAGGGCATCCCCTACGATGTGGTTGCCGGCGGGGCCGGCGGCGCAAGGAAGGTCCTCGAGCACCAGAGGATTCGACGCCCTTGCCGCCCAGCTCTTGAGATACGCCTGCTGTACTCCTACTGAGCTATCCACGCGATCCAGGGCGAAGATGAGGGCGGCGACGAGGATCATCTCTTCGTGTCTGCTAATGGTCACAGCGGCAGCCCACGCCTGAATCTGGTCCCTAATAGCGTCGGCTTTGCGGCCATTGGTCGGTTTCCACATACGCACAATACCCCCGTCGGCTGCAATAACATCGCAATAGGTGCGCTCGAGCCAGCCTGGGGCCGCGTCGGCCGCCGGTTCCAGTGCGGCCAGGGTCTGAATAAACTGGGGAATCCTTGCTCCAGAGGCGGGTGTGCGCTCTATAAAGGCGGCGGCGTAGGCCTCGGAGGCCCACGACAGGTCAGACGTTGTCACACGCCATCCTGCTGCGCGAAAGGCCTGGCCCACGCGCGTTGTTCCTGTAAAGACGTCGAGCAGGGTCTTGGGGCTGCCTCCTGAGCCCACGAGCCCCTCTACAAAGGGGACGATTTCGCCCACGAGGGCTGCTTTGCTGCCGATGTATTTCACTCCGTGTGTCTGTGTCTGCATTTCAATGGGTGGCGGGTGTCTATAGTTGCTGCTGAAGCCGGCTGTCAAATTTAGGCGCGCGGTGCGGTCCCCTCTGCCTTCCTCTCTTCGGCACTTCCCTTTCGCGTCCTCGGAACTACCCTATCAGGAAAAAGCACGGCCAGCTTGTTGAACTCGGCGTTTCGCGTCATATGAAAAAGCTCAAACCCCATATCACTGTGGAAGGCAATAGTGTCCAGATCGAGATTCACGATGTCTCCACTTGCCAGTCTATTAAAGGTGATTGGCCCACCGCCATTTTCCAGTTCGCACGTGGCGCTCCTGTCGCCTGTACTTATTTCCACCACTTTGCGCCTATAGGTTGGAATCTTGTAGTTGTCGCACCAGTGTAGGAGGTATATGCTGTCATCCGGATACAGCGCGATGGTTATGTAGTAGAGATCGGCGCGGCTGTCCTCTGAGATATACACGGCCACTGGGGGTGTTTGAACGGTGCCCTCTGGCAGAGCCTCTGGTATCATAAGACATTGACCCATTGTGTCCGCGGTTTCTTTGTTCATGGTACGACTTATTTACTTAGGTAATGTTCTCTTATAGATATCCTGTGAAGATGGGAGGAGGTAGTGTATAGAGCAAATGGTCAATATATTTATAGCAAAGGGGATGAAATACAGACCCGTGAATTTCCGTCCAGTTTAGTGGATATGTTGATATAGTCCGATCAGGCAGTGTGAGTCCTATATAGTCTCTTGAATGTCTTGGCGGATTAGTGGGTAAAAGGGGTAGATGCTTATCTAGGATACTTTCTACGTTTCGCAGCCATTCTTCTGTAAAGGGGGTTTGAGGCCGACATATATATGCACAGTTACCTATAAGACTGTGTGCGTTCTCTTGTAGCATCTTATACAACTCAGGGTCATCGACATTCGCAACGCCCCACACCCCCCCCTCGCGGTATCCAGCAACCCACTTATTTGTATCACGTTCTAGTTCGTCGAATACGTCATTCCACGGATAAAAGCTATATTTTATATCTGTATATCCTCCTCCGTAGTGGTGCATTAAATATGCTCGCAAATAGTCACATTTGTGTGTATTATTGAGATATTTGTACGCTGGGTGCAAGGGATGCTCATCTAAAATATAGTCTTCCAGGCCCTCATCTGTTATGAACTCGACACGGATTCCAGTGTTTTGCCGTATGGTATACAGGGCGTCATCTCGAGTTCTACTCATAGGTTGCCCGCCTACCCATATACAAAAAATGCGACGGGGTATTTTCATTTCTGTATGTACTATTTTATCTAAGAATAGGATTTCCGCATTGTCCCCGTGAGCTCAAGCCAGCCCCGCTCTCAGTGCCTTCATCACCACGCGCCCAATCCACGCCGTCAGGGCCGCGGCCTCTCGCTCTTTTTTCCAGAGAAAGAGGTGGTCTCGCGCGAAGCCGAAGGTGGCCTGTAGCTCGACCACGTACTTTCTCTTGTCGAGCAGGGAACCAGAGAAGAGATAGCCAATAGGGTGATATGGCACCGTGGTCTCCCCCTTTCCAGCCGCGTGTTTCTTGACCAGTTCGATGATGGACGGTGTCGCGTATTTTGCGCAGCGTTCGTGGGCATTTCCCGCGTCATTCTGGGCCTTGCACTCTATAAAGTAGGAGCGCCCAGTGGTCCTGGATTGTATCTTGACGTCAGGAATACAGCCGCCGCAGGCGGCGAAGGTGACCCGCTTTCCCTTGTTCTGGACGAACATCTTCTGGCCGCTGTGATACCAGACCTCTCCCTCTTCGGCAGTCTCGGCGTAGCTGTCAGGATTCAGACTGTAGTCGTATTCAAAGTAGATCTGGCGGAGGTCATTGGGATGGTTCGTGACCGTATATTCGCCTGGCTCGACCCTATCAAGATACTCGCGGATCACTGTGGCGACCACATCTTCGAGACTCTTGCCCGCGGCTCCCGCGGCGGCCTCCCAGTTCTCTCGCGTGCTCAGGTAGTGAGGAGCGGTGGCAGGTACGGCAAGATCAGATGCAACGGAAGACATTTCAAATATAATGAGATACGCAAGATAAAGACTGTTTTAAACGCCCTAGAATGATTCAAGGGCTTCAATTTTGCCACACTATAGCAGGATGAAGCGTGGGCGATCTGCGCGACGCACTACAAGAAAGGGGAGAAGACGCGCACAACGCGGGGGTTCCAATGCTCCCGCCTCTGGCCCCGCTCAACCCCTCTTTCAAGATGCCTATGCCATAACAATGCAAGAAGAGTTTCCTGATCGTTTCCGGAAAATAAAAGAACAGGCTACTGCTGCAGGACTCGATCTAAAGCCTTGGAACGGGGTGAAAATCACCGCAGAAGATTTGCCTAACCTCCCCTCTCAAGGAATAGGCACAACGCAGTACAGTGATCGAGCTGGTAATCATTACAACTTCGGCGCCATTGGCTGCTTTCTAGCTCACCGAAAACTCTTGGAGCATTTGGTGAGCGCACCTTTGCCCGCAGCACAAGCCACAATCATCTTTGAAGATGATGCAAATATTCCTCCTGATTTCAAGGCCAAACTTGCTGCGATCGAACCAGAGATTCCAGCAGATTGGGACATACTCTACCTTGGTAAATCGGGCATAGAAGGTAAGAGGATATCACCTAATATAATGAAACTTGAGCGAGATATGACAAATACGAAGAACTACGGTACGTGGGCATATATGGTTAAAAACTCGTCTATAAAGGACAGACTCCTACCTATATTTGAACACATGAACGATTTCCTTGATAATCATACAAACAAGTTTGCTGACAAAGTCAATATGTATCTTGTAGATCCCCCTTTTATGACTATAAATATCGAGTTGAATAATGTATCAGCTGTGAGTGCATTTGACAAGCAGCTAAAGGCGTCCCGTCCCACGTGAGTATGCCTTCATTTTGTAGCATACTATAACAGGATGAAGCGTGGTCGATCCGCACGACGCACAAGAAAAAAAGGGAGGAAAATACGCGTACAGCGGGCGGGTTCTAATACCCCTCCTCCTCTCTTTGACCAGGCATACGCCATAACACTTCAAGAGGATTTTCCTGACCGTTTCCCACGCATTGAGGGGTTTGCAAAGGCCGCAGGTATCGATCTGAAGCCGTGGAAGGGTGTGAAGATTACGAATGTACATGTACCCACTCTCGCCTCTCAAGGAGTAGGAACGAGTAACTACGCTGATCGATCCGATAGAGGACATTTCAACTTAGGCATCGTAGGAGCATTTTTAGCTCATAAGAAACTCTTGGAACACCTGGCGACAGCTGCCACGGGTCAGGGGACTCTTATCTTTGAAGATGATGTCGAGATTCCCCCAGATTTCAAGACGAAGTTGGCTGCCATACAGTCCGAAGTTCCAGAAGATTGGGACATTCTCTTTTTAGACAAGATCCGGCTAGAGGGCAAGACAGTGTCACCTCATATCCTCAAACTCGAAAGGGATATGACTGCTACGAAGAACTGGGGTATTTGGTCCTTTATAGTGAAGAACTCTTCTATAAAGGAGAAGATTTTACCTACACTGGAGTATATGCTGGATGTCCCCGATATTCAACTGAACAAGTTTGCGCACAAGCTAAATATGTATGTTGTGCAGCCTAGTATTGTTAAACGGGATGAAGTCACATGGCCCGTTTCGAGTGTAACAGTAATAGAACAACAAAGTTCTCCAAAGGTATGAGATATATAAGTGTAAGCAAGAGAATGTCCTTGGCTCCTTTTGCTTTCAATGTTCCCGATGAAGCGCACGACGTGGGCTTTTCCTACTGGTGTGAGTATTTTCGATAGGGAAAAATACGCCCCCCCTTTTTAGAGAATAATGAGTGGCATAGGAGATATCGAGCTAGATGAGCAGGTGGGTGGTCAAGTAGCCACAGGAGCATCAGGACCAGTCTATCTGATAATGTGCACAAACAAGGATCAAAATATGTGGATAAATAAGACATCTCCAACACCAACCTACAGGCAGCAGCTTACAACTAGAGCAAGTAATCTTGGTTACACTCTGTCCATACAGGGTGGTGACGTAGATTGGATAGGCTTCAAGACAAAGACGAGGACTCTGCTCACTGCAGTAAATGCAACTATACAGACAGCTGGCTCTAACGCCCTTGTTGTATTAGCAGACGCGTTTGCCTCTTTCCCTATTCAGTCGGCTGCGTCACTTCGTTCAAAGTATCTTGCTCGTACGCGGACAGCCCCTCTTCTCTTTGCAGCAACGAACTACTTTATAGCAAGAAACAACAACATAAATACCACAGCGTGGTTTAACCAATACAGTACGTCGTTTGGTAATAAGGTTGCTATTGAGGCGACATTTACTACGGAGGAGTACGGGTTCAGATCTCCTCGTGATAAACCCGCGTTTGTCAATCCGCGACTTGTAATGGGACCTGCGCAGAATATACGCGACTACTTGAATGCTATACTTACAAGTGGGATTGACGATGATCTACGCGCAGGTGCTACGTACTTTTCACAGAATATCGCTAATGTTGATCTTGATATTGGGAATGTTATATTTAGGAGCAAGACTGATATTTTGAAGAAGCAGACTGATGAGGAGACAACTGTGGGGCCTTGTATGGTGAATTGGCCTGGTGCAGGATCTAAGGAGTTCTTTATGAACGTCGTGGGAACTTACACTGGGCAGGTGATAAGTGGGCCTCAGCCAGGCGCTGCTGGTGCCGTCTCTGGCGCGCCTGGTGAGACATCGCCAGGCACAGTAGCAATAACACCTCCTGTAAAAATAGGAACTCTAGTATTTAATCCCTCTAGTTATACTGCTAGTACAAATACAACAAGAGGATCAGGAGGTGTATATTTTAACTATACTGGTAATCTAATATTTGGAAGAAGGATTGAAGGAACAACATTAGGAAAGGACTACACAATAGAATGTTTCTTAAAAATAGGAAGCCAACCAACTGTTGCATTTAGTCAGCATAGGAACTTTTATATATTATCAATTGCTTCCCTTACTAATATGATATTTCGAGTTGGATTATCATCAGAAAATAGTATAGGTGTTACAATAGCATCAGTTAATAAGTTTGGAACTATTAATATGAGTTATACGTTTTCGTCTATTGTAAATAAATGGATACACCTGTGTATAATGAGAAAAAGCCAAAAAACGTCTATTTATGTTAATGGAGTATCATCATCGGCATCAAGTGCATTTTTTAGCGATAGTATAGGTGATGTAACATTGCCAAGCGGGCTTGTACTTTCTTTAGGAAATATCGTTCGTCCAAATGAGAGTAGTCTCCAACCATTTAATGGTGAAATAGGGAGTCTTCGAATAATCGATGGAATAGCACAATATTCTCTGAGTAGTGATTCATTACGTATAGCAAATCCTCCAGCTTATATTTCATCACCTGATACAAACCTACAGTTATTACCAAAAGTACCAGGCACTGTGCTATTACTTAATGCTGAGGCAGATGCTCCGTTTAAGGATTCGAGCGATATTAATAATATTGCTATTCAAACAACTGGTGTAACACGTAGTACTAGCTAAAGGGAAAATTGACCCGCCCACCGGCTTTAGACCCCCGTACCTAGCCCCTCAACCCCAGCCACAAGAATGAACATCTTCTATCTGTCCCATAAGCCATCTCGCTGTGCAAGATGGCACTGTGACAAGCACGTTGTCAAGATGATCCTCGAGACGACGCAACTCCTCTACACGGCCCACTGGATCCTCGCTCTCGCCGCTGGCCACGCTCCAGACTTCAAGACGGCGCCCTCTAGAAAGGAGTGTGCCGCAGGCACAGCCGCCCAAGGCTACCTGCCCATTCGCAACGCGAAACATCCCTGCGCCATCTGGACCCGCCAGAGTCTCGAGAACTACCGCTGGCTCTGCAGTCTCGGCATTGCCCTCTGTGAAGAGTACCAGCACCGCTTTGGCCGCGATAAGACCCATAGCTGCGAAGAGCACCTGTACTGGCTCAACCGTAACCCGCCGCCCGAAATTGTCTCACGCGGATGGACCCAGCCACCACAAGCGATGCCCGACGAATATAGACGCTCGACCAACTCTATAGTAGCCTACCGTATCTACTACAAAGAGAATAAGGGCGCCGTGCGAGACATTCTCACATATACCAAGAGACACCGACCCCACTGGCTCTGAAAATGGCCGGCGCGACCGCACAACCCCTCTTCCCCTCAACTTTCCCTAAATATTCTGCCATATTCCACCCAGACAAGCGGCGCTATGCTGTCCTATACTCGTTCGAGAATGAAGATAAGCCTATTGATATATTCCAGCCAGCCATCACAGCAGTTGAAAAGGGGAAAAACTATAACTGTATTATCGTGAAAGATGCTGCCCTGAGCGCAGGCCCCCAACGGCATTCCCGTTTCAGCACTTTATCGCTAATGAAGCAAGGCGCCGAGCAGAAGCAGGTCTGGGGCTATACAGGAGAAAAGTTGTACTACACTCCTATCTCGGACTGGATCCCTGTGGTTTGTCTTCACCCAGGCTTTCCAGATGGAATGGAAGTATGGTATCATACTCCGCTTGCATACCCTTTCAAGAGAGAACCAGATGGCAGGGCAGATTCTGAACACGTGAGGGAATATCTTGCAGTGAAGGAGACTCTTGCCAGGCTGCCGCCGCCGGCCCCTCCAGATCCTGCAGCCCCGTCGCCCATCCCCCCCTTTGTAGGAGAAGCCCTACTCGCTACGGCAAGACAAAAAGGGGAAATTTGTCCAATCTCGATGACTCCCTATAAGGAACTCAGCGAAGTCGGTATTACCCCCTGCTATCATATCTTCGATCCCCCCTCTTTGGAAAAGTGGCTGCTAACAAACAAGTGCTGCCCAGCGTGTAAGCAGCACGTGGTGCAAAAATCGATTCTTCTCTTGACCACGCGACCGGCCTAGCCCACGCGCAGATTTTTACTGACAAGCACGGTTGGCATCAAGAGAATCACATACATAGCAAAGAGACACACAAATAACAAGAAGCAAGCAGGGAATCCCGTCATACTGATCGACCCCCTATTGAGCGCATCGATTTCACTCGCATCAGGTGAATCTGACTGCTTCCGCTCAGTACGACCAAACGCCTCATCATACGCCGGTATCTTTATACGTAAAGTATGCATCTCCCTCTTACTTTAAAGTGTGCAGCATCTTTTAGATCCACCCATTTCACATATTGGCTGCGGCCGCCTCAGGAATCGAGTCTGCCGCATTCAGTCCCGTGGGTATATTACTTAGCAATGCGGGCGGAAGCATGGGGAGATTGAAGCTCTGGATTTCGACAGTAGGAGGCGATGGCACGGATGCAGCTACAGGCGCCTTGACCCGTCGCGAAGAGCGGCGCCTTCGTGTTGTCGCCTGCTGCCGCAACTGCGCCATTGCCTCAACAGCCTCCTTTATAGGAATATCCTCCTTTCGCGCCTTGAAATAGTCCAAGAGCATCCCCTTTTTAGCAGGATCCCTGAACTCGTATAGCCCATCCCCATTCAGCTCCACTGTCTCGTCCCACGTGCCTTCCAGCTGATGCAAGATATTCTTGTAGCGCGTCCTATACTGCCTATTGAGACTCAGTCCGTGAAAGAGGTGCAGTGCCTTGATATCAAGATATCCGATGCGCGGATTCAGTTGCTCAGCTCGCTGCTTGTATGCCGGCCAGGCATCCTCGAAGATCATCGGCGGGATTTGCATATCGGCCTGGTGCCTGGCAACACACTCTGGCGGCAAGAATGCACACACGAATATCATATCGCCCCCGCCAACAATGGCCCGATCAAAGTAGCCGCCGAGTTGCTTGAACACTTCGCGCTTGAACGCCCACGCAAATCCAGAGTGATAGCTGTGTATCTCGCCTGGCGCCACACGCATCCTCCTATTGAGCGCATAGCCATACCCGTATTTCTTGGTCGAGATAATCGTATTCTCAGGATTCAGCCAGCACGCCTGTGAGAATGGCTGCACTATATCATAGGCATCGAGTCGGTTAGACACCTGGTCGAGCCAATCGGGAGTGTCAAACAAGATATCCCCATCGAGCATTACGAGCTTCGTGTATTGCGCCGGCACCATCGGCTCCAGCCGATTCAGCAACTGTTCTTTGTAGAAGAGGTAGGTGTTCGACCTGGCCACAAGGGTCGCTCCTGGCACCTGGGGTCGCTGTGATCCGAAGACACACTCTGCCACGAAACAGGGGATTCCATACTCTTTGAAGATCGCCATCAGATACAAGAGATTCTTCAGACTCCGATGAAAGCGGGCAGGGTTGTAGAAGGCAATCAATACCGCCGTGTCGGTGCAACGGGGTCTAATATAAATGGGCTTTGACCGTCCTTCTCCAAGTCCCTCAAATCGTGTCTCAGCCCTCTTTTTGGCAGTGCCCGCGGCAGCCCGTCGCCTCATCCTATTCAGCGTGGCGAAATATAGGAGCCGGCACTAGAATGCTGGGACTGCTGCGGCACAGCACGGAAAATAGCCTTATCGTCATTGGGTCCGAGGTGATTCTTGCCCTCTATCCGATTCTCATCAAGAAAGTCCCAACGGGTCTCGTGACACAGCTCCTCTCACGATTTCTAACCTTCACAGTTCTCGCCGCGGCCCTCGCGAAACCGGCGGCTCTGCGAGAGACGTGGGGAACCGCGGCGGGCTTGACACGTTCTCTTGGACTCGGCTCCATCACCCTTGCCCACGTGGCTGCCTCCTATTACGCCTTTGATAAGCTGTCTGCCGGCGCGGCGATGAGTCTCTTCTACACCTATCCCATCTGGAATCTCTTGGGAGGTGCGCTTCTCTACGGAGAGTCCGTGAGCCCCTATCAGCTCGCCCTTGTCGCCCTCGCCTTTGTAGGGACAGTGCTCGTCGCCCAAGATATCCACGAAGGATTTGAAGAGGGGAGCGGCAACCGCCCAGCCAACTGGAAAGGAGTGGGCGCGGCCCTACTCGCTGCAGTTACTGAGACTATGATGTATTTCGGTGTGAGGACAACGCGAGTCCCTGATCCCTATACATCTACTCTTGAGCTCTATCCTGGGGCCCTCCTCGGCCTCCTCGCCTTTCTTGGTCTGGCGCCGGCTAGCACCAACCGACCAGCGGTCTCAAGCAGTCCCGGAGTCTGGCTCCCTATGACCCTCTTCAACATCTTCATCGGATTCCTCGGCTATGCCGCCCGATTCTACGCCATCCCGAATGTCCCCACTATCGTATTCAGCCTCCTCTCCTTTACAGGAGTCATTGCCGCCTTCGTGTGGGGCTGGCTCTTTGTAGGGGAGAAGCCGACACTGAAGACGGCCATCGGTGCCGCCTGCATCAGCCTTGCAGCTGGGGCCCTCGGCGCCTAGTCGGCGACGGCGGTCGGCCCCAGCCCACCCGGATCTTTGTCCGCTGGCTGAGCACCGTATATCATAAGATGTTCGAGATCGCCTGTATAGGAGGACACGAAGGGCGTCCCGTAGAAGGCGAATCCGTGTTTCTTATACCAATGAATGATTCGCTGATCATTGACTGGTACAAGTGTAGCACGAGTGTTTGTCTTGTCACAGACATCTAAAATGTGCCGTAGGAGGATAGTTCCAATCCCCCCTTTTTGGCTGGCTGGGTTGATGCCCAGAAACTCAATGGAAATACGCGGGCCGCCAGGGCCCTTCTTTCTACAGCAGATGATGAAGCCGAGGAGTCCTGTGGTGCCAGGCCCGCCCCCCTCGAACGCACCGAGGGACAAGTCTTGCGCTCGGTACTTCCAGGCATCGTAGAACTCGGTCATATACTTTGAAGGGAAGAGCCCTTCGAACAGTTTGGTCACAGCGGGAAAATCAGATGCAGTTAAGGGGCGGAGCTGAGGCATTTTGGCATTGCTTCTATTGAGAGCGCCTGTTTTTTCCAGCCGAGTTTTGCCTCAGGTTCCCAGTCGGCCGTGCCCTCCAGGGGGATCAGGCAGGTCCCACGCAGACCGTGCGCACAGCTCGTTTTTACGCTATAGTCCGAGAGATAGACGTGAGTCACGCCTGCCTCTCGTAGTACATCCCCTATATAGTCAAGGGAGCACTCCTGACCCGACTCCTTTTCAGAGTCCCACCCGAACTCTGGTCTCCCTTCGATTTTGAAGTTGTCAATGAGGACGAAGCCGCGCCTGTAGGTGGCGAAGATCGCGCGGAGTTCCTCGAGGAGTTCCCACTTGAATCCATAGCCGTGGCTATCGACAAAGATGAGGGGCACGACTCCGCCTCCGCTGCCCAGCCCCCTCTTCAGAAACTCGAGACCAGTCTCATTATAGACACTGGCGAAGCTCTCCAAAAGGCGCGAGGCGGTCTCATAATGCACCTTGTGCGGCTCGCACGTATGGACCTCGAGACCGAGGGTCTGCCCCATATAAAGTGACGAGCCTCCAAGATATGTGCCGAGCTCGAGGAAAATATTCACGCCTGCATCCACGAGTTCATGCACAGTAGCAAGTGTGAAGAGATCACCGTGAAAGGGGATGAAGTGGGAGTTGTAGTCATCCGCGTAGAAGTTGTTTAATCCCACGAACTTTTCGGCAGAGATGTTGTGCCTCAAGTATATATTCGTATATTCATGAAGCGACTCATTCGTAGCGTATATCTCAACCTTATCCATCTGTTACAGATTTGCCCCACCTCTTTAGTCCTGCTTGGGCTGGGTCCTCCCTTTCTTGCGTGTGGCACTGCCTTGAGCCCGCTCCTTTTTCAAGTCCGAGTTCAAAAAGTTCTCGAAAGAGAAGGGGAACAGTTTATTGCCTCGCCGGTGCTCGGCCAGATTCGCCCCGTGTCTTACGCGGACGAAGACATTCTTGTAGGGGAGGAAGTCGATAGGCGGATGTCCTGGGCGCGTATGAATGGCCGTGTGGTTGCCTAGGCGCAAGACATTTCCGTCGGCGAAGGCGAGACCGGTGGCTGCACAGGAATCGCGGGGATACGAGAAGCGTGTGGCTCGCCCGTCTTCGTGGAGCATATATCCCGCGCGGGGACTCAAGATATGCCCTGGCCGCGCTCGAGCAGCCACTGTCTCCAGGAATCTCGGATGCAGCGCATCGTCGTCGTCGAGAGTTACGGTGACAGTGGCGCCCCCCGCTTCTTTCAAAGCTTCATCACTCCTTTCGAGCATCTGGGCATGGTCGCGGACCATCACGACCTCCGCCCCAGGTACTCCCTTTAAAGCACGCGCCAGCCGTCGTCGATACGCAGACGGCAACTGGGGCGAAGTGAAGACCATCCAGCGGGTCGGTGGCACACTCTGCGCCTTCATACTAGGCACAGTGCGCTCCTCGAACGCTGCGAACTTCTCATCGAGTCTCTCGGCCCCATAGATCACACGCAGGTAATCCGCCTCGGACCGGATCTGTTTCTGATGTTTTCGAATGACACCAGATGGATAGTTATAGACGGAGAATCGGGTGAAGACTAGTATCTTCGTTCTTTCACTAGTATCGGCCATCTGTGACCTCCTCTCTATAATGTCTTCTGGAGAATACGGTGGGGATACATCGGAAGCTCCTTGTAGAGTATCACCTCTTTATAGCGTCCTGCCGTGTTCAGAGCGGCAGACACGTAGCCATCGATCACAGGATCATTTGTGTCGTCGATGATGATGTAGCCTCCAGGGCGCACGAGCTTCTGGGCGCAGGCCAGGTCCGATTTGATACAGGGTTCTTCGTGTCCTCCATCGACATGCACCACGTCAAAGGTTCCTACCTCTTTCGCGCGGCAAGTTATAAAGGTGGGCAACTCGGCCGTGGAGTCACCCTCGAAGAACTTGACGTTTGCCTCGGGGAACTCGCGGCACAAGTAGGTGACCGCGGGGGCCGTATAGACGTGCTCATTGATGTCGAAGAGATAGAGATCGACTGGCTTCTTTTCTAAGCCGTGCGCACGCCGTCCGAGAAGGAAGAGCAGTGCTGAGTGGGCTGCATTGACGCCGATCTCACAGAGCTTGTTCGGAGCCTGGCCACCCAGGGCGAACAGCTGGATCTGCTTGGGGATGAGCTCATTCGCGAGGTCGAATGTCTGGTGCCGGTAGAAGGCGTTGCCTTCGAAGGTGGAGGGGTCGTTGTCGAGCTCGGAGCGGATGATTTCTTCGAGGGCCTGGAGGTGGGCCTGCACCGTCTCCTTTTGAGCGAGGTAGATTTGTTGGGCAAGGATGATGTTCGGGCCTGTGGCTGTGGCTGCGGCGTCCATTCTGTCCTTGCTCCCGCCTTTCCTTTTGAGGAATGAGCGCGTCGGCGGCCAATAGCTGAGGACTCTTTATCGGCACGTACGATAGAGATGTCTGCCCCCTCTATTCCCCTTATAGAGTCGAGGCCTTTTCCATCATCGGCCTCGTCCATACTCTTTTATTGGCGTCCGCCGGCTTCGGATGGTGGATCCCCTATAACGAACTACACGCTGAGCTGCTCTTCGATTACGTATTCACAGGAGCTGAGTTCGAGCCGCGATTTCTTCGAAGTGACAGGGCTCACTGCCGCCACGGAGTATCAGTTTCTCTTGACTGCGACGAACACCAATGGAACGAGCCCTGCAGCCACGTATATATCGGTCCAACCCGGTGTTACACCTTTCGGTCCCACGTTTGCCACGCTGAGCACGTTGAACACGTCGACGGCCCTGGTCACGTGGAACTTATCTACCGTCGCGAATGAGGGGGCGTCGAAGTGGTTCGTCGTGACAGTGCTGCCGAGTACTGCTTCCATATCCAGTTATGGGAGGTGTGCCTACATTTATGAGCGCGCCCGCACCTTTCAAGTTCCTTCCACGAATATTGCGTATCGCTTCCTCGTGCAGTCAGTGAATGACGCGGATTATTGCATCCCTTTTGCGTTCACCAGTACGCTTGGGTTTGGTATGACCGGTGGCCCCCCCTTCTCTCCTAGCACTTTGACTGGCCTACAGGCGTGGTATGACGGCGCCGACCCGTTCGGTACAGGATATGCGCCACCCACTGGAACCTCTATAACCAGCTGGGCCGACAAGTCAGGCAATAACCGCTCAAGTATAACTGGCAGTGTGGCTGCTACATATAGGGTGAGCACAACAGACCAGTACCTGGAGTTCAACGGAACAAACACAAGGTATAATATTGATGGTTCCTTTATAGCGAACCAGTATTACACGGTGTTTGCTGTGGAGAGGCTACAAGCGGCGCCATCACCATTCACTCGTCCTTTGATAGGAGGGACTACTCTAGGAACAAATGCGAATCTTCATTTGCAATATATTAATAGCTCAGCAAATACATTCAGATTTTCTCAATATGACGATACAGGAGCTTTTATAGATTCACCCGTTCCAGCATTTACAACAGCAGCTGCTCAACCAACCCGCCTATTTACATTTAGTCAGCAGACATCTAATCGCTCTTTAATATTGAATGGTTCTAATATAAGTACTACGTTAAATAATACTCTTATATCTGCTTGGGCAGGGGCTTCTATTGGCTTTTATGGACCTAATAGTGAGTATTATCAAGGCCATATGAAAGACATCCTCTTCTACACCGGCCTGATGACCCCTTTTGACCGCCAGAAGGTCGAGGGCTATCTCGCGTGGAAGTGGGGTCTACAGACGAGCCTGCCCGCCTCCCACCCTTTCAGAACCGCTGTACCGTTGACTACGTCGGTGTTCTCGCCGAGCAGCTTCGCGGGTCTTGCCCTCTGGCTGGATGGAGCCGACCCGATTGCTACTGGAACAGCACCGGCCAATGGCTCTACAATAGTTACTTGGGTCGATAAATCAGGCGCAGGAAACAACGCAGGTGCTGTAGGAACAACGCCTACATTCCTCGCAGCATCTAATGCCATCTCATTTGGAGGTGCTGGGTATTATAGCACCAACTATTCTGCAGCATTATCGAATGAATCCCTTTTTGTTGTACTCAGGGTTGCTGGGGCGAATCAGTTTCAAAACCTTCTAGCAGCACCTAGTAATGCAGCACGTGGTTTTCTTGTAGATACTGCAAACCGTTATTTAATTTCAATATCACGTAATGTCGCTGTCGGTTCAATTGGACCTACTAACAGTATAACAGCAAACTCAATATTTATAGCCCAGTTAATGGTAGCATCTGGAGCACATACAACTTTTGTAAATGGAGGAAATCAAGGAACTACTGTAGGTGTTTCTTACACAGCTGGAATACCAAGTCTCATATGTGCTGGCGATGGTGGTCCTCCAACATCACTTTTTACAGGCAACATTCATGAAATCCTGGGTTTCAGTACTATTCTCAGCGCAGCCGACCGCCAAACGGTCGAGGGCTATCTCGCGTGGAAGTGGGGTCTCCAGGCGAACCTGCCGGCCACACACCCCTATAGAAACACCTCTCCTAGCCAACGCACACCAGTCTATGAAGGCCTCTTCCTCTATGTTGATTCAGAGACTTTTACGGGCACCACGTCGAGTGTGAGAAACCAAGCGGCCATTCCTGGAACGAATACGATGAGCACGAATCTCATAACCCTTTCTAGTATAAGTTACAATAGCACAAAGGTCTCATCCTTTTACTTCAATGCAACTAGTAACCAATATGTGGCCGCCGCATTCAATATGTCAAACTCCTTCAACAGCACAATGGGCTATAGGGAGACCCGCGAGATCTGGGTCTATTACACTGGTGTCACTGGCTCACTCCTCTCAGAACACGGTGGTTACCCACCAGCATATGATTTCGCACCAACAAATCAGTTTCGTAATACGCAACTCACCCTTTTGAACTCATCTATTGTTGTATCATATATACAACCAGATTACGTAACAGTGGCAAGCAATGTAGTATTTTCAACTCTTCAGTATAATCGCTGGTATCAGATTGTCACACAATTCACACAGGCTACCACGCCTACCCAAGTGGTATTTGTAAATGGGCAGCAAGTTTTCAGCAACTCAGGGCTTCCTGCTAGAAGTGGTCCTGATACACATGCGAATGCCGCATATCATATCAGTCTTGGCAGTGCTACAGGAACTGCCCCCACAGGCGGGACAACTTATTTCACGGGCGCTGTTGCGGTATATAGGCACTATAGCACACTGCTCACATCATCCCAAGTGCTATACAACTACAACTATGAGAAGGCAAGATTTGGCCTCACCTAGATAAGTCCATTCATATCGCCCCACCACTGTGTGCGCAACGTTTTACCAACGCTAAAACTTTGCGCCCCCACTATAGAGATGTCTGCCCCCTCTGTCCCAGTGATAGAGGCCAGGCCCTACCCGTCATCGGCCACCTCAATAGTCTTCTATTGGGGACCGCCAACCTCGGATGGCGGTTCGCCTATAACGAAATACACGTTGGCCTGTTCGGCGATTTCCTTTTCCCAGGACATCAGCGCGAATCAAAGTGCATACGAGGTGACTGGGCTCACCGCCGGCACCGAGTATGAATTCACGATCACTGCAACAAATACCAACGGGACCAGTCCAGTCGCGACGTATATATCGGTCCAACCCGGTGTTATACCGTTTGGTCCCACGCTGGCCACGGCGAGCACGTTGAATGAGTCGACGGCCCTGGTCACGTGGAACCTCTCGACTATTGCGAACGAGGGGGCGCCCAAGTGGTTTCTTATAACCGTCTATCCGAGCACCACCTCGATGTCGAGCTACGAGAAGTCGTCCTATATCTTCGAGCGCGCTCGTACCTTTCAAGTGCCCTCCACGAATGTCTATTATAGATACCTCGTCCAGGCCATCAATGATACGGATTACTCGATCCCTTTTGCCTTCACCACCACCATCGGTTTTGGTATAATCATCCCTTCCACGACGGGAGCGGCGTTTTCGCCGAGCTCTATATCTGGGAATGCTTTATGGCTAGATGCTGCTGACGGAGCCACTATTACACAAGCTACTAGCTCGATTTCCCAGTGGAACGACAAGAGTGGATATGGGTTTAACTTGACGCAAACCAACAGCGTGGCACGGCCACTGATGAGTAGTAACAACTATATCCGATTCACTCAAGGTCGTCACTTTGACATTCCCCAGACGGCAATGAACAATGCTTCCGCATATACTATGCTTTTCCAGTTTATTCCTGTTTCTACCACCAACTATATTTTGGCGAAACAGCACGATTTTGTAAATACGTACCAAATACTTTCTATGACTAGCACTGTAAATAGTGCTGGTCCTACACCAGGCGCAATGTATTGGAGAACTACAAATGGTGGTGCTGTTATTTCAACAAATAATGCTGTTCTTCCTATCGGAACAAGTATTTTAATGTCTCTAGATTTTAATGGAACCTCGGCCAACTTCTATCGTTTTGGGAGTTCATTTGGGACACATTCAAACTCTGGATTTGTTCTTGCAAATGCGCCGAGTGTTACCAACTTCAAGATGGGTACGTACATAGTGCCTGCAACTCCTGGAGATGTACCTCCCTCTTCCATCAGCCACTTTCAAATGGGCGAGTTCCTTTTTTACAGTACTATAATAACTCCCTTCGAACGCCAGGAGGTGGAAGGCTATCTCGCGTGGAAGTGGGGCACACAGGCGAATCTGCCTGTGATCCATCCTTTTAGATCCGCCGCGCCCACGGCGACTTCCGTATTCTCGCCGAGCAGCTTTGCGGGGCTCCAGCTCTGGCTCGACGCCGCCGATACGAGTTCATTGACGCTAAGCAGTGCAAGTGTAACAAGCTGGGCGGATAAATCTGGTAGAGGGAATACAGCAACTGGCACAGTAGCCCCGTCATACAATAGTTCAACGAGGTACATCACCTTTAACGGCTCGTCACAGTATTTTACGTTGCCGAATGGGGCAATACCATTTGGCGACACGGAGTATTCAATGTTCTTTGTATCCTATACAACATCAACTACTAGTAACCAACACATCATTTTTGGCGGTCAAGAAACAACACCAAACGCATTACATATGTATTATAGTGCAGGGACTGTTGGACATGCTTGGTGGACTAATCAATTCACTGCGGGGACTGTAACAATTAATTCATCTTTGATTATTGCTGCTACCTATCAGGGCACTACACGTCAAACAGTTATTAATGGCGGCACACCTGTGACGAACTCGCCAGCTCAAGCGCGAGCCAATCCAAATACTCCTAACTTTATTGGAAGACGGGGAACTAATGTTGAACACTTAAATGGCGGTATTGGTGAAATCCTCATTTATAACTCGTCATTGTCCGCCACGGATCGCCAGACGGTCGAGGGCTACCTCGCCTGGAAATGGGGTCTGCAGAGCAATCTGCCGGCGACACACCCCTACAGGAGTAATAATCCAGGCCCACCTATTGCTGTTCCAAGTACTTTCCAGCCGACCAGCCTGGCCGGCCTTTCTTTCTGGATCGACGCCACGCAGATTTCTGGCGCCTCCAATAATCAGGCGCTGACCGCGTGGAACGACTTGAGTCCCAATGCATATACAGGAGGGGCCAGCAATGGGCCGCGTTATATCACGAGCGGGATCAATAGTCTGCCGATTGTCCGTTTCAATGGCACGGACCAGTACATTAACTATGGACCTAGTTCTCTCAATATACGCACCAATCCCTTCCACACCTTTATAGTGGCGAGGTATAGTACAACAAATACAACTGGTGCTCTTATGGCAAAGTCGTTGTTTGGAGGTGCTAATCCCAGATATTATTTAGGTAAGTTGGATAATACTAATAATTACCTTTATTTTAATGATCCTGCAAATATTAGAGAAATGCTCAATGCATTTAACTCTGCATCTACAACTATGTTTGGATACTATTGGGATAGGAACACAATGTTTTCCGCCTTGAATGGTTCTACAGTAAGCACAGCCGCATTTTCAACAACTTTTGATTATAACTCGGCATTTAGTCTTTTAGTAGGGGCATATAATAATGGCACAGGCGGCGTTCCACCAGGCGGATTTTTCTTCCCAGGCGACATGGGCGAAGTCCTCACATACCTGTCTCCGCTGACCCCCTTCGACCGCCAGAAGGTGGAAGGCTATCTCGCGTGGAAGTGGGGCCTGCAGAGCAATCTGCCTGCTATTCATCCCTTCAGACCCGCCGCTCCCACGCCGAACTCGTTCTTTTCACCGAGCAGCTTCGCGGGGCTGGCCCTCTGGCTGGATGGTGCCGATCCACTCGGAACAGGCGGCATTCCAGCAGACAACTCTACTATAACTAGGTGGGTCGATAAGTCAGGGGCTGGAAACAACGCAAATGCGGCAGGAATAACGCCAACTTTCGTAGCAGCATCGAATGCCATATTTTTCCCAAGTTCTAGCTATTATAGTACCACCTATTCAGCATCGCTCATGAATGAGTCCCTGTTTGTTGTTTTCAGAAGAACTGCCTCTACGCCCACGAATGAAAATACTCTGCTTGGAACGACTGGAAGTGGAGGACGTCATTTTTATACAGTACATGGTAGTAATAATAGGTTAGAGGCAAATCAGTATTCTCAAGTGATGGGTTCAGTAGGTCCTGTAAGCAGTATTTCAATAAACTCGACATTTATTGCTGAGTTAATAACGACTGCTGGCTCACAAACAACATTTGTAACAGGAGGTAACCAAGGTACAACAGTCTCTGTAAATTTAACTGCTGGTAGAACAAGTTTGATAGCTGGATGTTTTAGCTTTCTGAATAATGGAAATCCTGTACCTTCACAGTACTACACAGGTTATATGTATGAAATCCTCGGCTTCAGCACTGTTTTGAATACCCTCGACCGCCAGACGGTGGAAGGCTATCTCGCGTGGAAGTGGGGCCTGCAAGCCACTCTGCCGGCGACCCACCCCTACAGGAATAATAACCCAGGAGTCAGCACGAACAATCGCTTCGCTCCCACGAATCTGACCGGTCTACAGGCGTGGTATGACGGCGCCGACCCGTTCGCTACAGGATATGCGCCACCCACTGGCACCAGTATAACGAGCTGGGCTGATAAGTCAGGCAATAACCGCTCGAGTATAACTGGCAGTGTGGCTGCTACATACAGGGTCAGCACAACGGACCAGTATTTGGAGTTCAATGGGACGAACACAAGGTATAATATTAATGGTTCCTTTATTGCGAACCAGTATTACACGGTATTTGCTGTGGAGAGGCTACAAGCGGCGCCAACTGCCTTTATTGACGGTTATTTTATAGGGGGGACTACTCTAGGAACAAACGCAAATCTTGTTGCTGGATACATTGGAGCTGCTGGAAGCACGGTACGCTTTACACAATATGCAGATACAGGAGCTTTTATAGATTCACCCGTTCCAGCGTTTACAACAGCTGCCGCTCAACCAACTCGCCTATTTACTCTAAGTCAGCAGACATCTAATCGCTCTTTGATATTGAATGGTTCTAATATGAGTACTACGTTAAATAATACCCTTTTATCTGGTTGGGCAGGGGCTGCTATTGGCTTTTATGGAGCGAATGGTTCTTACTACAACGGCCACATCAAAGACATCCTCTTCTATACCGGCCTGATGACCCCCTTCGATCGCCAGAAAGTCGAGGGCTACCTCGCGTGGAAGTGGAATCTCCAGGGCGATCTGCCTGCATCCCACCCTTTCAGGACCGCCGTGCCGCTCACCACGTCGGTGTTCTCGCCGACCTCATTCAGCAGCCTACAGCTGTGGATCGACGCTGCCGATGCGACGACGGTGAGCACATCGGTCGGCACAAGCACAATTGTTGCCCTGAGGGACAAATCAGCAAACGCCTACCTTTTCTCGAATGCCACTGGATTCACGTATAATGTCACCAAGTTCAACACATCATATCCCTCTTTTTACAACCCAACTGAAGGCGCTGCATCACACTTGGGATCTAATACAACAGTGGCAATGAGTCAGCCGATAACAGCTTTCTACGTAGGACGAATGTTGTCTAATGTCAGCGGTACTAGTTATTTACATGATAGTCCTACATCAATCAATAGAATAGCTCTTTTTAGCAGTAATGCGCAAATGTTTGCTGGTTCAGTTATTAGTCCAGGATCATCTTCTATTTTACTACAAAACTATGTTTTAGCTGCAAACTTTAATACTACAAACTCGGCTGGATTTATAAATGGTAGTACTACTGCCTATGTATCAGGAAATATAGGAACAAATAATATTGTAGCAGGTACAGGCTTACTATTAGCAAACAGATTGTCTTTGAACGAATCGTGGAACGGCCATATATGCGAGATGCTTATGTACAACCGTGTGCTTTCCACTGACGACCGCCAGACGGTCGAGGGCTATCTCGCGTGGAAGTGGGGTCTCCAGGGCAGCCTCCCCACGACGCACCCGTATCGTAACCAGAATCCTGCTAGCTTGAGCAATCCCACTCCCTATTTCGCCACGAACTTCAACAACGGAAATGATGCAGCCTTCGTGAACTACGCTACGTCAAATCTGAGCACCCAAACACGCACAGGTTCTGGGTTTTCTTACAGACCCAATATAAGCACCTTGATGTATAAGGAAAGTCTCACCACATCGACGAACACTGTGAGTTTCTGTGCGAGTATTTATCGGACGAGCACACTTTCATATGCACCCATTATATTTACTCGCACCCCTATTGCATCAGGGCTTAACATGTCTTCAAATGGACCAACTCTTGGTTATCACTGGAATGATATAGTAGGTACATACACATATGATACAGGCTATACAGTACCATTAAATACTTGGGTTCATGTTGTCCTTACTATTAGCCCAACAGACGCTAGGTGGTATGTAAATGGAGCCCTTCTGAATACCTTCACCAACTCACACAGCCCAGTGCCTCTTTCTAACCTAACGATCGGCGTAGATCCCCTACAAAGTTTGAATCGTCCCTTCCCAGGCCTGATTGATAACGTTGCCTTCTACGCCACTACCTTGACGCCGAGCACTATATCATCCATATACGCCTCAACACTTATTGTCTAGATAGCTTGTAACCCCACTCAACAATCTGCGCGCGCAAAGTTCTATCATCGATAAAACTTTGCGCCCACACGATAGAGATGTCCGCGCCCTCTATTCCCTTGATAGAGGACCGACCCTGGCCCTCTTCAGGGTCCATACGATTTTTCTGGTCGCCGCCGGCGTCAGATGGCGGCTCGCCCATTTTATATTATACGCTCGCTTGTACTGCTATATCGTTCAGTCAGCAAATACCCGCCCCTGCCACCACTCGCACGGTCAGCGGTCTGACGAATGGGACTGAGCACCTCTTCACGCTGACGGCGACGAATGCAAACGGCACGGGTCCCGCCGCGACATTCTTGTCCGTCCAACCCGGTGTGATTCCGTTTGGTCCGACTACAGCAACGCTGAGTAGTCTAAGTGCATCGACTGCCCTTGTAACATGGAATCTTTCTACGATCGCCAATGAGGGAGCCCCCAAGTGGTTTGTGGTGACTGTGCTTCCAAGTACGCCTGGCCTCTCGAGTTACACCAAGTCGGCATACATTTATGAGCGCGCCCGTACTTTCCAGCTTCCCTCGACGAACATTTTTTATCAGTTTCTCGTGCAGGCGATCAATGACACGGGCTACTGTCGCCCTTTTGCATATACGAGCACACTTGGTTTTGGAACTACTGTCGGCCCACTATACCCCACCGATATGTTTGGTTTAAGTTTCTGGCTCGATGCAACCCAGATAGTAGGTGCTACTAATAACCAGGCGCTAACATCGTGGAACGATGCAAGTCCGAATGCATATTCAGGAAGCGCAATCAATGGACCGCTATATATAACAAATGCAATAAACAGTAATCCTGTTGTTCGTTTCAATGGTTCAAACCAGTACATAAACTTTGGAACATCTGCACTGAATATAGGGACTAATCATTTCAATACGTTTGTTGTTGCGAGATATAGTACAATTAACTCTAATGGTGCGATTATGTCAAAGTCTCTTGCAGGGGGTGCAGGGTATCGATATTTTGTTGGAAAAGTTCTTGGAGCTACTAACTATGACACATTTTTTACGAATTCAGGTGACGCTAATAATTTCGTACAAGTTCCATATAATGTTTCAACACCTAACTTATTGGGTTCTTACTGGAATAGAAGCAATGTATTTGGCGCATTAAATGGCTCTACACTTGCCGCACTTTCATTTATTAACTCGGAAAACTTTACAACGAGTTTTAATCTTATTGTTGGTGCGTATAATAACTCTGGTGGTGGTATTCCACCAAGTGGCCAATATATTCAAGGTGATATAGCTGAAATCGTAACGTATTTGTACCCTTTTACTCCCTTTGATCGGCAGAAGATAGAAGGCTATCTTGCATGGAAGTGGGGCCTGCAGACGAGTTTGCCGCTCATTCATCCTTTTAGGAGCGCCGCGCCCCGAGCGAATACTGTTTTCTCTCCTTCTTCTATTTCTAGTTTACAGATCTGGTTTGATATGGCAGATCCTCTCTATTACGCTATCTCTGGTTCTACTATAACAGCATTGACTGACAAGTCTGGGGCAGGAAATAGTGCTACTACTATAGGAGGTAGTCCTCGTATTAGTTCATTTGCTTCTTTGAGTACAGCAATTCTCTTTAACGGAACAAACACATTCTTTTCTGGGCCGTATGTTAATAGGTCATCTCAGCTTACTGCCTTTGTAGTTGGAACGATGGGCGGAACTACTCAAATAAATGCTCGTTTATTTTCTATTGGAGTTTCGAATGCGAATGACTATAGTAGTGCATCATTTGGAGGAATATACAGAGAGAGTGCGAATGCAAAAATAGGATTTGTTAGAACTGGAGGTCTTACGAGTGTAGATGTAGCATTCGATACTCCCTTTATACTATGTAAAACATTTACGGGAACTTCATATAGCACTATTCTGAACGGTGGAACTGCGTCTGGTTCATTGGCATTTTCTGGTAATTTTTCGACAAGTAGATTTGGTTTTGGCCGTGATGCAGGAAATGTAGATGGTTCTGCGCCGAATTTTTCATACGCTTATTGGGGCGGTAGGGTTGGAGAAGTGTTGGTATATAATGCTGCCCTGCCTCTGACGGATCGCCAAACAGTTGAGGGGTATCTTGCGTGGAAGTGGGGGTTACAGGGGAATCTACCAACCTCGCACCCCTATAAAGAACTAAATCCTGCCCTGCTTTATAATATCAGTTCTTTTGCTACAAATTTCAATAACGGCAATGACATAAACTTAATGAACTATAGTACTTCAAACTTGAGTACATTGACACCTACTGGTTCAGGACGTTCATATAGAGCTCCTTCACCGGTTACTTCATCAAATATATTGTATAAACAAAACTATGTTCCATCAACGAATACTGTTAGTTTCTGTGCCAGTATTTATCGTACTGGTTCATTAGGTTATGGACCAATCCTTATGACTCGTACTCCAGGGTTAGCACAGGGGCTAACTTTAACACAATCAGGGACAAATATTGGATATCATTGGTTAGATAATATTAATACATATAACTATGATACAGGAGTTACAATACCGTTAAATACATGGAGGCACATTGTACTTACAATCAGTCCTACACGAGCTCAGTGGTATGTAAATGGGGCTCTTGTACATACGCATTCAAATACACTGACTCCGTATCCTATTTCTAACGTTGCCATTGGTACTGATCCAAATGTTGGTGGAAATCGCGCCTTTCCAGGTCTTATAGATAATGTAGCATTCTACACAACAACATTAGGAGCAAGTACTATTTCCTCTATTTATGCAAGTACACTCCTAGTCTAATCGTTGAGGAAGCATATTGCTCCCGCGCATCCCTCTCTAGAAATATGCGCCTGATAGCATAGAGATGTCCGCGCCCTCTATTCCATTAATAGAGGACCGGCCATGGCCCTCTTCAGGCTCTATACGATTTTTCTGGATGCCGCCGGCGTCCGATGGCGGTTCGCCTATTTTGTATTACACTCTTGCGTGCGCCTCTATTTCCCTGAGTATCCAAATCCCAGCCCCTGCAACTACGCGCACTGTAAGCGGTCTTACGAACGGCACAGAGCACCAATTCACTATAACAGCAACAAATGCGAACGGCACCGGTCCCGCCGCGACATTCTTGTCCGTCCAACCCGGTGTGCTCCCGTTTGGGCCCTCTCTCGCCACACTAAGCAGCTTGAATGCGTCAACCGCCATTGTTACGTGGAATCTCTCCACAATCGCCAATGAGGGCGCCTCAAAGTGGTTCGTAGTGACCGTCCTGCCGAGCACCGCATCAATGTCAAGCTACGAGAAGTCGGCCTATATTTACGAGCGCGCACGTACCTTTCAAATCCCCTCAACAAATATTTCCTATAGATTTCTTGTGCAGGCGATCAATGACACTGGCTATTGCCCCCCTTTTGCGTACACGAATGCTGTACAGTTTCTTCTCAACGCCCCTCTTGCGCCAACAAATCTACAGGGGCTACAACTGTGGCTCGATGGTGCAGACCCACTTGCAACAGGAACCGCGCCGACCAATGGGACTTCTATAACGACGTGGTCCGACAAATCAGGCGCAGGAAATGTCGCACGTGCTGGAGGGGCATCAACACCTACCTTTGTAGGGGGGTCCAACGCTATTTCTTTTGATGGTGCTGGATATTATAGCACGAACTATTCAGGTTCTCTTTCTAATGAGTCTTTGTTTGTTGTTTTCAGAAGAACAAATGTTACACCAAGTAATAATGCAGGTACCCTGTTTGGAACTACAGGGCTTGGAGGCAGGCACTTTTATACAGTAACTGGGAATCAAAATAATTTATATGCGACTCAATATGGTCAAATAGTCGGCACAGTAGGCCCTGTAAGTAGTATAGCTGTAGGTTCAACATTTATAGGCGAGTTAATCACGAACAACAATGTACAAACTTCGTATGTAACAGGAGGTAGTCAAGGCACAAGTGTCTCTGTTAGCTACACTGCTGGTAGATTAGGTTTTATAGGAAATACTTTAAATCCTTCAGGACTTCCAACTGCTATAGAATCTTATACTGGATTTTTGTATGAAATCCTCGGTTATTCTAACGCGTTCAACTTCTTCAATCGCCAAAAAGTAGAGGGTTATCTTGCGTGGAAATGGGGACTCCAGGGCAACCTTCCTCTCCTACACTCTTTCAGAAATGACCCTCCAAACGTGAGTAGTATTCTTTCCCCATCAACAATCTCGAGTATGCTGGTCTGGCTAGACGCCAGCGACCCTGCCTATTACACCCTATCAAGTTCCAGGGTGACATCCTTTAGAGACAAGTCAGGCCGCTCAAATAATGTAAGCACGATTGAGGGCTTCCCTGTGCTTAGTAACAACGTATTCAATGGTCGCTCGGCCATTTGGCTTAATGGCGTCAGCACGGCCTTTGTTGGACCTTTAAGGGCTGCTAGTTCTTTTACAGCTTTTTTCGTAGCCAGTTTGAGTACGATAAGTGGCGGCGGAACTCAGCTGTTATGTCTAGGAGTTAATGGTAGCGGACAAACAGCGTATAATGCATCTCTTATTATGCAAGATACCAATACTTTATTTCTTAGGAAAGGAAACGAACAACAGCAGGGCACAGATCGCGCGCATGTCTCGGCATATTTTAATAGTCAATTTATCATTTCTATGGCATATACTTCTAATGGTATTGCTACTAGTTATCTTAATGGTAATTTTGGTTCACAAGGATTTACAAGTGGAGCACTTTCTACTTTAAACTATATTATTGGAAGAACAACAACTTCAGGAGGTAATTGGCCAGGTTATATGGGTGAAATGCTTATATTTAATAGTGATTTAACTAATGAGGATCGGCAAACAACTGAAGGGTATCTTGCGTGGAAGTGGGGCCTCCAGGGTAGGTTGCCCATAACACATCCCTATAAATACGATAGCCCAGTGGCTCCATACAATCCTAATGCTACTATTTTTGATGGTGCAGTTATGAACTTCAGAGCATCAGACTACATAAGTTCTAGTACGTGGTCGAACACGACTGGTGGCTTTGGATTTAGTCATAACGCTGTTCTCACTGCGGGTGCAATAAGCAAGAATGCGGCAAACAATGGTGTCTTTTTCAGTACAGGACGTATGCAAATATCTACTGTTAGCAGCTTAACAAATTTTACAATGACATCTTGGTTCAGGCGCACAGGGTTATTTATTAACTCTGGTGGTATTATATCAGACACTTATGGAGGTAATCAAATAAATATGGTCACACGTAATACTAACATTGGTTTATTTGGTTCAGTTCTTATAAATAATATTTGGTATGAAGGGTCTACAATTTACTTTCCTCCAAATACATGGAGACAAATGACATTTTCATGGAACAATACTACCAAACAAATGAAGACATATTTGAATAGTACACTTATTCATACATCTACATTTTCATCAGCACCAACTCCATCTTCGTCTGGCGGAGTTTATTATATAGGTGCTCAATGGGATGGAACTCAGTCAATAACGTCAGGCGATATAGGCCAGGTTCTTGTATATAATAGAGCGCTATCTGATTCTGAAGTTGTTTATAACTACAATATTACTTCTTCTTTGTACCAAACTGTTCCAACTCCTTCTACCCAGCTCATATTACAATATACAGCTGCTACATATAGTGGTTCAGGTCCTTGGACGAATACAGGAACGTTGGGAACTGCATACAATGCTACGATTCTTTCTGGGACACCATCGACGATTGGAACAGGAAATGGCATAGTATTTAATAATAGTCTTATATATCAGATTCCTAACTTTGGTCAATTATACACTTATACCCAAATGTTCTGGTTCAAACGTATTGGACCAACAGGGGGTCTTATGTCGCAGAGGTATGGAGGAGGTCCAGTTTATTTTACAGCAATCGCTCAAGGGAACTTAACATCAAGTATGTTTGCGCGTATTTATTATAATAATAATCCAAACATTGTTACATCTTCAGTGGTAATAGTACCAGACACTTGGTATAATCTCGCTTATGTATGGAATGGTAGTAGTTTTATAACATATGTGAATGGCCTTCAAACTGTATCAAACGCATTTCCAAATATTGTTTCAGAGCAAAGTGGTGATGTATATTATATTGGTTCTTTATGGGATCAAAGTACTCGCCTTAGGGCACACCTTGGAGAGGTTCGTCTCTATAACGGCCCCCTTACATCTTCACAGATTTTGAGTGTATATCAAACAACAAGCACATCTTATTCTAATGTGCCTATTTCTACACAGATGGTTATTTATTATGATGCAACATCCTACACTGGCTCTGGTTCCTGGAGTAACTTGGGCACAATGGGTACAGCCTATAACGCCAGCACCTTTTCAGGAACACCAGCAAAAAATCCTGAGGGCAATGGTGTGAGATTCAATGGCTCACTCATATTCTCTGTTCCTAACTTTGGAACTATATATAACTATACACAATCAATATGGTTCAAGCGCAATGCCATAGCAAGAACAATAATGTCACAAAGATATACATCAGGTAACGAATATATCACTCTTATAGGAAGAGCGGATGATGCAAGGGGAATGTATGGAAGTATATATAATAATGGTGTTTTCTATAATGCTAGTACACTAACCATAGATACAGATACTTGGTATAATATAACATATGTATGGAATGGTTCCGCTATGTTTACTTATTTGAATGGAGTTCAAGTGGGGTCGAACGCCTTTGCTATTTACAATGAAGAAAATGGTAATGAATACTATATTGGCAATACCTGGTTCGGTACAAATCCATTTATCGGCGACATTGGCGAAGTGCGCGTGTATAATGGTCCCCTCACATCGTCGCAGGTTCTTACACTTTACACTAGCACTAGCACTCTATATCCAAGTGTAGCCCCATCTACACAGATGCTCCTCTATTACAGCGGAACTAACTACACTGGGTCAGGTGCCTGGAGCAATCTTGGAAGTCTGGGCACTTCTCGCAATGCTAGCATAGTAGGTGGAACCCCTTCCAAGAATGCCGCTGGAAATGGTGTTGTATTCAGTGGCTCGCTCTATTACAGAATATCTAGCTTGAACGTATCACTCCCTGATTTCACAGTTGCCACGTGGTTCAAGCGTACTACAGCTTCTATAGGTTCAGATACAGCTATATTCACACAGGGTTATCCTGGTTCTGGTGCATATATGAATTTAATGACAAGGAGAACCGTGAATGACTCTACTGTAGTTACGAGCTTATATTCTAGTGCGTATTATGACAGCGCTCCTATAACCACACCACTGAATACATGGGTCCATATAGCAGCCACATATAATGGAAGCACGATGCGCACCTACTCAAATGGTGTTCTCACATCCACTACAACATATAGTAATGTGTTTGCTGAGAATAACGGTACTATATGGTATATTGGCTCACGGTATGACGGTACTCAATACACAACAGGACAGATCGGTGAAATTCGTCTCTACAGGGGTGTGCTTGAGCCCTCCAGCATATCTACACTATATGGCTCAACGCTCACGGCGACCTTCTCAGTCTAAGCGGACCCCGCATAAATATCCCCCTCTAAAGCAGGATGCGTAAAACACGCAGGCTGAGGCGCAGGTGGAGGTCAAGCTCCAGGCGCCAAAGGCGTCAAAGGCGCAACAGTAGATTACGTGGTGGAAATGCAACCCCTCCGACTTTTCATATCTTGATTACAGGAAGTGGCCGGCCTGCCCTCAAAAACCTCCTAACCTCTATGAAGAACGAGTTGTCCGAGCGTGATGCCGTGACCATTGTCTTTGATGGTAAGGATAAGAAGGCCGCTGCAGGATGGTCAGATGAATGGATCAAGGGGTTCAAGGCCCCTGTCGCAATATTTGAAGAAGATCACGTAGGGAACTGGGGTCACGACCATCGCACTGCATATCAAACAAAGCTGAAGCCCCAGACCACCTTTATAATGCACGCTGATGATGACGACACTTATCTACAAGGATTCGCCCAAGGTCTCCGCGACACCTGCACGGATCCGAATAAGCTGTATATTGCTCGTATGACATACACGACGAATCGGAACTTAGTGATCCCGCGTCAGTCAGAAATCATTAAAGAAGCAGACATTGGATCACCTTGTGGCATCATACCTTGGGCAGAGGCTGGAAAGGCAGTATGGGAAAATCATTATACGGGTGATTTTAAGTATTATGAAAAGCTGGGTGCCGTCCTCGGCAAAGATCGTATAAGCTTTATTCCGAATGTGATATACCTAGTATCGAAATGAGACAACTCAGCCATACAAACGCGTTGAATATTATATTTAACGCATTTGTATTCAGGTCCGATCTAACATCCTACCGATAGTTGTTGGTATTGATTGGCGGCAGTGTTTGTATTATTTTATCGTGATATTTCACACAAAGGGGATGAAAGATGGCACCTTGAAGGCCAACCCATTCGATTGGATATCCTGGGGTTATATTGGATCCATTTATTCCCTTTTGGGATGGGTTTTTTCTCAATGCGTCCAGGTGTTTATCAAGTTCAGCTTGTACTGCAGCGTACCATTCTCTTGTGAAGGGTGTGTTTGGTCTGAATATGAATGCACCGTTTCCAACGAGCATTTTCCAGTTTTCCTTGACAAGCTTTTCATCTTCTGGTTTATTTAAAAAGAAGCCGACGACGCTTTCATTTGCCTCCTTCGATCCCAGTAGCCATTTATCTTTTGCAGCTTCCAGCTCTTTAAAGTATGGGGTCCATGCATAGCTTGATTGTTTTACGTCTGTATATCCTCCACCATAGTGGTGCATCATGTAGCATCGAATATAGTCACTTCTGTGATTTCCAGATAGGTATTGATATCCTTCGTGCAACGGTGCCTCGGGCTTGATATATTCTTTTAAGTTCTCGTCCGTTATGTGAATATGTTTGACGTCAATATTCTTTTTGATGGATTCAAGGCACTGCTTTCGTGCCTCGCTCATTTCCCACGGACCCAGCCAGCAGGTAAAGACCTGTACAGGGATCGATTCGGATTCGGACACCTGACCCCCACGCTGCCGCATTCGTCGATGTCTCCTTCTAGTTTTTCTTTTACGTAATGATTTTCGCAATCGGGCATTTATACGCCCCCCTTTTGTGACTGCCATCTACATTATACCAACACTTAAAATACCCTTAAACGTAGTCTTTGTTGTTAATAACTGGA